>Ga0081539_10003762_pt1 | contig 17981 bp, 16 predicted proteins | sample TabmetS4T2R2_FD_71023 | JGI IMG/M metagenome (GOLD analysis project Ga0081539, IMG submission 71023) | Tabebuia heterophylla rhizosphere microbial communities from the University of Puerto Rico - S4T2R2 | ecosystem: Host-associated > Plants > Roots > Rhizosphere ...
GCCCAGCAGCATGACCACCAGCTGGCCACCGAGGGCGACCGCGTATCCGGCGGCCACCAGCGTCCTATCGGTGCGCCCACGCAGCCGCCCGGTGGGAAAGGCGAGGAACAGATGCAGAAACACCACCAGCGGCATCAGATCGAAGGTCATGCCGATCGACTGGACCAGCGCGTTGTCCGACCAGGTCAAGTTGGACAACGTCTTGATCAGCCCGGCGAAGATCATCAGAGGGCCGAAGCGGCTCTGCGGATGCCGGCGCCAGGCGATCAGTCCGCACAGGACGTACGACAACGTGATCCAGCCATGGAGGGTGGCCTGCGCGACCGCGTGCTCCAGATGGTCACTGGTCACTGCCAACCCGTACGCCGACAGCACCGCAACCAGGCAGCCCAGGGCGACCGCCCCGGCCAGCCACCCGGGCGCTGGTGCGCGTCGTGCCGGCTCCGCGGCGGACATCACCCCTCCCGGCGTCTCGCTCACCGTACGCCCCGGCACCGGCGTTGCGAATGCTCCGGAGGCGTGCACGCTGCCTACGGCAGAGCAGCCGCTACGGCTGGCCGAGTTCGACGACATGTTCGCCACCGCCCTCGGTGGCGTCGTCGTGCCTTACCCGACGGATGCCCGGATGCGGCTGACCGGCCTTACCGGCATGGCATCCCGTGGTTAGCAGCAGCGCCGGCGCGTCGTCAGCGGTCCGGAAGGCCGCCGTCGCGGGTGACTCGCGCGAACCACCGGGCGCTGTCCTTCGGGATCCGACGTCGGGTCGGGTAATCCACGTAGAACAGGCCGAAGCGCTTCGAGTAGCCCCATGCCCACTCAAAGTTGTCCATCAGCGTCCAGACGAAGTACCCGCGCAGGTCTATACCGTCCTGGATGGCCCGGTACGCCGTGCGGAAGTGCTCGTCCAGGTACGCGATCCGCTGCGGATCGTGGACCGCGCCATCCTCGTCGATCGTGTCAGCGAACGCCGCGCCGTTCTCCGTGATGTAGAGCGGAATCGGTCCGTACTCCCGGTAGACCCGGGACAGGACGTCGTACAGTCCCTGAGCGTCGATCTCCCAGCCCATCTCGGTGGTCGGCCGCCCGCGCGGTACGGCGACCACGTCGGAACTGCCGACCCAGGCCGAGGCGCGGGCGTCCGGAAGCTGGTCCGATCCGGACGCGCGGACCACGTGCCGGCTGTAGTAGTTCACCCCGAGCACGTCCAGCGGCGCGGCGATGATCTTCTCGTCGCCGTCGGCGATGAAGTCGAGGTCGCTCACCGCGGCCACGTCGGCGCGCAGGTCGTCCGGATACCGGCCGCGCAGCAACGGGTCCAGGAAGACACGGTTGGTCACCGCGTCGACCCGGCGGGCGGCGTCGACATCGGCCGGGGTGTCGGTGGCGGCATCGACGGGATAGAGGTTCAGCGTGATTCCGTACCTCCCGCCGGCGTCCTGTGACCGCATGGCCTGCACCGCGAGGCCGTGGCCGAGCATGAGATGGTGGGCGGCGGCGAGTGCGGCCGCCGGCTCCCGGCGGCCCGGCGCGTGATGGCCGCTGGCGTAGCCCAGGAAGGCCGAGCACCACGGCTCGTTCAGAGTCGTCCAGTTGCCGAACCGGTCCGAGAAGCGCTCGTGCACCAGCGCGGCGTAGTCGGCGAAGCGGAGGGCGGTGTCGCGCGCCGGCCAACCACCGGCGTCCTCCAGCGCCTGCGGCAGGTCCCAGTGGTAGAGGGTGGCCCAAGGCTGGATGCCGCGGTCGAGCAGCGCGTCGATCAGGCGGGAGTAGAAGTCCGCGCCGCCGCGGTTCAGCGGGCCGCGGCCGTCGGGTTGCAGGCGGGGCCAGGCGAAGGAGAAGCGGTAGTGTGTCACGCCCAGGTCGGCCAACAGCGCCACGTCCTCGGCGTACCGGTGGTAGTGGTCGTCGGCTACGTCGCCGGTGTCACCATTCTGGATCTTGCCGGGCGTGCGGACGAAGGTGTCCCAGATCGATGGTCCGCGGCCGTCCTCGTGGACCGCGCCCTCGATCTGGTAGCTCGCCGTCGCGGTGCCCCAGGCGAAGCCGTCCGGAAATCTCATCGGGATTCCTCTCGCATCGACTACCACTGCCACAGCTCCGGCGGAGCGGCGAGTGGCTGCAGCTCCGCCCACAGCGTCTCGGGAATGTCCCAAGCGGCCAGGCGCAGCGTCTCGTCCACCCGCTCGGGACGTGAGATGCCCACGATCGTCGAGGCGATGCGCGGGTCGCGCAGGGAGAACTGCAGTGCGGCCGCCGCCAGCGGTACGCCGTGCCAGGCGCAGGCGTCCTCCATCCGCCGCACCCGCTCGACGATCACCGGCGCGGCCGGACGGTACGCGTAGTCGGTGCTGTGCGCGGTGCCCTTCGCCAGCATGCCGCCGCCGAACGCGGCACCGTTCACGACGCCGATCCCTCGGCCCACCGCCTCGTCGATGAGATCGTTCGCGCTGCGATCCACGAGGGTCCAGCGGTTGTGCGTGATGAGCACCTCGAAGGCGCCGGTCGCCAGGTACCGTGTCATCAGTTCGACCGGGCCGCCGGCGAGGCCGATGTGCTCGGCGACGCCCTCCTCGTGCAGCCGGATCAGCGCCGGCAGCGGTCCGGCCGGCGCCACGCCTTCCTCGAACGCGATGACCTCGGGGTCGTGGAGGTAGAGCAACGGGATGCGGTCGAGGCCCAGACGCGACAGGCTCTCCTCGACCGACCGGCGTACCCGGTCGCCGGAGTAGTCGCCCGTTGCGCCGTCCCGGTCCACTTTGGTGGCCAGCACGAAGCCCTCCGGCAGGCCACCGATCTCGCGCAACGCGGCGCCGATGCGCCGCTCGCTCTCCCCGCCGCTGTACCCGTTCGCGGTGTCCAGGAAATTGATCGGGCCGTCCAGGGCACGCCGGACGGTGGCGATGCCCCGGTCCGCGTCCACGTCGTACCCGAAGTTCTCCGGCATGCTGCCCAGCGGGCCACCGCCGATGCACAGCGGGGTCACCTTCAGGCCGGTGCCGCCGAGCTCGCGGCGTGGCAGCGTACTCATCGGGGCGTGACCGCCTGTGCCGCCAGCCCGTCCGGGTCGCAGACCAGCGGGCCGCTCGCCGTCGCGGGCGGCCCGGCCACGGTGCGCACCCCGAGCGCCTCGAGCCGTCGCAGGGTGCCGTCCGGGTCGTCGGTGCCCAACCCGACGCCGCGCAGGCCCGCCCGCGCGTCGTCCGGCGCGCCCGGGCCCGGCTGGGTCGGCGCGGTGAACGAGAACACCTCCAGCACCCCGGCACCGGCCTGCAGATAGGTAATGTGGAAGCCCCGCGGATCCTGGTCGTGCCGCAGCTCTCCGATCACCGCATAGCCGAGCCCGTCGCGGTAGTAGGCGAGGGTCGCGGGAAGGTCGGCCACGGTGACGGCGACGTGGTCGAAGGCCGGCGGCGCGTCCTGCGGCCGGCGCTCCGCGGCCGCCTTCTCACGATCCGCCAGTTCCGGCGACACCACCTGGTGGTAGGTCAGGTGGCCGTCGATGAACTCCAGCCGGGTACCGTCCGGATCGTCAAAGAAGCACAGCCGGACACCGCCGACGGCGTCCGTGGGCGGGATGCTGAAGGGAACCCCGGCGTCCCGGACCCGCTCTGCGCGATGGTCGACGTTTCCCACCTTGAACCCGATGTGCCGCTCGCCGCGTTGCAGGTCGTCGTCGCGCCAGCCGCCCGGATCGCCGTCGCCCACGTCGACCACCTTGAGTAGGACTGGACCGGCGGTGAGCCAGCGGACCCGCTTGTCCGCCGGCCACGGCACGTCCTCGGTGGTCGAGAAGTCGAGCAGAGACCGGTAGAAGTCGACGGTACGGTCGATGTCGGTGCTGCCGATCTCGGCGAACTGGAAGCCGGGCGTGCTCACGAGGGATCCTCCTGGTTTCGCGGGCGGTCAGTCCTTGACCGCGCCGAGCGTCAAGCCGGCGACGAACCGGCGCTGCATGCGGACGTAGACGGCGATGATCGGAATCACGGACATGGTCAGGGCGGCGGTGAGCAGCGGCCAGTCCGTGCGGTGTTGGCCCACGACGCCGAAGAGGACCGGCTGCAGCGGCAGGTACTGCGGCGCCGAGATGAACGTCTGTGCCAGCAGGAACTCGTTCCAGGTCGACAGGAACTGGAAGATCACGACGGTGGCGACGCCCGGTGCGGCCAGCGGCAGCATGACGCGGGCGAAGATCCGGAACTCTCCGGCGCCGTCCACGCGGGCGGCCTGGATCAGCTCGTCCGGAAGTGTCTCGAAGAACGCGCGCATCAGGAACATGGCGAACGGCAGTGCCCCGCCCACGTACACCAGGATCAGGCCCTGCCGGGTGTTCAGCAGGTTCAGCGTCCGCATCTCGAGGAAGAGCGGGATGATGATCGCGGTGATCGGCAGCATCAGCGTGCTGAGCAGCACCACGTAGATCACCTGCCGGCCGGCGAACTGCAGCTTGGCGAACGCGTAGCCACCGAGCGTGGCCAGGACCACCACGATCACCACGGTGGCGGTGGTCACGTAGACGCTGTTCCAGAAGTGTGCCGGGTAGTCGAGCTGGATCCAGGCGCGGCGGTAGGCGTCCGGAGTGAGCGTACGCGGCACCAGAGGGCCCCCGAAGACCGTGTTGGACGGGCGCAGCGACGTGGCGATCATCCAGAGGAACGGAAAGACGGTGACCGCGGACACCACCACCAGCGTGAGGTAGCCGGCCGAGCGGGTGAGCGTGCGCCGGCCCCGCCCGTACTGAACCGGGCGGATCGGAGTCGTGGCGGGCGGCGAGACGGGAGCCGCGGTTGCGGGCGCATCAGTCGACATCGGCGGACCTCCGGGCGATTCTCAACTGGATCAGCGTCGCGGCCAGGCAAAGTACGAAGATCACCATGCTGATTGCGGTGGCGTACCCCAGCGCCGGCACCCCGCCGGCCGTCGAGCCGAACGCCAGGCCGTAGAGATAGGTGCCGAGGACCTCGGACGCCCGGTTCGGCCCGCCACCGGTCATCACATAGATCAAGTCGAAGGTCTTGAATCCGTTGATGAGGTTGAGGATGACCACGACGCCCGTGACGGTGCGCAGCATCGGCACGGTGACGTGGAAGAACTGCTGCCGGCCGTTCGCGCCGTCGATGCTCGCCGCCTGATACAGGTCCGGATTGACGCCCTGCAGGCCGGCCAGGTAGATGAGCGTGAACAGGCCCAGCGACTGCCACAGTGACACCACGATCAGTGCCGGCAGTACGGTCTTCGGGTCGGCCAGCCACGGATGCGCCAGCGCGTCCAGACCCAAGGTGCGGAACACCTCGTTGAGCGTGCCGAAGTTGGGCTCGTAGATCAGCTGCCAGAGCACGCCGGTGACCACCAGGGAGATCACCGCCGGGATGAAGACCAGCGTGCGGAACAGCACACCGGCGCGCCAGCCCCGGTTCAGCAGCACCGCGAGCAGCAGCGGCAACGCGGTCTGCAGGACGGTGGTGGCGCCGGTGAACACGAACGTGTTGCGCAACGACTGCCAGAACGCGGGGTCGTCGGCCATCACCTGGAAGTTGCGCAGGCCCACGAAGCTGGGCGAGCCCAGCCCGGACCAGCTGGTGAGGCTCAGATAGAACGAGCGCAGGAACGGATAGCCGACGAACACCACGAAGAACAGCACGATCGGCGCGATGAAGAGGTAGCCGACCGGGCGCCGGCGGATGCTGCGCCGCCGCCCGGTCGCCAGCGCGGCGGACGTCATTTGCGCTGGGCCCGCTCGACGGCCGACTGGATCGCCTTGCCGGCCTGTTCCGGCGTCGACTGCCCGCCGATGAGCGCGGCGAGCCCGTTCGCCGCCGAGTCCGACGAGCCCTTGCCGAACAGGATGTGCGGCGCGCCCTTGCCGTCCAGCAACCACTGCGTCATCAGCTTGAGGATGGGGTTGGACACCTGGGCGCCGGCCGCCTGGGTGGACGGCATGCTGTTCGAATTGTTCATCGTGCGGGTGTAGCGCTGTGGGTCGTAGATGAACTTGATGAAGTCGAGCGCGGCCGCCTTGTTCTTGCTGTTGTTGCTGACCGCCAGCCCGGCGCCGGCCTGGTTGGCGGTCCAGTGCTTGCGGCCGGCCGCCCAAGCCGGGGTCTCCGCGACCTTGTACCGCTTCACGAACTCGGGCGGGGCGTCCTGGACGAAGCCCTGCGGCGTCCAGGAGCCGGAGAACAGCATCGCCGCGCGTCCGGTGTAGAGCAGCTGCTCGGCCTGCGGGCCCTGCAAGGCGTTGGCGTTGGGCACGAAAGCGCCGCCCTTGTTCAGCTCGTCCACCTTGGCCAGTGCCTGCACCACCGGTGCGCTGTCCCAGCGCGCGCCGTTGCGCTGCAGGTCCAGGTCGAGCACGAGCTGAGGGTCGTCCGCGACCTGGGTGATCAGCGGGAGGAAGAAGTCCAGCCCGCTGGTGCCGGGGTTGTTGGACACAGCCAGCGGTAGCTTGCCGATCGCCTTGAGCTTGGCGGCGGTCACCTTGAGGTCGTCCCAGGTCTCCGGGACCTCCGCCTTCGCCTTCGCGAACAGATCCGGGTCGTAGAAGATCCCGAACGTCTGGGCCATCCAGCCGAGCGCGTACTGCTTGCCGGAGTCGGTGTACTCGTCGCGGGTGGACTTGAAGAAGTCCTTGAGGAAGTCCTCGCCCAGGTCCGCGGTGAGGTTCGCGGAGACGCCCGCCTTACCGTACTCGATGGCCAGCACGTGCGGCGCGAAGATCTCCGGTGGGTCGGCGGCGGCGACCGCGGCCTGCAGTGCCGGCAGATATGAGGCCGGGTCACCGAAGACCCGGTTCTGCACCACCACGTTGGGGTTTGCCGACTGGAACTCGCTGACCAGCTTGGGCCATTCGTCGCGCTGTTCGTTGTACCAGGTCCACACCCGGACAGTGGCCTTGCCGCCGGAGCCGCCGGTGCCGGTGCCGGTGTCCGGCTTGTCGCAGGCGGCCGCGAACGAGGGCGCGGCAAGCCCGGCGACGCCGGCCAGGCCGCCCCGGAGTACGCCGCGGCGACTGAGCCTGGCGGAGGTCGGCCGGATGTCAGAGGCGTTGTGCTTTGGTGCTGGTGTCATCCGAGTTCCCTTTGCCGGTTGATGAAGTCCCATAGGTGGATCCGCGGCGGTCGGGTGCCGCGCGATGTCGCAGGAGGAACGGCGCGGAAGGCGGTCGCGAGCGCCGTCGGGAGCCCGAGATTCACCCTCAGCCGGCAACGGTGTCAAGCGTGCCGAGATCGGAGTGAGATCGGCTCGTAACCCGATTTTCCTGCCACCAGACCCGGTAATGGCACTTCGCATGGCCGGCGCCATACCGGCAACGAATAGGTCCCATGCGGGTTCGCCGGTAGCTCGCCGCCGACGCGGGCGGCGGTCTATCGTACGGATCCCACAGTCCTGCCCCCGCGAAGGAGGTCGCGGATGAGAGCGGTGCGCTGGCACGGCCGCGGTGACGTCCGGTTTGAGGAGGTGTCCGATCCGCCTCGACCGGCACCCACCGAGGTGATGGTCCGCGTGGCGTGGTGCGGGCTATGCGGTTCCGACGTGCACGAGTTCCGGTCCGGCCCCTTCCAGATCCCGCTGCGACCGCATCCGGTGACCGGCCGGCACGCTCCGATCATCCTCGGGCACGAGGTGTCGGGCTGGATCGAACAGCTGGGCTCGGACGTGTCCGGGCTCAGCGTGGGGGACCTGGTCAGCCTCAACGGTCTCATCCCCTGCGGGCGCTGCGGCCAGTGCCGGCGGCAGGCGCCGCAGCGGTGCGCGTCGTTCGGCCACATCGGCATGAGCGCCGACGGGGGACTCGCCGACCTACTGACCGTGCCGGCGGAGATGGTGATCGCCGCGCCGCACGGCGCCGACCCCGAGGTCGCCGCACTGGGCGAGCCCTTCGCCGTCGCCATGCATGCGATCGCCCAGGCCGACCGGCCGTCGGACCAGCGTTGCGTGGTGATCGGCGCGGGCGCCATCGGTCTTGCCGTGGCGATGGTGCTGCGGGCCGCGGGCAACCTGGTGACCGTGTTGGACATAGCGACAGAGCGACTGCGGCACGCGGAGGCACTGGGCCTGACGGCCGTGCCGGTCGGCGCGGCGCCCGAGTTCGACGGCGCGGCGGCGGTGGTGTTCGAATGCTCCGGAGCGTCCGATGCACCGGCGACCGCGATCCGGTTGACCGAGCCCGGGGGGCTCATCGTGTTCGCGGGCCTGCCGGAACGGCCGAGCACGCTAGATTGGAAACCGCTGGTGCTCCGGGAATTGCGTACGGTCGGCACGGTCTCGCACCGCACAGAGGCCGATCTCGTGCCCGCGCTGGGATTCCTCGCCGCTCATGCGGCGGACGCGCGGCGGCTGGTGACAGCACGCATCCCGCTGGCGGCAACCGTGCCGGGCGGCATCCAGGAGCTCGCGTCGGCGGACGGGCGCCGCCACGGCAAGATCCTCGTCCGGGTCGGTGCTTAAGCGGCGGCCCGGTCTCCCCACGGCCATCGCGGCGCCGGCACGGCCGCCATCGCCTGGCGGGCGGTCTCGACGGCGGCCGAATTGGTCTGGTCGGTCCGCCACCACAGCGCCACACGCCGCTCGCACAGTGCATCCGCGAGCGGGACCAGAGTCACTCCCTCGGTGTTCGCGGTGATCATGGCCAGCGCGTTGGTCACGCCCACGCCGAGGCCGTGGCGCACCATGGAGACAAGCGTCTGCGGCTGATTGGTCTGGAACGCGATCGTGGGCGACAATCCTGCCTGCGCAAACGCCAGATTCGCCTCGAACTGCCGGCCCACGCCGTCCGCGCTCTCGCCGATCGTGACCAGCGGAAAGCGTGCCACCTGAGCGAGGCTGAGATGGGGCGCCCTGGCCAGCCGGTGACCGGCCGGGGTGACCGCGACGAGCGGCTCGCGCCAGAGGACCTTGCTGGCCAGCCGGTCTCCACTGAGTACCGGCATCACCGGCCGTACCACGAGGTCCACGTCTGCTGCCATCAGGGCGCCGCCCAGCGCGACACTCGGGCCCTCCCGGAGGATCAGGCGGACGTCGGGATGTGTGCGCTGCAACCGGCGCACGACCAACGGAAAGAGGTACGCGGCCGCGCTGGGGTAGGTGCCCACCCGCACGTCGCCGCGCACCGTGCCGGCCTCGGATCCGAGCTCCGCGAGCGTCGCCAGGCGCTGCAGGATCTGTTGGGCGTGCGGCAGCAGCGCCCGCCCCTCGGCCGTCAGCGCCGCCGGGTGCGCGGACCGGTCGAACAGCCGGACGCCCATCTCCTGCTCCAGCGCCGCCACATGGTTGCTCACCCGCGGTTGGGACCGGTAGAGCGCCTTCGCCGCGGCCGAGAAACCGCCGTGCTGGGCCACCGCCACGAACGCGACGATCCACTCGAGGTGGTAGTTGGCGATTCCGCGGAAGTCCACTCGTAGCCATCCCCTTCGGCCGGGACGGCCGGGTTCACCGGATGAATTGGTCCACGTAGGTTCTGCCCAGACCGACCTCCGTGTAGTGCCTACGACACATGTCGATCTTGGTGAAGGTGTCCTCGTACCCGTTCTGCCGGCCGTTCTCGTCGACGTAGACCATCGCACCACTAATGTTGAAGAATGTCATCATCTCTGTGCAATCGTCGGGCACGGCGAGCGTGTGGATCTCCCCGGGCGGCTCGTAGACGAAGCTTCCCGCCTCGGCCACCCAGTCGTGCTCGTGATACTTCCACTTGCCGGTCAGTACGAAGCCGAACACCGCGCCGGGATGCCGGTGCCTCGAGACGATCCCGGACCGGGTCACCTTGAGCAGGTTGCACCACTGTCCGATGACGGTGTTGAACATCAGCGGGCGAAACCATACGTCCGGTGCCTGCGGCACCCAGATCCGATCATCGTCCGGCACGGCCGCAACCGCGATCTCCAGCGGTACGTCACCGGAGATGGGAACTGTCGCTGTCATGTCGTCTCCGTTCAACTTGCCGGATAGCGCCGTTCAACTTGCCAGATAGCCACCGTCGACGGGCAGTATCGCGCCGGTGATGAATGCCGCGTCCGGGCCGGCCAGGAACGCGACCGCGCCGGCCACGTCGGCCGGCTCACCCCACCGACCCATCGGGGTACGACCCAGGATCCGTTCTTCCGCCGACTCGTCCTCGCGGATGCCGGCGGTCAAGTCCGTCCGGATCCAGCCCGGTGCCACCGCATTGACCCGCACCCCGTCGGGCGCCCACGCCACCGCCAGTGACTTCGTAAGCTGCATGACCGCGCCCTTGCTGGCGGTGTATGCGGGAACCAGCGGACCACCGAAGTAACTGAGCATCGATGCGAGATTCACGATACAGCCCCGGTCGCGAGCAAGTAACGGTCGCGCGGCGACGCACGCCCGCATGACCGCGAACAGGTTGACGTCGAGGACGCCGGCGAACACCGCGGGGTCGAATTCCGCTCCCCGCCGGATTACCCCCGCCGCGTTGACGAGTACGTCAAGGCGGGACAGCGACGCGATGAAGTCCTCCACGGATTCCCTGTGGGTGACGTCGAGCTCCGTGAGCTTGGCCCGTTCGGCCACCTGCGGCGGCGTCGCATCGGCGGCCAGCCCGGCGACCGCGACGAAGGCACCGTCATCGAGGAAGCGCTCGGCGATGGCCGCGCCGATGCCGCTGGTGCCTCCGATCACCACGACGACCCGGTCCGGCGCAGCTGTGTCATTCACTCGTCGGTTCCTCCCGTCGGCTCGCCCAGCAGTATCGGCGTCCTCCCGCGCGTCCGCACCGAACTATCGGGAAGCAGAATCGCCGCTATTCGTTGCCCTGGGTGCTCGGACGTCGGATCACTGAGGGCGTAGGCTACCCGCGCTCGCACAGAGCGCGCTGAACTTCATCCGGCTGGCGCCTGACGTCTTTCCGCCGGCCGAAGAGATGAGTGCGACGCTATGCAGGAAGTGATAGCGGGTTGAGTCGTGCGTGATCCGCACCGCAGTGCCACCCTCGAGCGGGGCGGCATAGGTGTGCCCGTCGTTGGCGGAGAGGTAGTCAGGTTCCGCTCAGCATCGATGACGTGGTTGGGCGCACTCTTCGGCCATGCCATAACTAAGCAATACACGGTTAAGCAAGTGGGTGTAGATTGCCGGTTTGGAGGTACGCCTTCGACAAGAGTTGCCGGCAAAGATGGACGCCTGGCTTAAACCGCTACGGGTAAGTTCGGGGAGCGTTGGGGCGATCTGCCGCCGTCCGTGTCTCGAGCCGCCACTCAGGCCCGCCGCCCGGCCGGGATAGTTGAGCGTCCGGTTGGCCAGCGGCGCTAGGCGGCCGGAGACCTGGAAGGAGCGCGCGTTGAGCGAGGCGATGGGACCACCCCCCAGCCTGAAGGGGCGGTCGTCGGCGGAGACCCGCAGCGCGATTGTCGACGTCATCCGCTCTGAGGGCGAGATCAGCCGGACCGAGTTGGCTCGGCGATCGTCGCTCACGGAGGCGACGATCTCCAAGATCGTAAAGTCCTTGCTGGAGGACGGCATCATCGTCGAGTCTGGCTTCGCCAAGTCGACGGGAGGCAAGCGCCCGGTACTGCTTCGCCTGAACGACCAGATGTTGTACGCGGTCGGCATCACGCTCGACATGACGCGCTGCGTCATCGTCCTCTGTGGGCTCGACGGTGCCGAGGTGGATCGCTGTGAGATCGAGGGAATCGGGCAGGACGAACCGCCGCTTGTGCTGGACCGCGTTGCGAAGGCCCTGCAGCAGCTTCTCAGTGGGCGCGGAACCCGGCAGGACGCCATCGTGGGTGTCGGTGTTGCCTCGGGCGGTCGCGGCTTCTCACCCGGTCGTAGCGTGGACGCCATGGTCGTCGACAGATGGGAGCCCTATCCCATCGAAGAGAAGCTGTCGGCCAGAACCGGTTTCGCCGTGGTCCGGGAGAACGACGCCAACTGTGCGGCGTTGGGGGAGTACTGGACGACCGGGGGTAGCCCGACACGCGACTTCATTACGGTGTATATGGCGTACGGCATCGGCTGCGGATTGATCATGTCAGGCGCGATCTACCGAGGCATCTCCGGAAACGCCGGGGAGGTAGGGCACATGCTGGCAGTCGCTAACGGGTCGCTGTGCTGGTGCGGCCGACGTGGCTGTCTGGACACCGTTGCCAGTCCACGCGCGGTAACCGAGCAGATCGTCGCCAACCCAACCCTGCGAGCGATCTGTGGTGTCACGCGTGATGCGGAGTTTGGGGTTATTTATCGCAAGTTCGGACAACTGGTCAAGGACGGGAACGAACCTGCTCGGCGTCTGTTCCAGGCGACCGCGGACCACATCGCGAATGTTGTGAACGACCTGGTCAACGTGCTGGATCTCGATCTCGTGTCGCTGGCTGGGCCAGGCTTCGCCGACCTGGGGGAGGAGTACCGGCGCGCCATCGAAGAGCAGCTCGCGACATTCGCCCTCACCCGGGCAGTCCGGCCGATTACTGTCCGGCTCGGCACCGGGGGACCAGACGCAGCTGCTCTTGGGGCTGCGTCCGTCGTGCTCCACCGCGAGCTCACTCCGCATCGGTCGGCCGCTGCATCATAGATGCGATCAGGGTCGGCCGGATCGCTTCCTCAACGACTTACGCCAACTCGGGAACGAAAGCCGGCCCCTCTGGGGTCCTGCGCGCTGGCGAGTGAGGCATAGGGAGCTCACCTCATCGCCGGCCAGTGGAGGCGATTTGCTCCGCGAAAGGTCGCAGGAGAGGCCCCGTAACGGGCAATATGATCACTATGTCAGGGGAAGCCGCTGCCATGTCGGGCGGTCACGGTCTGTCGGCGATCATGAGTTGTCTCACGCACTTTCGTTCCTAGCTATTGCTAAGCTGCCGCTCGTGGCCTAGTCTCCTCGCAGGCGTCATCCCGACCCGTTGCCAGGCCCTGGCTGGAGTCCTGCGTCTGAGGAGGCTGTCCGTGCTGCGACGTCGTTCGCGGTTGGCCCCGGTAATGGAGTGCGCCTCACTCTTCCTGGCGCAGGCCGACGGATCGCTCGGTCGGAGGTGAGGAGGTTGCTCTCTCACTCCTCTGCAGCGCGGGAACTGCCGCTCGGCCTGTTGTCAGGTCGGGACGCGCTGGCCCCGTTCAGGTAGCCGATGATCCGATCAGGCAGGTACGCCTCGATCTTCCGACCACCGCACGTGATGAGCCGAGACACGGGTCAAAGCTCGCTCTCCCGCTCAACCTGCGGTCCTCGGAAACACGATGATCATGTCAAACCGCAGTGGCGGAGAGGAACACGATGAGAAGGATCGTTCGCCCGGTCATAGCGTTGATGGCAGCAAGCTCCGTGATGATGACCGCAGCTGCGTGTAGCGGCGGCAATGAGAACGAAGGCTCCACCAATCCATCGCCGGGTGCGAATGCTTCCGGCACTGTCACCTGGTGGGGATGGACGCCGGACACCCCGGTGGCGCAGCGTTACATCGCCGAGTTCAACAAGGTCCACCCCAACATCACGATCAAGTACACCAACTACGAGAACGCCGACTACGCACCCACCATGTCCACCGCGTTCCAGACCGGTGCCGGTCCGGACATCTTCGATGTGTCCGCGGGTGGCAACGTCGGCGGCAAGCAGCTCTGGGGCGACTACGCCATGGACCTGGCCTCGGTCGCCAAGGCGGTTCTCGGCGACGGCTGGAAGGACCAGTTCGCGCCCGGATACGTCGACCAGCTGACCTTCGAAGACAAGGTGGTGGCCCTGCCTCTGGGCGGCGTGGCGGCCGGCTTCTTCTGGATCGACAAGGACCTGTTCGACAAGCACGGGGTGTCGACCGAATTGAAGACCTACGCCGATCTCAAGGCGGCCTGCGACAAGTTCGCGGCGGCGCGGGTGCAGTGCTTCACGATGGGTACCAACTCGACCGACACCTTCTCGACCGAGCTGCTGCGAACCATCATGAATTCGATCGATCCCACCTATTACCTGCGGGCACTGCACGGTGAGGCCAGCTGGGATGATCCGATTTTCGCGCAGGCACTCGACATCATGCGCCGGATGCAGGATGACGGGATCATCGGTCAGGACGCGACGTCGATCAAGCAGTACCCGGAGGCCAACAACAACTTCCTGTCGCGGAAGGCGGCGATCGTGCAGATGGGCACCTGGTACGCGCAGTACGCCGCCAAGGAGTCGATGACGAACTCCATGAAGGGTGCCGGTGTGAGCAGCCCGAAGCCGTTCACCATGGTGCCGATGGTGAGCCCCGACTTCGCCGGCAAGGGCAACGTGCCGCAGTACGTCGGCGAGGCGGACTACGGCCTCGCCATCAACGAGAAGGCCAAGAACCCGGAGGCCGCGAAGACGTTCATCATGTGGCTGGCCGGCACGAAGGAGGGTCAGCAGCACGTGGCCAACGCCATCGATCTCGTGCCCGCATTGAAGGGTGTGCAGGCCGACTGGAACAACCTCGGCCTGGTGTCGCCCGACGTGCAGATCCCGGCTTTCCAGAAGCTGTTCGGGGACGCGGCGGCCGTCCAGGAGTCCCGCAACCTGTACATCTCGGCCGAGACGGGGAACGCGCAGGTCATCGCGGTCCAGCAGGCTCTGACCAACCGGTCCACGAGTTCCGCGGACATCGCTAAGCAGGCCGAGGCGGACTCGGTCGACGTGCCGGCCGAGTGAACTGAGAGCAGTCAACGTGGGAAGGTTGCCATGGCCACGTCGGTGACAGCGGCACCGAACAAACCTCCGGCCACACCCCGGGCTGGTGGCGCCTCGCGGAGGCGCCACCAGCGGACGCCTTCGGGATTGCGGTGGATCCTCCCGGGCTTCGTGGTGTCCGTCGGACTGATCTACTTCTGCATCGGGTACTCGGGATACATCTCGTTGTTGCGGTGGAACTGGAGGCCCGGCCGTCCAGAGATCATCGAAGGCTTCGACTCGTACGTCAGGGCCTTCCAGAGCCCGTTGTTCTGGACCAGTCTGCGACACACGGTGGTCTTCTTCGTCGCGGCATTCGTGATCCAGTGCGTCATGGGGATCATCTTCGCGGCGCTGCTGCACTCGCGGGTGTACCTGGCGACGGTCTTCAAGGTGCTCATCTTCGTGCCGGTCGTGATCGCGCCGGCCATCATGGCGCCCGTGCACCGGCGGGTGTTCGCGGTGGACGGACCCATCAACTGGATCCTGCAACACCTGGGGCTCATCCAGGAGAACGCGCTCGGTAACCGGGATTGGACCGGATGGGTCTCCTGGTTGCTGACACACCTCGGGATGGGCAACGTCACCCCTAACTGGATCCAGCCGGCCACCTCGCTATGGGTGATCATCGGGGTGCAGATCTGGAGCTCGATCGGCATGGCGTTCATCCTGTTCTACGCCGCGATGGGTCAGATCGACCCCGACCTGCTGGAGGCCGCGCGGATCGACGGGGCCGGCAACCTCCGCGTGCTGATCTCGATCGTGGTACCGAGCCTGAGACCCACCATCCTCGCGCTGGCCATCCTCAACGCGATCACCGCACTGAAACTGTTCGACTATCCGTACCTGATCACCGCGGGCGGTCCGGCGCACTCCTCAGAGTTCTTGGGCACCTACATCTATGCCGAGCTCTTCGGTGTGTCCCGCCATTACGGCTACGCGGCCACGCTGTCGATCCTGCTGCTCATCCTGGCCCTGGCGGTCTCCATCATCATGAGCGTCACAGCGCGTGAACGCAGACCGCTCCCGACCATCGTCCAGAGGCGGGGCTAAATGTTCGAGACCCGAAGCCGGCTGAGCCGGATCTGGCTGACCGTCCTGACGGCCGTCCTCGTCGTTCCCTTCGTCATCCCGTTGTTCACCATGTTCCAGGGGTCCCTGCAGGGCTCCGGATGGGCCAACTACCTGACCGTCATCCAGCTCAGCGGCTTCTGGCTGTACTTCCGGAATTCCATCATCATCTCATTGGGAACGATCATCCTGGTCTACATCCTGACCATGACGGCCTCATTCGGCTTCTCCAAGTTGCGCATCCGCAGCAAGGAGACCTACTTCTGGCTGATGATGGGCGCTCTGACGATGCCGGAGGTCGTGCTGCTGACCCCACTGGTGATCGCGGCGTCCAAGACCGGCACGGCCGGGACCTTCTGGGCAGTGATCATCCCGTTGGTGGCTCTGCAGATACCGTTCACCGTCCTCCTCGCCCGAAGCTATGTGGACGGCATTCCCGACGCGTTGTTCGAGGCCGCCCGAATCGACGGGGCAGGAACCTGGCGGCAGTTCTGGAGCGTGCTCGTGCCGCTGGCGAAACCCATGGCCGTGGCCATCATCGTGCTGGTGCTCATCAACGCCTGGAATTCCTACCTGCTGCCGCTGGTGCTGCTCGGGCAGTCGGAAGGGCACATGGTGGTCACCCAGCTGCCCAACTCGTTCAAGACCCAGTACACCGACGACCAGACAAAGATCTTGGCGGGGGCGGTCCTGGCCGCGCTGCCCGAGATCCTCGCCTATATCGCCTTGCAGCGGCACTTCGAGCGGGGCATGGCAGCGGGGGCGATCAAGTGACAGCTGACCGCACTCCAAGCGTTTCCCCATCCAAGAACAGGTGGAACCATGACAGCGGTACCGACGCTGAAGATGAATGACGGTAACCAGATCCCCCAGCTGGGATTCGGTGTCTTCCAGATCGACCCCGATGAGACGGCGCAGGCCGTCCGCATCGCCTTGGACGAGGGCTATCGGCTCATCGACACGGCACAGGGCTACCGCAACGAGGAATCCGTCGGGGAGGCCGTGCGGAACAGCGGGCTCCCGACCGAGGACGTCTTCGTGACCACCAAACTCACCAATAGTGAGCAGGGGCGCGACAAGACGCTGGCGGCGTTCGACGACAGCATGCGGAAGTTGCGGCTGGACGTGCTCGACCTCTTCCTCATCCACTGAGCCATTCCGGGTAAGGCTCCGTGTGCAGTGGGTGACTGTCCAGAGTGTACGAGAAACGCCCGTACCTGCCTGACTACGGCATAAGAGCGCGGAACTCCGTTACGAAGTGGTCCTCCTACAGATCACCGTCACCGGAGTTCCGCGCGAGCTATGAGTATCACCTACACCGCGATCCTGCCGGTACGCGACGAGACCGTGTTGCGCATCTCGGCCCTGCTGCATGCCGAACAGCGACGCCGCGGCACCCGCACCGGCAGGCGGGCGCTGACCTGTTACCAGCAGGCCGTGCTGGTCCTGCGCTGGCTGCTGGACAGCACCCGGATGAGCCAGCTGGCCCGCGACAGCAACATCAGCCTGTCCACCGGCTACGAGCGCCTGCATGAAGGCATCGCGGTTCTGGCGGCCCAGGCCCCGAGCCTGCACTCGGCGTTGTTGGCCGCGAAGGCCGCCGGCCACGACTACGTGCTGCTGGACGGCACCTTGATCGAGACCGATCGGGTCTCGACTCCCGGCCCCACCGCGGGGGTGGATCTGTGGTGGTCGGCCAAGTACCACAACCACGGCGGGAACATCCAGGTGCTGACCGCGCCGGACGGCTGGCCGCTGTGGACCTCGCCGGTGCGGCCCGGCCGGGAACACGACACCACCTGCCTGCGCACCCATCCCGGTCTGCTTGACACCCTCGCTGCCGTCCGTGATGACCTGCGTACCCTGGCCGACCTGGGCTACGAGGGCGAAGCCGACACCATCGTCGTCGCGTTCAAGAAGCCTAAGAATGGCCGGCTCACCGACCTGCAACAGACGTTCAACCGGGCCCACAACCGGCTGCGTGCGATCGGTGAACGCGGCAACAGCCTGCTCAAGGTCACGTTCAAGGCCCTGCGTAACGTCAGCCTTGATCCCTGGCGTATCGGCGACATCGCCGCCGCAGCCCTCGTCGTCCTCCACCTCGACCACGCCCGAACCACCTGAAACCAGGCACTACACAACGTCACACGTCATTACCCGGAATGGCTCACTGGCCGGTACCCATGGCCAATCTGTATGTCGAGACCTGGAAGGCGTTCGACGAGCTGCGCCGTGAGGGCCGGATCCGCTCGATCGGGGTGTCCAATTTCGCCATCGAGCATCTCGAGCG
>Ga0081539_10003763_pt1 | contig 17978 bp, 24 predicted proteins | sample TabmetS4T2R2_FD_71023 | JGI IMG/M metagenome (GOLD analysis project Ga0081539, IMG submission 71023) | Tabebuia heterophylla rhizosphere microbial communities from the University of Puerto Rico - S4T2R2 | ecosystem: Host-associated > Plants > Roots > Rhizosphere ...
GAACTCCTCGATTTAGTGTTTGCCTGGCTGCAAAAGCGCACGCCTTTTGTAGTCGAACGTGAGGTCTATGCTCTCCCGGCAAGCGGCCTAGCACTTTCCATCGAGTGTGGTTCTATTTAGCCACTGCCCGACATAGAGTAGTTCCTTTACTGATAAAACCTCGTAAATAATTGCTGTTGCATGAGGTTTACCCGTGGTGTGATCGGTGGGAGCAAATTTACGTTGTTAAAGCTTGCGTCATAGTCCCAGTTGCGCGCCGGTGGATCATAAATGTTGCATCCGCCTCCAGTTCCGCACCACTCACCATTGGCATACTGTGGCGTCCCTAGACTCACAAACGAGCCACGATAGTTCAGCGTACGTTGTGTTCCCCCTGGGCTCCAGTCTTCATGAAAGCGAGGGTAGTTCTCGAGTCCGCCGTTGTAATGTCCTGGGCTGGTGACATCGACACCGGCGATAAAGGCGGCATTGATACCGTAGGTTTCTACCGCGGTGAATTGTGGACATGGATTGTTGGCGCACTGAAGGCCGATGTTTTTGATGAAGTACCCGTCAGTAGGCTGGAGATTGCGACTCGTTCCCAACGCACCGCTAGTTTTGCGGTCATTGTTGTACTGGTATTCGATGTCCTTGGTCCCATCTACAATGCTTGGAACCTCCCAGCTCTGCGACAGCACGTTGAGCGTGTCGCCCATAATCGCCGCTGGCAACTTATTCACCAAGGTCATCGAGGGATGATAGTTGTAGTTGCCCTCAACATAAACGGCTTGGTCGCTGACCACTGTTAGACCGGTCGGGTCCGCCGGATTTGGACGCGGAAACGTCCTACCTTTGGTATTGAGATTGGCAGAATCAAAAACCCGTACACCGTAGCGATGGTCAGCCGGCAGGGGCGTTGTTGTCGCATCGCTCGCTTTCACTGATAGGAAAAACACCAAGCCACCATTCGATGCATCAGCAGCATTAAATAGCGCGTTACTGTTGGCTTCATTCCAATCGACGAGTGCACGGATGTTGACGTTGAGCATCATCACCCATTTTTTTTCTCGCCAGTTATAGAATCCCCCGCGCCGGTAGTCGTTATTAGCGAACCACGAAGTGGGCAGCGCATTTTTAATTTTGTCACGATCGTCAAACAGATTGCCGTTGCCGCTTGCTTTTGTTGCCGTCGCCACCCACGCTCCAAACTTTTTGTCACAATAATCTGGACGCCACTCTGGACGAGAACCGAGGGGCCCATTGCCAACGCCAAGTGGGCAAACGTCATAGTTGGTGTCATTGTCTAATACGATACCGTCACCGTTTGTGTCGACAGTCCCATCACCGTTTGTGTCTTCCCCGACCCGTCGGTACACATTGGCTTCTTCTTCAAAATAGGGCGAATAATTTTTGGGATTGCTTGGGTCATCATTTCCGCTGCTATCTTTTGGATCGACGGTCCCTAGCGGTAGCGTAGCCGGCACGTCACGGGGAACGTCGTTGTAGAAGATCGCGCCACGCCTTTCGCACATGAACTGATAGAGTGCAGTCGTCTTTGTCGTATCCACGATGCCGCTGCTGTCTTGTACTTCGATGCGATGGAGCCCATACGGTGGAGGTCCATTATTCGGAAGTTGCTCAGTACCACAGAATGTTGTCAGCCGTGGCTTGGTCATATCGAGTACAATGCGCAAGTCAGCATTCTGCCAAAACGTGCCACCGCTCACGCCGCTACTCGCGTCGCCTCGCGCAAACGTGGAAACTGCTGGGGTCTGCAATGGTTTTATTTCCGCCAGCATAGTACCCAGATAGCTATCGCGGGTCGATTTATCGACCATCGTCGTACTAGTACCGATACACGGCAGGCTAAGCGGATCAAGCCCTGGTTCCGCGGGATTGATGTCCTGCTGCATATCGACAAAGATGTTGCCACCACATGTGTTGCTATCCTTTCGTCCACGATAGATATCACCTGCAGACGAAATCTGTACGAAAGGATTGGCGGCGATTAATGCCGTCGCCACTGGGCGGTCGGCGATGCTAAGCGTATTGTTCGCGTTGAGATACAGATTGCTATTAGTGTGGATCCGTCCACTCAGGACCATGTCTGGACCAGGGAGAATTTCCAAATCTCCGTCATAGAACGCCAGGAACTGAAAGATTGGGACACTATTAATTGAGAACTGTGCGCCGAGTCCGGCCTCTTGTTCATTAGCCGGACTCTTGGCGACTGATGACACCGTGTATTCGTAAGGAATCGTATTCAATCCAGCGAATGGCTGTCCGACCGCGATTTGCGTAGGCAAACCAGGATTATGCCCAGGGACTTCATTGACTGAATAGGTCACTGTTCGTGCGTGCCCGCCGGTATTGATGGTAATCGTGTTGCTATAGTTCCCCGGTGCGGTGTAGTTCTCGTAATACTCATGCACTTCAGCCATGGCATTATTGAGACCAGCTTCAGCAGCGTAGAAACTCGTCCGTTCGCGTGCCGCACCGCCACGTAATGCCGTATCCGCGCGGATGGCAAGCGTATAGGTCGCCGCGAGGATACTAAGGATGCCCATTAAAGCGAGGACAGTCACCAACGCGATACCACGCCGATCGGTATACAGGTTCCGCAAGTAATGGCGCATAGATGCTCCCTTCGACAGTCTTGCTCACAGGAAGTTGCGGGGTTTGATCATCACATAACCGTTCACCGCGCCGGCTCGGTCGGTGGAGGCATGGTGAATAACCCCATGTTTGTCGACTTTATGCGAACGCACGCCAGCGCGAACGCCTACGGCTTGCACTTGATTCCACTGCGGCGCACCCGTTGCCGGAGCCGGTACTGCGCCCGCACAGTTCAGCGTACCATCGCTGTTCAAGCTACAGGGCCCAAGGTAATACAATACATCGAAGACCTCGACGCCTTGGACTAGGGGCCACGCCGTTCCGCCATCAATCGATAACGTGAGTGTCGGTTGGCCATTAATTGTCGCAATTGTATAGGTCCGCTCTTCGACCGCGTACACGGTAGCGCCCATTGGGAGTGGGCGCACGAGCCCTGTCTGCAGTATCAGCATATTCCCTGCGGTATTCACATTTACTACACTATTATAGAAGCCGGTCGCGTTACTCTCTTTGACGTACACGCGATCTCCCACCTGAAATTTGCTGGCGTCATCAACCGTAATGCTGGTTGCACCAATCACCGCCGCCTGTGCAGTGCCAACAGCACACAGCAGAGTGGTAGGACTGACTTTCCCGATGCGTAACGTGAGAATATCCTGGGTGCTATTGTCAACACCTGTCAGAGCAATGAAGGGACCAGTCGAAGAGAGACACGCACCGGCTTGACGTAGCTCTTGTGTCACCATTGACACCAGTCCGCGCAACCCTTGCTCGGCCTCGGTTTCCAGGCTGCCCTCTTCTTTTACCGTGACACTGGTCTGTATCAGGCTAGTCATCATGGCTAACACAATACTAGTCATAAAAATGGCAACTAACAGCTCGATCAGCGTGTGCCCGGCCGCTGGGTTAGGATGAGACTTTCGTAAAAATACTTTGCGTTGCATAGGATCGTGGGCTTCCTTTGTGATTCCAGGTCACCGCTACTGCGACTGACGTTCGCCCTGGAGCTGGGGCATTAGGGGTGACAATCCAGGTCAAGGTAAACACTGTACCCTGACTCGACGTCCGTGTGCTCGACATCGAACCAGGCGATAACGAATCCACAGGCACTTCGCGTAGATTTTCCAGCAGCTCCTGCGCATAGCCAATAGCTTCCGACGACTGCGCATTCTCGGAAATCATACGAGTGTTCGTCACCATCAGTGAGGTAATCGCCATTAACACGATACCGAAAATCGCCAGCGCAATCAGAGTCTCGATGAGCGTGAATCCAGAGTTTCCACGTTTCATGCTAGCTTCCAATCACCTGCCCTGAGGGCCATACGCCTACGGTTTTCGTTTCGCCGGTCTTATTGTCGTGGAGCACAACATCGACTTGGGCCGCCGGCGTCCCAGGCGTGGCGGATTGCAACAGTCCTCGGGAATTGAATTCAAAACTTTGCCCTGCACCGGTTGTGATTGTAACATTGCGTGCGAGTTGTATTGTTTGCACCGAATACGCAGGATCGTGGCTCCATACTCCCGTATTGAGCCGCAACCGATCGATCTCGTAATAATTGGAATGGAGCGTAATGCGATAGTGTACCCCGCGCCCAGTCGCGTTGCCGCGGGTCAGACGCACATTTGCCTCAAATTCACCCACACTGGAGGAGAGGTTCAACACGCTACGATTCGTCGCAGGAACAACAATGGCAATTAGAATGCCCACCATACTCAGAATGACCAACAATTCGACGAGTGAAAAACCTGAGTTTCTTCTTCCCATGGACATGCCTTCTTTATTTCTCACATAAGATCTTAATTATTAGTCTTAAGCATCGGACTTTCCGTCCTGAAGTAAAGTCGCAAGCCGACAGGTCTTTCACTGGCCGTCAAAAATATGACCACAAAGCAACGTATTGAATCTCTGAAAGAGATTCAGCAAAACGTTTACTGCGTGCCGTATCAGGGGACTCTTTTTCCGACCGGTGGGATACAATTTTGCGGCGGGAGGCCGTCCTGAGAACAGGAGTACTATCTCCGGAAGTAAAGGAGGGATGAGAACGTAATAGTGACATAGCAGGTTTCCTCAGGTGTCACCCTACGACTTACGCAGCCGCAGATGATACTACGTTCGCGCGGTAGCTCTGCTGCCCTCTCCAGATACCATGTCGGATGTAGGCCAGTAGATTTGCATCCCATGCTTTCGCATGGTTTGCTCTTTGCAGACGTCGGTCGGAGAAAGAGCAAAAGCGAAGCCAATACCGACCCCTGATTTTTTCGGCACTTAGTCTCACGGAAAGTGTCACAGATGTAACAGGAAGAGGAAATGTGACAGTTCTGTCAGAAGCCTACAGCTATCAGCGGTCAGCCAGATGGGGCATTGAATGATTGAGTCATTGTGCCGTCCAGATATTGAGAGATTGAATCATCGGATCATCAGAAAATTGACTTAAGAAGAAAATGACTCAATGGCTCGATCACTCAATCACCCGATGACGCAATCCTTCAATGAGTCAACCTCACAATAAGATAATGACTGAGCTGACAGCTGAATGCTGAGAGCTAACGACTTTCCTTGCTATGCCAACGTTACACCACCGTCAACTACAAGATTCTGGCCGGTGACAAAATCAGACGCAGCCGACGCCAGAAAAAGTGCAGCCCCTACCAAATCTCGCGGTTCGCCAAGACGACGGAGCGGCGTTTGTCGCACCATTTCTTGTTCGACCTCAGGCCGTGCAACGTGCGGTGCGGTCATCCCGGTGCGAATATAGCCTGGACTAAAACAATTGACGTACACGCGATGCCGCGCCCAGCGTAGCGCCAACACCCGCGTTAGTTGAATCACACCGGCTTTAGCAACTGAATAAGTCAGACCGGAATTCACCACCATGCCAGAAATCGACGCGGTGTTGACAATTTTTCCACCTCCGTGCGCAATCATATAGCGCCCAGCTGCTTGGGCACACAGAAAGACGCCCGTTAGATCAATGTCGAGTTCGTCTCGCCAGTCTTTCTCATTCAGATCTTCTGGCCGTACGATCTTCAGAATCCCAGCGTTGTTGAAGGCAAAATCGAGTCGTCCTAACTGCTCTATCGTTGTCTGCACCAGTACATCAACGTCAGTTTGCAGAGCAACATTCGTATGCAGAGCGAGCGCGCGCCCACCTTGAGCACGAATCTCCGCCGCGACAGTTTCAGCCGCCTCGCCGTTAATGTCACTGACGACGACTGCCGCCCCTGATTCAGCTAACCCTTGCGCGATAGCCCGTCCCAAACCAGAACCGCCACCAGTGACATAACCGCACTTTCCTGTAAGGTCAAAAAGCGCGTGTCCGCCCATGCCTGTACCTCCTTCCATAGAAAGAACTTGCTGTACTACCTTTTGGGGAATTTTCCCTCATGCCGCTACTAGCGTAATTTGTGAATCTTTTCTATTGTACGGTACGTTATGAAGACGATCCTGCTAGCTGACGATGATGCAAGCCTACGGGAGCTCGCACGCCTCACTATGAATGATCCTGAGTACTGCATCCTTGAAGCAAGCGACGGCAAAGAGGCGCTCAACCTCGCACGTACGCAACGGCCAGACCTGCTTATCCTCGATTGGATGATGCCGACATTGAGCGGCATCGAAGTCGCGCACAACCTGCGACAAGATCCAACCACTGCCAGTATCCCGGTGATTATGCTTACTGCCAAGGGCCAGGAAAAAGACCGGGAGCTAGGACGTGCCCTCGGTGTCCATAGCTACCTAGTCAAACCGTTTAGCCCCCTGGATTTGCGCGAACGTGTCCAAAACGTGTGGCAGCAGCAGGCTTACGTAGAAAACAGCTACAGAACTGGTGACGAGGCTGCCGGGGTCACGCTGTCGCCACAGTCTGAAGCGACGATCGATCAATCACAATTGCTCTTGTATGCCCGTGACCTGAGGCGGGTCATCGAAGCGGAACGCAACAAAGCCCGCGCCCTTTCTATTGCCAACCAAGCGCTTCAGAGCGAAATCGAGGAGCGTAAGCGCATTGAAGAGGCATTACGTCAGGCGCAAGTTGACTTGGAACACCGCGTCGAAGAACGAACAGCTGCATTGTCAACCGTGAATACGCAACTCACTAAAGAAATTAGCGCTCGCAAGCAAGCAGAAGATGCGCTGCACACGCTGTCACGTCAAGTCTTGGAGGCCCAAGAAAACGAGCGACGGCGATTAGCACGTGAATTACACGATGAAATTGGCCAAGCGCTTACCGCGCTCAAATTTAACCTGCACGCCGCGCAACGGCAGCCAGAAACCTTGATTGCGCGCCTTGATGATAGTCTTGGGATCGTCAATCGCACCTTGCAACAAGTGCGCAACCTGTCCCTCGACTTACGCCCTTCTATGCTTGACGACTTTGGCTTGACAGCCGCCTTGAATTGGTACATGGAACGTCAGGCAGAACGTGTCGGGTTCGCGGTCCATGTTGCTATCGATACGATACCATCAAATCTCAGTCCGGCGATCGCTACCACGTGCTTTCGCGTGGTCCAAGAAGCCGTCACCAATACGGCCCGCCATGCACAGGCCACAGATGTATGGGTAACGTTGCGTTGCCGTAACCAGAAGTTACTCCTCGATGTACGCGATAACGGCGTAGGGTTTGACGTTGACACCGCGCAACAGCGGGCGGGACGGGGCTTCAGTATGGGACTTCCGGGCATGCAAGAACGCGCCCGTCTGGTTGGCGGTGGATTGGTTATTACTTCAGCACCAGGACATGGCACCGAAATCTCGGCCACACTTCCCTTGGAAATGAAAGGCGAAATATGAATCCTATTCGTATCCTACTTGTCGATGATCACCATTTGGTCCGTGCCGGACTCCGCACTTTGCTCCAACAGATGGCTGGCGCTGAAGTTATGGGCGAAGCCAGCGACGGGCGTGAAGCACTCGAAAAGATCAAAGCCGACCCACCCGATGTGGTGCTTATGGATATCACCATGGCCGAAATGAATGGCCTTGTCGCTACAGCCCAGGTGACGCACGATTGTCCTCAGGTACGCGTTGTGATGTTGTCTATGCACGCCAACAAAGAGTACGTCACCCAAGCCCTCCAGGCCGGTGCCGCAGGATACCTCCTAAAAGATGCAGCTCCGACTGAACTGGAGTTAGCCATCCGTGCGGTGATGCGAGGAGAGAAGTATCTGAGCCCTGCCATCTCTACACATGTCATCGCCGATTATTTACAACGCGCGGCTGGAGGGACACTGCATCGAGCCGAAGTCGACACCTCTTCGCATGATCCACTCACGCTGCGCCAACGTGAAATTCTGCAGTTGATCGCCGAGGGCAATACGACGAAAGAAATTGCGGCAAAGCTCACTCTTAGTGTCAAAACGGTCGAGACCCATCGCACACAATTGATGGAACGGTTAGATATTCACGATATTGCTGGGCTGGTACGCTATGCCATTCGTACGGGACTGGTGACGCCGGACCGTTAAAATAAAGTGCTATGTGTTGTTTGCTTCGCTTCGCCGTTTCGGTCCGCCTCTGCGCAAGCGTAACGTTCTTCTGCTATCTCGCAGCAGGCGCGAGTCTTACCCTTCCTGCGCTGACGTCCTGCATTCGCTGCGTGAAGCAAAATCATCATACGGGCATGAAAGCCGGAACTGCCTGCCCACTTGTATATCGTGGGCACAGTCATGACTGTCACGGGAGTAAAGGAAAATCCTCAGGTTCTATCAAACTCTGTCCTGACGGCTGCTTACGTCACGACGGACAAAGTGGCGAAGTCGCCTCGATTGCGAAATTTCTCTCTCCATCTGAATCACTCATTCTCGTTCCGCAGCCGGTCGCTCTTCTTTCGCCAGAGCAAACTGTTCTCGTCCTCACTCGTTCACTTACGCCCCAGTATCGCCCACCCTCTCTGGTTTCATAGTCGGGTCTCGTATTCATATCGCTAGTGATCCATCTCATTGATTCTAACGGGCAAAAATACGTCATGCCTACGCAGTTTATCCCCAGTCTCTACTGGGGACCTGTCCCAGGTCCTCCAGGGATTTATCCCAAGTCCTACTCGGGAACGGGCATCCAGACAGGTTGAACACTAGCCTGGAGTTTTGCCTCCTAGATTCCCGCCCCCTTCGACAAGCTCACCTGTGCCTGCGGCACTGGCGCAGGCAGGATAGGCTTTCGCGGGAATGACGCCTTCCCGTCTCTCCCTCAAGTTCATTGAGATGAAGCGCTAGAAGCCTGTCTGCCAAGAATCGGTGTGGCCGCTCCGTAGAATGTACCTTTGTGCAACACTTGTGGTGCAACCAAAGGCCCTACAGCAATACAGAGAAAAAAGGAAATGCTCCATGAATAATAAATTTATAACACTTAGAGCACTTTCCCTTAGTGTGTTTCTTGGGCTCCCAGGGCAGAATGCCTGGCCTCGTACGGCCAGGCATTCTGCCCGATTGAAACCTCGACTGTGGCAGAACGTCCGCTCCTTGGCCGCCAATTGTCGATAAACTTTGTCTACGAGTTCATCGATCAAGACCAGCCATACATTGGCACGACCCGTGCCCGTGTGGGTCAAATCCCGCGTGACCATGATGAACGGTTCACACGCAATAGCACCTACAAACTGTCGCTTGATTACGGTCTTACTTCACGGCTGACGGTAGGCGTGCTATTGCCATTCCTCGATCGTCTTCATCAACACATCGGTCACGAAGAACAAGAGGCACCGGGTAATCCGGATGACATCGAACTCATAAAAAAGACCGAGCGTTGGCGGTATCAAGAATTTGGGGATATACAGCTCACTCTTCCTTCGTTACTTGCTTTTGCAGCCAGAATCGCCGACGCATCGTGCATTCTCGCTGATTGCCGGGGCAAAACTCCCTACTGGCCGTACTAGCGTGAAAAACGATGAGGAAAAAGCCGAACTCACCCTCCAACCAGGCAACGGAGCATGGGACAGTCTTGTGGGGCTGTCATTTGTGCAGAACTTCGCGGTTGGTACGATGTGGCATGAGACTGCACTCGCGCCGGTCTTCATCACGACGCTGGGTCGTTTCCCGGCTGGGGTCGGCAAATTTGGCTACAAGCCTGGCGGAGAACTCTTTCTCAATTTTGGCATTGCTTATCCCCTCACGCGAAAACTAGAGCTACTCGCATAGGTGAACTTCCATTATCGTGACCGCGACTCGATCGGCCACGCACCAGGCGTCGAACGTGCCGACAGTGGCAGAGAAGAACTCTTTCTCAGCCCCGGTCTTCGCTACCATCTGACAGATGCAATGGACATTTACGGCCTCGTCCAGATCGCCGCTTACCGACGGGTCAACGGCATTCAATTGACATCGGATTGGAATCTGACCTTAGGAGTCTCGTATCGATTCAATTTGTTTTCTCATGTGTAAGGGGAAAGATATGGGGAGTGGACATTGTTCCTCAACAGCACAACGTGTCGAGCCCACTGGTCGCATCGCATGAAACACTCGTGTCAACAAAGGGCAAACTGTAGCTTGCATACCTTGATGGTCTTAGACTTGGCTTGCCTGTTCAACGGAGGGATACCCGCATTGAGTGCCACGCAAACGACGACTCCGACCGCGCTTCCTGCATTGACTGTACCCGGGGCCATGCCGCTCATGAGTGTCCCTCTACCGCAGGTGGAGATTCCGGTAAACATACAAGTGGTGACAGGAGAGGAATACCGCGCGAGCGGCGCGCTGAATCGCACCGATTTCTTTGCCCGTGACCTCGCCGGAATTTCGCTCTCCGATGTACAGAACAACCCGTTTCAACCCGACCTGATCTACCACGGCTTCACCAGCTCGTTTCTCTTGGGCACTCCGCCAGGACTGAGCATGTTTGTCGATGGCGTTCGGGTCAACGAACCTTTGGCCGACCAGGTGAATTGGGACCTCATTCCTGCCGATGCGATTGAGCGCACTGAGCTGATTCCCGGCTCTAATCCTGTGTGCGGCCGGAACACACTGGGTGGCGCGTTGGTAATACAGACTAAAGGCGGGCGCACCAACCCGGGCACGGTCGCGGAAGTGTGGGATGGTAGTTTCGGCCGGATTCGTTCGCTCGTCCAAACCGGCGGGACAAAAGGCAACTTCGACTATTTTCTCTCTGGCAACTGGTTCGCCGAAGACGGCTTTCGTGACTTCTCTAAGAATGACATCAGGTAAGTCTTTGGCAAACTCGGCCACCAGGCTGGCGCGCACGATACGATCCTTTCCCTGACGTACATCAACAATCGCTTGATTAGTAATGGCCCGTTGCCCGAGAGTTGCCTCAAACGCGACCGTTCCTCGGTGTACACGCACTCCGACCGTTTCCACCCTGAACTCTGGCTCCTCAGCGGCCAGCATACCTATGAATCACCGCTTTGAACGTTTCAACCCGGCGGTAGGCGCGATCTATGCCCTCTCCTACGGGGTACACCCCTATGCCAACTACAGTCAAAATCAGAGTACCGCCCGTAGGCGGGCGGTTTGCTGAGTGAGGCTCCCACACAGGGAGCGTTAGAACCGACCTTCCTTAGCGGCTTGTTCTTGTTCCCGGAGGTACTTCTTCACCCTTTCCAACTCAAAACCCACCGGGGACACTGCATAGCCGCGTGCCCAGAAGTGCTCGCCGACGAAATTGCGCTCCTTCTCTTGCACACGGCGTGCGCGCGCCAGGGCACTCTTGCCTTTCAGAAAGCCAATCACCGAGGCGCCCGGGTGTTTGGGCGGAATCTCGATACCCATATGGACAGGATCGGCCAGCACCTGCCCTTCAATGATTCGCCCCTCTTGCTGCCGCGCGAGGTCGTGAAGAATTGCACCGAGCATTTGTCTTACTTCTCCGTAACTCGCCTTGCGCCGATACTTGGGAATGAACCCCGCGTGATACTTGCACTCCCACCTGGAATGCGCCCGGCTCTTCAGGGTTCCCGACATCAACAGTTCTCCTTTCGTGAGTTTTCAGCCAACCACCGAAAGAGGACTGTACGCCGGGAACGCTCAAAGCTCTTTGTGTCTCACTGGTGAACCAGTGGCTTACCTCCTAGGATTAGTTAATATGATTAGCCATGCCCACGGTCAGGGTTATGCCGATCTTAATTTTCTCATCCCGGAAACGGTTCAGCGCATCGAACTCTACAAAGGGTCCTATTTCGCCCAGTACGGGGACCTAGCCACTGCTGGTGCAGTTAATATCGTCACCAAAGATAATGTCGCCGAGAACGCGGTCTCAGCCATAGGCAGGTACTTCAACACCACGCGCTATTCGGTAGCTGCTTCTCTCAGTCTTGGTCCAGTGAAAACACTACTAGCCGCTGAGGTCTATCACTTTGATGGTCCTTTTATCAGTCCGAATCGCTATACGTGGTATAATCTGTTTAGCAAGTTCATCTGGGAGCCAACGCCAGAGTCAAAACTCATGCTCTGGACTTCTCACTACGCCGGCGATTGGCATGGCTCGGGCCAGATCCCTCACCGGGAGATATATGCTGGGCGCCTTGATCGCTTCGGTGCCATTGACCCAACTGAGGGGGGACGGACAGACCGCCAGAACGTGAATCTTATCTACTCCTACACACCGAACACGCAAGAAACCTGGCTTGTGCAAGCTTACGGCAGTCGCTACAAGCTCAATCTCTTTAACAACTTTACCTTCTTTACCGAGACCCGGTGCGTGGAGACGGCATCAACCAGAATGACCAGCGGTATCTCTTCGGTGGCCGTATGAGCTACTCGCGGATCTGGAGTCTCGGAGGTATGACCACGCAAAGCACGATTGGTGTAGAAAACACGCAACGATGAGATCAATACCGGCTTGTTCCACCAGGAGAAGCGTCAACGGTTCAGCACTATCAATAAGGTTCATACGAGTGAACGTTCACTGAGTGGATATTTTCAACAAGAGTTTTTTCTTACCGAATGGGCTCGCCTGCAAGTCGCGTTGCGTGGAGACCAGTTCTTTTTCGATGTCGGCAACTGCCTCCCTACGGTTGCGCCCGATGGCATCCCAATCCATGGCTCTCGTAGTGACGGCCTGGTCAGCCCTAAAGCCAGCCTTATTCTTTCTCCCTTACAAAACGTCAATACACTGTGGCACAACACGGAGTTCTTCTTAGACTTTGGCATGGATTACCATTCCAATGATGCGTGCGATGCCGTACAGCAGTTATGCTTTACTTGATCTCATTCTGCGCTACCGGTGGCGGAATATTGAAGCGAACTTACAGGTGTTGAACCTAACTAACAGCGAATGGCGCGAAGCTCAATTCGATACCAACTCTTGCGTCTGCCGCGAGGTGGGGCATGAGCCGCGTTGTCCTGCGGCTGGTGGTGGAGAAGGAGTAGAAGATGTGAACTTTACTCCGGGCAATCCCATCGGTTTGCGCGGAGGAATAACCCTTTTCTTCTGAGGCGCGAAATCGACCCAACACTGGAAGAGAACCAGGTGACGCTCGTGAGCATGGAGGCTCCTCGCGTAGCAGTCAGATCCGTCTCTCCTGCTAACGGCATTGACCTAAGGCAGTGATGTCCTACAATTTCAGACATGAACCAAAACACCGATGTTTCCCGTCAGGTTTCGTTGGGACTCGTGCAAATGTCATGCAGCGCCCATCCAGACGAAAACCTGGCAAAAGCAATTGAGCGAATCCGCCTCGCTGCACGGCAAGGCACGCAGATTATCTGCCTCCAAGAGCTGTTCCGCTCACTGTATTTCTGCCAGAGCGAGAATACTGAATGCTTCCGTCTTGCCGAGCCGATTCCAGGACCGACCACCGACGCCTTTTGCCGGCTCGCGGCCGAACTTCGGGTCGTGCTTGTCGCTTCACTCTTCGAGCAACGCGCCGAAGGACTCTTTCACAATACCGCTGTGGTCATCGATGCTGATGGTTCGCTGGTCGGGAAGTATCGCAAAATGCATATCCCCGACGACCCGCTCTACTACGAGAAATTTTACTTCACACCAGGTGACCTCGGCTTTCAGACCTTTCAGACTCGTTACGCCAAGATCGGGGTGCTCGTGTGTTGGGACCAATGGTTCCCCGAAGGTGCGCGACTTACAGCGCTGAGCGGGGCGCAGATTTTGTTTTATCCGACTGCAATTGGGTGGCATCACGCTGAGCTCACCGACGAACGACAGGCACAGCATCAGGCGTGGGAACTGATCCAGCGCAGCCACGCCGTAGCTAATGGTGTCTATGTCGCAGCCGTTAATCGAGTGGGCACTGAGGGAGGTTTACAATTCTGGGGCGCGTCTTTCGTTAGTGATCCTTTCGGTCGTCTGGCTGCCCGTGCAAGTCACACGGAAGAAGAGACCTTGGTTGTGCCCTGTGATTTGACCCGCCTCAATGCTGTCCGACAGAACTGGCCTTTTCTCCGCGATCGACGCATTGATGCCTACGGCAATTTGACCAGGCGTTACCTTGATTAAAATTGGTGTGAGGGACTCGCAAAAAGAAGCTCTAGAATTGATCGATCATACTGCGTCGGAACAGCGCCGTGTTCACGACTCCTGAAGATAGAAATCTTAGGAGGCCCTCATCGGTGACCAGCCGCGGGAGAGGTAGGTCTGGCGGGGGTTCTGGGCTAGTTACCGGCCTGCACGGTGACCCCTGTGGGCGGCGGCTCTTTACGGATAATAGCATCACAATCAGAGAGCTTGAATCCCTCCGCATAAAGCGTTTTGTACAAAATCGCTTTTTCTCCACGAGTCAGTGATTCCAGTACGGCATCGAGCTTATCTTCAAGCCATTTTCTTTCTTCAAGAGTCATGGTCTCTCACCTCATCTGCAAGATCGGGATCACAGATTCTACGTACTCAGAGCTTGGCTTGGATGTCTTTACTTTCGTGGCCGTCTGAGGACGACAGAAAAACAAAACGGGACGCTTGGTACTCTCGATAGCGTCCCACTTTTCCAAGACGAAATTACCCTTGAACATCGACGTCGAGTACGTCGAATGTACGAGAGTTGCTGAGGATACCAGTAATCTTGATGTCTTTTGACAAATTTTGTTCTGCCGTCATCTGCTGAAAGACTTTGTCTTCCGCTCGCACCCAGAGCTGGGGAGGCCAGGTCAACGCGCCCCAGCGCGTCGAGTCATTCACCATCTTCACCTCGACGACCATCTGGCCATTTTTATGGGTGAATTGGTAGAGATGATACGAATCGGGTTGCGCTTTGCGAGCTTCCTCAAGGCTACAACTCATGCACACAACCTTTCCTGTGAGACGTAGTGCTTGCCTGCCCCCTCCACCAATACCAGTTGCTGTTCCACCGCCTGGCCCGCTGAACGCGTGGACACAACTCGCGACTCCCGCGAGCAGTAGCATTGTAGTTACTCCAGCCTTTATCATTTTGCCGAAGGTCGCCATGATTTTTCTCCTTTCTGTTTATAGCCTCTATCCTCATTTACGCAGGCAAACCATTTCTGGATGTGGGGTAGTCTGTCTCATGAGTGCTCGTTCTGTGGAACTACGGTAGCCGAGACCCAAACCACCCCGCTTTGCCCTTACCATAGAGGTCACAGCAACGACTCGCACCAAAGCATCACCGGTTGCGCTCCCAACGGTACTACATGTACTACTGTCGTTACGAGGTCGGTGGTCGATGTAGGACAAGGAGTGTTATGTGGAGGATTATTCAATGTGTAGGATTCGTTGCAGTGATATGTTCGCCGGCTGTTGTTTCGGTTGTTGCAGAAACAAGATACACCATCGATCAGGCACATAGTGAGTTTGTAGTCCAATTGTTTAAGGCTGGGGTGGGCTCAGCGTTGGCACATGATCACGTGGTCCGTGCCACAACATTTACAGGCGAGGCGCAGATTGACCTCGCGACTCCTGCGAACGGCATGATTACAGTCGAGATACAAACCGCGTCACTCATAATTGACGAACCAGCAGTGCGGCAAAAGTATGGCCTCACTTCACACTTAAGCGAGAAAGATCGACAGCAGATTCACGAGACGATGATATCGACGTCACAACTAGATATTGCCAAGTATCCGACTATGACATTTACTTCGACGTGGATCGAGGCGCAGACACCCGTGGCCTACGCGGTTACCGGTAAGCTCACGATCCATGGAGTGACACAATTAGTGACCTTTCCTGCACGAGTCGAACGGCGGGAGAACACCCTACACGTCACAGGCTCTTTTCGTCTCAAACAGAGCAGCTTTGGCTATGAGCCATACAGTGCACTCTTCGGTGCAGTCAAAAATCAGGATGAGGTGCTGCTGCATTTTGACATTCTCGCAGCCTCTTAGGGTGTAGAAAAACTCTCCTCTTAGAGGGGAATAAAACCTTCTTCTGGCGTATTGAGTGTTGAAGAAAGACGCATAAGATTTGCTCCGTTTCATCAGCACGAGATTCTTAATGGCTGCGTATTTTTTATGGCCAATGAGGTTGGTGAAAATTCTCCTGTTTTTCACCTTATGGAGCCTCGCGTTTCCCGTGCGTGGAGCCTGGGCAACGGAAAACCTTGATAGCGATCGACCTGAAGCCTGGGCGATGAATTATTTCTCGTCGGCTGCGCTTTTGGCAGGACTCGGAACACCGTACAGTCGCGAACCAGGTTCCGTCGAAGTCGGCTTCGAGATGCAGTGGCTTCCGCAGTTGAACAAGTCAATGCAACGGGTCGGGTTTAACGGGCTCAAGTATGAAGACCTGAATCAAGCGCCGATCTTCGCCCGTCCACGTATCACAATCGGGTTGCCTTGGCGAACGGCCCTCACTTTAGCGTACCTCCCGCCGATCCGCGTGTTTGGAGTCAAGCCGCATCTTTTTGCCTTCGCGTTAGAGAGGCCTCTCTATGAGCGGAAGCCGTGGACCTTCGGTATCCGCCTCTACGGGCAAATCGGTCAGATTGAAGGCGCATTTACCTGTCCCAAAGCTGTTGCAAAATTTCCGGTTGGATCACCAAACAATCCGTTTGGCTGCAGTAAGAAATCGGACGATACCGTCACGCAACAGTACGGCGATGTGGAATTGAGCGGCTCATATCGCATTGAACAACTCAAAGGGCTCACTCCATATATTGCTGTAGCGGGTAATTTTCTCGACAACAAAATGCAAGTCAAAGCCACAACCTTTGGGAACCGCGACCGCAATCGTCTCTTCGCACAAACCTGGACGTTTTCGGCCACTGCAGGGGTAATATATCCGCTCACTGACCGTATTTTCCTGAACCTCAGCCTGTTCTACACACCGCTTTGGGCCAAACGCCCACCGGACACTGACGCGCAGAACGATCCCTTGTTTAATGTCCGGGCTGGGATTAGTTACCGTTGGGGTTGAGGTTCGCCATTAATCTGCCAACCGCTGCGCTAGAAAGACAAATGCCACACCAGCAAGCGTGGCAAGCGGGAGCCACCGCGAGTGACCAGACTCGTGCGCGGCCGGAAGCAAGCTGCTCGCGCCAAGGTAAAGAAATACTCCGGCAAACCATCCGAGCGCTAAAGCAAGTATCGACGGAGGAAGCGTAATCACAGCCTGTAGGAGTGTTCCAACCAATGGCGCAATAGCAGTAAGGAAAAGCATGCGTATCGCTACTGTCGTGCTGTGTTGAGTGCCAAGCATGACCCCAACCGTGCTGGCACCATCGGCTATTTTGTGGAGCAACACCGCCAGGGCAACGACCCAGCCGAGTTCCCCGCCGGCCTCGAACGCTCCACCGATAGCTACGCCATCAAAAAAACTATGAACACTGAGGCCCGCCGCACCCCAGGCTCCCACCTGACACGAGTGGTTATACTGCGCCGGATGGTCGCGTTCTCCACCATGATGGGCGGCATGTTCAAACAAATAAAAAACGAGAAACCCGAGCGTACACGCAAACAACAAGTGATGGTGATGAAAGGAACTGTGGCTTGATTCCAACAGTTGCAACGCATCGGGAATGACATTCATGAGCGCCCCGGCCACTAACGCCCCGGCGCAGAACGCAAGGACAAGACCACGATAGGCTTGCAACCGCAGCACGAGCAAGCCTCCCGCTAACGTCACGAGACCCGTAGCACCCGACACCAACAATGCTGTCATAAAAGGTGGTCAGCATACGTGGCCCTCTATTCGTGGGCAAGGACCTCGTTGGTTGTTGCGACAGGCTTGCATTTACAGTATCGTTCGCACATCAAACCCAAGGAGCAACTCCTATGGAAGTGTTGCGGGTTGAAGGTGCAATTGCGCAAGGTCGTGATTTTTCTTTTTCCGACTTAGCCGTACTGCCTGAGCAAGTACCAGATGTGAGCCAGTTGCTTCCTGGTCGTGAGGGCGGTGGAGTACGTCTTGCAACCGCACAGTTGGGGTGAGCACAATTGTCGTGGTGCCGATTTGATGATAGGCACCCCGCCATCATGCAGGACCAAACGCCGCCGCCCGGAATTAGTCCAGAAGATTGGGCCGTTACGCC
>Ga0081539_10003764_pt1 | contig 17977 bp, 23 predicted proteins | sample TabmetS4T2R2_FD_71023 | JGI IMG/M metagenome (GOLD analysis project Ga0081539, IMG submission 71023) | Tabebuia heterophylla rhizosphere microbial communities from the University of Puerto Rico - S4T2R2 | ecosystem: Host-associated > Plants > Roots > Rhizosphere ...
CCGGCCCTGGCGTTCGCGGCGCGCGCAGTGCGAGCCGACCTCGCGGTCCTCTCGCAGACGATGCCCGGGCCGCTCGACGTCGACGGGAGTGCGCTCGGGTGCCGGCTGCTCCTCGCCGGCCCGGCCGCGTCGGCCGCGGGCGCCGCGGCGATCGGCGCCGAGCACATCGCCGGCGATGCCGTCGACGCGGCAAGCGCCGTCGCAGGCCCATGATGGCGTGCGCCCGACACCGGAAGGTTCTTCGTCTCGATCGTGGTCGGAGTCCTCCAGATCAGCCGGCAGATTGGACTCGGCGCCGGCCGGCCGTGATGGCGGCGACGACCCCGTCGGCGGAGTCGGCGAGCGTGATGAGGTCGTCGAACGGCACCGGGGCACGTGCGGCGCGTGCGCGCGCGAGGTGGAAGGGCGATCCGGCCGCGCCGTATGCGGCGGTGTCGACGAAGACCATCGGGGCCCGGTGCTCCGGAGCGGCGAAGCTGTTCTGATTGAGGTCCTGGAAGATCTCCTGGAGCGTTCCGAAGCTGCCGTCGAAGTAGGCGATTCCGCCGTTGGCGATGCTGAGGAGGCCGTCCTCGCGGACCGAGTTCTGGAAGAGCTTGGCGATGTCGGTGGCGAACTGGCTGATGGGCTCGTCCTCGTAGCGCCAGGTGGCGACGGCGAGGCTCGGCGCGCCCGCGGGCCGGCGGGCCGCGACCATGAGCGAAGCGTCGACGTACTCGGCCTCGTGACCGCGGTACACCGGCCAGCGTGCGAGCTCGCCGATCGCGGCGCGCAGCTCGTCGTCCGGGCCCCCCGCGAAGTAGGCGCCCAGATTGCCCGCCTCCATGATCCCCAGACCGCCGCCGGTGGCCACGAGGAACCCCGCCTCGCTGAGCGCCTTCGCGGTCTGCGCGGCGAGGCGGTAGGCGGGTGCGTCTCGCCGCGTCGAGGCCCCGCCCATGACGCCGACGACGTCCCGCCCGGCGGCGACCGAGGCCGCGACATACGCACGCATGGCCTGGTCGACGCCCTGGTCGTGCACGACCTGGGCGATCGCCTCCTCGACCTCGACGGGCGGGACGCCACACGCCTTGACGTGCGCGGCGAGGCGGGCGTCGAGGCTGTCCATCGGCGCGTCCGAGCGGTAGCCGGCCATCAGCTCGTCGACCGTGTAGAGGCGGTCGCGGCCCACGGAGTACGGCATGCCGCTGGCCAGCAGGGCGGCGACCTCCACGCGGGTCATCGATGGGCGCAAGGCGAGCGATCGTAACGCTCACCACTCCTGGCCCGCGACCTGCCGCGTCGTGACATTGAGGCGGTTCCACACGTTGATGCCGGCGATGGCCATGACGAGCCCGGCCAGCCCGGTCTCGTCGTAGTGGCGGGCCGCCTCCTCCCAGATCGCGTCCGGCACCGGCGCGGCGCGATCGCTCATGCGCGTCACCGCCTCGGTGAGCGCGAGCGCCGCGCGTTCGGCCTCCGTGAAGTACGGCGCCTCGCGCCAGGCGGCGACCGCGAAGATCCGCTCGTCGGTCTCGCCCAGCTTGCGGGCGATGCGCGGGTGCTGGACGACGCACACCCCGCAGCCGTTGATCTGGCTCGCGCGCAGGTTCATCAGCTCCAGCGTCCTGGCGGGCACGCCGCTGCGCTGGATCGACTTGTGCAGCGCCTGGAGGGCGTCCATCGCGCCCGGCAGCACGAAGGCGGGGTGCGTCATGCGGGCTTCGACGGTGGCGGTGTCCATCTGTACGTCTCCTTGTCGGGTCATCGGTGTGACCCGCCCGCGCGCGCGAACGTGACCGGCCGCCGGCCGCGACTGAGCGCCTAGTCTCTCGAAGGGGCACCGAGAGGAGACCGGATGACTGGCAAGGCCGACTTCACCGAGGAAGACTGGATCCGGCTCAAGCGCGGCCCGTTCGTCGCGGGGATGGCGATCTCGCTGGCCGACCCCGGCGGGCCGATCGAGCTCGTCAAGGAGACCGCCGCGACCGTCAAGGCCGTCCAGGCGGCGGCCACGTCGGGCGAGCACGGCGAGCTGGTGACCGCGCTCGCGCAGGACGCCGTGGCCGACACGAAGATGCGCCAGAACCCGCTCCAAGACTTCAAGCCCAAGGGCGCGCTCGCCGCTCAGGAGATCCTCGACGAGCTGACCGCCGTCAACCAGCTCGTCTCCGAGAAGGCGACGCCGGAGGAGGCGGACGCCTACCGCGCGTGGCTCAAGGCCGCAGCCCAGGACGCCGCCAACGCGGCCAAGGAGGGCGGGTTCCTGGGGTTCCACGCCGAGCGCGTCAGCGAGGGCGAGCAGCGGATGCTCCACAAGCTCGCAGAAGTGCTCGCGCCGCCGGCCTGACGGTCCGCGCGGTGACCCCCGACGCGCCAATTTCTATGTCCTGAGGCGCGCGCAGGCGTAGGTTCGGCGGCCGAGGGTTTCACGCCACAGGAGGAGTGTCGATGCGCAATCTCTTCGTCGTACCCGTCGTCGTCGTAGGCGTCATGTGGGCTGGCACTGCCGCCGCGGGGGCGTTCGATCCCGACGTTCTCGTGACGAACGGCAGTCCGCCACGGCCGTTCTCGCAGAACAAGCAGAACGAGCCGGCGATCGCCAACGACGCGAATCACCCGAACGTGCTCGTCGCCGGGGCCAACGAGGAGATCGACATGGAGCCCTGCAACTCGGGCGCCGACAACACGTGTCCTTTCACGCCGGGTGTCGGCGTGTCGGGCGTGTACTTCTCGTTCGACAGCGGGACGACCTGGAAGCAGCCGACGTACACCGGCCTGACCGCCCGCGACTGCCCGGACACCGTGGGGCCCGACGCTGGGTGCACGGCCCACACGGGCCTGATCGGCACGCTGCCGTGGTACGCGGAGAACGGGCTCCAGTCGGACGGCGACCCGGCGGTCGCCTTCGGCCCGCGGCCCGGTGCGGGCGGGTTCAGCTGGAGCAACGGATCGCGTCTGTACTACGCGAACCTGACCGCGAACCTCGGTGCCACGCGCTCCGAGCAGACGTTCCGCGGCTTTGAGGCCATCGCCGTCTCGCGCACCGACGACCCGCAGACCGCCGCCGCCGGCGACGCGAGGGGCAAGGCCGCGTGGATGCCGCCCGTGATCATCAGTCGCCAGTCGTCGACGACGTTCTCCGACAAGGAGCAGATCTGGGCCGACAACGCGTCGTCGAGCCCGTTCTTCGGCACGGTCTACGTCTGCTGGGCGGCGTTCAGGGGCCAGGAGAAGGGCAACGCCGCGCCGGCGCCGCTCCAGGTCGCGGTGTCGCACGACGGTGGCGACACGTGGCAACAGCACCAGATCTCCTCAGCGGCCAACAACGGCAACCGCAACCCGACGGACGGGTGCACGGTCCGGACCGACAGTGCCGGCCGGGCGTACGTGTTCGGCGTCGGCACGAGCGTGCCCAACGGCAAGCAGGCGTTCGAGCTGATGTCGACCTCCGACAACGGCGGCAAGAGCTGGAGCCGTGGGACCCCGGTCGCCGGTCCGGTGAACCAGCCCGGAGCCTTCGATCCGGTGCAGGGCCGCCCGGTCATCGACGGCGTCGCGGGGGCGCGCAGCGACCTGTCGCCGGCGCCGAGCGTCGACATCGCCAACGGCGCCCCGACGGGCGCGGATGCGACGAACCGGATCGTGATGACGTACGTCAGCGGGCCGCTGGCGACGCCGCACGTGTTCTTCACCGAGTCAACGAGTCGCGGTGCGAGCTGGTCGGCGCCGCGCCCGATCGAAACGCCGGGCGACCGCGGCTATTACACCGCGCCGGCGATCTCGCCCAACGGCACCGACGTCTACGTCGTCTACAACGCGTTCACGACGCCGTTCCAGCCGACCACGGCAACGCCGCGCACGCTCGTCGGCGTCGTCGAGCACGCGGACACGGCCGGCGGCGCGCCGACGGGCGCGTTCACGACGCTGCATCGCGGCGCCCCGGGCGACCCGCGCGGCTCGAGCGCCAACGCGCTGATCTCCGAGTTCCTCGGCGACTACGTGTACGCGACCGCGACGCGGACGTACGGGGCGGCGGTGTGGAACGACGCCCGCCGCGCTCAGGACTGCCCGGCGATCGACACGTGGCGGCAGGCGCTCCAGAACGGCGAGAGCCCGCCGGCTCCGGCACCGGAGCAGGATTGCGGGCCGGCGAACACGTTCGGCAACTCGGACATCTTCGGCGGCTCGTACGCCGACCCGACGCCGTAACGCCTGAGCCCGGGTGGAGCCGCCGAGCGCACGTTCGGCGGCTCCGCCTCGTGGTGCCGGCTGGGTCGCCGCCTGCTCGTCCTACATTCGTCGGCAGGGATGCGCGATCTCGACGAGACATTGCGCGCGCTCGCCCGCCAGCCGTTTCGCGCGAAGTTCCACCTCCGTGGCCGCGACGCCGCGACGGTCGAGCTGCGCGGGATGGAGGTCATCCGCAAGCACGCCGCGGACCTGCTCGCCAAGAGGGTCGTACCCGCGCAGCCGCACAATGACGGCAAGCAGACGCCATACCGCGGCCATCCGGTGTTCGTCGCCCAGCACGCCACCGCGACGTGCTGCCGCACCTGCCTGGAGCGCTGGCACGGGATCCCGAAGGGCCATGACCTGACGCGCGAAGAGCGGGACTACGCCGTCGACGTCATCTGCCGGTGGATCGCGGCCGACCTGGCCGCGTCCGGACGCCGCGCCCCGCGCTGACGGGCCCGCTCCGGAGCGGGCCGCGGGCCCGAGCCGACGAGACCGTCGCCGCCAATGTCTAGGCGGCGCTATGGCGGGGGCGCCAGCGCAGCTCGCGGCGGGCCTTGGCGGTCGACCTGACCATCGGGACTCGGAAGGCGTTCAGCCACTGCGCCTGGGCCGGAACCAGGGGAAGCCGGGCGCCCAAGGCGGCCAGCGAGGCCCCCGGCCGCGGCACGGACAGGCTGTGCCAGCCGAGCGCCGAGCCGAGGTCCGCGGGGTGAGCTCGCCAGGTTGGAGACGCCCAGCGTGCCGCGGCTACGTCCCGCGCTGGTACGGGTTAGACGCGGCCCCAGCGTGGGATGAGCCGCCGCGCGGGCGGTCGGCGGAAGCCCTCCTGCGCCAGGGCAGAGTTCACGGCGACGAGCGCGACCTCGGACACGAGGTTCGCGGTGCTCAGCACGTTGACGCGCCGCTTTGAGCGGCGAGCGCTCTCGCTCGCCGCCGGTGCCGCATGATCGCCGTCGCGCAATGGGACGGCGCCGCCAGGCGCCATCCGGGCAAAGCGCATCCCCTCGGCCGCGGTGCCGAGGCCGGTCACGGCGACGAGCCCGACCAGCGCATCCTTGGCATACGCGAGCCGTCGCTCTTGCGCCGAGAGCTTGCTGTTGGCCGACTCGCGGAGCCGCGCTCCGATCCAGCCGCTCGCCACGGCCACGAGCGACAGTGAATTGACGGCGCCGTAGCGGCGCCACGCAGCGTTGACGACCTTGCCGCGCTCGGCCTGATCGGAGATCTCCGTCACGCTCGGATGCATCGCGAGGCGGCCGAACAGGTTCCCGCCCAGCAGTCCGGCGAGCCCGATGTCGTGCGCGGCCCGGCCGACCTTGCTCAGCGGGACCGGCGGTGCGGGAAGCGTTGGAGCCATGCCCGCAAGCCTGCCCGCCGCTCGGCCAGCGAAACCGAACGCCGGCTGGGTCACTCGCCCGCAAGGGCGCTTCCGCGGAAGCGCGGCGCCGGCGTGGACCAAGAGCGGTGATCGAAGCGGCAGGGTCGGTACCTGCGGGCGCCCGAGCCCATGGGCGGCGCAAGCCGCAGCGATCGTTGAATCAGACGCCGGCCGCCACGCACGGCGGAGAGCAAGGCGATTCTCCGGCGTCGGTATTCCGATCGCGTCCTCCCAGGGTGCATATGGCCGAGGCCGATGCTGTGCCACCCCTACCGAGGCCATCCACAGAGAAGCCGCCAGGCAACCGGGCGTGCCGTGGACGGGGCGCGGCATGGCCTCGCCGGGGCGCTCAAGCGCGAGCCTGCGAGCGCTGCCCCGGGAGGGCATGACGCGCGCCGGCATCGCCGGCGTTTGACTACAGAAGTCCCCGCGCCCGCGCCGAGAAGACCGTCGCCGCCAGCGTCTCGGCGGCGCTGTGGCGCGGGCGCCAGCGCAGCTCGCGGCGGGCCTTGGCGGTCGACATCACCATCGGGACCCGGAACGCGTTCAGCCACTGCGCCTGTGCCGGGACCAGAGGCAGCCGGGCGCCCAGGGCGGCCAGGGACGCCGCGATCCGCGGGACGGGCAGGCTGTGCCAGCCGAGCGCCGAGGCGAGGTCGCGCGGGGTGAGCTCGCCCGGGCCGGCGAGGTTGTAGACCCCCGGCGTGCCGGCGCCGCGGACCGCGGCCACCAGAGCGGAGGCGACGTCGTCGTGGTGCACGAGCTGGAAGGGGATGCCGGTGTCGGGGAGCACGGTCAGCGGCAGCCGCCGCACGAGTCCCGGGATCGCCTCGACCGGCATCAAGGCGTCCGGCCCGGCCACGATGCACGGCCGGAACACGTAGGTGTCGACGAGGTCGCCGACCGTCCGCCACAGCTCCGACTCCAGCTCCGCCTTCTCGGCCGAGTAGTAGTGCTCGTCCGAGCCCCGCGGCGGCACCGCCTCGGTCAGCGGCCGCGGGTTGTCGCCGTGGAACCCGTACGCCGCGACCGACGACGTGTAGACGAGCCGCTGCACGCTCGACGCCGCCGCGGCGGCCGCGAAGACGTTCGCCGACCCCTCGAGGTTGATCCGCCGGCTCTCCTCGCGCCCGCCCATGATGATGAAGGCCAGGTGCACGACGACGTCGGCCTCGGCGACCAGCGCGTCGACGCCCTCGCGGTCGAGCACGTCGCCCCGCCGGTACTCGGTCTTGCGCAGTCCCAGCGAGGAAGGGTCGAACGGCCGGCGGGCCATCCCGAGCACCCGGCCCACAGCCCGCGAGCGGTCGCACGCGCGCAGGAACGCGCGCCCGATGTCACCGGTCGGCCCGGTGACCGCGACGGTGAGCCCGTCAGCCGCGATAGCCCGGCTCTCCCGGCAGCACCACGCGCGCGACCTCGCCCTGCCGCACCACCTGCGGCTCGATCGCGACGACCTCGCGGCCCTCGGCCCAGGCGAGCAGCGCGTCGGCGCTCTCGAACCCGGAGAGCTGCTCGAGCGTCTTGACGGTCGGGAACACGAGCGACAACTCGTCCCGCGAGAACGCCGCCAGCGCCGCCGCCGGCTCCCACCACTCGGCGCCGACGGTCTCGCCGCCGTCCGGCCGCGGCTCGACCCCGTCGGGCGCCGCCGCCAGGAAGAAGTGCGTGTCGAAGCGGATCCGCACCTGCGCCGGCGTGATCCAGCGCGAGAACGGGACGAGCGCCTCCGCGCCCGCGAGCTGCACGCCGGCCTCCTCGAAGACCTCGCGCACGCCGGCCGCGCGCGGGTCCTCGGACCCGTCCAGCGCGCCGCCCGGGAACACCCACGCGCCGCCCATGAAGCGGGCCGCGGGGTTGCGCTGGACGAGCAGCACCTCGAGCCGGTCGCCGCCGCCGCGCAGCAGGATCACGGTCGCGGCCTGGCGCGGCTCGGTCGGCCGTCCGGGGTTGAGCTCCTCGCCGGGCGCGGGACGGTCGACCTCCACGCCGTGAGGGTACCCTGGAGGCCCATGACCACGACGACCGTGCAGAAGTGGATCTGCGAGTCCTGCGGGTTCATCTACGATCCAGCCGAGGGAGACCCGGACGGTGGGATCCCACCGGGAACCGCCTTCGATGACATCCCCAGCGACTGGTTCTGCCCCGTCTGCGGCGCCCGCAAGGCCGACTTCTCGCCGTACGACGAGTAGCGCGCGGCCGCCGCTCGAGCTCCTCGTCTTCGCGGTCGGCATCGCCACGCTGGGCGCGGAGATCGCGGCCGCCCGCCTGATGGCGCCGTTCTTCGGCGCCTCGACGATCGTGTGGGCGAACACGATCGCGATCGTCCTGGTCGCGCTGTCCGTCGGCTACTGGTTCGGCGGCCGGATGGCCGACCGGCGCCCGACGCTGCCGGCCCTGTGCGCGACCGTGCTGGTCGCGTCGGCGCTGATGGCGCTCGTGCCGTTCGTGGCCGGCCCGTTCCTGTCGCTGAGCGTCGACGCCTTCGACCGCTACTCGATCGGCACGTTCGCCGGCTCGCTGTTCGGCGTCCTCGTGCTCGTCGCGGTGCCGGTGCTGATGCTCGGCTCGGTGTCGCCGTGGGCGATCCGCCTGAAGATGCACGCGGTCGAGGACTCGGGCGAGATGGCCGGCCGCATGTACGCGATCTCCACGGTCGGCTCGCTGCTCGGCACGTTCGCCGCCTCGCTGCTGCTGATCCCGCTCGTGGGCACGCAGCGCACGTTCCTCACGTTCGCGCTGATCACGGCCGCCGTGGCGGCGCTGGGCCTGCGGCCACGCTGGGCGCTCGTCCCGCTGGCGATCGCGGCGCTGATGGCGGTGCCGGTGGGGACGATCAAGGGCTCGAGCACCGCCAAGGTGCTGCACGAGGCCGACACCGAGTACCAGTACGCGCGCGTGGTGCAGTACCCCGACGGCGAGCGCCGGCTCGAGCTCAACGAGGGCCTGGCGATCCACTCGCTCTACCGGCCGGGCTCCTACCTCACCCGCGGCTACTGGGACGCGTTCCTGGTCGACCCGCTGGCCGTGCGCCCGGAGCCCCCGGGCCACGTGGCGATGCTCGGCACCGCGGCGGGCACGACCGCCCGCGCCTACGCGCACTACTTCCCGGCCACGACCGTCGACGCGGTCGAGATCGACGGCGAGCTGCTGGACATCGGCGAGCGCTACTTCGGCCTGCGGCCCGGCCCGCGCCTGCGGCTGCACACCGCCGACGCGCGGCCGTACCTGCGCGACACCGACCAGCGCTTCGACGCGATCTTCCTCGACACCTACCGGCAGCCCTACATCCCGTTCTACCTGACCACGAAGGAGTTCTTCGCGCTCGCGCACGACCGCCTGAACCAGGGCGGCTCGCTGCTCGTCAACGTCGGGCACCCGTCGAGCTCGGACCGGCTGGAGAAGGTCCTCACCGCCACGCTGCGCGCGGTCTTCGCGCATGTCGCGCGGGATCCCGTCAAGTCCACCAACACGATCCTCATCGCGTCGGACACCGCGCCGTCGCGCACGGTTCTCGAGCGCGCCGCGTTCGCGCTGCCCCCCGACCTGCGCGCGCTGGCCGGCGCGGCCGCCGGGCGCCTCGCCGCTCCGCTGGGGGGCGGCGAGGTCTACACGGACGACCGCGCGCCGGTCGAATGGCTCGTCGACGCCTCGATCTTCAAGGCGGCGGAGCAGGGCGAGCGGTAGTTACTCAGCGCCCTTCGCCGGGGAGCGCGGCGAGTACGAGCTCCTGGCCGGCGACCCGACCGCCGCCCGCGGGCGCCTGCGCTCGATCGCGGCGACGGCCAACAGCGGCCGGCTGCTGCGCGAGCAGGTCTGGGACGACCAGCCGCCGCCCGGCCACACTCCCGGCAGCCCCACGTTCTCGGCCACGCCGCTGGGTTGGACGCACGCGCAGTTCGTCCGCCTGGCCTGGTCGATCGACGCCGGCCGCCCGGTCGAGCAGCCGCGCATCGTCGCCTGCCGCTACGCGGCGACCTGCTGAATGTAGGCCTCCATCGCGGCGTCGACCGCCGCGCGGTCGCCCGTGGCGAGCAGGTCGAGCAGCAGGCCGCGCACGACCGCGACGCCCAGCCGCGCGCCCGCGGCCGCCTGCTCGCGCGTCATGCCGCGCGCGAGGCCGTACTCGATGCCGGGCTCCAGCCAGCTGTCGACGATCCCGTCGAGCAGCGCGGTCGTGCCCGGTCGGCCCTGGAGCGCCTGGCCGTAGATCTCGAAGAACAGCCGCTCGTTCGCCCACAGCGACGGGTCGGAGATGTGCCGCCACCAGTCGCGCATCGAGTCCGCGGGCGCCTGCGCGGGATCGGGGACGATCTCGGCCAGCAGGTCGCGCTGGCGCTGCTCGACGGTGCGGATGACCTCGACCCACAGGCCCTCCTTGGAGCCGAAGTGGTGGATGAGCATCCGGTGGCTCGTGCCGATCGCGGCCGCCAGCTCGCGCAGGCTGAGGTCGGAGATGCCGTGCGCGGCGATGTGGTCGATCGCGGCGTCGAGCAGCTTCCTGCGCGCATCGCTTCCCCGGGCCACGAAAGAAGTGTACCATCTGGTACACCATGAAACCCGTCACCGCATCCATCGACGTTCCCCAGACCCGCGAGTCGGTCTACGCGTTCCTCGACGTGATGGCCAACCACGAGCCGTTCACCAACCACATGCTCGTCGACTGGCGCTACTCCGGCCCGCCCTCCGGCATCGGCTCCAAGGCGCGCGTCACGACCAAGCTCGGCGGCGTCACCGACGAGGCCGACATCGAGGTGGTCGAGGTCGAGCCCGGCCGCATGATCCGCGAGCGCAACGTCGGCGCCAAGGGCAAGCGCGTCGCGCATGGCACGTATCACCTCAGCGACCTCCCGGACGGCGGCACGCGCATCGAGTTCACGTGGGCGCTCGACAAGGCGCCGCTCGCCGACCGCGCGCTCGGCCCGGTCCTGCGCGGCCTGCTCACGCGCGGCAACGCCAAGGCGATGCAGCGGCTCGCCGAGCAGCTACCGGCGGCGTAGCTCGATCGCGATCGCCTCCCATGGCGCGGCGGCGAGCGCGGCCCGCATGGCCGGCTCGTCGCCGAACCTCCCGCGCAGCCGCCGCCCCTCGGAGCGCAGCGCGACGCGGTCGGCGACGAACGGCCAGGGCTCGAGCGTGTCGGCACCCACGGCGAGGTCGACCTCGCCGTCGGCCGTCGGCACGGCGCGCAGCTCGTACGGCGCCCAGCCGAGCAGCAGCCCGAGCGACAGCGAGTCCCAGGTCCACACAAGACGCTGGTTGCGGCGCACCTGTGCCTCCGGAGCGTCGAGCGAGGCCACCAGGTCGGCCTGAAGCGCGCGCTGCGCCGCGAGGAATGCGCGGATGCGGTCGGCGTCGGCGGGCGGCAGACGGTTCAGGTCGCGGCGCTCGTAGAGCGCGGTTCCGTGCATCGAGACGAGCAACGCCGCGTACCGGCTCTGGGCCAGCACGAGCGGCGCGGCCGAGGACCACGCGGCGAGGTGCTCGTCGAGCGTGAGCTCGATGAACGAGCGCGGGAGCCCGGTCTCGGGGTTGAGGGTCGGCGCGCGCTCCCACGCGGCCAGGCCGGCGTCGTGCTGCTCGGCGCCGAGGCAGACCTCCTCCCACGGCTCGACCGCGCCGAACGCCGCATTGCCCCAGGCGCGCGCGAGCTGGCCGGACAGCCACGCATGGGCTGGCTGCCCGATCGCGATCACGTCGTCGCCGTCGCGGCGCAGGAGCACCGGGCGAGTCTGCCGCAATCCCGGTGGCGTCGGCGGGGCCTGTCGCAGCCCCCGCTCCCGGCGCCCTGGCGGCCCCGGCGGCTTCACCTTGGGCGCCGTGCCAACCGGTCTCCGCGCGGCGCCCGGGAGGATGTCTCCTTGGGCGACGCGCGCGAATCGCAGTCGAAGGCCGGGACCGCGATTCGCGCGCGACACACGAGCGCGCCACCGCCACAACAACTGGGCCTCACTTCGTCATCGCCCAGCCTCCAAGCAGAGCTCGTGGCGGCTCGTCGTGCCGTTCACCGCAGGGGCGGCACTTGAAGCAACGAGCCTCCACCGTCCCGCCGAGGGTCGTGACAACGGCCCCGAGGACCTGCTCCCGTTCGACTGCCGGAACCCTGGCCGCTTCCGCGGAACACCCCAAGCGCGGCAGCGACGAGTGGCCCCGCCCTGCCGAGCACAAGCCTGCGACGAGAATGTCAGGTCGGGCTACGCACGTCGGCCGAGTCCGTAGACGAAGAACTCGCCCGTCTCGACAAAGCTCGCGTCAAGGCCGTGTTGACGAAGATCTCGCGCGAGCCGGTCGGGATCGAGCGCGCGCTTGATAATCCGAAACTCCCGACCGTCCTCGAGTCGCCTGAGCTCGGCCGCGCGGTCGCGATCGGGCAGTCGCGAACCGTGCATGACGTTCCTCTCGGGGACCGCGCGTGCGCCATCCACGAGGAAGAAGCGACCTCCGGGGCGAAGCGCGTCGTGCACGGTGCGCCAGAACCGGTAGCCATGGCTCTCGGGAACGTGCGAAAGCCAGAAGGCAAAGAAGACCACGTCATAGTCTTGATCTGGCTGCCAGCTGAAGAGATCGCCGACCCTGAGCTCGACGTTGCTCTTGCCGGCATCCTTCAGCTTCGCCAGAGCGAGTTCGCGCATCTCCGGCGCTGCATCGACGCCGACGACTCTGCTCGCCGACTCCGCGAGGCGGATCGTCCATTCCCCCGTGCCGTAGGCAAGCTCGAGGACGTCTCCACGAGGATCAAACGCATCGAGTGCTGAAAACACACGATCGAGCTCACGACGCCATCTGGCGTTGTGCGCTTCGCCCAAGTCATGGAGCCCCTCGCGGCGGAACCACTTGTCGTACTCGCGAGCGCGAGCCCGGTAGTAGGCGAGTTGCTCGGCGAGGATCGGATCAGTGTTCGTCACAGCGCCACTGGATACGCGTCAGGACCTCGGAGAACGCACGCACCCACACCGGGCATCGACCGCCACCCGAGAAGCCTGACAGACCCATGCAACTCGACAGTCGCGCGTCGCGCGGCAGCAGCCGCGAGCGCGCTGCTCCTATCGGCCTCTCGGCGCGTTCAGCCGGCTGCGGGCTTGTAGCTCGACTCGCCCGCCTTGCTCATCGCCTGGACCGCCTCGTCCGGGGTGAGCAGGACCGTGGTCTTGTATGACCCAACGGTGCCGCCGGCGCCGACCGCGAGCGCGAAAGCCGCGGCGGATGCGTTGTCGGGCATCTCGCAGATCAGAACGATGTCGTATTCGCCGAAGGCGTAGTACGCGTTCTCGACGCGCCCGCCGAGCGCCTCGATCGCGGGGGTCACCTTCTCGATCCGGTCCTGAGGTTCCTTCACCAGCCCGGCGAGACCGCTGGTGTTGTAGCCGACTTGAATCAGGTAGTGAGGCATCCCAGTCTCCTCTCTTGGAGCCGTTCGGCGCCTCGCCTCGCGTTCGAGCCAGGCCGACTCTAATGTTGCGTGGCGGCCGATGCCAGCGATCGGGCGCAACGCGCGCGGCCGCCGCCATCATGGGCGCATGGACCTCGGGCTGCCGATCGAGACGGAGCGGCTCCGGCTGAGGCGCCTCGTGTCGGGCGATCTGGCGGCGATGCACGCGATCGAGTCGCGCCCCGAGGTCGTCCGCTGGCTGTACTGGGAGCCGCGCACCGAATCCGAGGTGCGCCTGGCGCTCGACCGCCGGATCGCGTGGCCGCTCGAGCACGGCTTCACGGTCGGCGCCGAGCTGCTCGCCACCGGGGAGCTGATCGGCCACGTGGGGCTGACCGTCGAGCCGGCGCATCGCCAGGGCGAGATCGGCTTCATCTTCCACCCCGCCCACCAGGGCAACGGCTACGCGACCGAGGCCGCCGCGGCCGTGCTCGCGCTCGGCTTCGACCACTACGGGCTGCACCGCGTGTCCGGCCGCTTGGAGGCGCGCAACGCGGCGTCGGCGCGGGTGCTCGAGAAGCTCGGCATGCGCCTGGAGGCGCACCTGCGCGAGAACGAGTGGGTCAAGGGCGAGTGGCAGAGCGAGCTCGTCTACGCCCTGCTCGCGCGCGAGTGGCGCCGCCGCGGCGCAGGCGCGTCGGGCGGATTCAGGTGAGCGTCAACGCGAAAAAGGCCGACGCCGCGACAGCAAGGCCCAGCGCCCCCGAGGCGGCGGCCGCCCAGCGCATCTTCGATCGTGCGCCCCGATGCGCGTCCACGGCGCGGGCGCGGGAGACCTCGAGCGCAATCTGACGTGCGCGCACCGCGTCAGACGCGTCAGTGCCCGAAGCACGCAGCTTCGCGAGCGCGGCATTGAACTCCGGCGAGCCGACCGTCAGCAGCTCGGTGTCAGAACGCCTCAAGCCGGCGACCGTTCGTACGCCCAGCGCGATCACGCAGACGACCACGAGTGCCCCGACGACTCCGACGGCCACAGTCCGGTCCACGTGCTTCACGGCCTTGGCGGCCGTCGCCGTCAGCGCGGCCAGCGCGAGCACGCCCGTGATCGCGGCGGCCGCCGTGGCGTCTGCACCAGCCTGTCGCGTCTCGTAGTAGTCGATCAGAGCGCGCTCCTGATCGATGAGGACGTTGAGCGCATCGATGCGGGCCGCGGTGTCGTCGACTTCGGTCATCTGAGAATCGAACCCGCGCAGACGGTGCCGGTCAAGGTCGGGCGCAGCGTGCATCGTCGTCAATGATTGGCGGTTTCCGTTATTTCGCGTAGGGGGCCGCGGACGTACCGTCCTGGGCATGCCTCCCCAGGAAACCATCACCGCCACCGCCGACGCCCAGCTCAAGGCGCGCCACGCCGCGATGTGGGCCTCCGGCGACTACCCGAAGATGGTCGAGACGTGGCTGCTTCCCCTCGGCCCGCGGCTGGTCGCGGCGTGCGGGATCGGGTCGTCGTCGCGCGTGCTCGACGTCGCCGCCGGCACCGGCAACGCCTCGATCCCGGCCGCCCAGCGCGGCGCCAGCGTCGTCGCGAGCGACCTCACCCCCGAGCTGCTCGAAGCTGGGCGCGCCCGGCCCGAGGCGGACGGCCTCGACATCGAGTGGATCCCGGCCGACGCCGAGAACCTGCCGTTCGAGGACGCGTCGTTCGACGTCGTCATGTCGGCGATCGGCGCGATGTTCGCGCCGCACCACCAGGCGACCGCCGACGAGCTCGTGCGCGTCGCCCGCCCCGGCGGCACCGTCGGCCTGCTGAGCTGGACCCCCGAGGGCATGATCGGCGAGCTCTTCCGCATCATGGGCCCGTACGCCCCGCCGCCCCCGCCCGGCGCGCAGCCCCCGCCGCTGTGGGGCAGCGAGGAGCACGTGCGCGAGCTGCTCGGCGACCGCGTCGAGTACCGCTCCGAGCAGCGCGGCGTGCTCGAGGTGACGGCCTTCCAGCGTCCGCATGACTTCGTCGACCACTTCGTCAGCGACTACGGGCCGACGATCGTCACCCGCGCGAACGCCGCGAAGGCCGGGCTCGACGCCGAGCTCGACGCGAAGCTGCTCGACTTCGCCGGGCGGCGCAACCTCGGCACCCCCGACGCCGCGCGCTACGAGATCGAGTATCTCGTCACCGTGGCGACGCGGATCTAGAGCTCGCCGTCGTAGTAGTCCAGCGTGTCGCCCCGGCGGACGCGGACGAACTTGTCCCGCGGCTCGCTCGAATCGCTCCAGTAGGCGATCTTGTTCGAGTCCGGATAGACGCAGTACCCGATCGGATCGCTGGTCGCGAACATCATCATCCGCACGGTCTCGGTGCCGTTGTTGGTGGTCTTGTGCGCGCCGGCCGGTCCGACCGGGAAGGCGGTCACGTCACCCGGCCCGAGCACGTCCTCGCCGGCCGGGTGACGGACGGTCACCTGCCCCTGGAGCACGAGCAGCCACTCCTCCTCGGACTCGTAGTGGTACGGGCAGAGCGCCTGCCCGGGCGGGATCTCGTAGACGGTGGCGCCGATGCGGGTCGCCCCGATCCTGGGGCCGAAGCGGTTGCCGCCGGCCCGGTAGGGCTCGGGGTCGGAGTCGGCGTACTCGACGGGTTCGTCGAAGACGTTGAACTTGAGCATCCGCCAAGGCTACGGAGGAGTACCATCCGGCCTCGTGGAGCCCGACCGCTTCGACGACGTCGACTTCCGGGTGCTCGAGGAGCCCGCGCCCGGGCCCCGTCGCCCGCGGCGCCGGGGCATGCTCGCGGCCGGAGCCGTGCTCGTCGCCTGCGGTCTGGGCCTCGGCGGCTCGGCCCTGGCCGACTCCAACACCGCCGCGGCGCCGGCTCCCGCGTCGGTGCACTCCCTCGGCCACGGGGGCGGCTGCCACCACGGCCTGCACCGCTCGCACGACGCCGCGCCGAGCTCGACGCTGCGCTACTAGGCCGCGACCGGGAAGGTCTCCGGGGCCTCGTCGAGCTGGTCCGACGCGAATCCGGCGGCGCGCCCCAGGGCGACGGCTGCCGTCTCGAGGGGGCCGACCGCTCCGGCGAAGAGGCGTTGCGCCTCGTGGCGCCGCCACTCGACCAGCGTGCCGTCGGACTCGAAGACCAGGACGGACTTGACGGCGTCGACGTGCGCGTAGGCGCTCGCGACGGCGGTCCAGTCCGCGTCCTCGAGCGCCCGCGCGAGCACGGCCCGGTTGTCGTGCCACAGGGCCGGGGTCATGTCCTGGAGCTGCGGCAGGTGCTCGGGCGACCGCTGCCCGGCCTCGACCGCCAGCGCGCGGAACCGGACGAGCTCGCTGCGAACGAGCCGCGCCGCGCTGCGCTGGTCGGCCCGCTCGGTGCGCCGCTGGAGCACCGTGGTGACGACGCCGTTGATGACGGCGCCGACGATGACGCCGAGAAGACCGAAGATCGCCGCGGTCATACGCGCGCGCCGATTCTACGCCCGTGCGGCGGGCTCCACGACGCCGTGTTCGTAGGCGACGATGACCGCCTGCGTGCGGTCGCGGACGCCGAGCTTCATGAAGATGCGGCTCGCGTGCGTCTTCACGGTCTCCTCGGTGACGTAGAGAAGACCCGCGATCTCGGCGTTCGAGCGCCCGCACGCGATGTGGCGGAGCACTTCGAGCTCGCGGTTGGTCAGGGTCGCCAGCTCGGACGAGGCGCTGCCGCCCGGCGGAGGCCGGCGCACGAACGACTCCACGAGGCGCCGCGTGATCTGCGGCGCAAGCAGCATGTCGCCGGCGACGGCGCTTCTGACCGCCGTCACGAGCTCCTGTGGGCGGGCGCTCTTGAGCAGGAACCCCGTCGCGCCGACCCGCAGCGCCTCGTAGACGTACTCGTCGAGGTCGAACGTCGTGAGGACGATCACGCGTGGGGCGGGCGTTCCCGAGCCCAGCAGCAGCCTCGTCGCCTCGATCCCGTCCAGCGTCGGCATCCGGATGTCCATGACGACGACGTCCGGATGCGTGCGCGTCGCGAGTTCCAGCGCAGCGCGGCCGTCCTCGGCCTCGCCCACGATCTCGATGTCGGGCTGCGCCTCGAGGATCATGCGCAGCCCTCCGCGCACCAGCGCCTCGTCGTCGGCGACGAGCACGCGGATCACGTCGGCACCCCCTCCAGCGGGAGGCGTGCGCGGAGCGCGTAACCGCCGTCCGGGCGCGGGTCGGCGGCCAGCGCGCCGCCATAGAGCGCCGCGCGCTCGCGCATGCCGATGAGGCCGAAGCCGCCTCCGCCGCCGGCCCGCGAGCCGCGGCCGTCGTCGAGCACCTCGAGCTCGAGCGCTTGATCGTCGTATCGCAGGCGGACCATCGCGTGCGCCGGGCCGGCGTGCTTGAGCGTGTTGGTCAACCCCTCCTGGACGATCCGGTACGCGGAGCGGTCGATACCAGGCGGGAGGCGTCGCGGCTCGCCCTCGACGGTCAGCTCGACAGGGAGGCCCGCGGCGCGCACCTGCTCGAGCAGCGCGTCGAGCCGGGCGACGCCCGGCTGGGGCGCGAGCGTGGCGTCCGCCACCGGATCGCGCAGGACGCCCAGCATCCGGCGCAGCTCGACGATCGCTTCGCGTCCGGTGTCCTGGATCGCGACGAGCGACTCGCGCGCCCGCTCCGGCGCCGTCGCCAGCACCTGCTCGGCGGCGCCGGCCTGGAGCACCATGACGCTCACGCTGTGCGCCACGGCGTCGTGCATCTCGCGCGCGATCCGCGCGCGCTCGTCGGCCACCGCCTCGCGGGCCAGCGTCTCGCGGTCGGCGCTGAGCTCGGCGGCGTGGCGCTCGAGCGCCTCCGTGCGACGTCGGCGCTGGCGAACCCAGCGGCCCAGCAGCCACACGCCGCCGACGAAGATCCATTCCCCGACCACATCCGCCACGCTGCCGCCTTCGACCAGGCGGGGGATCTCGAACAGCAGCACGAAGCTCGCGACGATCGCGGCGCCGATGATCGCCCGCTTGCGCTCGCAGTGCGCGGCGACGCTGTAGAGGGCG
>Ga0081539_10003765_pt1 | contig 17969 bp, 17 predicted proteins | sample TabmetS4T2R2_FD_71023 | JGI IMG/M metagenome (GOLD analysis project Ga0081539, IMG submission 71023) | Tabebuia heterophylla rhizosphere microbial communities from the University of Puerto Rico - S4T2R2 | ecosystem: Host-associated > Plants > Roots > Rhizosphere ...
TTGTGAGGCGCCATAAGTCCAAGATCGGCGGAGGAGGCGGAGGAGGCGCAGGACGCGGAGGAGGCGGGCGCGGAGGCGCGGGGGGCGCGGAGGGGCGGAGGGCGGAGGGGCGGAGGACCTCAGCGGGCGGCCGCCTTGCGGTACTGCGCTATCGACAGGGGTACGAAGACCACCAGGATGAGTACGCACCAGCCGACCGCCAGCAGGCCCGGGTGGTCCGCCGGGAACCCGGATCCGCGGGCGAACCCGTCCGGCGCGTTGCCGAGCAAGTCCCGCAGCGCCAGGACGATCGAGGAGATCGGATTCCAGTCCGCCACGGGCTGCAACCAGTCGGGCAGCCGATCGGTCGCCACGAACGCGTTGGACAGGAACGTGAGCGGGAAGAGCCAGATGAGACCGGCGCTCTGCGCCACCTCCACCGACTTGACGGACAGTCCGATGACCGCGGAGATCCAGCTCATCGCGTACCCGAAGAGGAACAGCAACGCGTACGCGCCCACCGCGGACAGGAATCCATTGTGGATCCGCCAGCCGACGAGCAGGCCGGTCAGCGACATCACCAGGGTGACGAAGACGTTGTTCAGCAGATCCGACGTGGTACGGCCGACCAGCACCGCCGCGCGCGACATCGGCAACGACCGGAACCGGTCCACGATCCCCTTCTGCAGGTCGTCGGCGAGCCCGATCGCGGTGATGCCGGCACCGAAGGCCACGGTCTGCACGAAGATGCCCGGCATCAGGTATTCGCGGTAATTGACGCCGGGGATGCTGATCGAGCCACCGAACACGTACGCGAACAGCACCACGAACATGATCGGCTGGATGGTCGAGAAGATCAGGAGATCGGGGATGCGCTTCACCTTCAGCAGGTTGCGCTTCGTGACCACCCAGCCGTCGCTGGCGGCTTCCGTCAGGACGCTCACTTCTGACCCTTCCCGTCCGCCGCGCCCGGCTCGTCGTCGGACGCCGTCTTCTGCCCGGTGAGCTTGAGGAACACGTCGTCGAGCGTCGGCTTGCGGATCTCGATCTCCTCTGGCGTGATCGCGGCGGCGTCGAGCCGGCGAACCGCCTCGATGAGCGCGGCGGTGCCCCCGGACACCGGCACGGAGACCCGGTGCGCCTCGTCGTCGACCTCCGGTTCATCGGTGCCGACCGATTTGAGTACGTCGGCCGCGGTGGCCACTTCGGACCGGTCCTGCACGACGACGTTCAGACGCTCGCCGCCGACCTGTGCCTTCAACCGCGCCGGCGTGCCTTGGGCGATCGCCCTTCCCCGGTCCATCACCACGATGTCGTCGCAGAGCCGGTCGGCCTCCTCCAGGTACTGCGTGGTCAGCATCAGCGTCGAGCCGGCCCGTACCCGCTCGCTGATCACGTCCCACATGCCCAACCGGCTCCGTGGGTCGAGCCCGGTGGTCGGTTCGTCCATGAAGATGATCGGCGGCGAGACGATGAGCGCCCCCGCCAGGTCGAGGCGCCGGCGCATCCCGCCGGAGTAGGTCTTCGCCGGACGGTCCGCGGCATCGGCCAGTTCGAACCGCTCCAGCAGATCCGTCGCCCGCTCCCGCGCGGTCCGCCGGCCCAGGTGATAGAGCCGGCCGATCATCTCCAGGTTCTCGTATCCGGTCAGGTACTCGTCCACCGCCGCATACTGGCCGGACACGCCGATGATCCGGCGTACCTGCTGCGGGTGTTCGAGCACGTCGATGCCGCCGACCACGCACCGCCCGGCGTCCGGACGTAGCAACGTGGTCAGCATCCGGACGGTCGTGGTCTTCCCGGCTCCGTTCGGTCCGAGTAGACCCAGCACCGTTCCCTCGGGCACGGCGAGATCGAGGTTCTCCACGGCGTGCACCGACCCGTAGGTCTTGACAAGCTGTTCCGCGATGATCGCGTCCGCCATGCGGCCCACCGTATCGTGCGGGGTAAACCCCAGCCCTTCCCGTCTGGCCGGTTTCCGACAGATTGCCAACCGATCGCACGACGCTCGCGACACCGGCCGGCGCATAGTCTGATCCGAATCAGCCCATGGATCACCTTTGGTTGCCTGGACGAGGTTTCATGCCCGCGGCTCCGACATCCCAATTCCTCCTCCGCGTCGCGGCGACCGACGGTCAACTGGGCGGCCCGGAGGTCGTCGAGGCGCTCGCCCTCGAATTGCGGTCCGAGCTCGCCGATGCGGGCGCGACGCGGGTGGATCAGGTCCGGGCTCCCGGCGTGCCGGAGGGCGCTCGGGGCATCGACGTTCTCGCCGCCTGTTCGTTCGTCATCACCGCGGTGCAGGCGGGTGAGGCCCTGGTCAAGATCGTCATGGCGATCCGCCAGGTGGTCGCGCGGTTCGGACAGCGCCGGCAGCCGGTGCGGGTCACCGTCGGCGGCATCGACATCGACCTGGCCGGCGCCGACGACCGCGCCGTCCAGCAGATCGTGCGGGCTCTGCTCACGTTGCCAGCCCAGCGGTCAACTGGCGTCCGTGAGGCCCTGGTGGTCGCGAACGCCCGGTACGACGACCCGGAACTCGCCCAGCTCCGGTCGCCCGGCCACGATGCCGAGGCGCTGGCCCGCGTCCTAGGCGATCCCGGCATCGGCGGTTTCGACGTCGGGCTGCTCCTCGATGCCGACGAGCGCACGATCCGGCGCCGCATCGCCGCGTTCTTCGCCGATCGGGACCGTGACGACCTGCTGCTGTTGCACTTCTCCTGCCACGGGATCAAGGACGCGCGCGGCCGGCTCCATCTGGCGACCCGGGACACCGACCTGTCCGTGCTCGGGGCCACCAGCGTGCCGGCCAGCTTCGTGCACGACGCCCTGGAGGAGACGCAGTCCCGGCGGGTCGTGCTGATCCTGGACTGTTGCTACAGCGGCGCGTTCGCCCGGGGCACGCTGGTGCGCTCCGGCAACGACGTGCAGATCGCCGACGAGTTCGGCGCCGGGAGCGGCCGCATCGTCCTCACCGCGTCCAGCGCGACGGAGTACGCGTTCGAGGGCGTGAACCTCACCCAGTCCAACGCCCAGCCCTCGGTGTTCACCGCCGCGCTGGTCGGCGGGCTGGAAAGCGGGGCGGCCGATCTGGACGCGGACGGTGAGATCAGCATCGACGAGCTGTACGACTACACGTACCGGCAGGTCCGCGAGCGCACGCCCGGCCAGGCGCCGATGAAGTGGAGCTTCGGCGTCGAGGGCAGCCTCGTCGTGGCGCGCAGCGTCCGCCCGGCCGAGCTACCGCAGTCCATCGCGGACGACTTGGCCAGCGACCGGGTGGTGCTGCGGTTGGAGGCGGTCCGCGCGCTGGCGCAACTGCTGTCCTCCGGCAAGGCGGGCCTGCGTGCCGCCGCGTTGGCCGCCTTGGCCGGTGTGCGCGACGTCGACGACAGCGTCCAGGTGCGCCGGGCCGCGGCCGGCGTGCTCGCCGCCGAGGGCGCCGCGGACGTCTCCGGGCCCGGCGATCGCGACGACGTGATATTGCGGCCGCACGCGGAGGCGGCTATCCAGGCGGAGCCGGCGCCCGCGCCACCGGAACCCGCGCCACCGGAACCCACGCCACCGGAACCGGCGCGTCTGATGCCGGAATCCGCGCCGCCACAGTCGGCGCGGGTGAGGCCGGAGACGGCGCCCGTGACGCCGGAATCGATGCCGGCGGAGCCGGCGCTTGTGACGCCGGAGCCGGCGCTTGTGGAGCCGAAGCCCGGGCCGATGCCGTGGGACCCCGAGCCGCCCAGGCGCGAGCCCCGAACGCCAGAGCCACGAAAGCCCGAGCCGGTGTCCGGGACGCCGACCGCGGCCGAACGTGTGCCGGCCGGCTCCGGCCTGCTGGTGACGGCCGGCCTGCTGGTTCCGGTCAGCGTTCTGCTCTACGCCGTGGGCGTCTACGGCGTCGCCGACGTGAGCTTCAGCGAGGACTGGTACCACAACCTGATCTGGCCGGTGCAGCTGGTCGTCGCGGTGCTGGTGCTCTCGACCCGTCGTGCCCGGTGGGGCGGACTCCTCTTCGGGGTGCTGGCGTGGTCGTGGGTGGATCTCGCCCCGGTCGTGCACAGCGATTCACGGAGTTTCTTCGGTGACGCGTGGGGCTTCCTGGTCGTCGCCGACATCATCGCGATCGCGGCCGAGGTTTGCCTGGGCGTCGCCCTGCTGCGCGTCCGCGGCTTCGGGGGTCGTATCGCCGCCCTGCGTGTGGTCGTCGCCGTCCTGCTCGCCCTGCTGGCGTTCACCACCACCCAGGTTCTGGTTCCGATGGTGTACGAGGGGTACAACATGGACCTCGGCGAGGGTGGCGGCGTACGGGCGATTGCTCAAATCGCCTGCGCCGTCGTCATCCCGGTGGCCGTCCTCGTTCCGCTACCCGATCGCGCGGCTTCCTTCGTACCGGTGGGCTGGTGGCTGGGCGGCGCCGAGCTCGCGCTCACGCCGATGGTCGATCTGTCCAGGTACGGCATCTCCGACACGAACCGGCAGAAGGTCATCGTGCTGTGGATCCTGCTGTTCCTGACCGTCGGCGCGACCATCGCGAGTGCGCAGCGCACTGGCGGCGACGGCCGGGATGCGGTTTCCTGATCGCGGGTTTCGACCGCGGTCAGTCGACGGCGAGGCGGCTGTCGAGGCGCAGGAACTCGCCGTATCGCCGGGCGGCCTTCTCGAGATCACGGATCTGTGCTGGCGTCAGGGTTTGGTATGGCCGCACGTCGAACCGCACGTGGTCCGGCGCGATCGTGCGCCGTACCGTGGCGAGGAGCTGGCCGTCGACCAGAGCCATCCCGGTCGCCGGCTCCCGGCCCCGGGGCACCTTCCCGGCGGCGTCCAGCATCCACCGGGAATCCTGGTAGCCGCGGTAGGTCTCGTCGAGGATCTGCAGTAAATGCGCGGCCGGCTTCTGGGGTCCGCGAGGTGGATCGCCGGGGGCGTGCCAGAAGGTGCGCCCGTCGTAGTCGAACGAGTCGAGCCGGTCGCGCACCTGCTCCAAGCCGGCGCGTGCGTCGGTGACGGTGAGCGAGGCCCAGTACACGAGATCCCGTATGGTCGCCGGGCCGTGCCCGGTGAAGTACCGCAGCGCCAGCTCCGCCAGGGCCTCGGCGCGATCCCGCCGCGGCGGCGCCGGCAGGCGTTCACTCGTCAGCGCGTACGTGTGCTCGCCGCGGACGAAGCCGCCGCTGCAGATCAACCCGTTCAGCTCGACGTGGGCCAGCAGGATCATCAGCATCAGCCGGTCGCCCTGGATCCCGCGGTCGCGCACTTCATCCGCCAGCTGCGCGCGGGTGAGCCGGCCCCGGTCGGTCACAGCGGCGAGGACGGCGGCCGTGGCCCGGTCGATGGAGCTCTCGTCGAGGCCGAAGGTGTTGCGGAGCTGGTGTCCGGTGACCCGGCGTACCCGCGGCCCGGTCAGGTCGAGCAGCCAGCCGTAGTCCTCGGCCGCCACGAAGTGCCACGTCGGGCGCAGCACATGCGTACGCACCACGGTCCCGTCGTCGAGGAGGGTGGCCAGATCGTCCGGGTCCGGATTCGCCGTGCGGGAGGCGACCGCCCAAGCGGCCTGATTGGGATTTTCCGCTTGGACGGCCAGCAGCGACCGGACAACCTCGCGCGCCGAGGCGGCGTGCGGAATGACGAGAAGCTGGCTGCGTAACCGCCAGCGAGCGACGTCGGCATGAGAGATCACGGCGGCCCCCTGAGTCGTTCCCATGATGGTGCCGTCCGTGGGCAAGGCGGTCTTGACTCGCCCAGAGTGCGACGCGTTGGCTGCCGTTATGAGCTTTCCTTCGGTCGAGCGGCGGATGTGGTCGCTGTACGAACCTGTGCACGCGGTCATGTACTTCGCACCCCAGGCGGCGGCGGCGTTCGAAGCGACCGGGCTGCGGGGCTTCTGGCGGCGCTACTTCGCCGGACGGGCGGCGCCGCTCGGTGCGGTCGGGCCGGGACCAGTGATCGCCGCGTTCTTCGGGTTCGCGCCGCGGATGGTGGCCCGCGCGCTGCCGGACGTCTGGACCAGGATCAGCCCGCCGAGGCGCTCGCCGCGCGGGCCGACGGGGCGCACGCCGCTCTGGGTGATCTGCTGTCGGGCGTACCCGAGCCCGCGATTGCGGAGGCGGCGGAGCTGCTGTCCGCCGCGGCGCGGGCCGTGGATCTGCCCGGCCGCGTGCTGGCCGGCGCCAACGCCGACCTGCCGTGGCCGGACGAGCCTCTCGACCGGCTGTGGCACGCGGCGACGATCCTGCGGGAACATCGGGGCGATGGGCACGTGGCCGCGCTGCTCACCGCCGGCGTGGACGGCTGCGAATCGCTGGTGTGGCGGGCCGCGCTGGACGGCGACGATCTCCGCGCCAGCATGCAGCCGGCGCGCGGCTGGACGGACGAGGAGTGGCAGGCGGCGGCGGACCGGCTCCGCGACCGGGGCTGGCTCACCGCTGACGACTCGGCAACGACGACCGCACGGACCTCGTACGCGGAGGTCGAGGCGCTCACCGACCGCCTGGCGGCCGGGCCGTGGCAGCGGTTGGGCTCCGAGGCGACCGAGCACTGCGCCCGCGTCCTCGAACCCCTCGTGGCCCGGGTCTGGGCGGTGCTGCCGGAGGACAACCCGATTCCGCTGCGCCGCCCGGCTCAGCCGTGACGGGAAGCGCCCGGGATCAGGTCGGCCAGCAGCGCCTCCACCCGGGTTCTGATCTCGTCGCGGATCGGGCGTACCGCGAAGGCGTCCTTCCCGGCCGGGTCTTCCAGCTCCCAGTCTTCGTAGCGTTTGCCCGGGAAGACGGCGCAGGTGTCGCCGCACCCCATGGTGACCACCACGTCGGCGTCCTGGACGGTCTCCCACTCCAGCTTCTTCGGGAACTGGTCGGTGATGTCGATGCCGACCTCCCGCATGACCGCGACGGCCGCCGGGTTGATCCGGTCCGCGGGCTCGGAGCCGGCCGACCGTACTTGGACGGCGTCGCCGGCGAGGTGCCGCAGCCAGCCGGCGGCCATCTGGGACCGGCCCGCGTTGTGGACGCAGACGAACAGGACGCTGGGCTTGTCACTCATCGGAACTCCTGTGGACGACGACCGCGCCGGACACCGGCCCGAACGTGCGGACCGGCCATATTGCAGGAGCCGACCACGGCGGTGACCAACAGCGTGATGCCGACGAACTCGGCGGAGTAGCGCCGCCTCGGCGCGATCCCGCGGTTCACGTGGCGATCGACGGCGCGAGGCGGTCGATGCGGCCCGCGATGTCCGCGTACACGGCCTCGAACGCCTCGTCCGTGCCGGCCCGGACCGGGTCGGGCACCGACCAGTGCAGCCGGGGTCGCGCGGCACCGGTCATCTCCTCGTGCGCGTTGTCGCAGACCGCGATCACCAGATCCCCGCCATGCACCACATCGGACACATGCGCCGTGCCCGTCGAGCCGAGCGCCAGGCCGTGCCGGTGAGCGATCTTGATCGCGCGCGGGTGGACGCGCGGAGCGGGCTGGGTGCCGGCGGAGGCGACCGGGCCGAGCTTGCGGTCCCGCCACAGCGCGGCGGCGAGCTGGGACCGGGCCGAGTTGTGCGTACACACGAACACCACCCGTTCGGCGCCTCGCAGCGGTGGGGGAGTGAGTGACGCCAGGGCCTGCGGCTCCAGTCGCAGGTAGGTGCGGCGGCGGTCGCCCTCCGACCGGGTCCGCACGATCAGCCCGGCGACCTGCAGGACTTTGACATGGTGGGCTACCAGGTTCGTCGGCATATCCAGGTCGTGTGCGATCTCCCCCGGTGAGGCGTCGCCCAGGGTCAGGGCGTCCACGATCGCCAACCGGGCCGGGTCACCCAATGCGGCATGCACCCGGGCCCGCGCCCGCAAGTCAACACTCATTGAGTCAATGGTTGCTGACCTTACTCGACTGGTCAAGCCGGATATGCTTCCGTGTGCAGATCGTGGAGTACCTGGCTCGGCAAGCACGGTCCCTCCCGGTGGGGGAGATCGTCACGGCCGTGGGGTCGCCCCGCCCGACCGCCACCGGAGATCCCGCATGACCATGACGATCCGCCCGATGGTGCCGGCCGACGCCGTCGCGGTCCTGGCCGTCTACCAGGCCGGGCTGGACGGCGGAAACGCCAGCTTCGAACTCCGCGCGCCCGAATGGGCGGTCTTCGACGCCGGGAAGCTCCCCGGTCACCGGTTCGTCGCCGTCGACGCCGAGCGGACCGTGGTCGGCTGGGTTGCCGTGTCGCGCGTCTCCAGCCGTCCGGTGTACGCCGGCGTGGTCGAGGACTCCCTCTACGTCGACCCCGCCGCCCAGGGCCGCGGCGCTGGTCGCGCTCTGCTGAACGCGTTGATCGACTCCACCGAGGCGGCCGGGATCTGGACCATCCAATCCGGAGTGTTCCCGGAGAACACCGCCAGCCTGGCCCTGCACGAAGGGTGCGGGTTCCGCGTGGTCGGCGTCCACGAACGGGTCGGCCGGCACGTCACCCGCGGCAACCAGTGGCGCGACGTCGTTCTCCTGGAACGCCGCAGCCCCGCGATCACCTGACAACCGACCGGGCCAGCGTGCCGGGACACGGCCTGGCCGTCTTACGTCCCGGTCGGTACCGTCACCGTCCCGGCCGTGCCGTCGACGGTAACGACTTGTCCGGTATGGAGGCGCTGGGTGGCGTCGCCGGTGCCGACCACGGCGGGGATGCCGTACTCGCGGGCGACCAGGGAGGCGTGCGCGGCCAGCGTTCCGCCGTCGGTGACGACCGCGGCGGCCCGGCCGAACAGCGGCGTCCACGCGGGCGCGGTGGCCTTGGCCACCAGCACGTCCCCCTCGGCGAAGGACGCGAAGTCGTCCGGTCCGTCGACGACACGGACGGGGCCGGTGGCACGCCCGGCCGACGCCGGATGGCCGACGATCGCCGCGGCGGCGGTGTCGGCGTCGCCGCGGGCACGCTGGACCGCGTTGGCGATGACGTCACCGATCAGCCGGGGTGGGCGACCGAGGGTCAAGGGGGCGGCCAATCGGCGTTGCCGCTGCCAACGCTCGCGCCGTGGTGCGATCTCGGTCAGTGGCCGGTCGGTGCGGCCGGCCAGCGCCGCCATGACCTCGCCGCGCGTGCAGAAGAAGAGGGCGCCGGGCTGCCGGGTGAGCCCGAGGCCGGTGAGGTGTTGCCCGAGCCGGTCAGCGCAGGTGCGCAGGACCGGCCAGGCGAGGGTGAATTCCCGGGCCTGCTGTTCACGGATGACGGTGTAGCGCTGGTTGACGGCCAGTAGCCGGTCGAACTCGGCTGCCAGTCGAGGCCGGCCGGCCAGCGCGGTCCGGCAGCGTTGTTCGGCGGCCGAACGCTGCTCGGCGAGCCTCCCATGCCGGTCGCTGACTGATCCCTGCGGCGGGGCCGGGAACTCGGCGGCCAGGCGGTGATACCAGTCGACGCTGTGCACCGCGTACCCGGTCGCCATGGGTTGCGCGCCGGGAAGCGCGCGCAGCAGCACCTGCGCACCACCGTCCGGCTCCGGCAGCTCCACGGCCAGGTGCCGGCGGGCGAAGCGGGTCAGCGCCGCCTCCATTTTCCACGCCGAACCGCCCACGATCGCCAGGTACCACAGCGCGATCCCCGCCTCGCGTCCGAGCGCGTTCACCAGTTCGACCAGCCGTATCGGTGGCGCCGTGGGCGTCTCGGCCGCGGCACTGTCCACCATGGCCCGGTACCGGGGCAGTTGCTCGTCGCGCCACCGGCGTTCCAGACCGGACAGCGCCGCCCGGTCGGCCGCGGCCGGATTTCGGCTCACCCGGATCAGCGCGTTCACCAGGATCTTGACAGCGCGGGTGCGGCCGTGCCACAGCACCTGACCCAGCAGGCGCGGGGACGGGATCGGCGTGGCGTTGTAGTACCAGCCGTTGACCACGGCGTACCGGAACGGCACTCGCACGCCGACACTGGACTGCATGCCGTCGAGGTAGCCGTCCTCCAGAACCGGTAGCAGCCAGGTCGCGAACAGCGGCGTCAGGGCTTCGGGCAGCCACTCGCCGAGGCGGAAGTTGCGCATCCACAGCCCCGGACCCGGCGGCGTCCACGACACCGGCTCGAGGATGGCCGTCATCGGGCGCGCTTGCACCAGCCACAGCGTCCCGGCCCGGTCGAAGGCCCACTCGATGTCCTGCGGTGCGCCGTGGTGCTGATCGGCCCCCCGCCGGGCTAGCCGCGCAACCTGCGCCGCCTGGTCGGCGGTCAGCACCTCGCCCTCGGCAGCGGGTCGGGTCCGGTCCGGCCGCCGGTCGTTGCGGACCGTCCATTCCTCGCCGGTGGAATCGCCCGACACCAGGGACTCACCGAGACCCGGCACGGCGGTCACGACCGTCTCGTTGCGGTCGCCGGTGAGCGGGTGTGCGGTGAACGCCACCCCGGCCGCGACCGGGTCGACCATCACCTGCACCAGCACCGCCATCGCCGCCGAGGCGCCGCCGCGCCGCTGGTGGTAGGCGGTTACCCGGTCGCCGGCCGCGGCGGCGAAGCAGCGCCGCACCGCCGCGCCGAGGTCATCGGCCGCCACATTGAGGTAGGTCTCGTACAGGCCGGCGTACGAGGCGTCGGGCAAATCCTCGGCGGCGGCCGACGACCGGACCGCGAACCGGTCGCCTCCGCCCAACCGCAGAGCAGCGGTCTCCAGTTGGGCGTCCAGCTCGGGATCGTCCGCGGCGGCGGTGGTCACGACGACGCCCGGTGGCACTGTGAACCCGGCCGCCGCCAACCGGGCCAACTCGGCAGCCTTCCCGCCGAGCATCGCCCGGTCCGTGCCACCCACCTCGGCCAGGCTCTGGATGGTCGAACGTACGTCCATCTCCGCCAGCTTATAGGTAGTGTTGCAAAGTATTGTGTCGCTATACTAAGAGCCGCTGACGCGGACCGACAAGGGGGGCACGGATGCTGCCGATGCGACCCGAGCTGCTCAAGGGCCACCTCGACGCGCTGCTGCTGGCCGTCCTGGCCGCCGGGCCGCAGCACGGCTACGCGGTCATCGAGGCACTGCGCACGGGTAGCGACGGCGCGCTCGACCTGCCTACCGGCACCGTCTACCCGGCCCTGCACCGCCTGGAACGAGCCGGCTTGATCACGAGCGATTGGGAAACCGTGGGCGGTCGCCGCCGCCGCGCCTACCGCCTCACCCCGGCCGGCCTCGCCGCGCTCGGTGAGCAGCGCGCCGTCTGGGAGCAGTTCTCCACCGCCGTCACCACGATCCTCGGCGGGCGGGCATGGCCGGCAACCGCGTAACGCGGGCGGCCGCATCATCGCCGGCCGCATCATCGCCCGCCGCATTATCGCCGCTCGACGCCTACCTCGGCGAGCTGGCCAGCCTGCTGCAAGGACCACGCCGGCGCCGGACGCGGATCCTGGCCGAACTCGGCGACGGCCTGCACCAGGCCATCGGCGACCGCGTCGCGGCCGGCGTCCCGCGCGCCGCGGCCGAGACCGAGGCGATCGCGGATTTCGGTACGCCACAAGCGGTCGCCGACGCGTTCACCGGGGAACTGGCCACCGCGTACGCCCGGCGGACGATCGCCCTCTACATCGCCACCGGCCCGCTGGTCGGTATCTGGTGGCTCCTGCTGCTCCAGCCCCACCCGTGGCGCGCCGGCCTCGTCGCTCTCCTGGTCGCCATCCCCGTCCTTCCGCTGGTGGCCATCGCGATCCTGGCCGCCGCGACCACGCTGGCCACCACCGGCCGGCTGATCCGCTGGCTCCCCGAGGCCGGCCCACGCCGCGTGGTCGCCGCCGTCCTGGCCGTCGCCGGCCTGGTGCTCGCCGCCGATATCACGGTGATCGCCATCTACACCGGATCGGGCATCCCGTGGCGGCCGCTCGCCATGATCGCGGTCGCCGCCAGCCTGGTCCGCATCGTCGGAAGCCTCATAACGGTCCGGCACGCCGCGTCATTCGTGAGATTCCGCCGCCGGCGTGCTCGATCAGGCAGGCGCACCGATATCGGCTGATGCGGCCGGCACCCGCTGCCAGCGTTCGCTCCACCACACGCCGTCGGCGTAGGACCGTTGCCACAATGATCCGTCCCGGTCCCCGGCGATCAGCTCGAGGTGCCCTTCGCTGGTGACCCCGGCGGCTAGGTCCATGAACGGAACCGGCGCGCTGCGGTCGCGCCACGGTTTCCAGTCGTGTCCTCGCTGGTGGTCGCGATGACTGATCTTGCCATCCGTTCGGACGGCGAAGATCTCCTGGTGGTCGGGCCAGCCGTTGAGCACGTCGATGGCGACGACCGGGTTCGGAAGTCCCTCACCGGCCCGGCCGATCCACTCGGTCCACCGGCCCTCGGACGCGTGGAACCACCGATGACGGATCCGTCCGTCCATACCGACCGTGAAACATTCAAGGAGGTCAGCGCTCGGAACGGACAGCGCGACATCCCGGCAGGGAACGGGTGAATCGCCCGGTTGCCAGGCGTGCCAGGCGGTGTCGTGCCAACGCCATGTGTGCGCTACTTTGCCATGGTCGCCGACGGCGTAGATCTCTCGATGTCCGGGCCACCCGCTCAATGCCGCCAGCGCAATCACGCGCCCGATCCGAGGATTGCCGGGAACCCGGCCCCAATGCGGCCGCTCTCCGGCCGAGCGTTCCGCCCACCAGATCTGTCCTGATACGTCCACATAGAAGATCTCCGTACGGTCCACACCGGTGGCGACCGCTGCTACGTCGACCGCCTGCCCGTTCGGCCGCAGGTCCAGCCACCCGGACCAATGTCCCGGCTCCTGGTAGCGATTGGCGACCAGACCGCCGGTCGCGGTCACCGTGAAGACGTCCATCACGCCGTCGCGAGCCGACGAGCTCGCGACCCTCTTGGCGCGGAAGGTGGCTGACGGTCCAGTGCCGTGTGAACGCTGGTTCAGCAAGACCACCGCTCCGATGGCCAACACGACGCCGATCATCAGGGGCACCGCATACCGTCCGACCCATTCGACCGGAACCAACGGCGTCAGCAGATTCGTCCCGGCGCCGATCGCGGTTGTCAACGTCAAGATCGCTGCGCTGATGGCGACCGTCCGACCACGATGCGCCAAACTCTCTGCCTCCAGTCATCGGGACGAGACGACCAGGTTAGGGGCAAGGGCGCCAAATCGGATCCGCCGTTCGGCGGCAGTTCTTCGTCCGGCGGTGCATCAAATCGTTTTGATGTATTCTCGCGTCATGGCGGCCTCGAGCCATGCCGCGCCGGCGTTCGTGCGCCTGGCCGGCCACCCGCTGCGCTGGCGGCTCCTGACCGAGCTGGCCCGCTCCGACCTGCGGGTACGTGAGCTGGTCACGCTGGTCGGCGAGCCGCAGAGCCTGGTCTCCTACCACCTGCGGCTGCTGCGCGAGGGCGGCCTGCTGACGACGACCCGGAGCAGCTTCGACGGCCGCGATCTCTACTACCACCTGAGCCTGGAACGCTGCGCCGATGCGCTGGCCGACACCGGCACCGCCCTGAACCCGGCGTTACGCCTGATCCCGCCGCCGGGCGCGGCAGGAGAAGCCCCGGCACAAGAAGCCCCGGCAGGCGCGGTGCCCGGAGCGGCGGCGTGGCCTTCGGCCGCCGCGATGAGCGTGCTGTTCGTCTGCACCGGCAACAGCGCCCGATCACCCATCGCCGAGGCGCTGCTGCGCCGGTACACCGCGGGCCGGATCGAGGCGGCCAGCGCCGGCAGCCGTCCCAAACCACGCATACATCCGCACGCCGTGCGCGTGCTGCGCGATGCCTACGGTTTGGACGCGGGCCGGCAACCTCCCCGGCACGTGAACACCCTCACCGGCCGCCGGTTCGACTACCTGATCAGCTTGTGCGACAAGGCCCGCGAGGTCTGCCCGGAGCTGGTCGACCATGCCCGCCGGATCCACTGGAGCATCCCCGACCCGGCGAGGGCCGGCGACGACCAGCGCGGTTACCCGGCCTTCGCGCGCACCGCGGTCGACATCGACACCCGCATCCGGTACCTGCTACCCGTGCTCGCCACCGAGAAAATGGAGGTTCAGCCGTGACTACCGCAGACCAGTACGCCGGCGTCCGTTACGTCGTGGACGACGTCCCGGCGGCCGTCGCCTTCTACACCACCCACCTGGGCTTCCGCGTGAACACCAACCCGGCTCCCGCGTTCGCCGACGTGGTCCGCGGCCCGCTGCGGCTGCTGCTGTCCGGACCGGCCAGCTCCGGTGCCCGCGCGACCCCGGCCGACGCCGCCGTCCCCGGCCGGAACCGGATCCACCTGATCGTCGACGACCTGGATGCGGAGATCGACCGGCTGTCCGCCGTAGGGGTGAAATTCCGCAGCGACCCGGTCTCCGGCCCGGGCGGACGCCAGATCCTGCTCGCCGACCCGGCCGGCAACCTGATCGAGCTGTTCCAACCGGCCCGTTGAGCCGTCAAGGGTTGAAGTACTTGTCCCGGGTGAGGGCGGCGAAGGCGTCGAACGCCGCCCGGTCCCCGGTCAGCTGGAACTGTTGCTTCGGCCCGTTCCCCTCCGGGTCGGACTCGAAGTACGCGACCGCCTTGATCTGCCGGTTCGCCTTGAACGTCCGCTCCGCGTCCCGCAGCCACGCGGCCCGCCCCGCCGAGCCCCACGCCTTCGCCACCCCGAACTCGCCGATGATGATCGGCTTGGGGTGCTGCGCGGCCCATTGCAGGAACGGCCCCATCAGCCGGCCGATGGGCTGGAACACCTGGCCGGCGTAGACGTCCACGCATGTCCAGTCGACCTGGTCGTCGCCCGGGTAGAAGGCGGGCGCGTCGCCGCGGGTGAACCCCTCGGCGGTCGGGCACCACACCCAGGACACGTTCGTCGCGCCCTCCTGCCGGAAGATCGCCCGCACGTACTTCCAGGCCGCGCTGTAGTCCTCGCCGGACCACATCGTCGCGCGCAGGTTCGGCCGGTCCATCTCCCACCGCATGCGTAGCAGAACCGGCTTGCCGATCTTCCGGATCGCCCGCGCCTGCGCCCGGATCAGCCGGTCGTGTTCGCCGTCGACGATCGAGCGGTTGTCGCCGGTCGCCCAGCTGACCATCAGGGTCATGCCCTGGGCGAGAAACTCACGGTCCGAGGGGGTGCCGACCAGTTGCTCGAAGCGGCGGTACGTGTTGACGATGGCGAGCCGCCGGCCCAGCGCCTCCTCCAGTTCGTCCACCGCGGCGAGCCGCCCGGCGTGGGTGAGCGTGCCCGGCTTGATCCAGGCGCCGAGGTACGCGCCGGTGCGCGGCGGTGCGACCGGCCCGGCGGCGAACGGTCCCGGATTCACCGCGACCGCGACAGGTGCGCTGGTCAGGTCGGGCGACGGCGCCGGCGTTGGTGGCGGCTTGCCGTGCGAGGTGCAGCCGGCGAGCATCAGGGCCACCGCCACGCCAACCGCGAGCAGCGAGCGCCGCATCACTTGATCCGACGGGCGGTGTAGAGCACGTTCACGGCCAGCGCGTCCGACCCGGGCACCCAGCGCACGGCCGCGTCCGCCGCCCGGGCGATCGGGTATTCGTGCAGTGACGGGGTCAGCATCGAGAACCCGCGCCGCTCCAGCACTTCGAAGCCGTGCCGGGCCAGCAGCTCCTCGACCGCCTGGTGGGACAGCTCGGCGAACCAGCGGTCCCCGGAATGCCGCCGCGCCCGCAAGTGCCGCACAGAGCGGGCGTTCCCGTGGTTCTCCACCACCAGCAGGCCGGCCTCCGGTGCGGGTAGCGCCCGCGCCGCGAACGCCAGCGCCCGGTCGCGCACCGCATCGTCCACATTGAGCAGCAGCCGGAACATCGTCACGATGGCTGGGTACCCGCCGGGGAAGGGCATCGGTGCCGGGCCGTCGGCCGGTATCAGGTGCCACTGCGCCCGGGCGCCGACCTCCCGCGCCTTGGCCATCATCTCGGCCGAGGTGTCGTACCCGTGCGCCTCTCGGACCAGGCCGTGCAGCGTACGGATCGCGCGCCCGGTGCCGCAGGCGAAGTCGTGCTGGACGGGCGCCCGGCCGTCGAACTCGCGGGTCACCAGCCCGCGCAGGTACGCCCGCTGCCGCTCGTTGATGCGCGACGCGTAGCTGTCCGGCGCGTACGTGACCGTCTCGTACTTCTCGACGGCCTCCGCGTCCCGGAACACCTCGGTGTAGTCGGTGGCCAATGTCCCTCCTAAGTGGATCATCTACGGAGTCGGAACGCACCCAGCGCGAGCGGTCGGCGCAGCAGCCAGGCGCCGGTGGCGTAGGAGGGCAGGCTCACCGCGAGAGCGAGCGTCAGGCCGGCAAGTCCGGTGCCGGCCGCGGTGGTGACCAGCCAGGGGAGTACGCCGAAGCAGCCGGCCGACAACAGCGCGGCCGCGCACGTGCCGGCCCCGAACGGGTGCAGCCGCGCGACGCGGCCGATCTGAACCAGCGGCAGCACATTGTTCGCGACCATCGCGCAGGCCAGCCCGATCGCCGCACCCAGCGCCCCGAGCCGCGGGATCAGCAGGATGTCGAGCCCGATCGTCACGCCGAGCGCGACCAGGATGTTCACCAGGTTCCACGAGGTACGCCCGGCCATCGCGAGCACCATGTCCACCATGCCGCACCCGGTGGCCACCAGCATCGCCCCGGCGAGCACCGCCACCACGTCCGCGCCGGCCCGGTACCCGGCGCCGAAGACGCCGAGGTACAGCGGCGCGAACAGCATCACCAGCAGGTTGATCGGCCAGGTGACGAGGACCAGCCATCCGGTAGCGGTGCGGTACAGATGGTTCGCCGTGGCCCGGTCGCCGACGGCCAGCGCCTCGGCCAGCCGGGGTTGCACGGACTGCGAGACGCCCTGGTTCGCGAACTGGATGAGCACCACGAACCGGCCGGCGACCGCGTACACGGCGGCCGGCGCGAGCCCACCGAGCGCCGCGACCAGCAGCACGTCGACGCGCTGCAGAGCGAGTTGGGCGACGCTGGCCAGCGCCCGGGGTCCGGTGAACCGCCAGAACTCGCGGCGCAGCCGGCGGCGTTCGCCCCGGCGGATCCGCGGGCGCGGCGGCCGGCCGGCGAGGTAGATCCGGCGCAGCGCGTACCCGGCGAGAATCGTCACCGGGAGGTAGGGCGCGGCCCAGGCCAGCGCGAACACCGGCAGCGACGCGGTCACGAACAGCGTGCTCACGCCGACCGCGCTCACCAGCAGCAACTGCAACGTGCTGCGGAGGATCCGGTCGAACGTGACGGTCGGCCGCATGCTGCGGTAGCCGCGGGTGGCGGTCAGCAGCGCGTCGGTGAGCGCCTGCAACGGCAGGAAGAGGGCGAGCGTACGCAGTCCGGCGGTGTGCTCGGCGATCACGGCCGGGCTGTCGGACGCGGTGAGATGTGCGACGGCCGGTGCGCCGAACCACATCGCGGCGGCCATCGCGAGCCCGAGCGCGGTGACCGGCGCGAGTCCGGTGCGCAGGCAGGTGCCGAGCAGGTGATCGCGCCCGGTGGCCCGCAGCCGCGCCGGCCAGTAGACGAGCCCGGTCTGCGTGCCCAGCTTGCCGATCCCCCCGGCCAGCACGAACGCCGCGGTGGCCGCGAAGAACGCCCCGGCCTGCTCGGCGCCCAGCCCGCGCGCCACCACCCAGGTGACCCCGACGCCGGCAGCCCCGGCTAAGGCGGACCCGACCATGTTGGCGAGCCCACCGCGGGCGAGCCCCCGATCCCGGTCCCGGTCCCGCTTCCGGCCACGCTTCCGTTGATCATGCGGTTGCGAAGGCGATATGTCGCTTTCGAGCGGTCCAACCCAAGGATCAACCGACAGTGGGCGGGTCATGGGAGCGACCACCTCGGTGGGTGGGTGAGCCATGGAGTGAGGGCCGCCGTATGCGGGGCGTAGTGGGCGGTCAGATCCTGGCGGATCCTCAGGTCCATATCGGACGGACGAGGCCTTGCGTTGTGCTGTTCGAACGGCGGCGGCCCCAGGTCGGGCAGTCCGAGGAAGGCGAGGATCTCACCGTACGCGCTGGCCGGATCGGTGAAGAACCGTTCGCTCTCCACCACGTGGATCCGCTCCCGTCCCACATGCTGCGCCATCACGCCTAGATAGC
>Ga0081539_10003766_pt1 | contig 17956 bp, 18 predicted proteins | sample TabmetS4T2R2_FD_71023 | JGI IMG/M metagenome (GOLD analysis project Ga0081539, IMG submission 71023) | Tabebuia heterophylla rhizosphere microbial communities from the University of Puerto Rico - S4T2R2 | ecosystem: Host-associated > Plants > Roots > Rhizosphere ...
CCCCCGACAACACGCGAAGAGACCAAAAAACTCTTTGATTACCTGATCCGCCGCGGCTTCAGTTATGATCTCGCGCTTCGCAAAATCCGCCAGATCGGCCGGGAGACGGAGATCGAGATCAGCGGCGAAGATTCATAAACATCCCGGCCAATCCGCCCAGATCCATCTCCCACCCGTCAAATGTGAGTAAATCCCAATCTTTTTCTGACGAACAAGAGCATTATCAAAAGCAACATTCTCCGTTATACTGGTCATCTGAAGCGCGGCGGTCCCAATCGTAGGAGGTAACAAATGATGAAAAAGAGGTTTTTAGTTCTATTTCTAGTGGTATGTTTGCTGGGAACGATTCTGTCGGCTTTCGCTCAGGACAAGAAGAATTCGAGAGAAGTCCCCTTACAAACCAATTCTCAGGTATCGAACAAGTCTTACACACCTGACGAGGTCATTCGCCGGTTCACGACCAAGGAGAGTGAGCTGCGCGAGGTTTTTAAGGACTATTCGTATTTGCAGGAATCGAGACTGCAAGTGCTCGGTCCCGCCAACACTATTTCCGGCGAGTATTTTCAAGCATCTGAATTCGTCTTTGACGATGCGGGCAAACGCATCGAACGAATTGTCAGAGCGCCTCAGTCAACTCTCGATCAAGTGGGATTGAACCTGACTCAGGAAGATAAGAATGCTTTTATCAACTTACAACCATTTGCTCTGACCTCTGAAGACTTGCCGAACTACAACGTCAACTTTGTCGGCAAGGAGAAGGTTGATGAGTTGAACACTTATGTCTTTGAGATTATTCCGAAAGTGATGTCCAACACGCGCGAACTGGACCGTATGCGCAAACAGAAAGTGGAGGGCAAATATTTTCAGGGCCGGATTTGGGTTGACGACCAGGACCTGCAGATCGTCAAGACAGCGGGCAAAGTGGTGCCCGAATTCACACAGCGCTTTCCTAAGTTTGAGACCTATCGCGAAAACATTGATGGCCGGTACTGGTTTCCGACCTATACTTATGGCGATGACGTCCTCCAGTTTGATCGTCCCATTCATGTCCGCATGGTGATTAAATACAAGAATTATCGCCAGTTCCAGTCTGACGTGAAGATCACGGGCGTCGATGAAGTTCCCGATGATTCGAAAAAACCCGAGGATCAGAACAAGACGATCGAGCCGAACAAGCCGAAGCAACGCCCGCGTCCCTAATAACGGCACGGACTGAAGCCTCGCGCTTATTCATCTACTTCGAGCTTCTCTTCTCCCACAGTCCGAGGATCAACAGACAGAGGGCGGTTGTGAGCGAAACAGCCGCCCCAATCTTCAATGAGCGTGGGCAATAGGTGATCTCAATCAGATGTTCGCCCGCTGGTAAGATGACTCCACGCAAATCGTAATTCACCCGGATAAGGTCGCCCTCTCGACCGTCAATTTTTGCCTTCCAACCGGGACCAGCAATTTCACTTAGAACCAGGACTGAAGGTCTTTGGGCGTTTGCCCGGACCATCATGCGGGTCGGATTGCGTTCGAGGATCTCCGCTCCGAACGGCAAGCTGACTGCGCCTCCGGATGGAGCGGCCTTCTTAAAAAATCCTTGATCCAGCCTCTGAGCCGTCTCGTGATCGACCAGGACGGTCGTCCTCGGATCGAACTCACGGTCTCCGGTGCTTGCCGTCTCACCGCGAATCAATTTGAGCTGATCTCCTTCATATGCGGGCTTGGCCTGATCGACGAGCCACGCGCGCGGCAAGAGGTTGAGGTTTTCAAAGACCCGAAAATCGCGATAGGGCTCGGCCGGACTTCTGGCTGAAAGCTCGCGCCATCGTCCGGAATCGTTCAAAGCGGCGCCAACCATGACTCTCGACGAATTGAGGTCGGAGAAATCCGGCGGAATAAAGATGTAACGAACATTGAGCAGATCGAGCGTCCGGTCTCGGGCTTCGAGCATGGAGGAGAGATAGCTGCGGCCGGCCTCGTCAACGCCGCTGAATGTTTTGTAGCGTTCGTTCATCAGCGGATCGTAACCCGCCGCCGATTCGCGGCCATAAAACCAGAATGGACTGAATTCCCCGGCTGCTCCGGTCAATGGATCGTGGATCGAGTGATATCGAAATGGCCTGCGTTCGTCCTCTCTGCTCACCAACTCCGCCGGCACTGCCTTGCCGATAGAGGCCTCCAGATTGGCCGGACTGCTGATCGGAGCAAATGTCGCGTACAGATTGAAATCAAAAAACAAGAAGGCGATCAATAATACGGAGAGGCGGCCGCGCCATAACGATCCGGAAAAAATGATGATCCCTGCGCATCCGATCGCCGCGGCAATCACCGGCAAATAAAATTCTGTGCTCGAAGAGCGCAAAAAGCCCTGCGGTATCTGGTCGAGGTCCGGAAGCCGGCGAATAATCATTTCGGCCCAATCCTTTCGCCAGAGAACGAATCCTCCGACGCCGCAACAGAGCAAAGCGAGAGCGATGGCGGTGACCCGCGCATCACGAACGAGAGCGCGGGCATCTTCTCTAAGCAAACGATCGACCGCATAACCCGACAAGACAGCGACGCCCAACACTACTTCCATCCAATGCCGATTCGGACTGCGAAATTGGCTGATCAAAGGAACGTGGTAGAGGATTCGCGCAACCGGACCTGAGTACTTGCCTATTGCCAGGATCACCCCGGCCAGCGCAGCAAGACTCCAAAAGATTCCGGTCCGGTCGCGGCTGCGCCAAGCGTAGGTAGCTCCGGCAATCGCCAGAGAGATTGCCGGCAACCCCAGATAGATCTGCGCTTCGTTGTGATGCCAGTAAATGCCCCAGTAAGGCATTTGATAGAGGCCTCTGCCTTCTCCCTGGAAAAATGGGAAGAGCGTGGTCAATAAAGAGACCGGATGCAGAGAATGTAAAGTAAAAAGTTCGTACGGCCATTTTTGCCGGACGGATTGGCTGGCCGCTTCCCACGCCGGAATGAGCTGAATAGACGCCAATCCCGCACCCGCGATGAACATGATGGTGAACTGGGTCAGAAAAAGCACACGATTGCGAAATGAGACGGCTCCGCCATCGATAGTCTTCAATTTAAAGAGGGCGTAAAAACCCGCGAGCAATGACGAATAGACCAACGGCTGCGGATGGGCGGCGAAAATCTGCCAGGTGATGATCAATGCGCCGCCGACTGCGTCACGCCAGTTCCTGCGCTGAGACAACCTTTCGATGAAGAAGAGCACGAGCGGCGTGAGCGCGATAATGTGTAGAAACCCGGGATAAAGCACGCGCCCGACGGCAAAGCCGCTCAGAGCATAGATCAACGCCGCACAAATGGAGGCCCGTCGTTTAAACCCCAGACTCCGGGTATAGGTGAACGTGGCGAGCAGCGAGATAGCAAAACTCGCCTCCAGCGAGAGAGTCAAGGTCCGAGAGGTGACCTCGACCAGGTAGATCCAATTGATCGGATCGAGCATGCCCGCTTGCCATTGGGCAAAGAGCGGAGTCCCGCTGTAGAGATATGGCGACCAGATCGGCAGATTTCCCGCCTTGACCTGCTCGGCAAAGAATTTATAGGCAGGAAAGAACCAGAAGACCGCATCCTGATCTCCGAGCGTCAACCAGCCCAATGTCTGGCGCCAGAAGAAACAGAGCGGCAGCAAGATCAAAAAAATTATGCAAATAACATTGGCGGCGCGCGGGGAGATTGTTGGGCAAGAGGGCATCTGCACTATTGGCTCGACGTCAGAACGTTCCAATCCGGGCGTGACTCGGGATTTCCGAAATCAACAATGCGAAACTGCGATCCATCATTAGAATTATACACTGTCCGAAACCATCTCTCGGCGGGATGGGGAGGAGTTGGATAGACCATTATCCATACCAGATATCGAACAGGCAATTTTTTCCAATTCTCCCATCTGACAGGCGGATTGTCCCAGGCCACCGTCTTTCGCCCGGTATACAGATTGATCAGCGCCGGATTGGTTGATGCGATAATATCCGTCGGCTTGGCCTCTTTATCGAGACGTTTGAGAGTGGTCTCGACACCCTCAAATTTTTGACTCCAAATTGGCCCGTCCAATGATGAACTGGCCTGTAATTCAACAATCCGGTCGATGTTTTTGTACAGATTGAGTGAAATCACCGCGATCAGAATTGCAGATGCCAACCCCCAGTTGACCGGCGCTCCTTCCTTTGCCACGCTGCGCTTAATTACTCCTTGAACGCTGCGGATGCCGATCAAAAAGTAGTAAGTGAGAAAGGGCGATAGAGGTAAAACGTAGCGGAAGGTCTCAAATGGCCAGATGATGATTATTCCTAACATGATCGGGATAGCAATCTCGGCGAAAGTCAATTTTCGGGATGCCGCAATCACAAACCCGATGATGACAAAAGCGCTCAAGATAAAAGACCCCCACCACGCCCGGCCGTATCTAAAATGGCCTTCTTTAATCATCTCATCAGCTTCTTGATATGGATTTCGGAAATATTCAAAGACCGGGTTCACCATAATCCGACCGATATCTCTTCCGGTAATTTGAATAATATTGTCCAAGAACCTCTTGGGAAGTTCTTTGGCTGAAACATCGCCCTGCGACGTATCACCGGCCAGCCGTTGCCAGAATTGAGCGGAGTAAGGCAGGACCATATTCCCGCCCTGCTCTAATTGCTGCTCCGGCGTCGGAGTATGGGTTCGGGAATAGATCATCCAGGGACTCGCGAAGATCGCCGCTAGAAGAGAGAAGATGATCGCGGATCTGATCAACCGTTCTTTCAAGAGATAGATCGCAACCGACGCAATCAGCACAATCGCAATCGACCTCACCAAATAGGTGTAAGAGGCGAGGGCCGCCGAAAGCACCGCATAGATCCATTCACGCGAAGTCCCCCTGGCGGCAACGCATCTCTCAGTAACAAAGATCGTGAGAACGAAAAAGAGCATGTAGATACAATCGGACATGACAGTTGACGTCGCGAGAAAGACGATGGCCGGGCACACGGTCGTCGCGACCGAAATTCCGAGGGCCACCGCCGCCGGCAACCCACGATCACGCAGGAAATATCGGTATGTGATGATTCCGACGATGAACATTCCGACCATGGACACGGATTTCAACAGCCACAGATTGTCGGGAAAGTTGGGCGAGAGGCGATAAAACAATGAGAGCAAAAACGGAAATCCCGGAGGGTAAAGAGGCAAAATACCCGGCGTCGGCGAGTTGATCAAGGTGTATCCCTGCCCCGTGGCCAGAGCCTTTGCCAATAGGACATACCACGAATCATCACCCATCAGCCCGATCACACGATCGAGGCGGAGGAGGTAGATCGCAAAGACGACGATCGCGCTGCTTAGACAGAGTAATCTTATTGCCCCTGACGACTTGATCGTCTCAACCTGGTCATTGACCGGCGTTGGGAATTCCTCTCTGTGATCCGGTTTGCTCTCTGGGTGACTGGCGGTGGGTTGTTCATTGACCTCGCTCTTCATTACAGATCCCTCGTTTGCAAATGACGGCCGAAAATCCGTCGGTTTCGGTCCTGGTCAATTTAAATTATTGGGGCAACACGGAATGGGGCGACTGAGATCAGCCACCGGGAGAATTAGCGATAATGTTTGCAGTTTCCGATGAACTTGATGGCCGGTTTTGAGAAATTCACGAACTCGATGCGGGAGATGTGAGGTGGAATGAAAGGCCGAGGAGGGTCAGATCCTCGGCCTCCAATTTCAAACTGCTTACTTATCGCCGCTATTTGCAGCCTTAGCCGCGTTACTTGCAGCCTTGGCCGCAGCCTGTGCGCGGGTATCCCGTTCGGGGATGCGCGCCGCCTTGCCTCGCAGTTCGCGTAGAAAATAGAGTTTGGCACGACGGACACGACCGCGTTTGACAACATCGATATGATCGACGATCGTCGCGTGGAGGGGGAAAATACGTTCGACTCCCACGCCGAACGAAGTCTTGCGGACGGTAATCGTCTCACCAATGCCTTTGCCCCTGCGCGCAATCACAACCCCTTCAAAAGCCTGTAATCGCTCTTTGTTTTCACCTTCCTTGATCCGGACATGAACGCGAATGGTGTCGCCTGGAATGAAATCAGGAATATTGCTCTTTAATTGTGCTTTTTCTAAACTGTCTAATGTGTTCATGATCATTCACCTCACTAATATTTCTCAAATCTTGGATCTTAATCATTTTCCGCGAGCCAGTGGCGTTCTTCGTCGGTCAGCTCAGCATTTTGGAAGAGGTCGGGCCGCACCTTCAAAGTTTTGAGTAATGCCGCACGACGTCGCCATTTTGCCACCTCGCCGTGATGACCACTGATGAGAACTTGAGGCACCCGCCACCCGCGAAAATCTGCCGGGCGTGTATAGTGCGGATAGTCAAGCAGTCCACTGGAATTGGTCGAGAACGAATCGTGTGCTGCTGAAGTTTCGCTCCCCAAAACATCCGGCAACAATCGTGTGACAGCATCGACCAGGACCATTGCAGGAATCTCACCACCGGTCAACACATAATCACCGATCGAAATTTCATCGGTGACCAGGTGTTCAGCCACGCGTTCATCGACACCTTCATAGCGCCCACAGAGGAGAATCATCCGCGAACATTCGCCGGCAAAGCGTTCGGCTTCAGTCTGGCAAAAGATTCGTCCCTGCGGTGAGAGCAAAACAATCGCTGTTCGTTTGGGGTCGTCAGACTGCTTGCTTTCAGAGAGCATTGATTCAACCGCGCGAAAGATCGGCTCAGGCTTCAAAACCATTCCATCGCCGCCGCCGAAAGGGCGGTCATCGACGATGTGATGCTTATCAGATGTGAAAGAACGTAAGTCGTGAACAACGACTTCAATCAACCCCTGCTGCCGTGCGCGCCTGATCATCCCGAAATCAAACGGCCCGGCGAAAAACTCCGGGAAGATGGTCAGCAGGTCAAAACGCATCTCAGTTGATCACTGACAATTGATAATTGAGTGTTGATTGCCGCGAGCGAGAGTTTCGGCAGGGAGTTCCGACACTCGACGGCCAATGCTCAACCTCACAGTTCAAGCAATCCCTCAGGCGGATCGATCACAATCCGCTTGCGCTCGATATCGATCTCAACGCAAATACTGAGCACGAGCGGGATCAGTCGCTCGCGCCCTTCTTCGTCTTTGACGGCCAGTAACGGCGCTGCGCCGTAACGTCTGATCTCGGCGATCGAGCCGACCCGCCGGCCTTCGACCGTCGCCACTTCACAACCCAGCAGGTCGAAATCGTAATAGGCGCCCTCCGGCAACTTCATCAGTTGATGGCGGGGGATCATGACCTGCGTGTCGCGCAACTCTTCGGCCTCATCGATACTGTCATAACCGGCGAACTTCAAAACGACGCGCCCTTTGTGAAGCCGGAAGCTTTCGAGCTTGAGCAATAAGACTTCACCGTTCGAACGTTTGACGCGTGTCGTATCGAGTTGGGCAAAACGATCCGGAAAGTCGGTGAGCAGGTCGGCGACCACTTCGCCACGCCGGCCTTGAGGGCGAACTATTCGAGCAATGCCAATCAGTTCTTCTGCTTCAGCAACCGCACTTACGACAATTGATGGTCGAAGCGACGAGCTCATTCGAGGATCTCGAGCACGAACCGTTTCTTGAGCTTTGTCCCAGAAGCGTTGAGGATCGTGCGGATCGCGCGTGCAGTGCGCCCCTGTTTACCAATGACCTTACCAAGATCACCCTCAGCAACGCGCAATTCCAGGACCGTTGCTTGAGATCCCTCAATCTCTTTCACCTTGACTTTGTCGGGATGATCCACCAGCGATCCGGCAATCAACTCAACAAGCTCTTTCATTTCACTCTCTCCGCACCAGGGATTTAGTTCCCGGCGCTCTGTTGCTGCTGCTCGCTCTTGCGAATCAGATTCTTTACCGTATCGGTCGGCTGGGCGCCGCATTTGAGCCAGTAACTGATACGATCAAGTTTCAACTCCAACTGCGCCGGCTCACGGCAGGGATTGTAATAGCCTACGATTTCAACAAAGCGGCCGTCACGCTTGGCGCGCTTCTCAGCTACGACAACCCGATAGAACGGCTTCTTCTTTGCTCCTTGTCTTGTCAGTCTAATCGCTAACAAAGCAAATTACCTCCAAACGTATTCGGACTTACGAATTATAGTGAGACAAGATGCCGGATGCCAGACGTTTTCCGGCATCCGGCATCTTCTCTCACCTTCGCTTTTTCCTCTTCTTATCTTTCTTTTTACGGGGGCCGACGCCCGTCAGCTTGCGCATCACTTTGCTGCGCAGGCCAAACAGTCCTTCGTTCTGTACCAGCTGCTGCATCATCGTCTTCATCTCGACGTACTGTTTGAGCAACTTGTTGACGTCGTTGATGGTAGTGCCGCTGCCCAGAGCAATGCGTTTGCGCCGCGGCGCCGTGATGATCAAATGATCCTCACGCTCGGCCTGCGTCATGGAATTGATGATGGCTTCGGTCCGCCTCATCTCTTTTTCCATCTGTGCCGTCATCTCCGGCGTCATCTTGGGCAACCCCTTGAACATGTCGCCCGGCAACATACTTAAGATGCTATCGAGCGACCCGAGCTTCTTCATCTGCGAAAGTTGATCGCGGAAATCCTCGAGCGAAAACGAGTTGCGCTCCATCTTCTCTTGTAGTTCGAGCGCTTTCTGTTCATCGACCTCGGATTGAACCTTTTCGATCAGCGAGAGGACATCGCCCATCCCGAGAATTCGCGAGGCGATTCGTTCGGGATAGAACGGGTCGAGCGCATCATATTTCTCGCCGACACCAACAAACTTGATCGGCTGACCAATGACCTCCTTGACCGAGAGCGCCGCACCGCCTCGCGCATCGCCGTCCATCTTTGTCAGAATGATACCGGTGATCCCGATCCGATCGTGAAATTCTTTGGCGCTCTTGACCGCATCCTGTCCGGTCATGGCATCAGCGACGAAAAGAATTTCGACCGGCTGCATCTCGCGCTTAATGAGTTGCAGTTCCTCCATCAACGCGTCGTCGATATGCAGACGACCCGCCGTGTCGATCATTAAAGTATCGAATCCTACTTGCTCACAATGCAATCGGGCGGCTTTGCAGAGTTCAAGCGGATCATTGACGCCGTTTCCCGCAAAGACCGGGATGTTGATCGCCTTGCCGATGACGGCCAGCTGATCGCGCGCCGCCGGACGATAGACGTCAACCGAAAGCAACAGTGGACTGCGATTCTGATTGGCGCTCAGCCATCTCGAGAGTTTCCCCGTCGATGTCGTCTTACCCGACCCTTGCAACCCAACGATCATGACCGAATTGGGCCGGCGAGAAGTGAAAAGCAAACGGCTCGAGGTCCCGCCGAGCATCTCGACCATCTCGTCATAAACAATTTTAACGACCTGCTGGCCGGGCGAAAGCTGTTGCAGAACTTCTTGTCCGATGGCCTTGCTCTTGACCCGCTCAATAAAATCTTTGACGACCTTGAAATTGACATCGGCCTCAAGCAGAGCGATCCGAATCTCGCGCATCGCCAAATCGAGATGCTCCGTCGTCAGGCGGCTTTCGCCCCGCAAATCTTTGAGAACCTTCTTGAGCTTATCTGATAGTGCCTCGAACATAGATCATCCACACAGTCATTAATTTGCAGTAGGCGCAAAAGTCAAAGGATAAAGATTGTGATATAGGGTTGTCAAGCAAGGAGTGCAGGTCGCCGAATTCCATCTGCGGCGCGGCGCCATCTATTTCGAGCTCGCCAGCTCAAGCAAGGCGGCTTCCAGAGCGATCTGGCGATTGATATTGATCTTGAGGCCGGCGCGCAATCGATCGAACTTTTCGACCCATTTGATCAATTGCTGGGCTTCGATCTTTGATGCGAGGCTTTCCAGGCGATCAGCAATGTCGATGTTGATCACCGCATCGCCTGATTTGCCCGCGGCCAGCAGAAACAGGTCTCGCAGCAGCGAAGCCAACAAATCCAGCTCTCGCTCGAATTCATCCCTCTCTTTTTTGCCGAGATATTCCGCAGCCTTGAGCAGCCGAAAGCGGTTGCCGCCCGTGACCAGCAGCTCGATCATTTCGACCATGGTGCGCCGTTCCTGCCGATAAGTGGAAAGATCGAACGCCGTCGCCTGACCGATTCGGCCCTCCGTCAGGCGCGCGAGCAACGCGACGTCAGGCGCCGGGCGCGGATAGTTGGCGGTGAGGTACTTTTCCATCTCCGCGGTCGAGATCGGACTGAAATTCAATCGCTGCGCCCTCGACCGGATCGTCAGCAACAGCGCATCCGGCCGTGATGAGACGAGGATGATGGTCGAGGTGGAAGGAGGTTCTTCGAGTGTCTTGAGCAACGAGTTGGCGGCCTCTTCGCGCAAGCGATCGGCCTCAGCAATGATAAAAAACCGTTGCCGTCCTTCACGCGGTCGATAATAGACTTCTTCGGCCATGGCGCGGGTCTGCGCAATTTTGATGGATTGGCCTTCGGGCTGGAGACTCGTCACATCGCCATAGGTCTGTGCATCGATGCGGCGGCAGACCGTGCATTCATCGCAACTATCGACGGCGAACTCATGCGCCGGAGCCTTGCGGCAATTCGCGGCTTTGGCCATCGTCAGCGCGAATTGGCGTTTACCAATTCCGTCAGGACCCGCAAAGATCAAGGTCGAATTGATCCGCCCGCGTTGTAACAGGCGCTGCAAAATCTCTTTGTTTCGCTCGTTGCCAATCAGTTTAGCGAAAGACATAGACCTCATCCTCGGTCAAAATTCGATCGATCTCTTTAACCGTCAGCTCAAACGTCTCCTCAACTGATCCGGCAGCGGGAATCAAACGGAAACGCTGAGGTTCGCGGCGAACCAGTTCCAAATAGGCTTGCCGCACTCGCTGGTGAAATTCCAATGGCTCACGGTCGAGACGATCGGGCTGAGCCGGTGCGCCGGGCCTGCCGTCGCTTCGCTTCTGAGTCCGTTCGAGGCCGACTTCAACCTCAAGATCGTAGAGCAAAGTCAAATCCGGTTTCAAACCGTGGGCAGCCAGTTCATTCAACTGGTTAATGAGCTTTAAATCGAACCCGCGCGCAGATCCCTGATAGACGGTTGTCGCATCGTAGAAACGATCGCTCAGGACCAGCTTGCCCGCGGCGATCGCCGGCAAGACCAGCCGGCTGACGTGTTGGGCACGATCAGCCGCATAAAGCAAGAGCTCCGCCAGCGGATCAACCGACCCTTTTCCGCCATCCAGTAAGAGCGACCGAATCTTGCGGCCCAGTTCAGTTCCTCCAGGCTCGCGCGTGGAGACGAATTCAATGCCACGCTCGGACAGAACCCTTTCGAGCAACCGTAGTTGCGTCGTCTTACCGCATCCATCAATGCCTTCAAAAGTAATGAGCTTGCCGCGCTTCATGTGCCCCATACAACAAAAGCTTCAGCCAGCGATCTCCCATCTGACTGAAGCTTTCGGAATTATCCAGACTCAACCCTCTAGCTTCCAGAGGTAGCCGATGAAGACCCGCCGCTTGCAGATGAGGCCGGTGTCGATGGCGCAGATGGCGAAGATTGATGCGATTGTTGTTGATGGCCTTCCGATCGTGGATGATGGAAGCTTCCGCGCGGGACGGAGATTGTTGAGATCGCATGTTTAAAGATCAACTGCTCCAGGTTGCCTGACTCAAGCACAAGAGAGAACTTATCGAAACTGCGAATCTTGCCCGTGAGTTTGACCCCGCCCATCAAATAGATCGTCACGTTAACCCGATCTTTGCGCAGATTGTTCAGAAAGCCGTCTTGTACGTTTTGGGAGTTTTGTGTATTGTTGTCCATTTCCCGAATCGCCTCTCTCTCTTTTAGTTATTTGTTTGTTTGTCTTTATTTTTCAAACGACCCAACTGCCGGTGAAGCTCGTCGAATCGTAATTATACTAACCGAAACCTTTAATCGTTACCAGTTGAATCAACCACCAACGTTTAAGGAAGGCTTAAATACGGGCTTCTTATCGATAAATGTTTGTTAAATCAACGGGCATGGGCCATTGGGCCATCGGCACTTTTCGGCCTTCCCGTTCCTCCTCGACGCACCAGCACGATCTCGGCCAAAATCGCGAGGGCGATCTCTTCGGGCGTTTGGGCGCCAATATCCAATCCAATGGGGGCATGGATCCGGTGTAACAACTCCGGCGCAACGCCCTCGCGGCGGAGCCGCTCGCGAATGGTCGTCGTCCGCCGGCGACTGCCGATCATTCCGATATAACGCGCCGGTTCCTCGATCACCGCCTGCAAACAGATCTCGTCATGACGATGGCCGCGCGTGACAATAGCCACATGAGTGGCCGGCGTTATTTTGAGGGCCTTGAGCGCCGGCAGAAAATCATCGGCAATCAAGCGGACGGCCTCATCGGGGAACTTCTCGCGTGAGGCAAAGTCCGCACGGTCATCAATGACCGTCACATTAAAGTCGAGAAATCTGGCGGCTCTGGCAATCGCCTGCCCAACATGCCCCCCGCCGCAAATAATCAGCTCAAGCGGCGGGCGCGAAATTTCAAAGAGCACTCGCGCCCCCTCAAGCGGTTCTTGGATCTCGTCGGCGAGCGAACCGATCACCTCGCCCAGTTGCGCCGCAACAATCTCCTGTCTCTCGTCCGAGATCAATGTCAGGGCATAACGCGCCACGGCCTCGTCAAGATTTCGATCGCCGAGGGTTCCGCCAATCAATTGGCCGCCCTCTTCGATCAGTAACCGCGCAATCTGAGCAGCTGGCCGTCCCTCCTTCGCGATCAGAGACACGATGGCGAGCGAACGCCCTTCTTCCAACGAACGCTTGAGTGCGAATGATATTTCGGATGCCAACAGCATAAATAAAGGGGAAAGGAGGAAGGAAGAAGTGGATGAGGAGATGAAGGCCTCACCTTTCATCCATCTTCCTTCCTTCCCAGACTTCGATAAAAACTTCCATCTCACCGCCGCAGATCATGCCTTCTTCATCGGGCGGGACGTCCGGAGCGTCGCGCAGAGTAAAGCGACACAGGCGTGATCTGTTTTCGACCAGGGCCTCGCGCGCTTCTGCCCAGACGTCAGCCTCGACACAACCGCCGCCGACTGTGCCCATCATCTTTCCATCATCGAGCACCAGCAGCTTTGCGCCTGTCCGTTGCGGCGTCGAGCCGGAAGTGGTGATGATCGTCGCCACCGCAATTTTCCGGCCCTCGGACTGCGCTTTTGTGATCTCTTCATAAACTTCGGCTTGTGTTAATAAACCCATATTCTTTCATCCAGTCAAATGAAACTCGAGATTCAAGCCTGCCGCAGCGTATAAAGCACGATCTCAGGCGGACAATCAAACCTCGTGGGCAAGAGGATCGTGCCGATGCCGCGAGTCGTGTAGATCTGCATTGAGCCTTTATGGTTCAACCCGATGGCATACCGTTGGCCGTAATCCGAAGAGATTTGCGGCGCGCCGATGACCGGAAATCTGATCTGACCACCGTGTGTATGACCGGCCATCATCAAATCAATATGCTTGTTCTTGACGGCGAACTCTTCGATAAAATCCGGATTATGTGAAAAGACAACTTTCGGCTCTTCTCGCGGCAGTCCGCGCATCAACTGATTGATGTCGGTATTGCCGTAAAGCAGATCGTCAACTCCCAGTAACCACAATTTCGCTCCGCGATATTCTAAACAATCCTGAGCGTCTACCAAGACGCTGCACCCGGCATTTCCCAGCGCTCGCGCAACGTGTCCCGCGCCGGCGTAATAATCATGATTGCCCAGCACGGCATAGACGCCGACCTTGGCTTTCAGCCCCTTGAGGACTTCGGCACAAGGCTCAACATAACGCCGGCCGGCAAAGGTGAAATCTCCGGTGAGCGCAATCACGTCGGGATTCATCCCATTGATAATCTCGACACAGCGATTGATGTAATCCGCCCCGGTATATGGTCCATGATGAATGTCGCTCATCTGCGCAATTTTGAGACCGTCAAATTCGTGGCAGAGATTGGCGATCTTGATCTCGACGTGCGAGACTTCGACATTTTTTCGGACCACGGCGCCATATCCCAAACAACCTAATCCGATGGTTGCAACCGATGCGGCAGAGAGTTTAATCACTTCGCGCCTAGTCCACTGCTGCGGCAGCCGCAAAAAATTCTGCTTCAACTTATCCTTGACAACTTTCATGTACAACATTCATCTGATCTAAGGCCTGGCTTGCTTTGAAACGCTCGGCTCCTCTACTTTCAAGTAGAAGGTGACCTTTCCGAATTTAAAGTTAAAGATGATCTGTGCAAAGGCATCGACATCTTTTCCGTCAATTCGTGCCGGGATAAATCCGATTCGTTTGACCGAATCGATCGCGCGTTCATCGAGGCCATAGCCCAGGCTCTTTTCAATCTTCACATTTTTAATCCGGCCATCACTCTGAAACAATCCGCGCACGACAATCTCCCCGACCACACCATTGTTACGAGCTTTGTCCGTATATTGTGGAAGGAAGATGTGAACAAGCCTTGGCGGTTGGATTCTCTGCTGCTCTTCGGCGTTGTTGTTTCGGCCCGCCGGTAAGGTCTTTTCCGTTTGAACCGTGACATGCGGAGCGTCGTTCGAATTAGATTGGGATTGCGGTAGTGACGGCGGCGAGGGGCGCTCTCGAACAATGATGGTCTCAACGATCTCTCGTGGATCGATCTTTCTGTCAGCTTTGCGCTCAGGCACTACGGTTTCGGAGGGTGCGGCTTCTAACGACGAGAGTCTCTTAAAAATGAAGAGGCGCATCCGGGGACGCTCAATGCCGACCAGTTTCCACTGCCCATCGAACAAATCGCCGACCTGCAATTTATCGGGCTCGAGCTTTGTATTTAACCCGAGGCTCGCCAATTCATCGTCCGCGAGCACCTGAAGTTCCGGCACCACATCCTCTCGGCTTTGTGTGGCGAGACGCTCGACGAACCGCCGCAGAATCGTCAATCGCTGTTTTGCCCGATCATAATCGGAACGACTGATCTCGCGGTGCCTCAATTGATATTCGAGCTCATTCAATTCTTCGATCAGCCCGGTTAAATAAGCGCTGACGACCGGTCCATAGACGGCCGGCCGCTGCTGCACGCCGCCTCTCACGATCAATAGCGCGACACAGCTCAAGATTGCAACGGGGATGATTACGAGAGTCAATTTGGACATCCGATTTTATTTGTGCAGGAAGGACTTTAAAACCCTCGGTAATTATCTCGTATGCTTTAGGAAAGGGTCAAGCAAGAAGGTGGAAGGATGAGTGGTGCAGGAAGGAGGAAGCCGGAAGGAAAGAAAGGATGAGGAAGTGAAGGATGAAGGATGAAGTGCGGAACTTTCTCTTTTTACTTATTCTTCGTTCCTCATCCCTCGCGCTGATCCTTCCCTTCCTCATCCTTCCGCCTTTTTTATCCTTCTACCTTTTCCTCATCCTTCAACCACCCTGCTCGCGGTACCATTCGACGGTATAGCGCAGTCCTTCGGCGAGGCCGACGGCCGGGCGATAGCCCAGCAATCGTTCGGCCTGCGTAATGTCGGCGAGGGAATGGCGAACGTCGCCGGCGCGAGTCGGCTCGAACCGCGGTGTAAGATTAGAACCGATGATCTTCTGCAATTCGGCAAGCAATTGATTGAGCGTGGTTCGTTGTTTGATCCCGAGGTTGATCACCTGGCCGACGGCCTCTGGAGATTCGGCCGCCAACAGGTTGGCGTCAACCACATTCGCCACATAGGTGAAATCGCGTGATTGTTCTCCATCACCGTAGATGACCGGCGCTTGTCCGTTCAACAATGTAGTGACGAACTTTGAGATGACGCCCGAGTAAGGCGAGGATGGATCCTGGCGAGGTCCGAAGACGTTGAAATACCTCAGTGCGACGGTCTCCAGGCCATAAACTTTGGTGAAGACCTGACAGTAGTATTCACCGACCAGTTTAGCGACGGCATAAGGTGAAAGCGGATTGGGGAGCTGGTCTTCCTGCTTGGCCCCGGTTCCTCTCTCGCCATAAGCCGAACTCGACGCGGCATAGACGACGCGGCGGACCCCAGCATCACGCGCGGCCAGTAAGACATTGAAGGTCCCATTGACATTCGCATCGTGATTGAGTTGCGGTTCCTCGACCGATCGCGGCACGGATGGAATAGCAGCTTCGTGAAAGATGATCTCGACGCCTTCAGCCGCCCGGCGTGTCATCTCATAGTCCCGAATATCCCCCTCGATAAACTCGATCTTATTCGCAAGATGAGCCAGGTTTTCGCGTTTTCCCGTCATCAAATTATCGAGCACGCGCACCCGCCCGCCGCGTTTAACCAACGCCTCGGCGAGATGCGACCCGATAAACCCGGCACCACCAGTCACCAGATAAAGCTTCTGTTCGATCACGTTTCTACAATTCCTTTCTGAAAAAATGGCAGATGATTAGTCTCCGCCACCGAATCCGGTGTGTAAATCCGTCTGGCTCGAGTTGCTGAAGTCTCATACCAACGAATATCAAGCTCGAACGCAACCGTCATGGCTGCGTTCAAAAGTTAATGAAGATTGCGCGGCAATCAAAGCTCTACTGATACGCAATCTTCCGATTCTTAAGTGTCGGCCGCGTCTGAGAACTGCGCTCATTTGGAAGTCCGGCGCAGCCAGGCCAGGGCGCTGACTAACTGTCCGGTCACTATATACGAGATAGCACCTGCTAGAAAGAAGATTATGATTATGCCCTCTGGCCCTTGAGATAGACCGAAATTGCCGGCGGAGAGGACAACAAATTTATTATTTAATCGATGAGATGGCGAGAACGAATTCTCTTTAGTCAAAGGTCGAACGAGATTCGGATCCCTGAAATCGGCTGACCAATCGTGATAGAGCGCCCTGACGATCGGACTGTTCGATTGGCAAAGGTCAGGTTCGTAATAGAGACTGACGACGAGAATCTTCATTGCGCCGAATTTCGCGCTTTCTTTCCCAATAAGATTATGAGGGTGCGCTTTTCAAGGATAGGGATCGGGGAATGAATGTTCCTCAGGAGCGCGAAGGCCGAAGCCTACAGCAAGCTCCAAGGATAGGCAAGAAATTATTTTTTAACACATTAAAACCCTCGTGACAGGCCAGACGGCGCACGGCCAGATGAATAAACACAAACATTAAATGTTTATCTCATCATAGGATAGTTCGGTTAAGATGGTGCCGTCTTAATTCAAGGTGGCGCACAATCGCGGTAGGATAATTGTCAGAAATCAGCGAGTAATCAGGAGAGCGCGAAATGATTCGAAAAGCGCGAGTGGAGTCGCGTCTTTCGTCCAACTTCGCATCTCAGTGGAGACCTTTCTCACCGCCTTCTGATGGTGACCGCAATGGTAGAGCTGCGCTACTTCAGCCCGACCCCATGAAATCATTTGAAGCCGTGCACAAATCCTGGGAACACGCGCCATCAGTTTGGGGCGCGTGTAAAGGGCGGCGTTGTCGCCTGATGTTTTGCACCGGCTCCAAATTCGGTTACCTGGAATCTTTGTCCCATTCTCTTCAATGAAACCTGAGTAACGACCTCACATAAAGGAGAAACTATGTCTTCACATGCACCAACGAATAGACGAAGAAAATATCGATATCTTCCTTTCTTTATGGCGGTACTAAGTATCGGGCTGATGATGAGGTGGGTGTTGGATGGGCAAGTGTCGAAAGCCGCTGGAGAAGGCTATTGGCACACCAACGGCGCTCAAATTTTAGATGCCAACAATCAGCCGGTACGAATTGCGGGCATCAACTGGTTCGGAATGGAGACGACCAATTTCGCGCCCCACGGCCTGTGGACGCGCGGTTACAAATCGATGCTCGATCAGATCAAAAGCCTCGGTTACAACACGCTCCGCCTGCCTTACTGCAATCAGCTTTTTGACGCCGGGAGCGCGCCCAACGGCATCGATTTCAGTCAAAATACTGACCTGCAAGGACTGACCGGATTACAGATCATGGATAAGATCGTCGCGTACTGCGGTCAGATCGGTCTGCGGATTATCCT
>Ga0081539_10003767_pt1 | contig 17951 bp, 11 predicted proteins | sample TabmetS4T2R2_FD_71023 | JGI IMG/M metagenome (GOLD analysis project Ga0081539, IMG submission 71023) | Tabebuia heterophylla rhizosphere microbial communities from the University of Puerto Rico - S4T2R2 | ecosystem: Host-associated > Plants > Roots > Rhizosphere ...
GTCCAGAACGAACCGACCGGGATCGCCGACAACGTCAGCCCGGCGAGCAAAGCCAAACCAATCGCGATTCGACACCTGCGATGGCGACGCTCGCCGTCGCCGATCGCGCGCAGGATCAGCCCCAGCAGGATCGTCGTCGTCAGCAGGAACGGCAGGAACCACAGGTGGTATTGCGCGCCCGTCCACGCGAGCGAGACTCCCATATCCGGCGGCCCGCTCCGGAGCACGACGATTCGCTTGACGTTGCGCAGCGCGAAGTAGATCACGCTCCAAGCCGCGAACGGAACGTAGAGCCGACGGAGCCGCGACGCGGTCAACGAGCGCAGCGTCCATCCCGGCCGCCGCTCCAGCGAGCGGGCTAGAAAATACAGTGACGCGAACAGATAGAACGGCACCGCGAACCGGAGGAGGGACGACCACCCGACTGTTTCCGTTGATCGCAGCGAGTGCAGCAAGACGACGGCGGTCGCCGCCAGCAGACGCACGACGTCGACGGCGTCGCTGCGTGCCGCGGCGGGCGTCTTGCATTCGCGCGGGCGCGGTTGCGCGGTGACGCTCGTCGCGGGTCGGAACTCGCTCCCGAAGAGCGGACGACCCAATGTGCCGACGTGGGTTTGCAGGCCCGCCAGAACGCGCATCGTTCCCTTGACATCGGCACATCACCGCTCGTGACGCGAGAGAGATTCCGATAAGAACGCGGTTCTCGCGGCTCGCATCGCGACCTAGGGGTGTAGTGGTCGTTCCCGGGTTCCCAACGAGCCGCGACCGTCAGGGAGCGGTATCATCGCGCGGCGCAACCGCTCCCTGACGGTCGCGGCTCGTTACCTACCCACGAAACACGTTTCACCACGCGGGACGGATGCGTGCCCCGAACCGCGCCAAGCGCCAAATCGTCACGATGACGAGCGCGAAGCAGAACCATAGGATACGCGCCGCGCATGATGCGCAGAGGTCTCGGGTGAACGGAGTGCGGCGAACCATCGGATGGATGTTGTTGCTGGCCGCGCTGGTGCAGTTCGGCATGCGCGGGACGCAGCGCGTGCGCCGTGAGGTTCCGCTGTGGGACTTCGCGTCCGTCTACGCCGCGACGCGCCAGTGGCTGCACGGGGGCGACCCCTACGACGCCGCGACGGTCATCGACACGTGGCGGGCCTCGACGCGATTCTTCGCCGCGCGCGACGTCAGCTACTTCGCGACGGTCTATCCTCCGACGTCGCTGCTGTTCCTCGCGCCGCTCGCGCCGCTGCCGGCGGAGGCCGCGGTCGTGATCTGGCTGGGACTGTTGATCGTACTGCTGGTGGCGCAGATGGTGGCGCTGGCGCGGCTGGCGGGAATCGAATGGGACGACCCGCGCGCGCTGATCCTCCTTGGCGCGACGCTTTTCTCCGCCCCCCTCCAGTTCGCGCTCGTTTCCGGGCAGCTTTCGCTTCCGGCGATCTCGCTGTGCGTGGTTGCGTTCGCGAACGTCCGCGACGGCCGACAGACGCTCGCGGGCGTGTTGCTCGGGATCGCGTGCGCGCTCAAGCCTCAGATCGGAGGGCCGTTCGTCATCTATTACCTGTTCACGCGACGGTGGAAGACGGCAACGTGGTCGACCGCGGTCGGCGCTCTGATCGGCGTCGTCGCAGTCGCAGCGATGTGGTTCTCACACGTGAACTGGATCGAGGGCTGGCGAGCGAGCGTCGCGCGCACGACCGTGCCGGGCTCGGTGAACGACTACGGTTTTTCGAACATCTTTCGCGACGAGATCATCAACCTGAAGATGCTCGTCGTCGGCATCGCGCACCAGTCGCTGGCGCAGCGCGCGGTCATCGGCGCGGTCGGCGTGACGCTCCTCGCATGGTTCTATCGAGCGACGCGCGGCAAGGCGATTTGGAATGGACGCGACGAGCTGCTTGCGCTCAGCGCGTGGTCCGGCATCGCGCTGATGTGTGTCTACCATCGCGTCTACGACGCGACGTTGCTCTCGACGGCGCTGGCCTGGGCGCTCGCTGAACTCGACGGGGAACGGAGGCGGAGCGCGATCGTGCTGATGGTGCCGCTGGCGATCTTCCTGTTCCCGTTCGACAGCATGCTCCCGCTAGCGCGGCGCGTGCCGGGGCTGGCGTCGCTCGCATCGACGGCATGGTGGCACGCGCTGATCGAACCGCATTACGCGTGGGGTTTGCTCGGCGTGACGGTGGTCGTGCTGACCATCCTCAGCCGGCGAGCGACATTGCCGTCTCGGCATGATCAGCCGCAACGCTCGCAGCAACCGCCACCGCCGCCGGTGCCGACTGCATCGCCGTGTTGAGCCGGGACTTGCTCGCCCATTTCACGCGCCAGAGCTCCTTGAACGCGCGCAGGATCACGAGCAGGCTTGCGCCCGTGGGCTTCCCGTTCAGGCGAGGGTAATGCGGCACGTCGACTTCGGTCCACGGGATGTGTGCGTTCTTCAACGAGTAGAACAACTCCGCGTTGAACGTCGCACCGGTGCCGTACACCGGACGGATCTCGCCCCAGGCCGAGCGGCGGAACAGCTTCATGCCGCAGTTCAGGTCCGACACGCGCACGCCGAGCACGACGCGCACGAGGAACTGGTACAGCCGGCTGTTGAGCCAGCGCTGAAAATGATCCGCGCGCCGCCGGCGCACGCCCGCGACGAAACCGACCTCGTCCGAGACCGCCATCAGGCGCGACAGGTCGGCCGGGTCGAATTGCCCGTCGGAGTCCATGAAGGCGATCCACGGTTTGTCGGCGTGGTCACACCCGCTTCGGACCGCGGCACCGTAACCCCGTCGTACGTCGTGTCGCACCACCTTCAGGTGTGGGATCCGCGCCAGTAACCCGCGCAGCACGTCCGGCGAGCCGTCGCTGGACCCGTCGTCGGTGACGACGATCTGGCCGTCGATGTGCTGGCGTCGCATCCAATCGCTCGCCGCGCAAACGGTGGGCTCGATGTTCAGTTCTTCGTTGAAGCAGGGGAGTACCAGCGAAAGCCCGTCGTGAGGCGTATTGGTCCAGGGTGAGTTACCGCGTTGAGTTTTCGGGTCGAGCGACACGGAGTCCTCCATGTTTTCCCCGCGCGCACGAATGTGCGAAAACGCACGGGGCAGTCGCGTCGCGCTAGACGCCACGGACGTCATCATACCACGCCATTTCGGCGGCGCGGTCGCGCGCACGGAAACCTTGCTGCTACAGGACCCCATAGTGCAAATGGCGGTCCGCGCCAACCAACAATGCGCGCGTGTGCGCAAGAGTTTGTTCACCCGTTCAGCCACGCCAACTTCGGTGAACGCGCCAACGCAGACGTCAGCGCCAGCGCTCCGACCAGGCCGATCGCGAACGTCAACAGATCGATCGCGGCCGACGGGCTCCCGTGCACGCGCGTCACCCCGACGCGGATCACTTCGATCACCAGAATGTGACAGAGGTAAATGCCGTAACTGTTGCGTCCGAAGCTCGCCAACGTCGAGACGGTGCGGCCCGACGTGTCCCACGGCGCGAGCGTCGCGAGCATGCAGCCCAGGCCCGACAGGGCGCGCGGGATCAGTTGAATGCCGTTGAACACCTGCGACAGCGAGCACGCGAACGCCAGCGCGATCCCGGTCATCGCGACGGTGGGCGAGACGCGCTCGACGATCGGCGGGTAGAGCGCGGCGAACAGCGCGAAGGCGACCGCGAAGCACCCGGCGGGGAGCGCGCGCCACCACTGCACGTAGGCGTACGTCGGGTTGTCGAAGACCTCGTTCCAACTCGAGGGCATCGGCGCCACTGCGACGAGCACTCCCACCGCGAGCGCCACGCCGATCGCCGGCCAGACGGCGCGCGGGTTGTCCAGCGGAAGCGCGCGCATGAGGACCGCCGCCGCGCAAGAGGTCATCAGCAGGAACGGCAGGAACCACAGGTGGTACTCGGTGCCGGTCCAGAGCATGTCGAGCCGCGGGGCAAAGAGCGGTTGATGCTGCACGACGTGCAACAACTCTCGCGCCGTCAGGTAGATGACTCCCCATGCCAGGAACGGCAGGTAGAGCCGGCGCACCCGTCCGGTGACGTACTTGGGCAGGGGGCGCAGCACGCCGCGATCGTATTGGCGGCGTGCCGAACTCGCTTGGAAGTAAAGGGAGGCGAACAAGTAGAACGGCACCGCGAAGCGGAAGAAGTGATCGATCTGCTCGAGCACCGGGACGCGGGTGGCGTGAATGAACACGATTCCCGCGGCGGCGATGAGGCGGACGACGTCGATCCACTCGTTCCGATCACGCGCCTCGGCCCGGGCCGCGTTGCGCGGACGTGTCGAAGACAGGTCCAACGGAGCCGAAGCCGCCGTCTCGACGGCTACTGCGGTTCCGAGAACCGAATGGTCATCCGACTGCGTGAAAACGACGGCGTCAGACATCTATACAAGCTTCGACACAAAACGGCGTTCGATCAACGGGGAATATACCCTATAGTTGGCACAGTCGTCCCGAATTGCTAAATCGCCGACATGCGGCATACTTGCGCCAACTCGACGCGTGCAAGACCCGCGACCACGGGATTGGAACCGGTGTTGCTCGCGTGAGGGGCCCGACACTCACCATGATGTACTCAATCGAAAAACTTGAAAATCGGACGTTGTTGGCCGGTGTGACGCTGCTCACGCACGGCTGGAACGGATACCTCGGCGGCTGGCTCGAGGCCTCGGCGAACGCGATCACCGCCCGCCTCGGCGGACCCTCGCAGGTGCCGAAGTATTTCCTCCGCATCAACCCGGAGAGCGACGGCGGGCCGCTGAAGGCGACCATCGACCACGAGGCCGGCACCGGCACGCCGCAGACCAGCAACAGCGGCGAAATCGTCGTCGTCATCGATTGGCTGAGCGTCGATACCGACACCAGGTATTCGCTAGAGTACATCGGTCAAACCGTCGCGAATTTCATGATGAACACGCCGGTTGACGGCGTACGACTGGCCGAGGTGCCGATCCATGGGATTTCGCTAAGTCGTGGCACGGGATTGCTCGACGCGATCTCCAAAGGGCTTGGCAAGTCCGGCGTTTGGGTCGATCAGGAGACGTACGACGACCCGCACACCATCGCCGCCATGGGCGACCCGGGGCCGACCGTTTACGACAACGTGGCGTTCGTGGATGACTATTGGCGTACCGATTACAACCCCGTCAACGACAGCACCAACGGCCAGCCGGTCGATGGAGCCTATAACCTGCACGCGCAGTTCATCCAGGACCACTACGTCCCGTATATCATGGCGCACCTGGCGCCGTCGGGGTATTACGTCGGCACGATCGACCTGAACGCGACCGCGATCGGGGAGGGGCCGATCTACTCGGACTGGTACGGCAACACGCCCGACAAACCGGCGCGGGACAAGACGGGGTTCTACTACTCTCAGATCGTCGGCGGCACGCGCCCGCTGAGCGGGGTGTGGGCGCCGTCGGGCGGGAGCGGCACGCGCACGGCCACCGGACAAGAAGGCGCGCAGTGGGCGAACGTCACGGACGTTTCCACCGACGGTTCAAGCTTTGCGAGCGGCCAGTGGATGAACGTGCGCTTCCTGCGCCAGGACCGCGACAGCAGCGCGACCGTCACTTTCTTCTTTGACCCGGACAAGAACCCGTACAACAACAATTCTTCGTCGCCGTTGGCGAGTCAGGAGCTTCAATCGATCGGCTCCGCCGATGCCCAGACGTTGCCTGTGCCGACAGCGGGGACCGCGGCGGGGACGTACTACTTGTGCGTGAAGATCACCGACGCCGACGGGCACACGCGATACGCGTACGAGCACGACGCCATCTCGATCGCGGCGGGCGCGCCCGTCGCGAACGCGCGGCTCGACGCGGATGGCCACACGTTGCGCGTCTACGGAACCGAGAACGACGACGTGATCACCCTCGCGCAGTCGGGGAGCACTGCCGACCGCCTGGTCGTGAGCGTCAACGGCGCGACGGCGAAGTTCGTGCTCTCGCGCATCCAGAACATCTTCGTGTACGGGAACTCGGGCAACGACAAGATCACGTTCAACCAGAAGTACGGCGCGATCTTCAGCGCCTCCCGCCTCTACGGCGGCGCGGGCAATGACACGCTGATCGCCGGCTCGGGCAACGACCGCCTCTACGGCGGCAACGGGAACGACAGGCTCTACGGCGGCAACGGCAAGGACATCCTCGACGGCGGCTCCGGCACCGACCGCCTCTACGGTCAGGGCGGCAACGACTTGTTCGCCAACTCAAAAAAGTCCGAGCGGATGGACTTCGGCAAGGGCGACCGGCTCGTGTAGCCGATCGATTCCAAGCAGAGACACGAAGGCCACGAAGGAACGAAGAAAGCACGAAGGAACGAAGAAAGCACGAAGGAACGAAGAAAGCACGAAGGAACGAAGAAAGCACGAAGGAGTCACTTCGTGTTCCTCTTCGTCACTTCGTGGCCTTCGCGTCTCTGCTATTTGAGGGCGTCGAGCGTGATGATTTGCTGAGCGTCCGCGAGGTCGTTGCGCTTCCACGGTGCGACGGAGATGATGGACACATTTCCGATCGAGCGCGAGCCCGCGGTTACCGGTTTCACGTTGAGCACGATGCTTCCCGGTGCGCCGTTGTAGCCGTCCACCGCGATCTGATACGTCGTGCCTGCGGTCACGGAGATTTGCACCTTGCTCGTGTAGGTCCCGTTGTCCCAGTCGTCGTCGTTCGACCCGCCGGGGACGACGGTCAGCGCGGACACGCTCGAGCCGGTGTACACGCCCAGGAGCGTGTCAAAGTTGCTGCCGAGCGTGTCGATCTGGACCTTGCCGGTGCTGGGCGCCGTCCAACTCCACCACACCGATTTGCCGCCGCTGTTCCCGCCGTGGTTTGGTTCACCGGTTTGCTTGGTGGCGGCGGCGTTGGTGCCACTCGTCGTGACCGTCGCGCCGCTGATCGCGATCCGGTTCGCGAAGTTGTCGTTGGCCGGCGCGGTCGTCGCGGAGTTGACGACCTGCCAGAGCGTGGCGGACGTGGTCGCGTTGAACTTCGCGTCTCCCGAATACACGACGGTGATCGCGTGCGTCGCGACGCTCAGATCGCTGACCGAAAGGTTCGCGTCGCCGCTGGCGTTGAGCGTGCGCGTGCCGAGCGTCGTGTTGCGGTCCTTGAACGTGACGGTGCCCGTCGGCACGCCCGCGCCCGGCGCCATGGCAGCCAGGTGCACCGAGAGCGTGATCTGCTGGAGGTAGAACGACGGGTTCGCACTGCTCGCGACGGTCGCGACGGTCGCGGCCTTGTTCACGGTCTGCGAGTGGTTCGCTGACGTACTGCTCGCGAAGTTCGCGCTCCCGCCGTAGATCGCCTTGACCGTGTGTGAGCCGATCGAAAGCGATGAGGTCGCGCCACTGGTCGCAGATCCGTTCACGAGCGTGACCGGGCTACCGAAGTTAGCTCCGTCGATGACGAACTGAACCGTGCCGGTCGGAACGCCGCCGCCGCTCGTGGGCGCGACGGTGGCAGTAAAACTGACCGGTTGTCCGTTCACGCTCGGGTTCGCTGAGGAAGCGATCGTCGTGGTCGTCGCGCCAGGCGTGGCGACGTTGACGACTTGCGTGACCGTGTTCGACGTCGAGCCGTTGAACTTCGCGTCGCCCGCGAAGCTGGCGGTGATCGAGTGCGACCCGGCCGCGAGCGTCGACGTCGAGAACGTCGCGACGCCCGAGGCGTTGAGCGTGCCGGTGCCGAGCGTGGTCGAGCCGTCCTTGAACGTGACCGTGCCCGTCGGTGTTCCCGCGCCCGGAGCGACGGCGGTGAGCGTTGCGGTGAACGTGACCGATTGGCCAGTAACCGATGGGTTCGCGCTGCTCGTGAGCGCCGCGGAGCTGTTCGCCTTGTTGACGGTCTGCGAGAGGTTTGACGACGTGCTGGCCGCGAACGTCGCGTCGCCGCTGTAGGCGGCCGCGACGGCGTGCGAGCCGACCGAGAGCGACGAGACGCTCGCGCTCGTCGCGGACCCGTTCACGAGCGCGACGGGGCTGCCGACGTTCGCGCCGTCGATGATGAACTGGACCGTGCCGGTTGGCGTGCCGCCGGCGCCGGTGACGGTTGCGGCGAACGACACGGATTGTCCGCTGACGGAAGGGTTCACTGACGAGGTCACGGCCGTCGTCGTGCTCGTCGGCGTCGCGTTGACGGTCTGCGTGCGCGTCGTCGAGCTGGCGGTGAAATACGAGCCGCCCTGGTACGCGGACGTGATCTTGTGCGAGCCGGTGCCGAGGTCCGGCGTGGTGAACGTCGCGACGCCAGACGCGTTCAGCGTCGCGCTGCCTAGTTGCACGCTGCCGTCCATGAACCACACCGTGCCCACCGGCGCGGCCGACCCGCTGGTGGGCGTGACGGTCGCGGTGAACGTGACGGCGTGACCCGCGACCGACGGGTTGCCGCTCGATGCCAGCGAGATCGTCGTGCCGACGAGTGCGGGACCTGCGACTGGCGTGAGCTTTCCGCCCGCGTCCGTGGCGAACGGCGAGGCCGACGCGCTGTTTCCCAGCGCTGCCACGCCATACATGTCCGTGACCGTCCGCAGCAGGTTGTAGTGGTTGACGTACGCGTTGTTCGTGCCCGGCGTGACGAGGCGCGGGTCGCCGTGGACGATCGTGCTGAGCGACGCCGCGGTACCACCCGTGTAGCGTTCCTCGTCGCCGGTGACGATCAGCAGGCTGTTGTGCGTGCGCGCCCACGTCGCGTAAGCGTCGAGGTTGTCGTGCAGCCACGTGTCGGCCATCTGGCGGAGGACGAGGTTGTTGTCCGCGTCGTCATCCGAACCGGCCCAGGGGTACGCCTCGTTCGAGCCGTGCGTGCTGTGCAGGTTGTTGGGGATGATGAACGAGACGGTCGGCAGGCTCGAGTAGTTGCTGGTCGGGATCGAGGTGAACGCGCCGAAGGTCCGGTTGACGACGCTGTTCGGCTGGCCGGAGTAGTTGCCGAACATCGCCATCGGGTTGAGGTAGCGCACGTACAGGTCGGGGTAGGTGCCGTCGCCCGACCAGCTCGCCTGCGAACCGTCGGCCGGCAGGTTCTCCGAGTAACCGGCGAAGCTGAAGCCGGCGTCGAAGAGCGACTTGGCGATGTTGGCCTGCGTCGGAAAGCTGTAACCTTGCGCGTTGCTGGTGACGCCTTGGGTGGAGCCGCTGAACAGCGCGAGGAGGTTCGGCTGGCTCGGGTGCGAGACGCCGTGCGAGTTCGTGTAGACCAGGCCGCCCGACGCAAGCTGGTTGAGGTACGGCATGATCTGGTTGCCGATCATGTCGGCCGCGCGGTCCTGCTCGACGACGATCACGACGTGGTCGGGCCGAACGATCGCGAGGAGGGTGCGGCCTTCGAGCGGTTCGCACGAAGCCGGCCTGCGCGCAGCGGGGGTACGGCGATCGAATGAGCGCATTGAAAAGGGGGCCAACGCGGCGAACGTCGGACGCGGTGCGCACGCTAGTGAGCGCAGCGCACCTCAGCAAGCAGGATTAGTGCCCCCGCGCGCGAGCGGGCCAAGCGGTTGGTCAAAATCGGTAAAGCTGCACGGTTGCGCGGGCTCCGGCGGATGAACCGGATCGTCGCCAACTCGTACTATCCTTGCGGCTAACCCCATCCAAACCAAGCGTTGTCAAAAGCGTTGCCGACAAGAGGCGATGCTGCCGCTTTGGCATGGCTCGATCGCCGGACGCGACGAAACCGCATTACACAAATGATTGATTTGACAAGGGTTAAGTCGTAGAGGTGGCAGGAAATGTATGGCACATTGTTTGCTCAGTGACCCCCGCTACCAGTACGTAAACATTGAACGATCAGGGAGTTGAAACATGGCAAAGATCATCGGCATTGACCTGGGCACGACCAACAGCGTGGTCGCCATCATGGAAGGCGATGCGCCCAAGGTCCTCATCAACGCCCAAGGCAGCCGTCTGACCCCGAGCGTCGTCGCTTTCACCGAGAAGGGCGAGCGGCTCGTCGGGCAGGTGGCCAAGCATCAGCAAGTCACGAACCCGAAGAACACGGTCTTCAGCATCAAGCGCTTCATGGGCCGGCGGCACAAGGAAGTGGCGCAGGAAGAGAAGATGGTGCCGTACGAGATCATCGGCGGCGCCGACGACTTCGTGAAAGTCCGCGCCCGCGGCAAGGAGTACACGCCCGAGCAGATCTCAGCGTTCATCCTGCAAGACTTGAAGAAGACGGCCGAGGACTACCTCGGCGAGAAGGTGACCGACGCGGTGATCACCGTGCCGGCGTACTTCAACGACGCGCAGCGCACCGCCACCAAGAACGCCGGCGAGATCGCCGGCCTGAAAGTCCTGCGCGTCCTGCCCGAGCCGACCGCGGCCGCGCTCGCGTACGGGCTCGACAAGAAGAAGGACGAACGCATCCTCGTGTTCGACCTCGGCGGCGGAACGTTCGACGTCTCCGTCCTCGACGCATCCGTCGAAGAAGAGGGCGGCCTGCTCAAGGTGCTGAGCATCAACGGCAACACGCACCTGGGCGGCGACGACTTCGACGAGGAGCTGATCAACCACGTCGCCGAGGAGTTCCGCAAGCAGGAAGGCATCGACCTGCGCAAGGACCCGATGGCGCTCCAACGCCTGAAGGAAGGGTGCGAGAAGGCCAAGATCGAGCTCTCCGGCGCGATGGAGACCACGATCAACCTGCCGTTCATCACGGCCGACCAGACCGGGCCGAAGCATTTGCAGATGACGATGACGCGGACGAAGTTCGAGCAGCTCATCACGCCGCTGGTCGAGAAGTGCCGCCAGCCGGTGCTCGACGCGCTGCACGACGCGAAGCTCAAGCCCGAACAGATTGACGAGGTCGTTCTCGTCGGCGGCTCGACGCGCGTGCCGATGGTGCAGCGGCTCGTGAAGGAGCTGTTCAAGGGCAAGGAGCCCAACAAGAGCGTGAACCCCGACGAGGTGGTGGCGATCGGCGCCGCGATCCAGGGCGGCATCGCGACCGGCGACGTCAAGGACATCCTCGTCCTCGACGCGACCCCGCTGTCGCTGGGCGTCGAGACGCTGGGCGGCGTGATGACCGTGCTCATCCCGCGCAACACGACGATCCCGACGAGCAAGAAGGAAGTCTTCAGCACCGCATCGGACAACCAGAACGCGGTGACGATCAACGTCCTCCAGGGCGAGCGCGAGTTCGCCAAGGACAACCGCTTGCTCGGCACGTTCAATCTGACCGACATCCCGCCCGCGCCGCGCGGCGTGCCGCAGATCGAGGTCACGTTCAACGTCGACACCAACGGCATCCTCACCGTCTCCGCGAAGGACCTTGGCACCAACAAGGAGAACAAGATCACGGTGCAGAACGCCGGCGGCCTCTCGAAGGACGAGATCGAGAAGATGAAGCGCGAGGCCGAGAGCCACGCCGCCGAGGACAAGAAGCGCCGCGAGGTGATCGACCTGAAGAACCAGGGCGAGAACCTCGTCTACCAGACCGAGAAGAGCCTGAAGGATTACGGCGAGAAGGTCAGCGGCGACGTCCGCGGCAACATCGAGGGCGCGATCAACCAGCTCAAGGACGCCCTCAAGGGCGACGACGGCGACGTGATCAAGAAGTCGATCGAGAACCTCACCACGGTCAGCTACAAGCTGGCCGAGGAGGTCTACAAGTCCCAGGGCGCCGGGGCCGGTGCGGCTGGCGCTGCCGGAGCGGGGCCCGCACCCGAGGCTCAGACCGATCGCGGGACCACGGCGAAGCCGGACGAGGACGTGATCGACGCGGAGTACGAAGAGAAGAAGTAACCCCGGGTTGCTAATGCGGACGTTCACTCGATGAACGCAAGAAAGCCCACGGCCCGGCCGTGGGCTTCTCTTGTTGGCGCGCGCAAGCGCGCCACATCCCCGGTCGCGCGCGTCTTCCGTACATCAACTCAGGATGATCAATCGCGCGGCCGCGCGATCAGTTCGCTCGCCCTGCGAGCTTCCGCAACCGGTCCGTCACGTTCAGCAGGGCGCGGCCGTCGTGATATCCCTCTTTCCAGCGCTGCGCTTTCGCCGCGCGCACAACCTTTCCATCGCGCGCGCACTGCTCGTAGAACCCGCCGCGCTCGTGGTCGGTCTGATGATCGACGATGAACCGCCATTGCTTCTCGAACGCGCGGAAGTAACGCGGGTCGTCCTTGCCGTACAACTCGTGCATCATCAGGAGCGCGTTCAAACCCTCGAACTGCACCCACCAGTCCTTGGCCGTGTCGTCGGCTTCGGACGCGAGCATCTTGCCCTCGCGGTAGAAGCCGCCGTGCTCGTCGTCCCAACCAGCCGCAAGCGAGTGATCGACGAGCATCTTCGCCATGCGCTGCGTTTTCGCGTCGTCCGGTTGCCCGAGCGCTTCGCTCGCTTCGAGCAGGAGGAACGCGGTCTCGACGTCGTGGCCGTACGAATCGCGGTCCGACGTCGGCCGCCAGTCGTTGGTGAAGTAGAGGTTCATCGCGCCTGGCTCGAGACAAATGCGATCGCGCACCACGTCGCGCAGCGATTCGAACCGCTCGCGCAGCACGGGATCGGGCCAGACCTGGTAGAGCTCGGTGAGCGCTTCGAGCAGGTGGATGTGGGTGTTCATCGACTTCTGCCCGACGGGGAAACCGGCCACGGGAACTTTCTGCGGCTCGCGCGCATTCGGATCGGGCTCGATCGGTTTCCCGTCGCGCGTGAGGTATTCGATGTATCCGCCGTTGGTCGAGTCGCGCGCGTGCTGATCGACCCAACGAAACCCATCCTGGGCGAGTTTCAGCGCGTCGGCGTCGCCCGTCGCGCGATGCGAGGCCGCGGCGCCGTAGATGCAGAAGCTGATGCCGTAGAGCACCTTCGCGTCGGTGTATTCGGACGAGATCGAGCCGTCGTCGTTCACGCCCCAGTAGAAGCCGCCTCGGTCGTTGTCCCAGAGGTGATCCTTGAGGAACGCGGCGCCGTGGCCAGTGATCGGGAGGAGTCGGTCTTTGAGGTCCGCGCGACGACGCGACGCCTCCGCGGTGATCCACGTCATGCGCGCCTGGAAAACTGAAAACTTGCCCGTGTTCGACGGCGCGGCTTTCCAGTCGGCGGTGAAGTCGCAGCGGAAGCCGCCGTGCTCGCGATCGACGCACGTGGGGAACCACACGCCGATCACGTGCCGGCGGAACGCGGCTTCGGTCTCGTCGGCGAGTTGCCGATACCTTTCTCGGTCGGGCATCGCATCGGTCCTCGTTTCGGCGGCGCCGTTGGCCGTCGCCAGGACCGACGTTGCCACGAACAACGCGAGCAAGGCGCGTGCTGTCATGCCCGGCGATTATGCACGTGGGCGCGGCCCGATCACAACTTCGCCCGCGCGAACAGCATGAACGAGGTGGGGTTGTCGCCGTACACCTGTTCCAGGTCGCCCGGGATGAAGTGGATGCTCCCCAGCGCGCCGAGGCCGAGCTGGACGCCGTGTATCTCGGGGAAGTCGTAGATGTATCCGACGCTCAGCTTGTTGACCGTGAAGACTTCGCCCGCAAGCGGATCGCCGGGGAGGAACAACTCGTCCTTCTCGACGTTCTCGAATCGCGTGAAGATCGTGTGCGTCTTCTCGAAGTTCACCGCCGACTCGAGCAGATAGCCGCTCGTGCGGTGGCCGGGTTCGTTGTCGTCCTGGCCCCAGGCGAGGGTCGTCTGCCAGTTGCTCTTGTTGCCGAACCGTTTGTTGTACGCGACCGACATCGTGAACCTGTTCTGATCCACGCCCGGCTCGAGCTGTTCGGGGCTGTTGATCCGCCCGTAGCTCACCTGCGCCGACCAATCCTCCGTTGGGTTCCAGGTCAGGCGCACAGACTGCGAATCGAACCGCGGGTCGTCCGGCGCCCAGCGATTCTCGTCTGGCTCGCGGCCGGTGAAGACCGAGCCTTCGATCTTCACGTCGTTCCACACGTACCCGAGCGTGACGACGCCCCAGGTGATGTGCGTGGAGTCGAGCCAGTGGTGCGCGATCGGCGCTTCTGGGTTGTCCATGCCCGAGAACCGGTGCATGAACGTCGCCGGCCCGAGCGCCGGCTCGCCCGGGTAGCCGAGGTACGCGAACGCCGCACTGTGGTCGTTGAGGTTCAAGCTGTACGACGCGGCCAACTCCATGAACAGGTCGTGCGGGTGCTGGCGGTCGACGAGCAGTACGCGGTTGTCGGCGGTCTCACCGGTCTGGAACAGCAACGGGTAGCCGGTCTTTCCGATCGTCAGCGGCTCGAGCGACAGCATGGTGCGGAACCCGAGCTCTCCGTCGCCGAGCGGGCGCTGGGCCATGACCATGAACATGTTGCTGCTGAACGTCTTGCTCGCGCCGCGGTCGCCGCCCTGGTCGTCGTAGACCGCGAACGCGAACCCGTGCAGCATGAACATCCACTCGTCGCGCATCAAGTGGATACCGTCCATCGGCGTGGATTGCGGTTGCCATGCGGTGCCCGAGGATTCGCGCGTCATCGGGTACGGGCCGAACATGCCGGGCATCATCATCGTGTGCTCGTGCCCGGCGGGCACGGACATCGACTCCGACATCGGCGCGGGTTGCGACGCGGCCGGTTGATCGGGGGGCGACTGCTGGTGATGCTCGTGCTGCGCGCCGCAGCGCGCCGCCGCGAGCATCAGGAGCGGGAGCGCGGCCGCCGCAGCCATCAGTGCCGACCGGTTTCGATTCATGACCGGCAAACGTACGACGCGAGCACGGGGCCCGTGAGCGTAGGAAATCGCTTGGGGCTGGCGGCGTCCGCCTTGCCCGAGCGGTCGGCTACCCTACCCGCGCGGCGGGCGTCGCCTTATCATTCCCGCCATGCTCGACAAGTCGTTCGCCAAGTGGTTCCTCTCGCGCGTGCAGCCGTTCGCGGACGTCCCGCCCGAGAAACTGGCCGCCGAGCGCGAGGCCATGCAGCGGCAGCAGGACTACAACGAGAACTACGCCTCGTTCCAGAAGAATGCCGTCCTTCCCGCGATCGACGCGCTGGTGAAAACGCTGGCCGGCAACCGCGTCGTACACCGCGTCAGCTCCTGGGGCAACCAGCTCTCGCTCCGCGTGCACCTGGCTTGGCGGTGGGGCGAGCTGGTCATCATGCAGAGCCACGAGGACGCGGTCACCTTCGAGCACCACATCATCACCGAAGGCGAAAAGCGCGGCGAAGACAGCGCCGAAGACCACAGCCACCAATACGACCTCCGCGACCCGCTCCCCGCCGCGGTCGCAGAGACCGAGCTTCAGTTTTTCCTGAGTCGTCTAGCGCAAGACCTGGTCGAAGGCGAGCCCGAGCCGGAAATACCGCCGGGCGAAACGCCGCCGAAGGAATAGGATTCGGAACTGCTATACTCTCAACATGACCACGCTCGACGAAATCAAGGCCGCAATCGAGAAGTTGACGTTCGAGGAGCGCGCTCAGTTGGCGCGGTGGATTCACGGTTGGTCAGACGACGACTGGGACCGGGAGATGATCGCGGACGCGAAGAACGGAAAGCTGGACCGGTTCATCGCAGAAGTGGATGAACAAATCGAAAAGGATCAGCTTCTGGACCTTCCGTGACCTCCAAGACCACGTCGCGATTCTGGGAGTGCTTCGGGCAACTGCCGGCGGACATCCAGCGGCAGGCGGGCGAGAAGTACAAGCTCTGGCGACGCGACCCCTTTCACGCGTCACTTCAGTTCAAAGAACTGACGAGCGACCTCTGGTCAATCCGGATCAGCCTCAGCTACAGAGCACTGGCGCGCCGCCGCGGCGAGCTCGTCACCTGGTTCTGGATCGGGACACATGCGGAGTACGACAGGCTGATCTCTGACATAGTAGCTCACAGGCTCGAATTCATGCTGAACCGCTGTGTTTGCAAACTGGTCCATTTGGCGATTGCCACGCTCGTCATCGTGATCGGCGCGCGAGTCCAAGCCGCGCCGGCGACTGGACCGACGACTCGATCCGCCGCGCTCGAGGCAGAGGCGACGATGGTGACGCTCGACGCGCGAGGCGGCGTGCCGCCGTTGGACGTCCTCGCCGAGTTCGAACGCGTCGCCAACGTGCGCTTTGACATGAGCGATTTCACCAACTACAGCCTGCGGGCGCGAAAGGGGTCGCGGCCCGTGAATGTCAAGCTTGACAACGTCCCTCTTTACGAGGCGCTGCGCGACGTGCTGCCGCGGATGGGGCTGCGGTTGCAGCCGCTGGACGGAAACGAACTGGCCGTCGATGCCATGCCGCCGCACCACGAGTGGCTTGGGCGGGATCACCTGCGCATCGACTACGGCGCGATGATCGTCGGGCTCCACAAGCTGGAGTCGGTCTGGCGTCGCGCCCATAACGAGAGAGATCGACCGGACGCGGCGCCGTGGCTGCACGACCGGTACGCGCTGCTTCAGGTCTTCGTCGAACCCAAGCTCGACGTCTGGCTGATCGATCAGATCGTCGAAATGGACGAGGCGAGCGACCGCGAAGGGCGCTCGCTGCTCAGCAAGTCGATCTATCCGAACATGGCGTATCCGACGGACCGGGACGGCCCGATGACGCTGCTGCACGTGCCGCTGCTGGTCAGCGAGAAGGTGAGTCCCGATCGGCTGGCGACGTTCCGCGGACGGATTGGAATGACGCGCGTCCTGCGCCGTCAGCGCGTGGAGTTTGACCTGACCGCGGAAGGCAGGAGCGTGCGGCGCGCCGGTCCGATCGAAGTGAAGGTGACGCCGCGCGATGCGGGTTCGCCGTACGCGGTGTTCGTCGAACTTTCCGGCTTGCCCGGCGAGTACGCGTATCCGTTGCAGCCCGAATCGTGCATCGCGGCGATGGCGGCACTGTACGATTCGCAGGGCGCGCGTCTGGCCCGCGCGTACGGGCAAGGTGATATCCTGTTCAAGGGCGGCGCCGGCAGCGCACACCTGCGATGCAGCAGCGGCAACCGCGAGCGCGAGCTTCCGCCGCCGGCCAAGCTCGTGATGGACGTCCCGGTCGAGTTCGAGCACTTCGAGGTGCCGTTCGAGTTCCGCGACGTGCCATTCGAACGGCGAAACGAGATCGTCGCGGAACGGCCGCAACCACAGCAATAGGCCAAACTCAGAAGGGAATGAGCGAATGCTTCAACGCACTCTCGGCAAAACCGGTCGGTCCGTTTCGGCGATCTCACTGGGCGTCTGGAACATCGGCGGCCAGTGGGGCGACGTGTCCGACGACGTCGGCTTGGCGACGTGTCGCGCGGCGTACGACGCGGGGACCAACTTCTTCGACGTCGCCGACGCGTACGGCGAGCCGCCGGGGAGAAGTGAAGAGCTGCTCGGGCAGGCGCTGCGCGACGTGCGCGACAAGGTGCTGATCGCCACGAAGGTCGGCAACTTCGCGCGGCGGCAGCAGCAGCCGCTCACGTACACCTCGCCGCTGCACGTGTACCTCTGTTGCGACGCGAGCCTCGGCCGGATGAAGGTTGACGTGATCGACCTGTACCAGTGCCACATCGGCAGCCTCGAAGACCCGAGCGTCTTCCTCGAGGCGTTCGAGACGCTGAAGAAGAAGGGAAAGATCCGCGCCTACGGCATCTCGACCAACGACGTCGAGGTGCTCAAGCGCTTCAACCGCGACGGCACGTGCGCAACGCTTCAGACCGATTACAGCTACCTCAACCGCGGGCCGGAGAGGACGCTGCTGCCGTACTGCAAGGAGAACAACATCGGCGTGATCGTCCGCGGCCCGCTGGCGCAGGGCGTGTGCGCGGGGAAGTTCACGCGCGACACGCAGTTCACCGACCAGGTTCGCCAAGGCTGGAACAGCGGCAACGGCCGCGAGCGCTTCCTCAAACGGCTGGGCGTGGTGGACCGGTGTCGGTTTCTCGAGAAGTCTGGTCGCACGCTCGCGCAGGCGTCGCTCCAGTTCGTGATCTCGCACCCGGCAGTGAGCTGCGCGATCCCGGGGGCAAAGAGCCCCGAGCAGGCGCGGTCGAACGCTGCGGCTGGCGCGAGTCTGTTGGATGCGAAGGAACTGGAACAACTCCGCGCCAGCCGCAGCGTT
>Ga0081539_10003768_pt1 | contig 17950 bp, 11 predicted proteins | sample TabmetS4T2R2_FD_71023 | JGI IMG/M metagenome (GOLD analysis project Ga0081539, IMG submission 71023) | Tabebuia heterophylla rhizosphere microbial communities from the University of Puerto Rico - S4T2R2 | ecosystem: Host-associated > Plants > Roots > Rhizosphere ...
GGGCCCGGCGACGACACCGCACGCCTCGTCCGGGTGGTCCCGGCGGGCGTGAGCGACGATCGCGTCGATGATCGCGCTGTCGATGGTCAGCACCGTTCAACCCTAACGTGTCACGGACGCCATCGGAGGGTGGCCGTGACCACACGCGTGGCGAGCCCGCCGTCGGGTAGGGATGAGTCATGGAACAGCGCAGAATCGGAAACGTTCAGGTGGGCGCCATCGGGCTCGGCGGCATGCCGATGTCGATCGAGGGGCGCCCGGACACCGACCGGTCGATCGCCACGATCCACGCCGCTCTCGACGCCGGCGTGACCTTGATCGACACGGCCGACGCCTACCACGTGGACGCCGACGAGGTCGGCCACAACGAGACCCTGATCGCCCAGGCCCTGGCCAGCTGGGGCGGGGACGCCTCCGGCGTGCTGGTCGCCACCAAGGGCGGCCACCAGCGCCCCGGCGACGGCTCGTGGACCGTCAACGGCGATCCGGCGTACCTCAAGCGGGCCGCGGACGCCTCGCTGAAGCGGCTCGGCGTGGACGCGATCGGGCTCTACCAGTTCCACCGGCCCGACCCCAAGGTCCCGTACGCGGACTCGGTCGGCGCGATCGCCGAGCTGCTGGACGCCGGCAAGATCCGGATGGCCGGTATCTCGAACGCCAACCCGGATCAGATCCGGCAGGCGCAGGAGATCCTCGGCGGCCGGTTGGCGTCGGTGCAGAACCAGTACTCGCCCGCGTTCCGGTCCTCCGAACCCGAGCTGCGGCTCTGCGACGAGCTGGGCATCGCGTTCCTGCCGTACTCGCCGCTGGGCGGGATCAGCCGGGCCGGCGAGCTGGGCGACCGGTTCGCGCCGTTCGCCGAGGTGGCTCGGGCGCATGGGGTGAGCCCCCAGCAGGTGGCGCTGGCGTGGATGCTGGCCAAATCGCCGCACGTCGTGCCGATCCCGGGCGCGAGCCGCCCGGAGTCGATCCGCGACTCGGCCCAGGCGGCGGAGCTCACGCTGACCGACGCCCACCTAGCGAGCCTCGGGTAACGCGTTGAGCAGGGACTCCTGGAGGTACCCGAGGTAGGCGTAGACGGAGAGCTGGAAGACGCGGCTGGACCCGGGATCGTGGAGCACCGCGTCGTCCAGCTCTTCGCCGAGATCGGTGTCCGCCTGGATGCCCAGCCGGGTGCCCATGGCCAGCCGGGCGTCGTTGATCGCCCGCAGCCAGGCCTCGGCGGTCTCGGCGTCCAGGCGTACCTCCCGGGGTTTGTCGTCGGGCAGGGCCGCGAGAATCGCGCCGGCCTGGTCGATCTTCCCGGTCTTCAGGTCGCCCTCGGCATAGCGACGGAACTCGGCCGAGTCCTGGGGCCGGCCCGGGTAGATGTCGGGGAAGAGCCGGTCCACGACCGGATCGCCGCGGTCGAAACCGTCGGTCAGCAGCGCCACGACCTCACCGGCGACCTTGCGCAGCACCCGTACCTCGTCCAGCGCGAAGGTCGCCACGCATTGCCGGCCGTTGCGTCGGAACATCCGTCTAGTCACCCGCCCATGAGCCGCGTGCTGTCACGCTCGGTCAACAGTTGCCCACAGACCGTAGCCATGTAGCTGCGTCGCGTCCATTTCCATCTTTTCCCGGGCGCCGGTCGATACGACCGCTTTGCCCTTGTGGTGGACGTCCAACATCAGCTTCTCGGCCTTGTCCCGGCTGTAGCCGAACAACTTCTGGAACACCCACGTCACGTACGACATCAGGTTCACCGGATCATCCCAGACGATGGTCACCCACGGACGATCATCAAGCGGGACCTCCTCGATCTCCGGCGTCTCGACGGGAGCGACCTGAGGCAACGCCATGCCCCCCATCGTGCCACCGGATCCCGGCGGTTGTTGAACTGGAAGACCCTCGCAATATGGTGGACGCGTGAACCTCGTCCCCGCGCTGATGACCGATCAGTACGAGTTGACCATGCTCAGCGCTGCCCTCAAGGACGGCACGGCTGACCGGCACAGCGTGTTCGAGGTTTTCGCCCGGCGGCTGCCACCGGGTCGCCGCTACGGTGTCGCCGCCGGTCAGGGACGCCTCATCGAACTCGTCCGCGACTTCCGGTTCGGCGAGGCGGAGCTCGCCTTCCTGCGCTCCGCGCGGATCGTCGACGACCAGACCGCGGAGTGGCTCGCCGGCTACCGCTTCCGCGGGGACATCGACGGGTACGCCGAGGGCGAGCTCTTCTTCCCCGGCTCCCCGATCCTCACCGTCTCCGGCACGTTCGCCGAGTGCGTCGTCCTCGAGACTCTGATCTTGAGCGTGCTGAACCACGACAGCGCGATCGCCGCGGCAGCCGCCCGGATGGTCACCGCCGCCCGCGGCCGGCCGATCATCGAGATGGGCTCCCGGCGTACCCACGAAGACGCCGCCATCGCCGCGGCCCGGGCCGCCTACCTAGCCGGATTCGCCTCCACCTCGAACCTCGCCGCCGGCGGCCGCTACGGCATCCCCACCACCGGGACGTCCGCGCACGCCTTCACGCTGCTGCACGACGACGAGACGGCGGCCTTCGCCTCCCAGGTGGCGGCGTTGGGCAAGAACACCACGCTGCTGGTGGACACCTACGACATCGCGCAGGGCATCCGCAACGCGATCGCGGTGGCCGGCACCGACTTGCGGGCCGTCCGGATCGACTCGGGTGACCTGTCCGTCCTGGCCCAGCATTCGCGCGAGCTGCTCGATTCGCTGGGTGCGACGGAAACCAAGATCATCGTCTCCGGGGACATGGACGAGTACTCGATCGCCACGCTCGCCGCGGAGCCGGTCGACATGTACGGTGCCGGCACGGCCGTGGTCACCGGCTCCGGCGCGCCCACCGCCGGCCTGGTCTACAAGCTCGTGGAGGTCGAGGGCCGGGCGGTGGTCAAGCGGTCGGAGAACAAGGCCACCGTCGGAGGCCGGAAGACCGCGGTACGCCGCCACAAGCCCACCGGCACCGCCACCGAAGAGGTCGTGGTGTCCCAGGGCGTACCCGACCGCCGGCCGAACGACCGGCTCCTGCAGCGTTCCTTCGTCGCCGCCGGCGAGATCGCCCCCACCGCCACCCTCGCCGAATCGCGCGAGCACCTGCGGCAATGCCTCATCTCGATCCCTTGGGAGGGTCTCAAGCTCTCCGCCGGCGACCCAGCCATCCCGGTGATCATGGTGCCGACCGCCTGACCGCTATGTTTCCGTCGTCCGAACCGTCTCCATAGCCCCATTCCCGAAAGGTCCGTGCCATGTCCCGAGCTCTGATCATCGTCGACGTGCAGAACGACTTCTGCGAGGGCGGCTCGCTGGCCGTGGCCGGCGGGGCCGGGGTCGCGAGCGCCATCTCCGCCGCGCTCGAGTCCGGGAATTGGGACCATGTGGTCGCCACCAAGGACTACCACATCGATCCGGGCGCCCACTTCAGCGAACATCCCGACTACCTGGAGTCGTGGCCACCGCACTGCGTAGTCGGCACGAGCGGCGCCGACTTCCACCCGAACCTGGCCACCGACCGGGTCGAAAGCGTCTTCCGCAAGGGCGAGCACGCCGCCGCGTACTCCGGCTTCGAGGGCCGGAACGACGAGGGCGAAGGTCTGGCCGACTGGTTGCGGTCACGAGACGTGACGTCCGTCGAGGTGGTGGGCATCGCGACCGACCATTGCGTACGGGCCACCGCGCTCGACGCCGTCGGGGCCGGATTCGCCACCACCGTGCTCCTGGACCTGACCGCCGGGGTGGCCCCGGGTACCACCGAGGCGGCGCTGCAGGAGTTCAAGACCGCCTCGGTGACGACGAAGGGCACTCCCGTCCTCGGCGAGTGACCCTCCTCACTAGACCAGCCCCCGCCCGCCGTTCCCGCCGTTCCCGCCGGCCCGGGGTTCCCGCCGGCCCGCCGTGGCGCCGCGCGGTTCTCCGCCGATCTTGGAGTTGTGGCGCCTCACGAAAGTGGCATATCTGTCCGAATCGGGCGCCATAGGTCCAAGATCGACGGGCGTCGGTGTCTCGGCGTCCGATCTTGGGTTGCTGTGCGTGTATGGCGCTGATACTCTGCGTTGATCTTGGTGTCGTGGTGACGTCCGTCAAATCGATTGGGTTCTGTCGTACCCCGACGCGAAGATAGGCCCGGAGGTTAGGACCGCAATGACTCTCAAGCCTTACCGGGAGACCCTCGCCCTGCCGGGCGTCCGATCGCTGCTCGTCGTGGCCACGCTGGCGCGTATCCCGGTCACGGCGGCCGCCGTCGTGTTGACCTTGCACGTGGTCAGCGACCTCGGCCGCGGCTACGGCGCGGCCGGGCTGATCGGCGCCGTGTTCACCATCGGGGCGGCGCTCGGTGCCCCGGTCATGGGCCGGTTCGTCGACCTTCGCGGCCTGCGGCCGATGCTGGTGCTGACCACGATCGCCGAGGTCGCCTTCTGGACCACCGCGCAGGCGATGCCGTATCCGTTGCTGCTCGCCACCGCGGCGCTGGGCGGGTTCCTGTCGCTGCCCGCGTTCGCGGTCGCCCGGCAGTCGATCGCCGCGCTGACGCCGGAGGCTCAGCGGCTGCCGGCGTTCGCCCTCGACTCGATCACCACCGAGCTGTCCTTCATGGCCGGGCCCGCCCTCGGCGTGCTCGTGTCCACGACCGCCGGCCCGCGCGTCGGGATGGTCTGCATCGCCGGCGGACTGCTGCTCGGCGGTGTCGGGTTGCTGCTGCTCAACCCGCCGGTCCGGGCGCACCACGAAGAACCGGTCGCGACGGGTGAGCGCGTTCCGCGGCGCACCTGGCTTCGGGCACGGCTGGTCGCCGTGCTGGCGGTGACCATCGCCTCCACGATCGTCCTGGCCGGCACCGACGTCGCGGTCGTCGCGACGCTGCGCGGCACGGGCGAGCTGGCGTTCGCCGGGCTGGTGGGCTCGCTCTGGGCGGTGTATTCGCTGGTGGGCGGTTTCGCGTACGGCACGGTCAAACGCGGCCTCTCCCCCGTGATGCTGCTCGCCCCGATGGCCCTCCTGACTATTCCGGTCGGCCTGGGCGGGCACCACTGGTGGCTGCTCGCGCTGTTACTGATCCCGGCCGGGGCGCTGTGCGCTCCGTCGATCACGGCGAGCGCCGACGCGGTCAGCCGGATGACTCCCGCGTCCGCCCGCGGCGAGGCGTTAGGTCTGCACAACGCGGCGCTCACCGCCGGAGTGGCGCTCGGGTCGCCGATCGCTGGGCTGGTGATGGATACCTGGTCGCCGCCGTGGGGTTTCGCAGCCGTGGGTGGCCTGGGCGTGCTCGTGACACTGCTCGTCCTGCCGGCCGAGCTGCGCCACCGACGCCGCCGTCCGGCCGAAGAGTCCTGGGGGCTCGCGCCGGCCGGCGGCCGTCACTCGGTCAGCGATCCTGTGCCCGCCGATGGACACGTCCGGACCTACGAGCCGCCCCACGCCGGCAGACACGGCCCGACCAAGGAGCCCGCGCAGGCCGACGGTGTTCTCCGGTCCGGCATCCCGGCGCCCCGCACACCGGCCGTCGAGCCGCTCGAACAGGAGCCCATCACACGGTCGGCAGCCTAGGCCGGGCAGCGACTCGCGGGCGACCTACCCGAGCGTGGGCGGCCGCTCAGCTAGGGCACCTGTGCATGGGCGCCCGCCAGGAAGGGGCAGCCGACCTCGGGCGACCGCCTCCGCAAGGGCGCCCCGGGCAGATGAAGGAACGGCCCGCTTCTCTCCGGTACCGGGGGAAGCGGGCCGTCTCGCGTCTGGCGACCCTACTGCTGGTCGCGATTGGTGCTGACATCCTCGTGGTAGGTGGCACCGCTGTCGGACTCACTGGTGAGCACTGCCGCGCCACCCTCGGGCGGGCCGGCTACAGACTGGCCACCGGCCGCCAGTTGCGGGTAGTGCATGTCGAAGGCCGGCCGCTCGGAGCGGATCCTCGGCATCCGGTCGAAGTTGCGCAGCGGCGGCGGGCTGCTGGTGGCCCACTCCAGCGAGTTGCCGTGGCCCCACGGGTCGTCGACCGTGACGACCTGCCCGACCTTGTACGACTTCCACACGTTGTAGAGGAACGGCAGGGTGGCCGACCCGAGGATGAACGAGCCGATCGTGGAGATCGTGTTCAGCGTGGTGAAGCCGTCGCCGGGCAGGTAGTCGGCGTACCGGCGGGGCATGCCCTCAGTGCCGAGCCAGTGCTGGACCAGGAACGTGGTGTGGAACCCGATGAAGGTCAGCCAGAAGTGGACCTTGCCGAGCCGGTCGTCGAGCATCCGGCCGAACATCTTCGGGAACCAGAAATAGACCCCGGCGAACACCGCGAACACGATCGTGCCGAACAGCACGTAGTGGAAGTGCGCGACCACGAAATACGTGTCCGAGACGTGGAAGTCCACCGGCGGCGAGGCCAGCAGCACGCCGGACAGGCCACCGAACAGGAACGTCACCATGAAGCCGAGCGCGAACATCATCGGCGTCTCGAAGCTGATCTGCCCGCGCCACAGCGTGCCGATCCACACGAAGAATTTCATCCCGGTCGGCACCGCGATCAGGTAGCTGAGGAAGCTGAAGAACGGCAGCAACACCTGGCCGGTGGCGAACATGTGATGCGCCCACACGCTCATGCTCAGCGCGGCGATCAGCAGCGTCGCCGACACCAGGCCCTTGTAGCCGAACACCGGCTTGCGGCTGAACACCGGGATGACCTCGGTGATGATGCCGAAGAACGGCAACGCGACGATATACACCTCGGGATGACCGAAGAACCAGAACAGGTGCTGCCACAACAGCGGGCCGCCGGTCTGCGCGTCGAAGACGTGCGCGCCGAGGATGCGGTCGGCCGCGAGCGCGAACAGGGCGGCCGCCAGGAACGGGAACACCATGATCACCAGAAGGCTGGTGACCAGGATATTCCAGGTGAAGATCGGCATCCGGAACATCGTCATGCCGGGCGCCCGCAGCGTCAGGATCGTGGTGATCATGTTGACGCCACCGAGGATGGTGCCCAGACCGGACAGCGCCAGGCCGACCACCCACATGTTGCCGCCGACGCCGGGTGAGTGCAGCCCGTCGCTCAGCGGCGTGTACGCGAACCAGCCGAAGTCCGCGGCCCCACCGGGGGTGACGAAGCCGGCGACCGCGATCGTGCCACCGAACAGGTAGAGCCAGTAGGCCAACGCGTTGAGCCGCGGGAACGACACGTCCGGCGCACCGATCTGCAACGGCACCACGAAGTTCGCGAACGCGAACACGATTGGCGTCGCGAAGAACAGCAGCATGATCGTGCCGTGCATGGTGAACAGCTGGTTGTACTGCTCAGGCGACAGGAACTGCATCCCCGGCCGGCCCAGCTCGGCCCGCATCAGCAACGCCATGAAGCCGCCGAGCAGGAAGAACACGAAGGACGTGACCATGTACATGATCCCGATCTGCTTCGCGTCCGTGGTGCGCAGCAGCTGCGCGAGAGCGGAGCCCCTCACCTGGGGCCGGACCGGCCAGGGCCGGGTCACGATCGGCTTGGGCGCGACGGTCGTCACGTGTGGCCTCCGGTGTCTCGTTCGTCCCTCGCGGTGCGTCCGTCATGAAGGGCGTACCTCGCAGGCAGAATAGTCCTTCGGAAGCCTCGCGGCTGGCCCGGGGTGTGTAACAAGGGGCCGCGTCAGAGCGGGGCGACCAGTTCCCGGTAGTGCTCGGTGAAGATCCGCTGGCCGCGCCGGCGCAGCATCGGGTCGCGCAGCGCGGGCGGCACGTCCCGGGTGCGATCACGGTCGCGGGTCCGATCGCGGACGTGCCGGCAGCGCGGCCGCCGTCGCTGCTCATACGTGGTCAGCGCCGCCTGGATGTCGTCCGGCGATTCGCGCAGCACCTCGGCCAGCACAACAGCGTCCTCGACCGCCATCGCCGCACCTTGCGCCAGGGTCGGCGCGGTGGCGTGCGCCGCGTCCCCGACCAGCAGGACCGGCCCGGTCGACCAGCGTTCCAGAACCACTTCGTCGGTACGGGCGACCGACACCGTCTCGACCGCCTCCAGCACCGCGGGCACCGGGCCGCCGAACGAACCGAACAGCTCCCGCATCCGTTCCTTGGGGTTCTCCGGGTACGGCGCGCCCGGCGCGGTCTCGTCGGCGTAGCAGTACAGCCGGCGCCCGCCCATCGGCACGATCGCGAACCCGGAACGCCGCCCGAGGAGCGCCGTCCACTCGCTGAGCGGGGGTCCGCCGCTGACCACGCTGCGGTACGCGATCTGCCCGGTGGGGGTGGCCGGACCGCCCAGGCCGGCCGCGGTGCGCACCGTCGACCGCCGCCCGTCAGCCCCGATCACCAGGTCGTACTCGGCGACGCTGCCGTCGGAGAAATCCACCTTCGCGCCGCCGTTCTCCACGGCGAGGCCGGTGACCCTGGTGTCGTAGCGGACCTCCCCGCCGACCGCGGTGAGCAGCACCTGCTGCAGGTCCGCCCGGGACATCGCGCGGGACTCGCCGACCCCGGCCCACAACGCCGCGACGTCGACCTCGAACAGGTTCCGGCCGCGCGCGTCCTGGAAGACCTGGCGGAAGATGAGATCACCGAGCGGACGCAGCGGCGCGTCGAGACCCAGTCGGCGCAGCGCGCGGGTCGCGTTCCCGGGGAGGAAGATGCCCGCCTTCGGAACCGTGTCGGGCGGCATCGCCTCGACGACGTCCGGCCGGAAGCCGGCGACGCGCAGTCCCCTGGCCGCCGCGAGGCCGGAGACGCCGGCGCCCACGACGAGGATGCGCAAGGTCATCGCAGGCGTCCTCCGATGGGGAGAGCCGAAGGGTCGATACGCGTCGAAGCCACGACACTACCGGTCGCCACCGGCCGCCGGGAAGACCGGGCGCGCGCCCGTCGGCGTGCGAATGACATGGGTGTATTTTCTTGTCCACCCGGGCAGACAATCGAGACATGACCGATCGCCTCAGCGAGTATCGCCGCAAGCGTGACGCGCGGCGAACGCCCGAGCCGGTCCCGGAGCGCGCGCCGTCGCGAGAGAGCGACAACCGGTTTGTCATCCAGCAGCATCACGCCCGCAGCCTGCACTGGGACGTGCGGCTCGAGCGCGACGGCGTGCTGGTCTCGTTCGCCGTGCCCCGTGGCCTGCCGCGCGACCGCGCCCGCAACCATCTGGCCAAACACACCGAGGACCATCCGATGGAGTACCTCGAGTTCGCCGGAGAGATCCCGTCCGGGGAATACGGGGGCGGCCGCATGCTCATCCACGACCGCGGCACCTACGAGACGGACAAGTGGCGCGACGACGAGATCGGGGTGACGTTCCACGGCGACCGGACGAGCGGGCGCTACGTCTTCTTCCAGACCGCCGGCAACGACTGGATGGTGCGGCGGATGGATCCGCCCGAGCCGGGCTGGGAGCCGATGCCCGAGTCCGTCCCGCCCATGCTCGCGACCGCAGCCGCCGGGCTCCCGTCGCATGACCCCGATTGGGGGTACGAGATGAGCTGGGCCGGCCGGCGCACCCTGGCCTACGTGTCGGGTGGTCGCGTCCGGCTCACCACCGACGGCGAGGACGTCACGTCCTGGTATCCGGAGATCCGCCCGCTCGGCGACCGGCTCGCGCCGACCGAGGCCGTGCTGGACGGCGAGATCGTGGCGTTCGACGGCGGAAGCGTCTCCCCCGGCCTGCTCGCCCGCCGCACCCGGCCGCGCGACGCCGCCGCCGCACGCCGGGCCGCCGAGCGTACGCCGGCGCAGTTCCTCGCCTACGACCTACTTTGGCTGGAGGGGCACTCGACCGTGGAGGCGCTGCGCTATACCGAGCGGCGGGAGCTGCTGGACGGGCTGGGCGTGGCCGGCGAGCACTGGCAGACCCCACCCTATTTCCCCGGCGGGGGCGAGTTCGCGCTGGACGCGGCCCGCGCTCAGGGCCTGCCGGGCGTCGTGGCGAAACGTCTGGACTCGCCGTATCTGCCGGGCCGCCGTAGCCGGCTCTGGCTTGTCGTCCCGGCCCGCGCGGCGGGGTAGGCCATTCGGACGGGGCCGGGTGTGCGAACCGCACCGGCTGTGCGTGCGGGACACGCGGGCGTCGGATTCCTTGACCGGACCACTTCCCTTGACCGGACCACTTCCCTTGACCGGACGACCGGCGCTCGGTTTACCCGGCGGCACGGTGGAAAGGTAATCGATGTACGCAAAAGCACCCGCACCCCACAGCGCCATGAACTCCGAGATGTCTGCCGAAATCTGGAAATCCGCCGCCCGTGTCCTCGAGATGAACTGGTCCGGCGACCACATGGTCCCGTCCCGCCTGCTGTATCCCCATCAGTGGAGCTGGGACACCGCCTTCATCGCGGTCGGGCTGGCGTACCTCAATCCCTCCCGCGCCTGGCGTGACCTGCGCAGCCTGTTCGAGGCGCAGTGGCCCGACGGCCGGGTGCCGCACATCGTGTTCGATCCGAGTACGGCCGAGGACGACTACTTCCCCGGTCCGGGGTTCTGGCGCGTCCCGCCGTACGGCAAACGTCCCGCGCACGGCAGCACCGGCCTGGTCCAGCCGCCGATGCACGCGATCGCCGCCTGGGAGGTCTACCGGCACGCCGCCGCGCACGGTGCCGCCGCCGCGCTCGAGGCCCGCACCGAGCTGGCCTGGCTCTACCCGCGACTGGTCGCCGAGCAGGAGTACCTGGCGCGGCGCCGGGACGCGGGCGGCGCCGGGCTGGCCAGCATCGTGCACCCCTGGGAGTCCGGGCTGGACAACAGCCCGGCCTGGGACGCGGCGATGGCGGCCGTACCGGTGGACACGTCCATGCTGGAGCGCTTCCACCGGCGGGATCTCGAGGTCGCGGACGCCGCCCACCGACCGACGGACGAGGACTATGCCCGGTTCGTGCGACTGGCGCTCTCCTACCGGGACAGCGGGTACTCCGACGCCGACCTGGCGGCGCGGCAGGAGTTCGTGGTCGAGTGCCCGAACTTCAACGCGATCCTGGGCGCCGCCGAGCTGGCCCTCGCCCGCATCGCCGGAGTGGTCGACGGGGACGTGGACGCCCACCGGCGCCGCGCGCAACGGATCACCGACACGATCGTCGACCGGCTGTACGACCCGTCGACCCGTACCTTCCGGGCCCGCGACGTGCGGACCGGGGCACTGAGCCCGGCGCGCTGCGTGAGCGGGCTGATGCCATTGATCCTGCCCGGGTTGCCGGCCGAGTACGCCGCGGCGATCATGGCCGAGGCGGAGTCCGCCCGGTTCGGACTGCCCCGGCGGACCGGGTTGCCGGTGCCGAGCTACGACCGCACCGCGCCGGACGTCGACACGCTGCGGTACTGGCGCGGCCCGGTGTGGCTCAACGTGAACTGGCTGGTGCGCCTGGGCATGCTCCGGCACGGGTACCACCGGCAGGCCGAAGAGCTGAGCACGGCGATGCTGCGGCTGGTCCATCGCGCTGGCATGTTCGAGTACTTCCACCCGAACACCGGCGAGGGCATCGGGGCGCCGTCGTTCAGCTGGACCGCGGCGCTGTCCTTGGATCTGCTCGCCAACCGGTCGGTCCCCACCCCCTGAGCCCCGCCCCCTTTCGGGTCGGCTCCCTAGGTGTCCCGGCCCTTCGCGTCCCCGCTTCGCGTCCCGGCCCCTTCGCGTGCCCTCCCCTTGCGTCGATCTTGGACTTATGGTGCCCGATTCGGTAGTATTCGCGCCGTTTGCGAGGTGCCATAACTCCAAGATCGACGGGCTTTACTTCGCCGGCGCCGCTCGACGGGCTTGGTTTGACGGCCGCCTGCCGGGCTCAGCTCGATGGGCTTGGTTTGACGGCCGGGCTCAGCTCGACGGGCGCAGCCGGGCCGCCTCGACGGGTTCCGGGCGGCCGATCAGGTACCCCTGCACGTAGTCGACGCCCAGCTCACGCAGCATGCGCAGGGTGGGCTCGTCCTGCACGAACTCGGCGACCGTGTGGATCCCATACGCCTGGCAGACCTGCACCAGCGCGCGGACCAGCACCTGGTCCTGGCCGTTCTGGACCAGGTCGACCACATACTCGCCGTCGATCTTGACCAGGTCGATCGGGAACAGCCGCAGGTACCGGAACGAGGCGTACCCCGAACCAAAGTCGTCCAGCGCCAGCTCGCAGCCCATGTCGCGGACGCGGTCGGCGAAGTGCCGCGCCTCGCTCAGGTTGCCGATCAGCGCGGTCTCGGTGATCTCGAAGGTGAGTTGCTCCGGGTTGACGGCGTAGCGCTCGATGAGCCGTTCCACTTCGGTCGTCAGCCGCGGGTCCCCGACCGACCGGCCGGAGAGGTTGATCTGCAGGCTGAGGTCGGGACGCCCGGCGGCCAGCTGCATCGCCCGCTCGACCACCCACAGGTCGATGTCGTAGACCGCGTCGAGGCGCTCGGCGGTGTCCAGCACCTGGATCGGCGACTGCGGGCCGTCCGCCTCGTCGATGACCCGCAGCAGCAGCTCGTGCCGGGTGACGGTGTTGCTCTGCAGTTCGAGGATCGGCTGGGAGAACAATGTGAACCGGTCCGTGCCGAGCGCATCCGCCACCCGGGTGCGGTAGGAGCCCTGCCGGTCGCGGGTCGGCACGGCATGCGGCACCAGGGTCAGCGGCCGGTCCGCGTCCCGGGCCTGGCGCCAAGCATGCTCGGCGTCGATGAGAAGGTCGTGGCTGTTGGCCTCGCCGCTCGGCTCGTAGCGGACCAGGCCGGCCCAGGCGCGCGCCCGGGACCAGGCCTCGGGCAACACGAACGGGTGGGCGCGCAGAGCCTCGACGAACAGGGCCGCCTGCCGGCGGGCCATCGCCCAGGACGCCCCGGCGAGGAGGACGCCGACCTCGTTGGGTCCGACCCGGCCGAGGACGTTTCCGGAGCGGACCACCCCTTCGAGTACGCGCGCCGCCGCGTGCAACAGGTCGGCGTTGCGTTCCGGGCGTACGCCCTCGCCGGCGGTGCCCACGCGGCCGGCCTCCACGCGGATCACAAGCACCGCACCGCTGCCCGCCCGCCGCAGCGCCCGGTCGATCTCGTCGGCGAACCGCGCCCGGGTCAGCAGCTGGGTGGCCGGATCGTGCTCGATGATCGACGCCTGGACGCTCGCGGTTCGCCGGGCGAGCCGGGCCAGCTCGCGGCGCGCGCGTTCCCGGGCGGTCACGTCGTGCAGCGTGCCGCGGATGCCGAGCACCGCGCTCTCCGGCCCGACCAGCGGCTCGAGGTTGCAGTCCACGTCGAACCAGCCGCCGTCGGCGCGCATCAGCCGCACCGTGACCCGGACCGGCTCATGGCCGGTCCAGGTGCGGGTGATCGCACCGAGCGCCTTGGCATGATCGTCGCGGTGCACGTACCGGGCGAGGATCTGCCGGCTCACCACATCGTCGTTCGGCGGCCGGCCGAGCATCGCGGCCAGGCCCGCGGACCAGGTGATCCGGTCACCGTGCGCGGTGTAGGAGAACCAGGCCGAACCGTCGCGGCGCCGGTCGTCCGCGCTCGGACGGGGTTCGGGAAGGGCCCGCCGGCCCCCACGGTGTTCCGCCGACCCGTTCGTCCGCCGGTCGTGGGGTGGAGCCGAGCCGGTGGTCGGCTCGACGGCGGTAGCGGACCCGTTCACGGGGGTGCCGGGCGGAGCCGACCTGTTCACGGGCGTCGCGGGCGGAGCCGACCCGTCAGATTCCGTCGACCCGTTCGCGGCCCCGCGGAGTTCGCCTCGCATGGTCGCGGGACCGTGGAATTCGGCCGCCGCCGTCGCGGGACCGTGGGGCTCGGCTGGCGCCGTCGCGGCTTCGCGGAGTTCGACCGGCGCGGTCGCCGGAGCAATCGGCTCCGGCCGCCCGGAGACGTCCTCAGGGAGGTCCGGGCCGGATTCCGCCAGATGGGGGCGCCGGGAAAGGCGTCCGCGCAACAGGCGAGGACGCGGAAAGCGCTCCTCGGGTACGGTCACACGCTTCGCCTCCTCCCGCCGCGTGAGAACTTGTTCCTGGACTATTACGACCCGTCACGAGGCGCGTTGACAGGGCACGTTCGTCGTCAATGTTTGGGAAGTCGGTTTTACAATACGTGGACCTGCCCAGGCTCCGCCGATCGGTGACAAAGAAGAGCCGATCGGATGACCACCGCGCAGGATCGGATGCACGTTCGCACACGGTCGGTCCATGACAGACAGTTACCGAACGTACGTAGCGTGCGATCTCTGCCGTCCATCCTCGATCGGCATGCGGCCACGCTCCAGTGAGGATGCAACCCGTGACCGTCCGTAGGGAACGGCATTGTGGATCCGATCAACAGCCGCTCTCCGGCCTCCCAGACCTACGCCGACAGGCTCTCGGCACCGCCCGCGGCCCCCACCGGGAGGCCGTCCGCACTCTCCGGGGGCCGTGCCGGGAAGCCCTCCGCACCCTCGGGTGGCCGCGCGGGGAGTTTCTCCGCGCCGACGAGCGGCTGCCATGGCACGACGGCCAGCTCCTCGATACGCTGCCACACCGGGCGCATCGCCACCTCCGGCTCTCGGGCGAACACGCTGCCCCGGATCCGCACGAACACGCAGTTGCCCACCCGTTCGAGCACCGCCTGCCGCCGCATGTCGCTCTCCCACTGCTCCGGGCCGTGGTAGGCGTCACCGTCGCACTCGATGGCGAGCCGCCGGCCGTCCGGAGCGGCGAGCACGAAATCGATGCGGTACGCGCCGACGCGGAACTGCGGCACCGGCCGGTACCCGCGGTCGACCAGCCGCCGCAGCACCTCCCGCTCGAAGTCGCTCTCGGCCAACTCGGACAGGTCGCCGGCGCTCCCAGGTTCTCCGGGCCCTCCGAAGGCGCCGGTTGCCTGCCTTGTGGGCGCGGATGACGTCAGATTCAGCGCGTACCTGAGCAGCAGCCCCCGCGCGTCGTCCGGCAGCAACGCCTGAGGCCGGATCGAGTGGAAGATCCACAGCTGGTCCCGCGCACGCGACGCGGCCACGTTGATCCGCCGGTGGTACTCCCGCCTCGTGAACGCCGCCACGCGCCCGTCGTTCTCGGACACCATCATCGACACCAGCACGACGTCCCGCTCGTCGCCTTGGAACGTGTACGCGTCGCCCACCCGTAGACGCCGGGCCTGCATCTCGTCCTCACCGATCGCCTCGCGCAGCGCCGACAACAGGTAGTTCGCCTGTCCGCTGGTGCTCAACAGGCTGACCACACCCAGCGTCTTCCCGGCGTACGTGGGGTCGGCCACGATCCCCTCGACCTGCGCGACGAGGGCGTCCGCCTCGGCGAGGTTGACGTCGCCGTGCGGTGCGATCGGCTGGCGCACCCCGTCCGGCAGGAACACCGTGCGGATCGGGGGCAGCGACGGCCGGTCCGCGCGCAGGGGCATGATCCGCCCGTCGTAGTAATGCCGCGAGGAGAACTCGATGATCTGTGGCACGCACCGGAAATGCTCGGTGAGCAAGATGCGTTCCGGCGACCGGCGCACCGCGTGGTCGTACAGGGACGACTCGGGGTCGAAGTGCTCGGCCGAGGGCACGTCTCCCAGGTGCCCGGCGATGAGCCCGGAGACCGATCCGACGAACCCGAGCTGCGGCCCGATCTGCTGGTCGTCGCCGACCACGACCGCCCGTTCGGCGAGCGAGAGCACGGGCAGCGCGAACAGGTCAGCCTGCGACGCTTCGTCCACGATCACCACGTCGAAATGCGCGCCGCCGGCGAACTGCTCGATCGCCCGGTCCACCGACATGACCCAGACCGGCACGGCCTCGACCGCGGAGGCCATCGCGCGTTGGGCGTGCTGCTGCCAGGCGGCGGCGTTGCGCCCGGTCCCCTTGCCGATCTTGCGGAGCGCGGTCGTCCAGTCAGCGAGCGCGGCACGTCGCCGGTCGTCGAGGGCACGCGACACCTCGAGCCACGCCGACGCCACCACGAGTTCGCCGGTCAGCCGGCGGATCTTCGCCCGGCCCCGCTCCACCCGGCGCGCCAGCACCGCCGGGTCGACGCTGCCGACCACCTCGTCGAACCAGGTCTGCGCCCGCCGCCACTGCCAGGCTCGCAGGCACGTGGCGCCGGACACCGCGGGCACCCGGCTCGCTTCGACGAGCGCGGCCCATTCCGGCGCGGCCTCCGCGAGCCGGTCGCGCAGTTCCCGATACCGCTCGACGGCCGGACGCAGCTCCAGCAGCCGCCGCACCTCGGCGACCTCCGCGTCCCAGCCGCGGGTCGACGTGACGTCCTCCGCGAGCTCGGGACCGGACTTGATGTCGGCCCAAGCCGCGGACAGGCGGGGCCAGCGCGCCACCGTCTCTGCCACGGCGGCGTCCGCGTACGCCAGTTCGTGTGCCTCCAGGATCGCCGGGCAGCCCTCGAGCAGCGCGGCGATCGCGGTCAACCGCCCCGCGTCGAGTTCCAGCTCTTCCTGGGGCGCCACCCTCCGCAGCCGTTCGGACAGGGCAGGCCACCCTCGGCGGTCCCAGTCCAGCGACTGTGCGGCCTCGGCGAGCAGCGTTCCCGCCCACACCTCGGGGTCCGTCCACTCCCTCGCGGCGCCCGGTGCGGGGATGTCCAGCCGCCGGATCCACTGCGACCAGTGCTCGGCCAGCTCTCGCCGGGCCTGCTCCCGGCGCACCCACGCCGCCGCCAAATCCACGTCCGCCGTGGCCCGCACCGGCTCGCCGTCGATAAGCACCTCGCCGGCCAGTTTGTAGAGCGCGGGCTGCATCAGCCAGCTCAGGCCACGACCGGCCGCGAACCGCTCCCGCATCTCGGCGAGCTGCCCGAGCAGCCGTTTCGGCTGTGCGGACAGTGGCTCCGGCACGACGATCCGGTGCCCGGCCAGCCTCCGCGCCAGGTCGGCGAGCTGCGCCAACAGCCCCTCGGTCGCGGCGATGTGATCGGCCCACAGGCCGGCCCAGTGTGGATCGGCGAGCAGGCGGCCGAGGCGATCCGGCCAGCTGCCCTCTCGCCGCCGCACCCAGGACACCGCGTGGTGCAGGTCCGCGAGGAGACCGGCCAGGCCGGAACGATCGAGGACGCGTACCTCATCGGGGTCTATGCCTGCCGCCGCCAACCGCGACGTCTCCGCCGAGGCCTCCGCCCACCGGGCCCGGTTCTGCGACGCGGTCCGCGCGTCGGGCAGCAGCGTGACATCCGGCAACGCCCCCATCGCGGCCGCCCGGTCCGCGGCCGAAAGCCCGGCGGCCAGTTCGAGCAGCTCAGCGAACTCGTCCGCGGACAGCGGGGGCGCCTCGGCCACCGGATCCGGGATGCCGCTGTGGGCTGTCGCACGCTCCCGGAGCCACGCGCCCACCTCGGCGGGTGAGAGGTCGGCGCCGTCGATCCGGTACGTCACGGCCTCGTTCTCGGCGATCGCCCGCAACCCACCCAGCGCCGCCGCCAGGTCACGCTCGGCGTCCTCCAGCCGGTCGGTGAGCCGCCGGACCCGCGCGGCCTCGGCCTCCTTGTCCAGGGTGGCCGCCCGATCGGACAGCTCACGCGCGGCGAGTTGCAACTGGACCAGCTGGTCGGTGGTGCGGCCGAGGACGGCCAGGCAGAGGGAACGGATGTCTTCGGGCAGCCCGTCGCGCAGGACGCGGAGGGGGTCCTCCTTCTGCGCGACGACCAGCACCCGCTTGCCATTGGCCATGAGGTGGCAGATCAGGTTGCGGATGGTGTGGGTCTTGCCGGTGCCCGGCGGCCCCTGGACCGCGACGCTGCGGTGGTGCGCGAGGCGGCGGGCGATGGACTCCTGCGCCTCGTTGGTCGGCAGGGGCATAAGCAGCCGTTGGCCGACACGGTGCCAGTCTTCCGGGCGGTCCGCCGGCATCCGTAGCCGACTGGGCTCGTGGGCGACGATCGCGGCGAGCGCGCCGATGGCTGCCACCTCGCCGTCGAGCAGCCGGTTGCGCAAGCCTTCCAGGAATCCGCGCAGCAGACGCTGTTTCGGACGGGCGAACAGCACACCGGTGTCGACGATGTGTGGCCGCGTGCTGACCTCGCCCGCAGACCCGGCCGCCTCCGCCGACAGCACGACCCGATCGTGACCGAGG
>Ga0081539_10003769_pt1 | contig 17944 bp, 21 predicted proteins | sample TabmetS4T2R2_FD_71023 | JGI IMG/M metagenome (GOLD analysis project Ga0081539, IMG submission 71023) | Tabebuia heterophylla rhizosphere microbial communities from the University of Puerto Rico - S4T2R2 | ecosystem: Host-associated > Plants > Roots > Rhizosphere ...
GCCCGCTGAGCCGTCGACGGACAGCCAGCCTTGTGCTCGCGTATCGCGCAAAAAGCAGCAGCCGTCCGCGCGACAGTTTCAACGAGCGCTGCGCGCTCGCTCAACGCGACGATCAGGCCCGGCGAGTCACCGTGTTCAAGATTCGGCGTCGATCTCTCACGCCACGCCGAATATGGTCTCCGGGCGTACCGCCTCCGACCGCGCGGCGAGCTACCTTGACGACTATGGACCTAAACGCCATCGAATCGTTTGGCGGAATCGCCGCGGACGAAGATGAGCTGCTCCGAGACTGCTTCCAGGACCATCCGGCGTACGTCGCCGCGCGCAGCCGAAGCAAGTTCCTTGTAATCGGCCGCAAAGGGAGCGGCAAGACTGCGATCTATCAGAAGTTGCTACTTGAGCGTGGCCACAACTTCTTCAGCATAGGTCACACGTTCGACGACTACCCGTGGCACCACCATGACCTACAGGCACAGGTCGGAGTCCCAGAGGAACGCCGCTACGTCCACAGCTGGAAATACCTGATTCTGCTAACCCTCAGTAAGATACTCCTCAACCAGGACCAGTCTCAGCCCTGGTCTGAGGAGGCATTCGAGGCGCTCGCCCAGCTGGAGAGCTTCGTCGTGGACTCGTATGGGTCGCGAGATCCTGACGTCTCGCAGCTCTTCTCTCCCGAGAAGGAGCTGCGCTTCAAGGGCGGCTTCAAGTTGCCCTTCGTGGCGCTGGAGGGAGAGCGGGTACGGGTTCGCGAACTCCCTGCCCACGTGCAGGAAGTCAACGCGGAGGTTCAGTCCAGGGTCATTGCGGTCCTTAACCCCACGAACGAGTACTTCGTGTGCTTTGACCAATTGGACCTCGGCTTCTCGACGAGCGATCCGAAGTACGCCGAGCGCGTGATCGGTCTGATTCTCGCCGCCCGTGACCTGGCACGAGCTGCCTCACAGGCTGGGGCGCAGCTTGCCGTCGTCATTTTCCTGCGCGACGACATTTACCGAGTTTTGCAGTTCGAGGACAAGAACAAGATCACCGAACGGTACGTGGCGACCGTAGAGTGGAACACGGGTCGCGACTCGGAGTTTACGCTGAAGCGTCTGATGGAGCGGCGCTTCGGCCGTGTACTCAAGGGTGACGGCGAGATCGTTTCTTGGGACGCGGTCTTCGACGAGACCAAGGAGATGCCGAGTCGGCAGACGAAATACGCACACATATGCGACAGGACGTTCCTTCGGCCGCGGGACATCATCAAGTTCTGCAACGAGGTGCTGGATTCCCACCGGAGGGGCGACGGCGGCGGCCACTTCGTCAATGCCGACCTGATCGAGGCGAGGCGCGAGTACTCGGACTACTTGCTGAGAGAGCTCGACGACGAGATCGCGAAGCACATTCCTAACTACAAGGCGTACCTGGACGTTCTCCAGTCCATCGGGCGCGAGATCTTCACGCGCGAACAGTTTCGTGATGCTTGGTCGCGCCGACCGCAACTCGCGAACGACGATCCTGAGAAGGCATTGCAGGACTTGTTCGACTTCTCCGTCATCGGCTATCTCAAGACCGGCGGCGGAGGAGGCGGAAGCAAGTATGCGTGGCGATATCTCGATCCTCGCCCTCATCGCGCAATCCTCCCGGCTGACGCCGAAACGCTCCGGGTCCACCCAGGATTCAAGGAAGCGCTCGACCTCATTAAGGGCGCTGCGACTTGAGCCCGCGGCGTTCGCGCCGCTCGCGGCCTGCCGCTTCGCGTGATCGCAACGTGGCTGCATCCCCTTCGGCCGTATCCGCAGAGCTCCTTGCGAACGACTCTCATGCGTCGGTCGCGGTGAGCCACCGTTCGATCTTTCAGCGGAGGAAGAAGCGGCGCTTTCCTCGCTTCCGGCTCGGGAGCATGCTTCGCCTCGCCCAGTCCTCGACGGTCGACTTCGGGATGCCCAAGAGCGCGGCGACGTCTGCGGCGGTCATGACGCCGGTGCGGGTCAGCGGGCGCGTGGAGCCGTCCGTCACGCCTACTCCCGGTCGTCGATGGCGTTCTCGACGTGGGCGGCGACCTCGATGCCGCCACGCCGCACCGCGAGCCGGGGCGCGCACTCCTGTCCCGCGATCTGCTTCGCGCTCGTCCTCGGACTGGAGGTCATCGCGGTGTAGGCGGGGCGGCCCGAGCGCACCCGCAGGAGATCGTGCGACCGCCGATCCGGCCAGCAAGCCAGCTATCCAGCTATCCAGCCAGCAGTCCGGCCCGACAGCTCTGCAGCCATCCAGCCGACCGCGACGTCCGGCCCGCACTCGCCCTCGACCTCCGCACGCTCCCAGCAGCGACGCAGCCTGCCTCACCTGAGAAAATCCGCCGACGACCGGTGATGACCCGGGACTTATGCGACAGCCCCCCACGAAATGGATACATCTCACGCTGGCTGAGCGCCGTTCCGTTTAGGCGAAGGGAGAGGAGTGGGACTTCCCGCCTTCGTGGCGCTAGCCAGGGGGCCATATCTGCCCGAGAACGCGCAGAGCCCAGTTCCGCGGAATGGAACCGGTGCTCACGTATCGCGCGTAAAACGCGCCGATCAGCATGTTCTCGGCCGCGTCGACGTCCAGATCGCCCGGCAACTGCCCCTCCTCGACACCGAGCTCCAGCGCCTCGCGGAGCGCCCGGCGACGTGGGCCTGCGAGCCGGGCGCGGAACCGCCTGATCAGCTCGGGCGTTCGTTGTTCCTCTGCGAGCAGGGTGGCGAGCAGCGCGATCGAGTTGGGGCGCCGAAGATTTCGACCGAAGTTCTCGAGGATTGCGAGCGCCCGCTCACGGGGTGGACCATCGCCGAGCGTCAGTGGATCAACGCGCAGCGAATCGACGGCCGCGATGGCAAGGGCTGCCTTGCTGGGATACCTCCGCCGGACGCTTGGGACCGTCGTACCAGCAAGAGCCGCGACGGCCTCGATCGACATGTTCGCGTAGCCGCGCTCGCGCAGGAGCTGGTCGGCGGCGAGCACGATCGCTTCGTCCAGGCGCGGATCGCGAGGACGACCCGGGCGGCTTCTCGGGGCGACTTTCATTCCGATTGGCTATCGTAACGTAATCGGCAGTCACAACTCGACGACCCACGGAGGCCGGCATGCCCGTAGTCAGAATCTCGAAGGGGCGCTGCGCGCCTGAGCATCTAGCCGAGGCGGAGCGGCTTCTGAAGGAGAGCGAATCAGCATTACGCGATCCGCTCGAGCGGCTCAACGGCCTGATCCACTACTACGTGGGCATCGATCGCGAACTCGGCTACCTGACGAACGTGAGCGTCTGGGAAACGCTCGAGGACGCCCATCAGATGGACTCGCTCCAGCCGATGCTGGCGCAGCGCCCGCTTCTCGAGGCAGCAGGGGTCGGCTTCGAGACGATCACGAACCATCAGGCCATCTGGACGATCACGCCATGAGCGCGACCGTCCAAGGGCCTTGCGTCGACACAGCAACGTGGCTGCGACCGAGGTGCTGAGCTAGCGGCTAGGGGGCAGCCGGTCGTCCGCGACCAGCAGGTGTCGCTCGAGCTTTGCTCTCGGTTCATCTCTGTTCGACGATTTCGAGACTTCCGCGACGACGCGCATCGCGGCCCAGTCGCCGGCGACCGCGTGACTGGGGAGGCGCCCGCGCACCGCTCCTTGTCGTCCACGCGACAGTGGATGCGGCCGGAGCCGGGCTAGCGCATGTGCCTCGAGAAGCAGCAGTCTCACCCTGCGCTCCTGTTCCTCGTCCTGAGCGGGCGCGCTGTCGCCGCCGACTTACGCTCGGGCGCGCGGACTCGGCGAGCGCGGCCGCCTTGTGGCCCGCTTCCCGCGCGAACCGGGGCTGCGCTCCGCGTCGTCGAAACACCCTGCGATGCGAAGAGCGGGTCCGGCCGACCCGGATGACCTCCGTCAGGTCCGACTGTTCCACGCCTGGTGCGACAGCCACGCGTGGTAGCGAAAGCGCGGCTCCATGGCACTGGGCCGCCATCGCCGGGTTCCTCGCGGACGAGTCATGCGTCAGCCGCGGTGAGCCACCCTTCGATCTCCCATCGCAAGAAGAAGCGGCGCTTGCCTCGCTTCCTGCTCGGGAGCATGCTTCGCCTCGCCCAGTCCTCGACGGTCGACTTCGGGACGCCAAGGAGCGCGGCGACGTCTGCCGCGGTCATGACGTCGGCGCGGGTCAGCAGGCGGGTGGAGCCGTCCGTCACGCCGACTCCCGGTCGCCGAAGGCCTTCTCGACGCGGGCGGTCACATTGGTGCCGCCACGTCGCACCGCGAGACGGGGCGCGCTCGTCTGTAGCGCCATCGGCTTCGCGTTCGTCCTCGGACTGGAGCTCATCGCGGTGTAGGCGGGGCGGCCCGAGCTTACCCGCAGGAGATCGTGCGACCGTCGCTCCGGCAGCAAGCCAGCTATCCAGCTATCCGAGCCAGCAGCCCAGCCCGACAGCTCCGCAGCAATCCAGCCGCCCGCGACGACACCTGCCGAACTCGTTCTCGATCCCTACACGTACCCGCCAGCGACGAAGCCCGTCCACGCGCACGCCCAGCCCGACCTGCTCCATCCGTCCCTCGCCGCCGACCTCCTCCCCCTCGCCGCCCGCCCGCACCGCCGCCGACTCCCACAGCCGCATCCCACCACCGTCAACAACCCCGTCCACGCCCATCCCGACCACCGACCACCTGTCTCCCAAATCGCCCGCTCCCGCCCTCCACCGCTCCTGATCCGACTGCGACCACACGCCCACCTCCCTCCTGACCCATGGTGTGGGTGTGTGGTCGGGGAAGGAGTGAAATCCCCAGGCGGGAGCGGGCGATTCGGGCCGTCTATCCGTATCGACGGACGAACGGGTTGCCGGAGGGGTAGCTGCGGCAACGGGTTCGAGGCTCAAGTGGTACCCACAAGTGGTACCCACGGCCTACAACCCCCTACACGCCCACAACCAGACACAAGAAAAGCCCCGCATTAGCAGGGCGTCTCTGAGAGCGGACGACGGGCCTCGAACCCGCGACCTTCGGCTTGGGAAGCCGACGCTCTACCAACTGAGCTACGTCCGCGTCGGCCCGATCATAGAACGTGGTTCATCCTCGGATCGGGCCGGGCGGTCGTCACGCTACTCGCAGCGAGAGCTCCTCGTCGGCGTCGAGCTCGTCCTCGATCGCGGCCGCCGCCCCGCGCAGCACGCGCTGCTCGAGGCTGTCCCTCCGCGGCTCGTCGGGCAGGGACGCGGTGAGCGCGTGGTGCAGCCACCACAGCGCGCGTGTCCGGGCCCGGCTGGGCTCGTCCATCGCCTCCAGCGCGGTCGTCAGCAGCTCGCGCCACGTGGAGCTCGGATGGAGCTCCTCGCGGGCACTGCGGAGGCGCTCGCGGGGGGTGTTGCGGTCGTCTGACACTCGGCGGGGGGCTCCTGGGGGCGTTGGTGGCACGGCTCTCTCCTTCCTGCCCCTTCAACGGCGACGCGCCTGGAAACTTGCTGCGATCGACCGCTGCAGTGGACAGGTTGCGCAATACGCTGCGCACCAGCCGTGTCGCGCCTGTCCATCCCCGCCATCGCCGCCGTCCTCGCCGTGTCGCTCGTCGCCCTGCTCGCCTACGGCGTCCTCGCGAAGGGTGACGACACGAGCCTCGACGAGGCGGTCTCCAACGGCGAAAGGCCCACCGCCCCGACACGCGCGCTGCCGCTGCTCGGCGCCGCGGGCGAGCGCTCGATGGCCGACTACCGCGGACAGGTGCTGGTCCTGAACTTCTGGGCCGCGTGGTGCACGCCGTGCAAGGCCGAGGCGCCCGTGCTGAGCCGCACGTACGAGCGGCTGCGGCGCGAGAAGGCGGGGACCGTCCTCGGCGTCACCTACCGCGAGGCGTCGCCGAACTCGCTGAAGTTCGTCCGCGACGAGAGCGTCCCCTACCCCTCCGTGCGCGACGTCGAGGGCGAACTCGCCGAGGACTACGGGACCCACAAGCTCCCGGAGACGTTCGTCATCGACAGGGAGGGTCGCATCGCCGGGATCGCCCGCGGCCAGGTCGACGACGACACGATGACGAAGATGCTCGATCGCGCGCTCGGGTGAACTGCGACGCGCGCGCCGCATATGCGGCAAGCTGCGCGATTCCCCCCGCCGAAAGGGATGAGCATGCTCCCGCTGACGTTCCGCCGCGTCGGCGTCGTCGCGCTCGCAGCCGGCGCCTTCGCGCTGCTCGCGGAGACGAGCGACGCCGCCACCGTCTCCGGCACCCTCCGCGCCGGCCGCGGCTACACGGTCATGGCGCTCGCGCCCTCGGGCGCGGCGACGGTCACGAAGGTCGGGCGCTCCGGCGCCTTCCGCCTGATGCTGCCCAACGGCGCACGCAACGCCACGCTGCAGCTCCTGCGTCCCAGCGGCGCCTACTTCGGCCCGCTCACGCTCGGCCCGGCCCGCAACGGCCGCGTCCCCGTGGCGCTCAAGGGCACGACCGTGCAACTCGGCGCGATCCGCCTCCGTCGCGGCTTCGCGGCGACCCTCGAGGCCGTGGCCGCCTCCGCGCTCGGCAGTGCGGCGCGCGCGAAGGCGTCCCGATCGGGAGCGCCGATCGGCGCCGGCAAGCTGGGCCTCGTGCGCACCGGCGGCCGAGCGAGCGCGCACGCCGCCGGAGGCAACCGCGGCGCAGCCAACGGCGGGACCGACACGGATCGCGACGGCCTGCCCAACGCGGTCGACGCCGACGACAACGGCAACGGCATCCTGGACGCGGTCGATCCCGCGAGCGCGCGCGCATCGGGCGCCGGCCTGTTCAGCGAGATCCAGATGCGCCTGGAGAACTCGCTCAACGCGAACGCGGGCACGGTCACGCGCCGGCAGATCGACGCGATGGAGCAGCTCGGCCTGCGCCTGAACTTCTGGCTGCCCGCCCAGGTGCCCGGGACCGGCGCGCGCGTGAGCTCGATCGGCGTCGACTGCCTGCGCCTCGCGTACTGCCGCGCGGGAGACGGCACGGCGATCATGTCCAACGGGGGCAACACGCCGCAGGCGCTCGCCGGCCGGCTGTGGCGGACGCTCGACGACGATCACGACGGGTTCCTGGACCTCCCCGCGAGCCCGTCGCAGCCCGATGTCTTCAGCCTCCAGATCCAGCCCAACGTCCCCACCGCGGACATCTCCCCCGGCGACACGTACCAGTTCCACATGCGCACCGCTGGCGGCGACGTCGTGGTGCCGACGACGCTCACGGGCTACTTCGTGACCACGCCGGCCGTCGCGACCCTGAACGGGCAGACCGTCAGGTACCCGGTGACGAACGCGACCGTCGGCTCGCAGACCAACCCGGTCCGGATGACGGGCGACTCGCTCAGCGTGACGCTGTGGCGCCCGCAGCGCGCGGCGCTCCCCGGCGAACGCGGCGAGCTCACTGACCAGGGGCACCTGCACTACGCCGTCAACGTCCACAACGCGTCGAACACCATGGAGCTGGCCTGCGGCGGCGACTACACGGGCCTCTCCTCGACGCTGCGCGTCGCCTCCGGCGGCGACACGGCGACGCAGCTGTTCCCGCTCACGGACACGGCCGATGACGCCGCGCCGTCGGCGGAGAACACGATGAGCTTCACGTTCGACCTCGGGGGCTGCATGCGCCGCAACGGCGTCGATCCCACCGGCCAGCTCGTGCCGCTGCCGATCATGGCGGTCGGGGAGTCGCGGCCGGGCGGCGTCGACCGCACCTCGCAGGTCATCTACGTCTGCTTCCCGGGCTGCACCCCGCCGACGATGCAGGGGCCGCCCGGACCCTGACGCGCGCACTACCCTGGCGGCAGAGCCGTGTCGCGCCTCACCGCCCGCCTCCTTGCCGTCCTCGTGACCGCCGCGCTCGCCGTCGCGCCGGCCGCGAGCGCCGCGCCACCGACGCTGCCCGACGTCGAGGACGAGGTGATGTGCCCGACCTGCAACACGGCGCTCAACGTGGCGAACAGCCCCCAGGCCGACGAGGAGCGCGCGTTCATCCGCAGCCTCATCGCCCAGGGCAAGTCCAAGGCCGAGATCAAGGAGGCGCTGGCGCGCGAGTACGGCCGCGACGCCCTCGCGATCCCGAAGGCGGAGGGCTTCGACGTCGCCGCGACGATCGTCCCGATCGGTGTCGGCGTCGGCGCGCTCGCCCTGCTTGCGATCCTCCTCCCACGCTGGCGCCGGAGGTCGCGGAGCGATCCCACCGCGCCCGCCGCCGCCGGCCCGGCGCTCTCCGCCGCAGATTCGGCACGGCTCGATGAAGAGCTGCGCCGTTTCGACCGATAACCAGGGAGATGGCCAGCGCAGACACCACCGTCGTCGCCGCGTTCGCGGTCGGCGTCGCCTCGTTCGTGTCCCCCTGCGTGCTCCCGCTCGTGCCCGGCTACCTCTCCTCCGTCTCCGGCGTGAGCATCGAGGAGCTGCGCGGCCCGGACCGCCCGGTGGGTCGCATCCTCTGGCCCGCAGCGATCTTCTGCCTGTCGTTCACGGTCATCTTCGTCGCCCTCGGCATGACGGCGACCGGGATCGGCTCGACCCTCGCCGACCACAGGCGATTGCTCGACCAGATCGCCGGCGCGCTGATCATCGCGATGGGCGTCCTGTTCGTCCTCGCGCCCCTGTTCCCGCGGCTGGCGAAGGAGTGGCGTCCGGACGCGCTCATGCTGCGCGCCGGCGGCGGCCCGATCATCGCCGGCGCCGCGTTCGCCGTCGCGTGGACGCCCTGCATCGGCCCCACGCTTGCGGCGATCCTCAGCGCGGCCGGCACCAGCGACTCGGCCGGCAAGGGCGGCGTGCTGCTCGCCTGCTACTCGCTCGGGCTCGCCGTCCCCTTCCTGCTGACGGCCGTCGCGTTCGACCGCGCGACCACCGCGTTTCGCTGGCTGCGCAACCACTATGTCCTCGTCACCGCGCTGTCCGGCGCCGTGCTCATCGCGATGGGCGTGCTCATGCTCACCGGCGAGCTGACCTGGCTGAACGCGGAGGCGCAGAAGCTCATGGAGAAGCTGGGACTGGACTTCGTGTACTCCCTCTGAGGAGACTCACGAGATGTCCAGCACTCGCCGGCGCACCGTCACCACCGCGGACGACGTGCACCTGCACGTCGTCGAGGCCGGCGATCCCGCCGCACAGCCGCTCGTCCTCATCCACGGCTTCGCCTGCTCCTCCCAGTACTGGCACCGTCAGCTCGCCGATCCGGTCCTGACCGAGCGCTTCCGGGTCATCGCCCCGGACCTGCGCGGCCACGGGTCCTCACAGACGGCCCTGGCCGATGCGCAGATCTCCACGTCCTCGATGGACGACGGCGCCCGGCTGTGGGCGCAGGACGTCGACGCCGTGTGCGAGGGCCTCGAGGCTCCGATCCTCGTCGGCTGGTCGTTCGGGGGAGCGGTCGTGCAGTCCCACGCGTACGTCCACGGCGGCATCGGGGATGCGGCGGCCGTCGTGCTGCTGAACGTGCCTTGCATCCTCGGCCCGCCGGTTGACGGCAGCCCGGTTGCCGAGCTCGTGACCCCGGAGGCGATCGGCGCGCTCGTCGCCACCACCAGGGGCGAGCTCGAGGGCTTCGCCGATGTCGTTCTCGCACGTGGCCCGAAGGACGACTCGATCGACGACGAGGACCGCAGGATGGCCGAGGAGATCGCCCGCCAGTGCCCGCCATCGGTCTGCTCCGGGATGCTTGCGTACGCCTACGACTTCCGGGAGTTCGTCGCCTCGCTGCCGGAGGAGGAGCGCGAGCGCATGACCGCCGTCGTCGCCGAGGAGGATCGGATCTTCCGGGCGGCCGCGACGCACGCCGTCTGGCAGGGCGCCGGCGTGCGCACGGTGGGTGTCGCCGGCGAGGGCCACGCCCTGTTCCTGCGCGATCCCGACCGGTTTCGCGAGGTCCTGCTCGCCTGCCTGTGACCGTCGGACCGCCTCGCGCGCCGCAACGAGCCGGCGCGTCTGCAGCTGCGGCTACATGGACTCCGGTGCGCTGACGCCGAGCAAACCCAGCGCGGCGGCGATCGTGCGTTGGGTGGCGACGCACAGGCCGAGCCGCAGGTCCTCCACGCCCTCCCCCTCGGCGCCGACGACCTGGCAGTCGCGGTAGAAGGCCGTGAACGTCTGCGCCAGCTCGAGCGCGTAGCCCGCGATGCGGTGCGGCGCGCGCCGCTCGGCCGACTCGGCGACCTCCTCCGGGAAGGCGAGGAGCTTCTTCACGAGCGCGCGCTCGGAGGGATCGAGCGCCACGCGCGGCGGCGTGCCGGCGGCCGCGAGCGCCGCATCGACGCGCTCCTCCCCCGCCTTGGCCAGGATCGAGGAGATGCGCGCGTGCGCGTACTGGACGTAGTAGACGGGGTTCTCGTTGGACTGCCGCTTGGCGAGGTCGAGGTCCAGGTCGACCGTCGTGTCGTGCGAGCGGCCGAGCATGAAGAACCGCGTCGCGTCCACGCCGATCTCGGCGAGGAGGTCGTCGAGCGTGATGAACTCCCCCGCCCGCTTGGACATCTTCGCCCGCTCGCCGCCCTCGACGACGTGCACGAACTGCATGATGAGGATCTCCAGGCGATCGGGGTCGACGCCCAGGGCGGCGACGGCGGCCTTCATCCGCCCGATGTAGCCGTGATGGTCGGCGCCGAAGACGTCGATCAGCCGGTCGTAGCCGCGATCGAACTTGTCCGAGTGATAGGCGATGTCGGAGGAGAAGTACGTCGGCTCCCCGCTGGAGCGCTCGAGCACCCGGTCCTTGTCGTCGCCGGTGTCGGTGGTGCGCAGCCACAGCGCGCCCTCCGAGCGGTACAGGTGCCCGTGCGCCTCCAGCTGCTCGTACGCGTGCTCGACTGCGTTCGGATCCCCGTCGTACAGGGAGCGCTCGAAGAACCAGGTGTCGAAGTGGACCCGATAGGCCTCCATGGTCGCGCGGTGACGCTCGAGCATGAGCTCGACGCCGCGCCGCGCGAGCTCGTCGGGGTCGGCGTCGGCCGCGCCGGGGATCCGCTCGGCGAGCTCGGCGACGTACTCGCCCTGGTAGCCATCCTCGGGCACCTCCTCGCCGCGCGCCCGCGCGCGGATCGAGGCGCCAAGCTTGCCGATCTGGCTGCCGGCGTCGTTGATGTAGTACTCGCGGTCGACGTCGTTGCCGGCGAACTCCAGCAGCCGCGCGAGGGCGTCGCCGAGCGCGGCGTGGCGGCCGCTCGCCGCGGTGAGCGGCCCGGTCGGGTTCGCGGAGACGAACTCGACGAGGATCCTCTCGGGGACCTCCGGCGTGCCCGCGCCGAAGCGATCGCCGGCGGCGAGGATGTCCGCGAGCGCGGCGGCGTGCCAGCCGTCGGACAGGAAGAGGTTCAGGAAACCGGGGCCGGCGATCTCCACGCGCTCGAGGCGGTCCCCGAGGCGCGCTCCGAGCTCCGCGCCCACCTGGCCGGCGACGTCGCGCGGCGGCGCTCCGACGACCGGCGCGAGCAGCATTGCGGCGTTCGTGGCGTAGTCGCCGAAGCCCGCCTTCTTCGGGCGCTCGAGCGTCAGCCGGCTCGACGGCGGGACCGCGTCGCCGCCGATCGCGGCGGCCGCGGCCTCGACTGCCTCCCGGAGATCGGCGAGCGTTGGCACGTCAGTGATGGTAGGGCTCGCCCGCCAGGATCCGGTGCGCTCGGTACAGCTGCTCGAGCAGGACGACGCGGGCGAGCTGATGTGGCATCGTGAGCGGCCCCAGCGACAGCCGGTGATCCGCCTCGGGCAGCTCGAGGCCGTAGGCGCCGCCGATGACGAGGCACACGTCCAGCGCCGCCTCCCGCCGCGCCTGCACCCAGCGGCTGAAGGCGATCGAGTCCATCGCCTCCCCGCGATCATGCAGGAGCGACACGAACGAGCGCTCCGGAATGCGCCGCGCGACCGCGTCGTCCTCGCGCACCTCGATGAGCTCGACGGTCGCGTAACGGCGCAGGAGTCCCCGGTAGTGCTCGACGTCGTCGGCGAACGGGGGCCGCAGGCGGCCCACCGAGAGGACGGTCCACCGCATCGTCTGCGATGGTAGGTCCATGTCCGACGCCGATCAGGGCCCCGAGCGGCACATCAACATCCATTTCTCCCCGGAGATCATGGGCGGCGCGTATGCGAACTTCGCGAACGTGTCGTTCTCGGACTACGAGTTCACGATCACCTTCGCCCGCGTCGACCACGAGGTGGAGGACGACGAGATCCCCGGTGTCGTCGTGTCGCGGGTGAACCTCTCGCACCGGTTCGCGCGCGAGCTGTCGGAAGCGCTGCAGGACGCGCTGTCGAAGTGGGCGACGCGGGAGGGCATCAAGAACCTCCCGGAGTTCGGCGACGACGATCCGCGCGACAGGTCCTAGCCGCTGAACGAGCTGACCGTGAACGGCGCGCCGCTGGGGTCGCGCAGCGCCGCTATCCGTGTCGGCCCCTCGTCGTAGGGCGCGACGGCGATCGCGCCCCGCAGCTCCTCCGCGCGGCGGGTCAGCCACTCGGGGCGGGTGCCGACGCCTGCGAGCGCCCGGCCGTCGAGCTGCGCGACGGCACCCTGGAGCGTCCAGCCCAGCAGCTCGCAGTAGAAGTCGAGGTCCGCGCACTCCATCCAGCACGGGACGCCGGGCGGATAGCGGTCGCTCATGGTCGCTTCTCCCCGGCAGCGACACCGATGCCGATGCGCTGCACGGTCGTCGGGTGGGTGCCGAACAGAAACGAGCTCCAGCCAGGCGGATCGGGGTCGCCGACGTTCTTGACCGAGATGCGCCGCTGGAAGGAGACGAACGCGTCCGGCTGGTGGGTGAGCTCCAGCGCGAAGCTGTCCGCGCGCGCCTCGACGCGCCGGGAGAGCTGGTTGGAGACGCACGTGAGCAGGAACGTGATCACGCCCACGCTGAGGGCGAGGGCGGGCAGGACCGCTGGGCCCGTGCGCTGCTCCTCCGGCGCCAGCCGAGCGGTCATGCGGCTGGCCGCGAACAGCCCGACCGGGGTGACGATCGCCAGCCAGAGCAGCCCGTGGGGGACGTCGTCGTAGCGGACATGGCCGAGCTCGTGCGCGACGACGAGCCGCACCTCGTCCCGATCGAAGTCCTGCAGCAGGTTGTCGTAGAGCACGACGCGCTTGGTCTGGCCGAGGCCGTTGACGTAGGCGTTGGAGGCGGTGGTTCGCTTGCTGGCGTCCATCCGGTAGACCTCCCCCACGTCGACGCCCGCGCGCCGCGCGAGTTCGAGCACGTCGTCGCGGGTCTGGCCGGCGGGCAGACGGTCGAAGCGATTGAAGATCGGATCGAGCACGACCGGGCCCGCGTACGTCGTCGCAGCCCCGAAGGCGACGACGATCACCGAGCCCGGGATCCACCACGTGCGCGGCATCCGGCGCATGAGGCCGACGCCGAGCGCCGCGCCGACCCCCGCGAACACCGCGCCGATCGCCCACGTGCGCACGAGGTCGAGGGCGTAGCCGCCCCACGACTGCGTCACCAGCCCGACGTCGCGCGCCCGCTCGCGCGCGATCGCCTTCAGCGGCAGCGGCGCGGCGTCGACGAGCACCGAGAGCGCGGCGCCCGCCACCGCGGCGGCGACGATCGGCCGCCGGAACGGCCCCCGCAGGACCCGCGGCGGGCGGCGCACGAGCAGGGCGAGAAGCCCCAGCTCGACGACGAGCACGGCCAGCGACAGCATCAGCTGCGGGCGCCGGAAGTCGCGCGCACGCTCGAGCTGTGCCTCGCTGAAGTACGATGCTGCGCGCACCGGCGCCGGATGCATCACGCCGTGGCGTGGCCACATGAGCCCCACCGCCGCCTCCGCGACGACCACGGCGGCGACGACGGCGACCGGCACGCCTAGCCGTCGACGGTGCACCCGCACCACTGTTGCAGATGCGCGCCGCCCTTCTCTCCGACGTCCACGGCAACCGCCACGCCTTCGAGGCTGTCCTCGCGTCGACCGCCGAGCAGGGCGTCGACGCGATCTGGTGCCTCGGCGATCTCGTCGGGTACGGCGCCGATCCCAACGCCTGCGTCGCGCTCGCGCGTGAGCGCTGCTCGCTCGTGTTGGCGGGCAACCACGACCTCGCGGTCACGGGCGACCTCTCGCTGGAGGAGTTCTCGCGCGGAGCGGCGCTCGCGGCACACTGGACGCAGTCCGTGATCGACGACGAGCACCTCGATTTCCTCCGCGGCCTTGAGCCGAAGGGCCAGGCGGAGGGCGTGGGCCTGTACCACGCCAGCCCGCGCGACCCCATCTGGGAGTACGTCCTGAACTCGATGCTGGCCGACCTGTGCCTCACCGCGCAGCCCGAGCGCGTCAGCGCCGTCGGGCACTCCCATGTCGCGCTGTCGTTCAGCCGCTATCAGGAGGCGGAGGCGAGCGGCACGCCCCGCGAGGGCGGGGAGGTCGCGGATCTCAGCGAAGGCGAGTGGCTGCTCAACCCGGGGAGCGTCGGGCAGCCGCGCGACGGGGATCCCCGCGCCGCGTGGATGCTGCTCGACACCGAGGCGTGGATCGCGACGTGGCTGCGCGTGGAGTACGACATCGCCGGCGCCGCGGCGGCCATCCGCGCGGCCGGGCTTCCAGGGTCCCTCGCCGAACGGCTGGAGTACGGTCAGTAGCCGTGCGTCGCAGCGCAATCGTGCTCGTCCTTGCGTTCGTTCTCGGCCTCGCGGCCGCGTTCGTGTCGTCCTGCGCGAGCGACGGCGTGAAGGGCGGACTCCCGAGCACGAGCGCCGACGACCTCAAGTCGCAGATCGGCGACGTGCAGGAGTTCGTGGAGCGCGGCGACTGCGACGAGATCGACGGCCAGCTCCGCCAGGTGCAGCAGGCGATCGACAACCTTCCGCAGTCGACCGACCAGCGCCTGGTGGACAACCTGCGCCAGGGCGCCAATCAGCTGCAGACGGCCGCCATCCAGGCCTGCAACGAGCGGACCGACACGCAGCAGACCCAGACGCAGGAGACCGTCACGGAGACGATCCCGACGGTCACGCAAACCGTCCCGACGACCGCGACGACGACGCCTCCGACGACGGCGACCACGGCGCCGCCGACGCAGACGACGCCCCCGCAGACGAACACCACGCCGCCCCAGACGACGCAGACGAACCCCAACGACGGCACGGGCGGCCAGGGGGTGCAGCCGTGACGGCGGAGGTCATCGTCGGGCGCTACGAGCTCGGGGACCGTCTGGGCGCGGGCGGCATGTCGACCGTCGTGCTGGCGTTCGACCGCCGGCTGGAGCGCTACGTCGCGGTGAAGCTGCTGGCCGAGCACCTCGCCGACGACTCGCAGTTCGTGTCGCGCTTCAAGCGCGAGGCGCTGGCCGCCGCCCGGCTCGTGCATCCCAACATCGTGCAGGTCTTCGACTTCGGGCTCGACGAGGCGAGCGGGCGCCACTACATCGTCATGGAGTACATCCGCGGCAAGTCCGGCGCGCAGATCCTGCGCGACCAGGGCCGCCTGTCGGTGTCCGACGCGCTGCACCTCGTCGACGGGTCCTGCCGTGGCCTGCACTACGCCCATCGCCACGGCGTCGTGCACCGCGACGTCAAGCCGGGCAACCTGCTGCGCTCCGAGGAGGGGCAGGTCAAGCTCGCCGACTTCGGCATCGCGAAGGCGACCGACGGATCGGCGATCACCCAGGCCGGCTCGGTGCTGGGCACCGCCGCGTACCTCGCGCCCGAGCAGGCGCACGGCGAGGCGGCGACGCCGCGCTCGGACCTCTACGGCCTCGGCGTCGTGACGTACCAGCTCCTCGCGGGGCGGCTGCCGTACGAGGCGGCGTCCCTCACGGAGCTCGCCCTCGCCCAGCAGCGCGAGCATCCCCCGCGGCTCGACGAAATCAACCCCGCCGTCCCGCCGGCGCTCGCCGACGCCGTCGACCAGGCGCTCGAGCTCGAGCCCGAGGCCCGCTACGCGGACGCGGATGAGATGCGCCGCGCCCTGAACGGAGCGGCGCGCGGCGCCGGCGCGACCGACGACGCGACGCAGGTCGTCCGCCGCGACCGGACCTCGGCGACGCGGGCCGTCCCGCCCCCCTCACGGCGCATCGAGCCACGGGCGGCGCGCCAGCCGCGTCCGGCGCCCGTCGCGCCGGCGCGCCAGGAGCCCTACGCGCAGCCACAGCGCCGCGGGCGCGGCTGGCTCGTGCTGCTGCTCGCGGTTGTCGCCGCCGCTGCCGTGGCGGCTGTGGTGGCGCTCAGCTCGTCGGGCGGCAGCCGCGACGTAACGACGCGGCAGATCGACGGCGAGGACCTCCAGACCGTCGTTCAGCAGCTCGATTCGCTGATCGACGACAACCTCCGGTAGGCGTTCAACTATCGAACTACGCGTTTGACCATGTATTTCATGGTCGAGTGCGACCTCGATGCGCCCGCGCATCCCTCGAACACCCGGGGCGCGTCCCCCGCGCGCAGGGCCGCCGCCCGCTCGGCCAGGCGCCCCTCGCCGATCGCCTCGCGCAGGTCGGCCATCAACCGCGCCAGGTAGGCGAGGTTGTGCACCGTGAGCAGCCGCGCGCCCGTCAGCTCCCGGTGCTTGACGAGGTAGCGCAGGTACCCCCGCGACAGGCCGGTCGAGCACGCCGGGCAGGGGCAGCCATCCATGATCGGCTCCTGGCTCTCGCGGTGGCGGGCCGCGCTGAGGTCGACGCGCCAGCGGCCGTCCGGGTCGGGCACGATCGCCGTGCCGTGCCGGGCCAGGCGCGTCGGCATCACGCAGTCGAACGTGTCGATGCCGAGCTCGACGCCGCGGATCAGGTCGTCGACGTCGCCGATGCCGAGCAGGTGGCGCGGCTTGTGCTCGAACGCGCCGCCGAGCACGCTCGTCGCCATCTCCACCACGCCGTGCATCTGGGGCTTGTCGGCGCCGAGCGAGCCGCCGATCGCGACGCCGTGGCACCGTGAGGACGCGACCTCCAGCGACGACGCCGTCCGGAGATCCTCGAACACGCCGCCCTGCACGATCCCGTAGACGAGCTGCCCTGCAGGACCGTGGCGCTCGTGCCACTCCAGGCATCGCTGCAGCCAGCGGTGCGTGCGCTCGGTCGACCGCGCGGTGTAGTCGCGCGTGACGTGGAACGGCGTGCACTCGTCGAACACGAGCGCGAGGTCCGAGCCGAGCGCCGCCTGGACCTCCATCGACGTCTCCGGTCCCATGAACCGCGTCGAGCCGTCCAGGTGCGAGCGGAACGTCACGCCGCGCTCCTCGATGCGCACCGAGCTCGCCCGGCCGCCGACGCCGCCCGTCTTCTTGATCTCGGCGGCCACGTTGCCGTGACCCATCGAGAACACCTGAAAGCCACCGGAGTCGGTGACGATCGGCCCGTCCCAGCCCATGAACCGATGCAGGCCGCCGAAGCGGGCGATGAGCTCGTGCCCGGGATCGAGGAACAGGTGGTACGTGTTCCCCAGGATCATGTCGTAGCCGAGTGCCGTGACCTCGCGGGACTCGAGCCCCTTGACGGTCGCCTTCGTCGCGAGCGGAACGAACGCGGGCGTGCGGACCGGGCCGTGCTGGGTGCGCAAGACCCCGGCCCGCGCGAGCGAGCCGGGGTCTTTGCTCTCGATCTGGAACGGTCCGCGCACGGGCGCGGACCTTACTCGTGCACTCCTAGGCGCCCACGACCACCGGCTCCACGCCCCGCATCGCACGGCTGTCGGCCGTCCGCACGGCGAACAGCGCGACGAGGAAGCCCACCAGCGCGAAGCCGGCGCCGAGCAGGAACGCGTCGCTGAACCCGTTCGTCAGCGCGACCGGATCCGGACGGCCCTGCTCGGGCACGCCGGCGAACGCGACGGTGGACAGCACCGCCAGGCCGAGCGCCCCGCCGACCTGCTGGGACGTGTTGATGATCCCCGAGGCCAGGCCGGCCTCGTCGGCCTGCGTGCCGGCCACGGCGCCGATCGTCACGGACACGAACGCGAGCCCGAGCCCGACGCCGATCACGATCATGGGGCCGAGAAGGTTCGCCACGTACGCCCCGTCGGCGGGCGCCTGCGCCAGCCAGAGCAGCCCGGCGGCGATCCCGA
>Ga0081539_10003770_pt1 | contig 17940 bp, 17 predicted proteins | sample TabmetS4T2R2_FD_71023 | JGI IMG/M metagenome (GOLD analysis project Ga0081539, IMG submission 71023) | Tabebuia heterophylla rhizosphere microbial communities from the University of Puerto Rico - S4T2R2 | ecosystem: Host-associated > Plants > Roots > Rhizosphere ...
GCTTATATTCCGGTTTGGGCCACCCACGACTCCAAGATCGGCGGGGAGGTTCTGGGGAGCGCGTGCTTCTGTGGGGCCGGTGCGGCAGCGGGTTATGCTCGCGGCTGATTTGTGATCCCGACGAGGTGGAGTGTCGTTCTCGTGGCTGTCGCCCTGGTGACCGGATCCGGTGGGTTGATCGGGTCCGAGGCGGTCCGGCACTTCGCCGGCCTCGGTCTGGACGTGGTGGGCATTGACAACGACATGCGGCAGGAGTTCTTCGGGCCGGAAGCGTCCACCGCATGGAACGTGCGGCGGCTGGCCGACGAGCTCGGCCAGGCGTACTCCCATCACGGCGTAGACATCCGGGACCGCGACGCGCTCGCGAGGATCTTCCGGCACTACGGACGGGACATCACAGTCGTGATCCACACGGCCGCACAGCCGTCGCACGACTGGGCCGTGCGCGATCCGTTCGTCGACTTCGACGTCAACGCCGCCGGCACCCTGAACGTGCTGCAGAACGTGCGCGAGCATTGCGTCGAGGCGGCGGTCATCCACTGCTCCACCAACAAGGTGTACGGCGACACGCCCAACTCATTGCCGCTGGTCGAGCTCGCGACCCGTTGGGAACTGGATCCGGCGCATCCCTGGAGCGCCGAGGGCATCACCGAGGAGATGTCGATCGACCACTCCCTGCACTCGATCTTCGGAGCCTCGAAGGTCGCGGCCGACGTGATGGTCCAGGAGTTCGGTCGTTACTTCGACATGCGGACTGCGGTGTTCCGGGGCGGGACGCTGACCGGGCCGGCCCATTCGGCCACCGAGTTGCACGGCTTCCTCGGATACGTCATGCGCGCGAACATGGAGCGGCGCACATACCGGATCTTCGGCTACCAGGGCAAGCAGGTCCGCGACGCCATCCACAGCCACGACGTGCTCAGCGCATTCGAGGCGTTCTTCCGCAACCCACGATCCGCGGCCGTCTACAACCTTGGTGGCGGCCGCCACTCGAACTGCTCGAACCTCGAGGCGTTCGCGATGGCCGAGAAGATCAGTGGCACCGAGATGATCACTGAGTACGTCGACCAGAACCGGGTCGGCGACCATATCTGGTGGATCGGCTCGATGGCCGCCTTCCGCTCCGACTATCCGGAGTGGAAGCAGGTGTATGACGTACCGATGATCTTGCAGGAGATCTACGAGGCCAACGTGGACAGATGGATGCCCGCGGCATGAAACGCAACGTTCTCGGTGTGCTCGTGGACGCGGTCGACTACATGGCCGCCACCGACGTGATCCTTTCCGCGGCCCGGGAGCGGCGGCATTTCGCGGCCACGGCGCTCGCCGTGCACGGCGTGATGACCGGCGTGCTGGATCCGCCTCACAACCGCCGGCTCAACGCTCTCGACCTGGTCACGCCGGACGGCCAGCCGGTGCGCTGGGCGCTCAACCTGCTGCACCACGCCGGCCTGGCCGACCGCGTCTACGGCCCCACGCTCACGCTCCGGGTGCTCGAGCGGGCCGCCACCGAGGGTCTGCCGATCTACCTGTACGGGTCGACGCAGCCCACGCTCGATCACCTGGTGCCGGCCCTGGAACGGCTCTTCCCGGCGCTCAAGATCGCCGGGGCCGAGCCGTCGAAGTTCCGCGCGGCGCAACCGGGCGACGACGTCGAGATCGCCGAGCGGATCAAGGCGTCCGGCGCGCGGCTCGTACTGGTCGGGCTGGGCTGCCCCCGCCAGGAGGTGTTCGCGTACGCCATGCGGCCGTTGCTGGACATGCCGTTGCTGGCCGTCGGCGCGGCGTTCGACTACCACGCCGGCCTGCTGAGGAACCCGCCGCCGTGGATGCAGCGGTACGCGTTGGAATGGCTGTGGCGGCTCGGCCTCGAGCCGAAGCGGCTCTGGAGGCGGTACGTGCTGCTCAATCCGGCGTATCTGACCCGGCTGGCCGCGCAGAAGGCCGGTCTCTGGAAGGCCGATCCGCCGGCCCCGACGACGGATCCGGTGCGCGGCTTCGCCGTGTGAAGATCCCGATGCCGGGGCCCCGGTCACGTCGTGCGCCCGGGACCCCGGCCGACCTCCCCAGGTCGGGTCTGGCATCCGACACTAGGACACACGTGCCCGCCGCAACAGGGTGAATGTCCACTTCGCCCTGGCAGAATGAGCGCTGTCCGTAGTGGCGTAGATACTCTCCGTTGTGGACGAACCCCTACGGGTGCCGGTTCCGGGCTTAACCCGGTTTCGGTGAACGCCGGACCGGAGCAAGCTGTCGCAGGTGAACACCGCGACCGACCTCATCCTGGCCGGCGCGCTCACCGCGGTCTGGCTCGCCGCCGGACTGCTGGTGGAGACGTTGCCGACCGCCCGGACCGCGCGCGACCTGCGCCGGCGGACCGGGTTCATGTCCATCTTGGTCGGTGCGGGGGCAGCGGTGTTCGTGACCGTACCAGTGGTCACCGGTCTGCTTCCCGGCGCTTCGGCCGCGCCGGCCGCGGCCCTGCTGCCCGCCGTACCGGCGATGATCGTGCTGACCACGACCCGGCGGCGCCTCTCCCAGATCCGGCGCGGCGCGGGCGCGTTCGCCACCGCCCCGCTCGCGCCCTTGCCGCCCGGCCTGCGGGCCGCGGCAGCTCACCCGCTGATTGCGGTGCCGGTCCAGGTCACCGGCCTGGTGACCCTGGTGGGGCTGCCGATCGCGGCCGGCGTAGTGACCCTGCCCGGTTCCGACGCGGCGGGCATCGGCATCACCGTTGTAGGGGTCGCGGTCGTCGCCACGGCGGTCCGGGCCGCTCTGCGGCACGACAGGCTCAGCGTTCCGGCTGTTGTCAGGCCGACCCGTATGCCGCGGGAGCTCACCAGAGCGGGCTGACGCCTACTTCCGTTTGGCTTCCTGCACGTAGAGCAACTCGAGGATGGACCGGGCGGCCTCGAACCACCGGTCCAGCCAGTCCGACGCTGGCATGGTGCCACGCGACGGCAGCTCCAGCAGTAGCCCACGCAGGAGCGGATGATCGGCCATCGACTGCGACGGCGATCCACTGTCGCTCCACCCGGCCGGCGGGAACACCGGTTCGGTCAGGCCGTGCAGGTCCAGCGACGGCAGCTTGGCCGCGCGGTCCAGTGCACTGCTCGGCTCCAGGCTCGACGAGAGGTTGCCGGACATGCCCGGCGCCCGGGTCGGCAGCGGCGAGCTGTCGCGGCGAGACACCAGCTCGGCGTCGTTCTCGGCGGCAAGGGCCGCCTCACGGCGAGTCTGACGGTACGCGCTCACCCCGCCGCTGAATCGATCCTGCGCCGTCGCCGACCCGTTGCTGAGGTTGTCCGAACCAATCGTCATGTGTATCGCCTTGCCTGTCGTCTGCGTCCCCGCATCGTCCGCGCGGTCGGGTCCGCGCTTAGAGCGTTCAACGAGGATGTGCACGCGGGGCGACGGCAAAATGGGACAAAAAGGCGAGGCCCGACTCCACCGACCGGCCGGTCTGGGCGTTCAGAGGTCGAACTCGCCGTCCTTGGCACCACCGACGAACGCATCCCACTCGGCCGACGTGAAGATCAGTGCCGGACCGCCGGGATTCTTGGAGTCGCGGACCGCGATCGCCTCGTCGACGAACGCGACCTCGACGCAGTTGTCGCAGGCGCGGCCGCTCCGGCTGCTCTTCAGCCACCGGGCGCGACGCAGATCGACGCGCAATCCTTTCGTCTCAATCTCCACAATGGCTCCTTCGTCAACACGTCCCGTTCCGCAAACCCCTCGCCGGCGGGCCCTGTGCCATCCAATCATTCGATCACGAACGGCGCTGCACCGAACTCCGTCGGATCATCCGCATGCATAACGACACCCGGGCCACAGAGAGATACGGCAGTCCGGGAGCTGTCACCCGATCGAGCTTCGCAAATGCCCGCCGATCTTGGAGTTGTGGTTGGAACAAACCGGACGGTAAACCGCGAAAGGGCAACCACAACTCCAAGATCGCGGGGGAAATGAGGGTGCGGAGTGGCCGAGGTGAATTCTTGATCGTTCAAGCGATCGGCAGTGATCAAATGGTCACTTACGGCTGACATGCAACTTGCACAGGAACGTCATATGGTGCAGTCTTTCGTTATGGCCCGTGTCACTCAATGTTCGTGAGTGGACGGGACAAGCCTGACGCAACACCTCAAACGACGTCACAGTCCACCGTGGAGCGAGCTTCCGAAGGAGCCCTCGCCGCGACGGCCGCCGCGACGTTCTGTGACCCTGACGGTGATATCGCCATCAGAGACTTGCAAAGGTGTACGAGCCGGGCACACTGGAGCATCTGCGTTCACTGTGCGGCAAAGTAACGTTCGCCCGAGACGAGTTTCAGGACAGGAGATAACGTGCTTCCTCGGTCCGGTGATGTCATACAGGTGACGAAGGCTGCGAGCGTACAGTTCTCGTCGCCCATGCTGTTCCGCGTCATCCGGGTCCACGACTGGCCGACGTATGAGGGCTGGATCTGGCTCGACGGGTACGAGTTGAACGCGTCCGGGGAAGCCGTCGAGCGCCGCTCGATCTTCGTCCAGGTCGGCGGGCTCCGGCAGGTCGGTAAGGCGCCGGATCCGCGTGTGCGCAACGCCCGCCAGCCCGGTGCCACAACCGGCTCGATTCCGGCACGGGCGTTGCGCGCCAACCGCTAGTCGACCTGGTCAGTCGTCGTTCGGCTGATCCGTCGAGATGGTGGGCCCGGTCGTGGGCTCGACGGCGATGATCAGCGTCACGACGGTGTCCGGCGGAACTTTCTGGCCCTCACCCGGATCACTGGCGATAACGGTCCCGGTCGGCACGTCGTTGTTGATCACGAATCGCAGCCGGGATGACAGACCGCGGCGGCTCAACGCGCCCTGAGCCTGGTTCTGGGACATGCCGCGCACGGCCGGAATGGTGACCTCGGTGACGGTCGGCTCAGTCGTCGGCGGCGTGGTGGGCGCCGTGGTTGGCTCGGTGGTCGGCGCGGTGCTCTCCGGCGGCGCGAGCGACGCCGTCACGGCCGGCGCCGGTGTCTCGGTGTTCCGGTCCTGCGTTTGCACGATCAACCAGATGCCCCAGCCGAGCAGCGCCAGCAGGATGAGAGCCACGATGCCGACCACGATCGGCATCCACCACCGGCCGCCGGGCTCGGGTGGCGGCGCTGGACCCCACTCGGGCTCGGTGTCGTACCCGGGTTGCGGCGGCCGCACCTCAGCACGACCGGCCCACGCCGCCGCGCCCGCCCCGGCGCCCGCCCCCGCCCCCACCTCGTCGACCGGCGGCATGATCGATGTGTTGCCGGGGCGCCGAACCGGAGGTGCCGCCGCGGTCGCATCGTCGTCGGGCGCCGGCATCGGGCGTGTGCTGTCACTCGAACCGGGACCGTCGTCCGGGTGATCCCAGTCGGTCTCCCCTTGGATCCGGGTAGCCTCGTCCCCGTCGCCGAACGGCGCGAACGGCCTGGTCTCGTCCGGACGCGGAGGTCCCGCACGCTCGTCGGACATAACCGCATCCTCTCGTACGCTGCCCGGAACCGGGTCAACGTATCCGATGTTGTCGCAACCATGGTGGGGCCGGTCCGGGATCCTCGCATCGTCACCCGCGGTTCCCGGCGCGGTCGCCACGCTCGTCACAGGCCGCTACAGTGCCCGGCATGGCCGCTCCACGCCCGCTTCGAACCGGCTGGACAACGCACGGAGCCGCAGTCGGAGCGGCGGCGCTGACCGGCGCGGCTCAGCTGGGTCTCGGCTACGGCCTCGGAGTCGTGGCGTGGCCCACGGTCACGACCGTCGACGACAGCGTGTGGCTGGGCAGCCTCGGCTGGGCGACCTGGATCGCGGCCAGTGCGACCGTCTTCGGCGCGGTGCTGGCCGCGCGGCTGCCGTCCCGGCCCGGCGGGCCGTGGCGGGTCACGCTGGCAGTGGCCGCGGGGGTCGGCGCCCTGTTGCCGCTCGCGCTGATCGCCCTGCCGGCCCGGACGGCGGTACGGTCGGACACCTTCGCACCCGCGACGATCGCCGCCGGATACGCGGCGGCCGGGATCCTCCTCGGGATCGCGATCGCGTACTGGGCGGTGGTGTCCAGGCCGGTGGCCGCGAACCTGATCGGTACCGCGATCTGGCTCTGGTCCCTGGCCACGGCCGCGATCATCGTGGAGCTGATCAACCATCGCTGGTCGGCGACATACCTGACCAGCTGGCAGTTCGCCGACCCGGGCGGCAACACCCAGTACGGCACGATCCACTGGCTCAGTGCGCTGCTCACGATGTCCGCGGCACTGATCATCGGCGTCGTCGCGGCCTGGCCGGCGGTTCGCCGCGGTGACCTCGGCCTCGGGACTGCGGCCTCGGGCGCCGCCGGTCCGGTGCTGGTCGCGGCCGCGTTCTTGGTACTTGCCCCGCGGCTCACCGACCTGCTCGGGTCGCTCGAGTCGGCGTACCTGATCGCGCCGTACGCGGTGCTGACCGGACTCGCCGGGTCGGCGATAACCGTGGCGAGCGGCCGTCGTGTCGCCGAAGCGACGGCCGAGCACCGAGGCGCACGACCGACGATGGCGCCGGACGTCGCCGCGGAGCCTGCTGAAGGGTGGGACGCGATGCCCGAGCCGGTCGGACATGGAGGCGGCATAGAGAGGGGCCGCCCACGCTCAACCGTGACCCCACCGCCCGCGTCGCCGCCCGTCGCCCAGATCAACCCGCCACGAACCGCCGCCCAACAAGCCGCCGCGCCGGCACCCGGTAGACCGGCCGCGCGTAACCGTCCTGCCGTCACCAAGACGCGGGCCGCCAAGCCGCCGAGCGCGACGGCACCGGAAGCCGGTGTCCCCGCCGACGCCGCGCAGAATGCGGGGACGGAGTAGTCCCGTCAGTCCACCGGCCAGGTGTGCACGGGCTCGTTCGTGTTCTGCAGCTTGCTGTAGCGCAGCAGCATGTCGTGTACTGCCGCGTCCCGGTCCAGTCCGCGGCGATGCTCCGCAGCCCAGACCGCCTCGGTCTGCCAGACGGCGCCGTTCCGGCCGGTACGGCAACGCTCTTCGATGATCCCCAGCAGCCGGTCTCGATGCGCCGGGTCGACGCCGAAGCGGTCCAGTCCGGCGTACGCCTTGGGCAGCAGCCAGCGGCGGACCAGGTCCGTCACCGGCACCTCGCCGATGCGGGGCCACTGCACTCGCGCGTCGATGCCACGCCGCGCGCCGCAGTGGAAGTTGTCCCGTGCCGTCACGAAGGTCAGCTGCGTCCAGATCGGCCGTTCCTCTTCGGCGAGCTGGCGGGCCACACCGAAGTAGAACGCCGCGTTCGCCAACATGTCCACCACGGTCGGCCCGGACGGCAGGACCCGGTTCTCCACACGCAGGTGCGGGCGGCCGTTCATGATGTCGTAGACCGGGCGGTTCCACCGGTACACGGTGCCGTTGTGCAGTCGCAGCTCACTCAGCCGTGGCACGCCACCGGCATGCAGGACGGCGACCGGATCCTCGTCGTCGAGGATCGGCAGCAGCGGCGGGAAGTATCGGACGTTCTCCTCGAACAGGTCGAAAACCGAGGTGATCCAGCGCTCGCCGAACCAGACGCGCGGGCGCACGCCCTGGGCCTTGAGCTCGTCCGGTCGGGTGTCCGTGGCCTGCTCGAAGAGCGAGATCCGGGTCTCGTCCCAGAGCCGCCGGCCGTGCACGTACGGGGAGTTCGCCCCGATCGCGACCTGAATGCCGGCGAATGCCTGGGAGGCGTTCCAGTGGGCGGCGAACCGGTCCGGCGGCACCTGCATGTGGAACTGCACACTGGTGCAGGCAGCCTCGGAAGCGATCGAGTCGTTCGCGGTCTGCAGGCGTTCGACGCCGCGGATGTCGACGGTGAACTGCTCGCCCCGGGCGCCCGCCATCTGGTCGTTGAGCGCGCGGTACCGCTCGTTCGCCGACAGGTTGCCCAGCACCAGGTGGTACGGCTTCAGGGTGGGCAGGCTGCCGATCAGGACGATCGTGCTGTCGTACTTGCCGGCCCGGTCGTCGGCGCGGCCGAGTGTGTCCAGCAGGTCGCGCTCGTAGTCGCCGAACCCGTCACCACTGATCGCCCGGGGCCGGGCGTTGAGCTCGAGATTGAAGCGGCCCAGCTCGGTCTTGAAGGTGGGATCCGCGAGGTCCGTCAGGATCTCGGCGTTCCGCATGGCCGGCTCGCCGTCGGCATCGGTGAGATTGATCTCGACCTCGAGACCGGTCAACCGGTTCTCGGTGTCGAACCCGACCTCGTCCAGCATGAGAGCGAGCACATCCAAGCAGCGGTGCACCTTCCGGCGGTACCGGGCCCGGTCCTCCCGCGAGAAGTCCCCGACGGCGAGATCCTTGCCCATCCATCCTCCCGGCCCGGTCTCAGCCCCGTTGCGATAGATCAGCGGACATCGATCACCACACTGTGAGCGTGCGCACGCGCTCGGTTCACCTTGCCATCCCGGACGGGTCGATGGCTACTGCACAGGCGCGAGCGGCGCCGCTTCCGGTGCGGGAAGCAGCGCCGCTCGCGATCACGAGGTGCGTCAGGCCTGGCGGATGGCCTCGCCCTCGATCTCAATCTTGACCTTCTTGCCGATCAGAACGCCGCCGGACTCCAGCGCCACGTTCCAGTTGAGGCCCCAGTCCTCGCGGTCGATCTCGGCGGTCGCGCTGAAGCCGAACACGTCCTGCCCGTACGGGCTGCGGCCGGCGCCCTCGAACTCCACGAGGAGGTCGACCGGCTTGGTGATGCCCTTGATCGTCAGGTCACCCTGGAGGACGATCTCGTTGCCGTCGAACGACTTGATGCCGGTGCTCCGGTATTCGATCGTCGGGTACTTGGCGACCTCGAAGAAGTCACCGGTACGCAGGTGCTTGTCGCGGTCCGGCTGGCCGGTGAAGATGCTCTCGGTCTGAATCGTGGCGGTGACCGAGGACTGCAGCGGGTCCTCGCCCACCGTGATGGTGGCGGTGGCCACCCCGAAGTTTCCGCGCACCTTGCTGACCATCAGGTGGCGCGCCACGAAACCGATCCGGTTGTGGGCGGCGTCCAGCACGTAGGTGCCGGCGAGCGGAATCTGCAGGCCCTGGAACTCCCGGGTGCCGGTGGTGGCGTCGGTCATGTCATGTCCTCTCAGCGCTTTCGGGTCTTGTTGTGTGACGTAGCAACTATATGCCGCGCAATATTCCGCATGTCAAGTGATGTGTTACCCTTGTCATGTGCGTGCCGACCTGGATGACCCCCGCCTCACGGCGGTCGGCCTCTTCGCGGAGGCGTACGTCGGGCTGACCAACCGCCTCGCCGTCCAGCTCGAGCAGCACCGGCTGTCCCCGGTCGAGTTCGAGGTGCTTCTGCGGCTCGCCCGGTCACCGGGCAACCGGCTCCGGATGACCGATCTCGCCGGTCAAACGTCGCTATCCACCAGCGGAGTCACCCGGGTCGTGGACCGCATGGACCGGGATGGACTGGTGCGTCGCGAGGCGTGCGCGAGCGACCGCCGGAGTTCCTACGCGGTGATCACCGACGCCGGGTTGCACCGGCTCGACGAGGTGTTGCCCGATCACCTGGAGCTCGTCCAGCAGTGGTTCATCGGACAGCTCTCGCCGGCTCAGCTCGAGCCGATGCTCCACTCGCTCCGGCGGATCAGGGACGCGGTCAATCCGTGCGCGGAGGCCGGGAGCACGGAGGGCGAACTTACAGCCCCAGGCTCCGCGCGATGAGCATCCGCTGCACCTCGGAGGTGCCCTCGCCGATCTCCAGGATCTTGGCATCGCGGTAGAACCGGCCCACCGCTGACTCGTTCATGAAGCCGTACCCGCCGTGCACCTGGGTGGCCCAGCGGGCGTTCTCCATGGCCGCGTCGCTGGCGTGCAGCTTGGCGATCGAGGCGTACCGCTTGAAGTCCTCGCCGGCGACCAGCCGGGCGGCCGCGTCGTAGTAGCTCAGCCGCGCGGTGTGCGCGCGTAGCTCCATGTCCGCGATCAGGAACTGCACGGCCTGGTAGTTGCCGATCGGCCGGCCGAACGCCACCCGCTGCGACGCGTACGCGATGGACTCGTCGACGCACCCTTGGGCCAGCCCGACGGAGAGCGCCGCGATCGCGATCCGGCCCTCGTCGAGGGTGCGCAGGAACTGCGGCAGACCGCGGCCGCGCTCGCCGAGCAAGTTGCCGGCCGGTACTCGGACATCGTCGAACGCGAGCTCGTGGGTGTCGGAGGCGCACCAGCCGACCTTGGAGTAGCCCGGCGCCACGGTGAAGCCGGGCGTGCCGGACGGCACGATGATCGTGGACAGCTCCTTGCTGCCGTCCGCGTTCGTACCCGTGATCGCCATGACCGTGACCAGGCAGGTGATGTCGGTGCCGGAGTTGGTGATGAACCCCTTGGAGCCGTTGATCACCCACTCGTCGGTGTGCGGGTCGAGCACCGCGCGGGTCGTGATGGCGGCCGCATCGGATCCGGCGCCAGGCTCGGTGAGGCCGAACGCGGCCAGCGCCTCGCCGCTGGTCAGCCGCGGCAGCCACGCCGCCTTCTGCTCCGCGCTGCCGAACCGGTAGATCGGCATGGCGCCCAGCGAGATGCCCGCCTCCAGCGTGACCGCGACGCTGCTGTCCACCCGGGCCAGTTCCTCGAGCGCGAGGCAGAGCGCGAAGTAGTCGCCGCCCATGCCGCCGTACTCCTCCGGGAACGGCAGCCCGAACAGGCCCATCTTGCCCATCTGCCGGACGAGGTCGTACGGGAAGGTCTTGTGCTCGTAGTGCTCGGCGATGACCGGCGCGATCTGCTCGCGGGCGAATTCCCGCACGCTGTCGCGCAGCGCCTCCTGCTCCTCGGTGAGCCGGAAGTCCACCATGACGATGCCCTTTCTTATACCGGAGTCACGCCGTGGCGACGGCGGGAGAAGCCGCGGTCCTTGCCGCGGGCGGCGGCGAAGCGGCGGATGAGTTCGGTGCGGAGGTCGGCCGGTTCGACGACCGTGTCGACGACGAGTTCGCTGGCCAGCCACATGATGTCGATGTCGCGCTCGTAATCGGCGCGGCGCTCGGCCACGAACGCCGCTCGCTCCTCGTCTGAGGGCAGCGCCGCGATCTTGTTGGCGTACACGGCGTTGACGGCGGCCTCGGCGCCCATCACCGCGATCTTCGCGGTGGGCAACGCGATCGTCGCGTCCGGGTCGAAGCCCGGGCCGGCCATCGCGTACAGGCCGGCGCCGTACGCCTTACGGACCACGACGCAGATCTTGGGTACGGTCGCCTCGGAGACCGCGCTGATCATCTTGGCGCCGTGCCGGATGATGCCCTGCTTTTCGACGGCCGTGCCGACCATGAAGCCGGGCACGTCCGAGAGGAAGAGCAGCGGCACGTTGAACGCGTCGCAGAGCTGGATGAACCGGGTCGCCTTGTCGGCCGAGTCGACGAACAGCACGCCGCCCTTGAACATCGAGTTGTTTCCGAGGACGCCGATTACCCCGCCGTTCAGTCGGCCGAATCCGATCGTCAACTCTCTGGCCCACAATGCCTGGATCTCCAGGAACGAACCCTCGTCGACGATGCCCTTGATGTAGCGGCGCATGTCGAACGCCTGCCGCTCGTTGGCCGGGACGAGTGCGGCCAGGTCCACTGTGGCCGCTTCGTGTGGCTCGGCCGCGGGCGGGGTGAGCCCCCAGTTACCCGGCAGGTACGACAGATACCGCCGGACGACGTCGAGCGCGTCCGCCTCGGTCTTGCAGAGGAAGTGCCCGACGCCGGATTCGGCGCAGTGCACCCGGGCGCCGCCCATCGCCTCGAGCGTGGTCCTCTCGCCGGTCACCATCTCGACCATCCGGTCGGAGCCGAGGTACATGCTCGCGTTGCCGTCGACCATCGCGACCACATCGCAGAACGCCGGAATGTACGCGCCACCGGCCGCGGACGGCCCGAACAGCGCGCACACCTGCGGGATGGACCCGGAGGCGCGGACCTGGGTGTGGAAGATCTTGCCGGCGCCGCGGCGGCCGGGGAACAGATCGACCTGGTCGGTGATGCGGGCGCCGGCGGAGTCGACGAGGTAGATCATCGGAATGGCAGTCTGATAGGCGCGCTCTATGCTCCGGATGATCTTCTCGACCGTACGGGCCCCCCAGGAGCCGGCCTTGACCGTGGAGTCGTTTGCCATCAGGCAGACGTCGCGGCCGTCGATCCGGGCGGTCCCGGTGATCACGCCGTCCGCCGGCAGCCCATCGGCCAGCGCGTTGGCGTACATTCCGTCCTCGACGAACGACCCCTCGTCCACCAGCAGCGCGATCCGCTCCCGAGCGAAAAGCTTCCCCTTGGCGGCGTTCGCGGCGTGGTAGCGCTCGGCCCCACCGGCCAGCACGCGCTTGCGTACCTGCGACAGCGCATCTCCGTCGATCGTCACCTGGTGCCCCCACTCGCTTCCTGAACGATCGTTAGGGTAGCGCATGTGGGCAGGGGCGGCCAGCCGTACCAAACGGCCGGACGGCAGGCCCCGCCGGATGCGGGGACTGCCGTCCGATTCACTGCACCGGTGCTGTGGAGAAGCACCGGCCGGTGTCCGACGCCGGGATGGCGTCGGTTCGGGTCGCGCCCGGGACCGGCGCGAGCCCTGACCTACCTGCTATCGCCTCAGCAGGTCGAGGCCGCCCAGGTTGGCGGCGCCGATGTTGCCGGTGAGTTCGCGCACCGCAGACGCCTCGGTGGCCGACTTCATCGCGGGCCGCGCGCTGCCGCCCGTGCCGTCACTGCCGTAGCCGGCGCCACCGTTCGCGCCCCCCATGTCACCGTGGTCGCCGGCGTAGTCGTCGGCGCCACCGTTAGCGCCACCGTTAGCGCCACCGTTGCCGTTGTTGTCGTGCCCGTGGTGGCCGTGGTGGTCGTTACCGCCTCGCACACCGTGGCCGTTGACGCAGGAGGCGGCCGCGTTGCCCTCGCCCAGGATGCCCAGCGCGTTTCCGCAGGCGTTGATCGGCAGGTGGATCGGCGCCGCGATCTGGAGGCCGTTGCCGATGCCGTTGTTGTCGTGCGAGTCCTGGTTGATGCCGTTGGGGTGGCCCGACTCGTTCTGCGCCGACCCGGCCGCGTTGCCCTCGCCGAGGACACCGACCGCGTTGCCGGCCAGGTTGACCGGGATACTGACTGGCGCATAGACCTGGGTGCCGTTCAGAACCCCGTTGTTGTCGTACGAGTTCTGCTGGCCACCCCACCCGCTCTCGGTGCGGTTGCCGCAGATGGCCTGCGAGTTCGCCTCCCCGAGCAGGGCGAACGAGTTCCCGCAGATGTTGATCGGGACCTCGATCGGCGCGTAGATCTGCGTGCCGTTGAGGATCCCGTTGTTGTCGTACGAGTTCTGGTCGCCCCAGCCGGACGCGTGGTGCGTGCCGTTCTCGGTGACCGTGCCGCTCTCGGTGGTGTTCTTGCCTACGCCGGCCGCGTTCGCCTCGCCGAGGACAGCCACCGCGTTCCCGACCACGTTGATCGGAATGTTCACCGGCAGGTAGCCCTGCAGGCCGTTGGCGATCCCGTTGTTGTCGTACGAGTCCTGGGTGACCTTGCCGCTCTCGGTGGTGTTCTTGCCCACGCCGGCCGCGTTGGCCTCGCCGGCGACACCGATCGCGTTGCCCACGATGTTGACCGGGACGCTGACCGGAGCGACGAGCTGAGCCCCGTTGAGGATGCCGTTGTTGTCGTACGAGTTCTGGCGGGCATCGGCGTGCGCAACGCCCGGGCCGAACAGCAGCGCGCCCGCGGCCAGGACACCGACGCTCAGAGTCTTACGAACCCAAGTCTTCATGACTGAAGTTGCCTTTCGAAATTGTCAGCAGAATGGTGGTGCACGTATTCAGTTGAATGAGCAGCGAGGTGCTTTTGGGCGCAGCGGTGCCCTGGCGCGATATTTGTGGCCCTGACTTCCGCTTGTCGATGCGCGCCCGGAAGAACGGCCTCGATGCGGTGATGTGATGGCCGGGCAGGAAATGATTCGCCGCTTGTTCGCAAACGGTTGAGGAATCGGCCCGGTGCGGGCACGCGGGTTCCGCCGCGTCTTCAGCGGAATGCGTGCCGGCGGAAGAGAGCCATCACTAGTCAGGTGAGACCGTCGGGGCCTCGGCGTCGCAACGCCGGACCTCGACGTCGGTCGCCTGTGCCAGCCGGTGGAACGCCATCGAGCTGGCCGCGACCGCGGCCGGAAGGACGGCTGCTGAGCCACCCTCCGTCTGACCTCCCGACCCGCAGGTTAAGAGGCCGCTGACTGCCCCGAGATGCACCTGCAGCGGCGCAGGTCCGTCACCGCGGGACGAACTCTCCCGGATCGCCTCCGATTCGGCGCCCGTGGAGGACGCCGGGTGCGGACGAGTTGCGATCCGGACCGGCGCGGCGGCGTGCCGCGCGCCGGTCAAGCCGGCCGCGGCGACGATGCTCGGTGCCGGGCCGGTCTGGATGGCGGTGCTCGCCCAGGTCACCCTGGGGGCCGCCAGAGCGGCGACCGAGTGCTGCGTGCGTGCGCCGTGAGCCGCCGTGGCGGCGATCCGGCGCGGCGCGGTCCGGGCCGGCGTGGCCGCGTGCGGCAGCAGGCCGGTAACCGGGCGCAGAGTCCGGGCGAGCGGGGCGGTGACGGGGGCGAGCAGGGAGTCCGCCGGGCCGCCGGTGAGGCGGAGTGGGCCGGTGATTCCCCGGACGACGCGATCGACACTGAGGCCGGTCGCGCTGGTGGAGCGAGCCGGTGCCGCGTCGCCGAGCCCGGTGAGCGCCCGAGCCGGGGCGGAAAGCAGCGACACCGCGTCGTGACGCCGGTGTGCCGGACGGTCGGATTCCAGCGGCTGGGCGGCCGCCTGCAGGATCGTGGTGACCGCCGGCTCGGCGTTGCCGGTAACGACGGAACCGATGAACGACGGCCCCGCGGCCGCCGGATCATCGCCCGCCGCATGCGCGGCGGTGCCGGTGAGCAGCCATGCGGCACCGGCCAGTCCACCGATGACGAGTGCACGCAGGCCCCACCGGGATCCGGCACGGCGTGCGCGGCGCTCCGTCCGCCGCTCCGCCCCCTGGCTGGGAGGCGGCATGAGCGAACAGTCGCCAGCGGGCACGACCGGCGGCGCCGGGAACGCCGCGCGCGATGCGCGCTCGACTCCCCACTCCGTCATGGTCTGCCCCTCGTCGTCGACTCCGACCGGGCCTTTTGTCACGCCGCCGAATAGGACGAGGCAACATCGGCCACTCGGTATGGGTAACGAAGCGACTCAGCCGGGGTCACGCGGACAATTCGGAAAATGAACTACGAAACTGGCACCAATCTGCTGCGTGGACCGGCCCGCAGAACACCCGACGGAAGTTTCCGCCCCAACAACTTCTCGGCCAGTCCGGCCACCTCGATGAGCGCGTCCAGGTCGATGCCCGTGTCGATACCCATGTCCTCGAGCATGTGCACGAGTTCCTCGGTAGCGATGTTTCCCGACGCGCCCGGCGCGTACGGGCAACCCCCGATCCCGCCCACACTCGCGTCGAACTCGGTCACGCCCAGATCCAGGGCAGTGAGCACGTTGGCCAGGCCGGTCCCTCTGGTGTCGTGGAAGTGCAGAAGATCCGGGCGAACGACCGTCAGGAGGTCGCGGACCCGGCGCGGTGTGGCCATGCCGGTGGTGTCGCCGAAGGCGATCCGGTCCGCGCCGTCATTTCGCACCCGGGCGACGATCGCCGCCACCCGCTCCGGGTCCACATCACCCTCGAACGGGCAGCCGAAGCTGGTCGCGACGATCACCTCGAGCGTGGCTCCCGCGCCGTGGACCAGCGGCATCAGGGTGGCGATGTCGTCCAGTGAGTCCGCGGTCGAGCGGTTCAGGTTCCGCCGATTGTGCGTGTCGCTGGCCGACACCACTACCTCGATCTCCCGGAACCCGGCGTGGATCGCGCGCTCCGCGCCACGGGTGTTCGGGATCAGTGCCGAGTAGCGGACCTCGGGGTTCCGGGCGATCCGGGACCACACCTCGTCGGCGTCCGCCATCTGCGGAATCGCCTTTGGATGCACGAACGAGCCGGCCTCGATGCGCCGAACGCCGGTCCCGGAGAGGGCGTCGATGAGCCGCACCTTGGCGTCCGTGGGGATCGGCGCCTCGTTCTGCAGCCCGTCCCGCGGCGCGACCTCACGCACGCTCGCCGACGTCACACCACTCACCTCATCCGCGAGACGATGCCCGTGTCGTAGTCGCCGGTCAGGAACTCGGAGTTTTCGAGCAGCTCGGCGAAGAAGGGCAGATTGTTCTTGGGGCCGGCGATCTCGAAGTCGGCCACGGCCGCCCGGGCCTTGGCGATCGCGTCGGCGCGGTCGGTGCCGTACACGATCAGCTTCGCCATCAGCGAGTCGTAGAACGGCGTCACCGTGATCCCGGCCGCGTAGCCGGCGTCGACCCGGATGCCATCGCCGGCTGGTTCGGTCCACCTGGTCACCTTTCCGGGTCCGGGCAGGAACCGCTTCGGGTCTTCCGCGTTGACCCGCAACTCGATCGCGTGACCGGAGATCGGCGGCGGGAGGTCGACGCTGGGCCCCAGGCCGGACGCGATACGCAGCTGCTGCTCGACCAGGTCGATGTGGTGGATCAGCTCGGTGATCGGGTGTTCGACTTGCAGGCGGGTGTTCATCTCCAGGAAGAAGAACTCGCCGGTGGTCGGATCCAGCAGGCACTCCACCGTGCCGGCATTGCGGTAGTGCACCGCCTCACCGGCCTTGACGGCGGCCGCGAGGAAGCGTTCCCGCAGCTCCGGCGACACCGCCGGGGACGGCGCCTCCTCGACCAGCTTCTGGTTGCGGCGCTGCACCGAACACTCCCGCTCGGACAGCGCGATGACGCGGCCGTCGGTAAGGCCGAGGATCTGCACCTCCACGTGTCGCACCCGGGGGAAGTAGCGCTCGATCAACACCGACCCGTCGCCGAACATGCGCTCCGCGAACCCGCGCACCTTCTCGAATTCGGTGCGCAGTTTCGTCTCGTCATCCGCGACGGCCATGCCCATCCCGCCGCCGCCCGCCGCCGCCTTGACCATGACCGGGTAGCCGATGATCGCCGCTGCGTCCAGCGCGGCGTCGACCGTGGTCGCGGGGTCTCGGGTGCCCGGCGCGACCGGGACTCCGGCATCGGCCATGAGATTGCGAGCGTTGATCTTGTCGCCCATCGCGGTGATCGCGTCGGCGCTGGGCCCCACCCAGATCAGGCCGTTGGCTTCGACCGTACGGGCGAAGTCGGCGTTCTCGCTCAGGAAGCCGTAACCGGGGTGAATGGCCTGGGCACCGCTGGACTTCGCGGCGGAAATGATCGCCTCGGTGTTCCGGTAACTCTGCGCCGGGCCGGCCGGGCCGACGCAGATCGCCTCGTCCGCCTCGGTGACGAACGGCATGCCGGCGTCGGCCTCGGAGTAGATGGCGACCGACCGGATCCCCAGCCGCCTCGTGGTACGCACGACACGCCGGGCGATCTCACCCCGGTTGGCGATGAGCAACGATTCGATCATGACCGTCGTCCTTCGGTGTGGTGTCCGGTCATCAGCTGGTCGCCGTGAGCGCGTGCACGGTGGCCTCTCGCAGCAGCGCCGCGCGGCGGTCCCGGTCCACCTCGCCACCGAGGAACGGGGTCGAGTTCATCAGGCCGAACGCGGAGTGCGCCAGCACCCGCGCTTCCCCGGCGGACAGCTCCGGCCGCAGGCTGCCGAGCACGGCCACCCATTCCTCGACGTACATGCGCTGCAGCCGGCGGATCTGCCGGCGCGGCTCCTCGGGCAGCCGGTCCAACTCGTGCAGATGCACGGCGATCACGGCCGGGTTCTCCAGCGCGAACTCGACGTGGAAGTCGATCAGGTCGGTGAGCGCGGCCCGGGCGTCACCGGCGTGGCGGGCGACGCAGCCCCGGCCGCCGTGGAGCAGTCCCTCGCTCACCGGGATCAGCGCCGCTACGAGCATTGCCTCTTTGCCGGCGAAGTGGTGATACAGCGCCGGTCCGGTCA
>Ga0081539_10003771_pt1 | contig 17933 bp, 15 predicted proteins | sample TabmetS4T2R2_FD_71023 | JGI IMG/M metagenome (GOLD analysis project Ga0081539, IMG submission 71023) | Tabebuia heterophylla rhizosphere microbial communities from the University of Puerto Rico - S4T2R2 | ecosystem: Host-associated > Plants > Roots > Rhizosphere ...
TGCTTGTTCGCCCTAGGTCGGACGTCGGCCCCACCTTGCCAAAAACGACGCCGGACAATCTTGCTCCCTATTTCACTACCTCCGTCTCTTCGACGAGTAGTGCACAGAAGCCGGTTCTCCGTGCGCTTGACGGTCATTTTCGTGGCAGTGTGGTAGAATTAACCGATGAGCCGCTCACGATTGGTCGGGACCCACGTAGCTGTCAGTTAGTCTTTCCGGCCAGGATGACGGAAATTGGCCGGAAGCATTGCATCTTGCGGTTTGACAAAACCGTGCAAGCGTTTCTCTTGGAAGATTGTGACTCTACCAATGGAACCTTCTTGCGTGCCGGACAGCGGATTGCTGTTGGCTCTCCCAAACAGTTACGACCAGGTCAGCGTTTTTATTTGAGTAACCCTATGACCATGTTTGAAGTGGATTTCGAGAAGAACTGAGGAGATCGACCCATGGCGATGCAACGTTGTCGGCGAGGCCATTATTTTGATGTGGCAAAAACCAAAGTGTGTCCGGCGTGTGGTGAAGAAGAGTTGGATGTTGTTTCGACAACCCCCAAACGCCAGGATGAGGGGAGAGCTCTCTCGGTTTCCTCTACACAAGCCAAAAGGCGAGCCCAGGTTGACCAAGCAGATAACGCACCAACTGTTGGTGTCTTCCATAAACAGCTCGGTATTGACCCGGTGGTCGGATGGCTCGTTTGCACCGAAGGTAGCCAGCGTGGGCGCGATTATCGTCTGCATAGCGAAAGAAACCTGATCGGCCGCGCACCTGAGAATGATATTTGTATTGCCGGAGATGAGACCATCTCGCGCACTGCCCACGCTGTTATTGCCTTCGAACCACGTCAGCGCTCATTTTTTCTCTCAGCCGGAGAAAGCCGTGGCTTGGTCTATCTCAACCATGAAGTGATAGAGAGCACGAAGAAACTTGAACCGTACGATGTGATCGAGTTAGGACAGACGCGGCTCGTATTTATCCCGTTTCTTTTTACCTGGACGTAAGCACCACACAGCACCGCGAATACACACTACCTGTGAGAAACGAGGAGGTGAACATCATGGAACTCGATCGCTTGTGTATGGGCTGCATGGAAGGTCGGGGAGACAGGCACATTTGCTTGCGGTGTGGGTACGACGAGGGCAGGATCACCTCGGTTGTCGCGTTGCCCCCGCGCACCGAGTTGAATCAACAATATCTCGTCGGTCGTGTGTTAGGTTCACCAGGAGGATTTGGTATTACCTATTTGGCCTGGGATATTAGCTTGGCGACGCCGGTTGCGATCAAAGAGTACAAGCCGCGTGGGCTCGTGGAGCGCGCTCCTGACCGCCTCACGGTCCTTCCCCAATCGCAAGAGGACGAAGCCCTGTTTCATACCGGATTGAAACAGTTTCTTGACGAAGCCCGCTTATTGGCGCAATTAGCGCAGCTCAACCATCCCAACATTGTGCGGGTGCGGACCTTCTTTGAGGCCAATGGCACCGGCTACATGGTGATGGATTACTATCGTGGGATGGACTTAGCTGAACTCACCAAGCAGAACGGCAAGTTGCAAGCTAAAACGGCGCGCTGGGTGATGATGCCGATTCTTGATGGGTTGCACGAGGTACATGCGCGGGGAATCCTTCATCGTGATATAAAACCGCAAAACATTTATATTACTGAACGCAAACAGCCTGTGCTATTAGACTTTGGCGCCGCCCGAGTGGTGCTCAACGCGCAAAGTCGCGGCTTGACGGCGGTTCGTACCCCGGGATATGCGCCGTATGAACAGGAGGTGGGAGGGAAACAAGGCCCGTGGACAGACATTTATGCTTGTGGTGCAACCCTATATTTCCTGCTCTCAGGAAAAGTTCCCCCCTCCGCTTTCGATCGTAAGAGTCGCGACGAACTAGTCCCGCTTGAGCATCTTGTTTCGACGATTCCGCCGGGCTTGAGCGAGGCGATCATGCGGGCGCTGGCAATCGAGCCAGAACAGCGACCGCAAGATGTACGAACGTTCCAGATGTTGCTGATGCGCGACGGTGAAATCACGGCTTCCACCGCGACTCTGCCGCCGACTGTTGCCTCAATTATTGTGACGTGTCCTAATTGTAATGTCACGAATAGTGTGCCTGCAGGACGCTCGCTTGTCGACACCACGTGCGCGCACTGTGCGGCGCCGTTAAGTGTCTCAGTTACGACCTCCGCGCCGGTGAATACCTCAACGCAACCGGTCACACTCTATCCTCCGTTCTTCTCCCTAATGACACGAAAAGGACAGTCGATTGCGGCTGTTGCAGCAGCCCTATTACTAGTCCTTGGCGGAGGAATATGGGCGAAGCAGTCTTATGACAAATCCTTTGCCGAGGAGCAGAGCAAACGGATGGCATCTGAGGAGAAAGCCCGAGAGGCTGAGAAAAAAGTGGAAGAGGCCAAGCGCCTGGTGGCCGAGCAAGAGCGGAAACAAAAAGAAGACGCGGATAAGAAACTCCAAGCGCAAATCGAACAACTCGCAGCTGCCCAGCAAAAATTCGAAGCCGAGAAACGAGAGGCAGCTGAGCGACAACAGCGCGAGGCAGTAGCAACGCGGATAAAACCCGAAACCTCAGTTGATCCTGAAGTAGTAGAGATAGAGCGTGAACGCCGTCGTGCGACAGCGAGAGCCCGTGCTGAGGAGGCGGCCGAAGCAGCCGAGTTAGCGAGAGAGCGTCGAGAAGAACGGGCACGATCAGCAAAATTGCAAAAAGACAAAGAAGAAAAAGAAGAGAAGGAAAGAAAGGAAAAGCTATCTACTGATAGTGATCCGTTTGGCGTAATTAAGTCTGCTACAGATGTGTGGTGCAAACTTCGAGGTACTTGTGACGGCCGTTTTCGTTAGCGCCTTCAAAGGTAGCAGACGGTCACTGCGATTCGTGAGTATGTATGGGCTTAGTATTCTCCAACAAATACCAAGAACTTGAACGCCTTGGTCAGGGAGGGATGGGGGTCGTCTATAAGGTTCGCCATACGACGCTGGACACAATGTATGCTCTGAAGGTGTTGCCTGCTCACTTGATGGAAAGTCCAGATCTAGTGGAGCGTTTCTATCGAGAAGCACGGATGATGGCGCGACTAAAGCATACCAATATCGTCCGAGTGATCGACATCGACCGAGACGACAATCGCGGCCTGTATTACTTTGTTATGGAGTACATTCAGGGACGCGCCCTCAAGCAGTACCTGAAGGACTGTGGCCCGCTGCCGTTACCTGAGGTGCTAGAGGTCGCTTGCCAGGTTGCGCGCGCGCTCATCTACGCGCATCGGCAAACTCCGCCGGTGATTCATCGTGATATTAAACCCGAAAATATTATGATCGAAGAGCCGTCGCGGCGAGTGGTGGTCCTGGACTTCGGTATCGCCAAACAACTGGAAGCTGGCAGTCAATTTACTGTAGCAGGGACGCCGAAGTATTCTGCGCCAGAGCAACTCCTGGGTAAGCCTATCACTGGTAGTGCGGATGTCTATTCGCTTGGACTCGTGCTGTATGAGATGATCACCGGCAAGCAATTCTTCGCCGGACTTGATAATAACGCGATCATTGCCCAAGCATCAGATGAGACCCGCGAATTTCAGGTGGATTCCTTGGCCTTCCTTCCTGCCGCCCTGACAGCCATCATCAACCGTGCCATCGCCAAATCGCCGGAGAAGCGGTATCCGACCATGCTCGAGTTCATAAAGGAGCTTGAAGCACAACGACGTGCGCTGCTGACAGTGAATGTCGCGGACGAGACGACGACGATTGTCCTGTCACCGCACGGTAGTACGCCGCAGCCAAACATACTGGAAGCAGGAAATGTTGATGCACGCGCCGCCCAACCGTCACGACCTCTCCAGGATGTGCAGCAACCTGCACTGGCGGAAGGGCAAAAGCAGGCACCGTCGGGCCTTGAGGGACGAAAGAAACAAGAACCCTTGTGGCTGAGCAAGCAAACTGCCCCAAGGGTGCCGAAGGCAGAGGACGGACTGTTCACGCCTGACGGAAAACTCAATCGTACACGTTTTACTGCCGAAGCCTTCCGTACGTTAGTGGCTACCACTGGTGAGAGTCACAGTGTCGGGGATACCAAGGTTGATGTGTTTCACCTCTTGATCAGTTTGACACGGGGATCATATTTCGGGCAATTTTATCAATACTGCAATAAACACAGCACCAGAGACTTTGATACGAACCTCAAAATGCTGCGTGCTCGCATCCGACAAATATACCGACGGCCTGTGGTCGAAGGAAAGCTGATCGTCCGGGAATTACGCGGAGCCGAGCTAAACGCCGCGATGCGCACCCTTCTTGAAGCTGCTACCATCCTCGCTGGGCAAGGATGCATCGAAGAGCGCCATCTCTTGGCTGGGTTACTCGGAGAGGTGTCGGTCGAGCTTCGCCTAGTTTTGCAAGAAAGTGGCATGACGCTGTCAAACCTGCAAAGATATATACAAGAAAAGGGTAGATGATCATAGCGATAAGAAAGGATCAGACAAAGAACGTATGCAGAAGCATATTCTTCGCGGGTGGATTGCGTTGTTTTATAGCCTATTGTGGCTGAACGTGTTTGGTTGCGCAGCACCGAAGCCTCAGCGTGCTTCCTACGTCTCACCCCCTGCCTCGCCGTCGAGCCCTGAAAAAACCAAAGTTATCGTCTTGCGATTGGAAAATGCCGTGAAAAAAGGCCGAGCAGATAAAAGTTCCTTGGAAGACCGTCTGTTTGGTAATGGCATACGAGCGCAGCTTATCACTGCGCTTGAACAGTCTGGTCGCTTTACGGTGCTGACGAACAGCGGTCCGCGAGAGGTGTTACAGCGCGAGACTCTAACCGATACGGGTGAGATCAAGAAACCGATTCGTGAGCGGCTTGGTTCTTTGGGCGATGCAGAATTTCTTATTGCTGGAGTGATTACTTCCTACCAACTGAGCAAAGAAAGTAAGAATGCCGGCGTTGAGGCTGACTTGTTCTTCCGTGAAGCGCAGGCGAAAACGGTCAACGTTGAGGGGAGCGCGATTGTTGAGATGGCTAAGAAGGAGTTCGAGGGGTTGAAGGTAGTCAGTCAAGATCGCGTTGCCCTCGAGTTGTGGTTGTTTGAGGCAAAAACCGGCAAGCGACTGGCCACGACGAAAATCGAGGGAACTCCGAGTGACTCAGGCGAAAAGTTGGCAACGTCGATGCAACAAGCGGTGCGGGGAGCTACCACCAAGGCGGTAAGCTGGATGGGAGAGACGGAAAGAACGTTTCGCGCTGGATTGCTCCCCGCGGAACCAAAGCGGGACGCTAGCCTTGAGTTAGATACAGAAAAAGCCAGCAAACCTTTGGGAAAGAAGACGCTACAATCGGTGACACTCCCTCGTTCGACAACAAAGATTCAACCACAGTCTATAGAAACGGAGAGCTTGTTGCCCCCGTCGAGTGCGGCTGAAGCTGGACGAGAAGACTTTTCGGAGAGTCCAGCAGTAGGTAGTAAACCTGCACCAAAGGCAGAAAAGCCTACATCGCTCAAAGAGGAATGGGGCTCAGAGAACTAGCATGAGCCGTACACGTTACTCTCCTTTGTTGAAACGGAATGAGATGAGCTATGGCTGATGATCCAACCGTGCAGTTCTCGCTACGACGGATACGTGAATGCCCAACCTGTGGACACAACACTCAGCCCAATGAAATCGAGTGTAGCCTGTGTGGGACGGCTTTACCGGGTGAGGCCCATTCGGCTCCGCCCCAGAATCCTCCTGCACCACCCGTTGCTGCTCCACCCTCGGAAGAAGTCTCGGATCCCACTGTTGAGGCTCTGTTACCACCCCGTCCTCCTCGCAGTGAGGAAGAGCCGGTCAAAGTTGTTTTGCCACCCTCTGCTCGACTGGCACCTGCTAAGGAAGCGATCGGTCCAGCTGCCCGTCCAGTTGCGCCAGTGTCTCCATCGCGCCCTCTCTCGCCTGGACCTGCATTACTGGAGCCGCCTCCGCGACCGCGTACGGTTCAACCCTCAGTATCGGCCACGTCAGTTCAACCGCGGTCAAACGCTCTGACGAAATGGGGTGGTCTTGCTACCGCAGCACTGGCTCTTTTCGTGGTCAGTTTCTTTGCCGCCAAGATGTTTTCGTCTTCACCAGAAAAGCTGGGGCCTGCGAGTCCAACTGCGCAGGGACCGACCACCGAAGTCCCCCCTAACACTGGTGTCGCAGAACCAAAAGAGCCTTCGCCTGCGACCCTTCCTCCAACTCCGCCTCTACCTGTTCAGCCTCCGCAACTCGTCGGGCTCGTAACCACGGCTGAGCAGTTGCTACCGATCCGTATTTTCGGTGCCGATCTGAAGGATGAATTGCGCGGAGTAGAAGCCTTCCGGACACAAATTGAAGCAAACGTTCAGGGGATTCGTGAGGCGTATGGTGCCCAGCTTGTGGAAAATCCTCAAACGCTTGGCGTGGTCGTGGTTGAATTGGACGTTGCCTCAGACGGTCAGGTCGCGAGCGTGGCAGCGCATATCACTGGCAGTATCGGTAGTACACTCCAGCAAGCTATTCTGGAGAGAACGAAAGCCTTACGTTTTGCACCAGCACAAGGAGAGGCGGTAAAAGTCTTTTATCCTCTGTTGTTCTCGCCGGAGAAGGTTGATCCCACGACAATAGTCTCTCACATAAAGGACGTCTGGCCTGGGCGGTATAAAGTGCTGGCTGGGACGCCAGTTCTCGTTCGTGCTGAGGCGAATGATACTGCCCCAGAAGTCGGCACCATCAGGCCCGGATTATTTCTCTCGGTTGTCAGTTCGCAAGGTGGTTGGTTGGGCGCACTCTCGCCGAAAGGAAAAGTTGGTTATGTCCGTCGCGATGCGGTTTTTCCCCGAGTCGAGAACACGACCGGTGCTGAGGCCAAAGGATAACTATAATTACCCGCCAGAGCGAGTTGCGCTTTTACGCGCTTCGACTCCCATCCGACACTCGTGGCAGCCCGCCATTCCCGCCGAGCCTGGCCCGTACTCGATACGGGGGCCGCAGGCCGCGACCCGGAATCCAGGTTTTATTCCTGGATTCCCGCTGAAGCCTGTCCTGCCTGCGCCAGTGCCGCAGGCACAGGTGAGCTTAGTCGAAGGGCGGAATGACGCTCCTCTGCCTACTCCTCACTTTCATCTGGACAGATACTCGCGTTGTCTCACTATGACCTTTTGCCCTTTGCCTGCCTATGTTACCCTTACAACGCTGTGATTGATCGTGACATTGTTATTGTGGGCTCTGGGCCTGCCGGAACTGCTACGGCACTACATCTGCTCAAGCACGATCCTACTTTGGCTGGCGAAATTCTGTTGATTGATAAAGCGGTGCATCCGCGCGACAAGATCTGTGCTGGAGGATTAATCCCACATACGCTCGATTGTTTGCGTGAACTAGAGATCCCACTGTCAGTTCCACATGTGGCAGTAGATCATGCCCATGTGCGCGTTCCACCGGGACGGGACGTGTTTTGTGATGACGGTGGCATGTGTTCTGTCATCCGCCGAGATGAGTTTGATTTCTCTTTAGCACGAGCTGCACGCGAACGTGGGGCAATGATCCGCGAAGGTGAAAAAGTCCTCGAACTGCGACGCGAAGGAGGACATATACTGGTTGTGACAGAGACGGAAATCTTTCGCGCGCGGGTTGTTGTGGGTGCCGACGGCTCAGGAAGTCGCGTACGGCGGCAACTCGTTGGAGCAAATGAGGCCGCTGTCGGCAAGGCGCTGATGTGTGACATCCCAGTTGTTGATACTGCATGGGACGGGTTTTCTCAACAGCGTTATGACTTCAATTTTTTACCCGTGAGTCAGGGACTGAAAGGATATTTGTGGGAGTTCCCTTGTTTAATTCACGGCGAGCCCTATATCAATGTAGGAATTTATTCACTCGGCCACACCCGACTGAGCAATGCTGACCTGCAACGATTGCTGGCTGAGGAAATCGAAAGCCTCAGGGGTCAGAGGCCAGGGGCCAGAGTCGAAAAAAGTCCGGAGTCCGGAGTCCAAGGACAAACTGAGACTAGAGACTGGGGGCTAGAGACTAGTTTCCTTTCCGCCCAAGCCTCAAGCCTCAAGTTCCGCGCCTTTCCTATCAACGGTTATACACCCGGAAGTCTGTTTGCCGCACCGAATGTCATACTAGTAGGCGATGCAGCAGGAGCAGAGCCACTGATGGGTGAAGGAATCTCGTTCGCCTTAGAGTATGGCAAATTTGCTGCGCAGGCGATTACTCGCGCCTTGCAGGCGCAGCGTTTTGATTTTGCTGAGTATACGAACGATGTGGCAGGTTCGTGGTTGGGGAAGAAACTGGCGCGATTGCATTTTGCCACGCGGCTCTTTTACGGTGGAACGCGAAGGTTCTGGTTTGCGCTTGCGGCCCGTAACCAACGGCTGCAATCAATCGGGTTAAAGTGGTACAACGGGGTTGATGGCTGGCAGGAAAAGAGTCGCCGCGCTGCGTTGCGTGCGGTGCTTTTTCCTCGCTACGATGGGTGATTGTCTATGAGTCAGAAAAAACGCACTGTCCCATTTTCCAGTAAACAACGCTCGTGGACGCTGCCAAGGCTGTTGTTGATCCTTGGCTATAGTGTGGTGGTCGCTTTTCTCGGGGTCATTTACATGATGCGACAAGAGCTATTCCGGGTTGGCGTTTTTGGTGAGAAACAGGCGGTCCATACGCCCGTCCCGAGGCCAATACCGCCGCCACCAACAACGACAGAGGGGTCTCGTTCGGCTCCACCATCGCCGCCACAAGTTGCAAAGGAATTACGACGTCCGGCTCCGTCAGCTTCACCCTCTTCGCAACATTCAGGTGAGATTACGCCTGACGAAAAACAAGCCCTCGAGGATATTCTCCGGTCCAAACGCTGAGCACTACCTATGGAATTTGTTGACGAGGTTGCGCGCACTGTGTCTGTACCGACCGCGCCACGACGGATCGTATGCTTGGTCCCGAGCATTACCGAAACGCTCTTTGCCCTTGGCCTTGGTGACGCGATTGTTGGTGTAACCGACTATTGCACCCATCCGCCTGACGATGTTGCACGAGTGGCGAAAGTCGGCGGCACCAAAGATCCGCAGATCGAGAAAATCACCCAGTTGGCGCCAGATTTGGTAATCGTCAACGACGAAGAAAATCGCCAAGAAGATTTTGCGGCACTGACCGAGCGAGGATTGTCAGTCTATGTCACCGCGCCCCGCACGGTGGCCGGTGGCATTGCCATGATCGAACGACTCGGTCTCGTGCTTGGCTGCAAGACGACGAGTGAACAACTGGTGACGCGGTTGCGCCTGCTGTATGATCAAGTTGTGACCGAAAGGTCAGACCTACCACCGTTGCGTGTCTTTTGTCCCATCTGGCGCAAACCATGGATGGCGTTTAATGCTGATACCTATGCCGACGACATGCTGCGGTGCTGCGGAGCCGAGAATGTCGTCCGTACCAAGTCAGACCGCTATTTCGTCACCACCCTCGAAGAGATTGCCGCCTTAGAGCCAGAGGTCGTTTTGTTGCCCAGTGAGCCCTATCCATTCTCCAACAAACACTTTGTTCATCTCAAACCCTTGGCTGATACTCCCGCCGGACGGGGCGGGCACTTCTATTGTATTGATGGTATGGCGCTGTGTTGGTACGGGCCGCGCATTGCCGACGGCCTAGCGGGATTGTCACGACTCTTGACTTATGTCCGCGCGACGAGAGATTCCTAGCCACTAGTCACAAAGCGAAGAAAAAGGGAAAATCGACGGTGGTAAAGAAGAATTGATATAACTGAGGGAGATGACTGTGGCTATTCTAGAAGATGCGCTTCGTAAGGTTCCTCCACAGAGTTTAGATGCCGAAGAATCTGTTTTGGGAGGAGTACTCTTAGACCCCCACGCCCTCGACCGGGCGATCGAGATGATGAGCGTTGAAGATTTTTATCGCGAAACGCATCGCAAGATTTTTCGTGCCATGTTGGCCCTGAGTGAGAAAAGAGAGCCTATCGATCTCGTCACGCTCACCGACATGCTTAAAGCGCGCGGCGAGTTGCAAGACATCGGCGGAGCCACCTACCTCGCTGAGCTGGTCGATAAAGTCCCGAGTGCGGCGAATATTGCCCATTACGCTCGTATTGTTCGCGAAAAAGCCGTACTGCGTAGCCTCATCAACGTATCGAATGAGATTGCTGGTCGTTGTTACAACGGCGAAGAAGACATTGAGCGCTTTCTTGATGAAGCCGAGCGACTGATCTTTGAAGTGTCGGAAAAACGGGTGCGCCCGGCGTTCTTCAAGATGAGCGAGATGATCATGGACACGGTGAAGACGGTGGAGCGACTCTTCGAGCGCAAAGAGCTGGTCACCGGTGTCCCGACTGGCTTTCTTGACCTTGACCGTATAACTGCTGGGCTGCAACCTGCTGATCTCGTTATCGTGGCTGCCCGGCCGAGCATGGGCAAAACCAGCTTTGTGCTCAATATCGCCCAATATGTTGCCTTGCACCATAACACTGGGGTCGGCGTTTTCTCCCTTGAAATGTCGAAAGAACAGCTAGTGATGCGCATGCTGTGTTCGGAAGCGCGAGTAGATAATGCGAAGGTGCGTACGGGCTATCTCGGAGAGCGAGATTTCCCGCGCCTGGCGATGGCGGCTGGCCGATTAGCCGAGGCGCCGATATTTATTGACGATACTCCTGCACAGAATGTGCTGGAGCTGCGTGCCAAAGCCCGTCGGCTCAAACGCGAATCGAATGTCGGGTTGATTATCATCGACTATCTGCAGCTTATGCGCGGCCTCACTGCACAGGAGAACCGTACACAAGAACTTTCCGAGATCTCCCGCAGCCTCAAAGCGCTGGCGAAAGAGTTGGACGTCCCAGTGATTGCGCTCTCACAGCTCAACCGGCAAGTCGAACAGCGCGCCGACAAACGACCGATGATGTCGGACATTAGAGAATGTGTCACCGGCGATACGCTGGTTGTCCTTACCGACGGACGACGAGTAGCGATTCGTGACCTCGTGGGTACGACACCAGAGGTTTTTGCTGTAACTGAAGAGGGAGAGGTTGTACCTGCACGAAGCGATCGAGTGTGGAGTGTCGGAACACGACCGATTTTCGCTGTCCGCTTGGCCAGCGGACGCTGCATTCGTACAACCGCTCGACACAGGCTGTTAGGTGCTAAAGGGTGGAAGCGGGTAGGAGAGTTGCAAATTGGTGATCGCCTTGCACTTGCTCGCCAGATACCGGAACCACGCGACGTTGAAGAATGGCCAGATGCCCGTGTCGCTCTGCTTGCCCATCTCATTGGTGATGGAAGCTATGTGAAACATCAGCCGCTCCGCTATACGACAAGTTCTGAGGAGAATAGCCGTATTGTCGCTGAATCGGCACGAGATGAGTTTGGCGTACAAGTCAACCGTCACCCTGGACGAAGAAGTTGGCATGAGTTAGTGCTCAGCGGCAATGGCAACCGTTGGCATCCGGCAGGTGTGAATCGTTGGCTTCGCGAGCTTGGCATCTATGGGCAAGGGTCATATGAAAAACGAGTGCCCTCAGAGGTCTTCCGTCTTCCGAATAGACAAGTTGCGCTATTCCTTCGCCATCTGTGGGCAACTGATGGAACGATCTCTGTTCGTTCAGAAGGTCAGCGTGGTGGACACGCCGTTATGTATAGCACCAACAGTCCAGGGCTGGCTCAGGATGTCCTTGCGCTCTTACTCCGCTGTGGAATTGTCGCTCGGGTTCATACTGTTCAACAGGGAACCTACAGGACGGCACATTTAGTGACGGTTTCTGGAGTTGAGAGCCAACGGCAGTTTCTTAACAGTGTCGGTGCGTTTGGGCCGCGTGAACAGAAAGCTACACTTTTACGTCAAGCGCTTCTCGGAATGAAGAGTAATCCGAACGTCGATACTTTACCGAATGAGTTTTTTAGTGATCTACATAGATTGATGACAGAGCGAGATATTTCTTACCGCGAAGTAGCGAATCTTCGAAGGGGTTATTACATCAGCCGTGCAAATTTCGATTTTTCTCCTACCCGGCGCTTGTTGCTCGAGTACGCTGAAGCTCTTGGTGACACCGCCCTTCGATCTAAGGCAACCAGCGATCTCTTCTGGGACCGAGTTGTGGCGATCGACCCCGCAGGTGAAGAAGACGTGTATGATTTGACAGTACCAGGCCCGTCCTCGTGGCTTGCTGACGCGATTGTGAGTCACAACAGTGGCAGCATAGAGCAGGATGCAGACGTCATTATGTTCATCTACCGCGACGAGGTCTACAAGCCAGACTCACAAGATGAGGGGGTTGCTGAGGTCGTTGTTGGTAAGCAACGTAACGGGCCAACTGGCACGGTACGGCTCGCCTTTCGACGCGAATATACGCGCTTTGATAACCTCACTATGGGTGAACCTGAAGCGCCGCCGGAAGAAGGCGAGGGCGAGTAGCTGTAACAGTAGGAATACGCTTACGTCCGTGCCGACCGTGGCAACGTAAACGCTTGTCCTTCCGCTCTGAACGGCCCGCGTACCATGAGGTGCGACGGCCCGTCGTGATCAAACAGATAGGGTTTAACTTCGGCATCGACACCAAGCTGATCCGGGCTAAAACAAATGGTGATCTCTTCGATAGCGAGGGGAATGCAATCCACAAGAGCTGCTAATGAAGGAATGTGCGGTCCAACGACATCAAAAAGCTTGAGGTAGGTATCTTCTTGCTCCACGCAAAGGATCACATCAAGGTCTTCCGCATAATAGAGAGGTCGGCTGCCTTCGTTAAAGCAGAAGACCGCTTTCTCGTTGACCACTCCGACGATCTGTGAGACCGGCACGCGGGTTTCAAGCAGACGGTGAAGCAGAGCGACGTCCTGAGTATTTTGTGGGTGAAGGAGTCGTATACCGTCTCTGTGGCCTGCGGATCGCATCTGGATGGTAAAGCCGTACTCCTGAACGACGCGAAAACCAAACGGCGTGAAATACTCTGGGTGCTCAGTCGTGAGAATCTGCGTCGCACAGCGTTGTTCACAATACTGCAACGCTTCTTCGATGACCTGACGATAATAGCCGCGGCGTCGGCAATCAGGATGCGTGGCGACACCATGGATAGAGCCGACAGTGACCTTCTCGCCAAGGACGATCAGAGGAAGTTCAATAACTCCGACGTGAGAGAGTACGCGTTCACCTTCACAAATGGTAAACGGCGTTGACACCGACTCCCACGGCGCACCTAAAGCACTGGCATTCTGTGCAACCTGCCGTACACCGGGAAAGACGACATCAAGCAGGTCGAACAACCGTTTACTCAATGTCGGGTCGGCTACGAATGACTGCTGCATGTCTTGTCCTCACCTATCGTTACCACGAATCCCAACGTGAATAGTGGGATCGCTAGAATTCCACAACACAGTCTGTTTCACCTGACTAATTTCCCAGCCTTGCGGGGTACAGACTGTAGCAACCGTACTCGTGAGTCTTGCATGCCTCACTCCTACGGTTTTGCTTACGTGGGGCGTCGAAGTCACACAAGCACCCTAGTGCCTTTCCCTACTATGGTGTTCCTTGCTTGGTGCCCACATGCATAGCGCGAGCCCTAGAGTTCAGGTACAGATGGCACTGAACCACTCAATGCTAATTCTGAGAAGGAGCGAAGAGATGTCAGCACGTACAGTAACGAAAATTGTCAAAGCGCAACCAACCTCAGACGGAGCTGGAGTGCGATTGTTCCGCACTATTGGTTCGCCAGCGCTCGACTCGGTCGATCCGTTCTTACTGCTGGACGAGTTTAAGTCAGAGCAAAGCAATGATTATCTGGCTGGGTTCCCTGACCATCCTCATCGCGGCTTTGAGACTGTGACGTATATGCTGGCTGGCTCTATGCAGCATAAAGATCACCAAGGCAACGAAGGAAATCTAGTTGCGGGAAGCGTACAGTGGATGACCGCTGGCCGCGGCATTATTCACTCGGAGATGCCGAAACAGGACAACGGTCTGATGTGGGGGTTTCAATTGTGGGTCAATCTGCCAGCGGCGGAGAAGATGACTGCGCCACGCTATCAGGATATCCCGCCCGAGAACGTGCCGGAGATCATAACTGCGGACGGAGTGAAAATTCGTATAGTTGCGGGGAAAGTCGGCCATGTCGGTGGTGCCGTACGGGGTATTGTGACTGATCCCTTGTATCTTGATGTTCACGTTCCACGCGACATCAGTTACGCACTTCCTGTTCAGAACGGTCATACTGCGCTGTGCTATGTCTTTGTTGGACAAGGGCAATTTGGGGCAACTGACACTGAACCAGGACAGCAGGTCGTAGCGCAACAACTGGCGCTTCTTTCCGATGGAGAAGAACTCACAGTGAAGACCGAAAACGATTCAGTGCGATTTCTCTTGCTGGCCGGGAAACCCCTCCGCGAACCTGTTGCCCGCTACGGACCGTTTGTGATGAACACGCGCGAGGAGATTATGAAGGCATTTGAGGATTATCAGGGAGGATCGTTCTTGCACTAGGGCAGACGATCGTCCCGTCGATCATTAAGGAGGATGATGATCGTCACAGTTTTTCGTGTACGCCTACGTGAGGATGCAAACCTGGCAGAACTCGAACAACTCAATGAACGGATGTTCAATCTCGTGCAACGTATGCCCGGCTTTTTGAACTTGAAAAATTTTCAAGCAGAGGACGGGGAAGGGCTGACGGTCGCAGAATTCGACACCATGGAGAATCAGATACGCTGGCGCGATCATCCTGAGCATAAGGCCGCGCAAGAACTTGGCAGAACGAAGTCCTTCAAAGAGTACAGTGCGCAAGTGTGTGAACTAGTAAGAGGGTCGAAGTTATAGGGGTGCACCCTTTAGACCGGTGTCAGCTCAACGACCGGAATCACTCGAGTCGTTTTCTTTTGGTAATCCGCGTAGGTCGGGTACAGGGCAAGAAGCTTCGGCCATACTTTCTCCGCCTCTTCGGGGCTGAGCGATCGTGCACGGTAGCGCTGCACGCCCTTGTGCAGCTCGACTCCGACCTCTGGATTGGCAACCAGATTTCGATACCAACCCGGCGGTGTGTCGTTTCCACCAAATGAAGCGACGATGTAGAGCTTGCCGTTCTCTTCGACGTAGAGCAACGGCACTGAAACCTCACGTCCGGTTTTTCGTCCACGAGTGGTGAGGAGCAAGGTCTGGCGAAATGCGCCTGGACCGGTGAGTCCAATCGAACGAAAGAGAAAGGTATGAAAACTGCTCAAACCGCGGACAAACCCTTCAGCCAACGGATGCATTTTCATTGGTTCCTCCGAGTTTTATAGGATGGGTTATAACTCACCCTAGGTCATACCTTCTTATTCCCCCAGTGATCCCAATACAACACTTCATCAACCGGCTTGCGCGTGGTCTTTCCCAATTTGCCACGTGGGTACCCCATCGGAAGCAGTGCAGCGATTTCCATGCTGTCCGGGACGCCGACTTTCTTTTTCAGCTCATCCTCGAAGAAGAAATGAGTGGTTGTGAGGACTGAACCGATACCGTACGCGCGGCAGGCTAACAGGATGTTCTGTACCGCAGGATAGATCGAGCCATGCACAGTAGCAGTACTGCCACGATGATTCTGCGCCTGTGCCCAAGTAGGATACTCCTTGGCAGAGCAAGCGAGGAGAATTACCGGTGCTTCGTTCATGTGATCAGACAAATAGATTGAAGCCTTCAGCGCTCGTTGACGAGGGGGTGGCAATTCGTTGATCGGAGGCTGATTCGCGCGAAACTTTTGTTGCGTATCGCGATAGTGATCACGAATGAAAGTTTTCAGTTCAAGATCGCGGACGAGAATAAATCCCCAATCCTGACGATTGCCACCGCTTGGTGCATGGATACCAGCTTCGACAATCTTTCGTAACGTGTCTTCAGGAATTGGATCAGGTTTGAGGCGACGGATTGCTCGGAGCGAATAGATAGTATCGAACAACTTGGCATCCGTCGCGTTTTCTTCAGCCGCGGCGAACACGGGCGAGAGTGGAGCAGCCGCGCTCGCTGCGCTAATAGCGATGCCCTTCACAAACGCACGCCGAGTGACTCTGGTGTCGGTAGGTGTTGAGCTTCTGGTCATATTCTTCCTCCTGCGGGCTGATTCTCCGTTGCTCTTTCGTTCTGGTCAAGGCGACGGGTTGAGTTTTTGCCACTGACTAAGTAAAGAACTACAGTAGATGAGTACTGAGCGCTCACCTTTTATAGGGAGCGAACCTTTTCAGGTAAGGAGACAGGAACAGTATGCAGAACGGACAGCACACCGGACCTTTAGGCGTTGGACTCGCAGCGATTTGCCAAAATCCTGAACAGCGGATCTCTGATTATAATGTGTATAAGCAGGAAATGCGGCTGGCGGATTTGGCCGAACCGTGGGGCTTTGATTCGTTATGGAGTGTTAAGCATCATTTCACCGATTACACGATGGTGCCTGATGTGTTGCAGTTCCTCACTTATATGGCCGGGCGCACCAAGAAGATCAAGCTTGGCACGATGGTTGTCGTCCTTCCTTGGCACGATCCTATGCGAGTAGCGGAAGAAGTCTCGATGCTCGACAACATGAGTGATGGCCGCATCATTCTTGGTATCGGGCGTGGCGCTGGCATGGTTGAATTCGAGGGATTTCGGGTGCCGATGGGTGAATCGCGCGATCGCTTTGTTGAAGCGGCGGAGATGGTATTGACTGGTTTAGAGAAAGGATACTGTGAATATAACGGGCAGTTTTATCAACAGCCACGCAAAGCGATTCGTCCTGCACCTCACAAATCGTTTAAGGGTCGCACCTATGCGGCGGCCGTATCTCCCGAGTCGTCGGAGATCATGGCGAAACTCGGCCTTGGTATTCTTATTATTCCGCAGAAACCGTGGGAAGCGGTAGCCTCAGAGCTGATGATGTATGCCGACGTCTTCCGTAAGACACATGGCGTTGATGCACCACCCACCGTCGCTGCTGGATGGGTATTCTGTGACAAAGACAAGAGCCGCGCTCGTGATTTAGCACAGCAGTATATCGGGAATTATTGGCAGTCAGCGTTGAAGCACTACAACTTTGGCGGGGACCATTTTAGTAAGACCAAAGGATACGAATACTACGGCAAAATGTCCGAGCAGATGAATCAAGCCGGAGTCGAAACTAGCTCGCAGTTCTTTACCAATCTGCAAGTGTGGGGCACGCCAGAGCAGTGTTTCGAGAAGATTATGGATATTCGCGCCAAAGTTGGATGTAGCGACTTTACTGGCGTCTTCAGCTACGGTGGTATGCCGTATGACGAATCCGAGCGTAGCATTCGCTTGTTTGCCAGTGATGTAATGCCCCGGTTGCAGAATCTGAACTAAGACTCCCTGTTGAAGCCTGTATCAATAATGGCAGGCTATTCCCGTCTGGCTATTACAAGTATGATGGTCGGAACTTCGTCTGCTGAGACGTTCCGATCATCACTGCCGACCTCCCTTGTGGCAATAGATTTCTGTACCCGCGCGTTCAGAAAAGAGCAGGAAGTCCAAACCGTAAGAGTATAATCCCTTCGACAAGTGAGGGCATATGACCTTCGATGAAGTGTTGGACCGAGTGCGAGGGCTCTTACAGACCAGAGGCCGCGTTTCCTATCAATCGCTCAAAGTACGGTTCATCATAACCGACCAATTTCTTGAGGGTGTGAAAGCTGAACTCATCGAGGCCGAACGGGTAGCAGTGGATGAGGACGGTAAGGTGCTGGTGTGGGTCGGCAGCACCGAAGAGGATAAGGGGGAAAGGATAAAGGGTAAAGGGAGAAATGGAGAAGACAGGCAAAAGTCCAAAGTCCAAAGTCCAGAAAACCAACCCCTAACCCCTAGCCTCCAACCCCCAATTTCCTATACGCCTGCGCATTTAGCTGAGCGCATCCGCGCGGCAACTGTAACAGATGGCGAGCGCAAGACCATCACGGCGTTGTTTGCCGATCTCAAAGGCTCCACGGCGTTGATT
>Ga0081539_10003772_pt1 | contig 17930 bp, 13 predicted proteins | sample TabmetS4T2R2_FD_71023 | JGI IMG/M metagenome (GOLD analysis project Ga0081539, IMG submission 71023) | Tabebuia heterophylla rhizosphere microbial communities from the University of Puerto Rico - S4T2R2 | ecosystem: Host-associated > Plants > Roots > Rhizosphere ...
GGAGAGGGTGAGCGGCCGGACGTGGCCGGCCCGCTCGTCGCGGCGGCCGCGGGCGAACGTCGGGCCCATCCGCAGCGACTCGAACGTGCCGAGGAAGGCGAGGGCGAGCGGCTCGGTCAAACGATCGCCTCCGTGCCGCCATCGGCACCCGGTCCTCCGGTCGCCTCCGGTGTGAGGGTGAGCAGCTCGCTCAGCTCGGCGACCGAGAGCGTGGTGAGCCAGCCCTCGCCGTTGCCGACCACGCGCTCGGCGAGGACGCCCTTGTCGGCGAGCAGCCGGTCGATCCGCTCCTCCAGCGTGCCGAGGCAGACCAGTGTGTGGACCTGGACGTCGCGGCGCTGGCCGATGCGGAAGGCGCGATCCGTCGCCTGGGCCTCGGCCGCCGGATTCCACCACCGGTCGACGTGCACGACGTGGTTCGCGGCGGTGAGGTTCAGGCCGGTGCCGCCGGCCTTCAGCGAGAGGACGAAGACGCCGGGCCGGTCGTCCTGCTGGAACTCGGTCACCAGGGCGTCCCGGTCGGCGCGCGAGACACCGCCGTGCAGATACCGCACCGGGACGCCGAAACGGGCGGCGAGGTGCGGGGTGAGCATCCGTCCGAAGCGGGCGAACTGGGTGAACGCCAGCACGCTCTCGCCCGCGGCGAGCGCGGCGCCGACGATCTCCTCCAGGCGTTCGAGCTTGCCGGAGCGGCCGGGCAGCGGCGAGCCGTCGCCGAGCAGCAGCGCCGGATGCACGCAGGCCTGCTTGAGCTTGGTCATCGCGGCGAGAACGATGCCCTTGTTGCGCCGGTCGCGGGTCTCGGCGAGCCGGGTGGTCATCTCGTCGAGGACCGCGCGGTAGAGCGCGGCCTGCTCGCCGGTGAGCCCGCAGAGGTGCCGGGCGTGCCGCTTGTCCGGCAGGTCGGTGATCACCGCGGGGTCGGACTTCACCCGGCGCAGCAGGAACGGGCGGGTGGCCTGGCGCAGCCGGGCGGCCGCGTCCTCGTCGGCGTACCGCTCGACGGGCACCGCGAAGCGCGCGCGGAACGTGTGCGCCGAGCCGAGCAGGCCCGGGTCGACGAAGTCCAGGATGGACCAGAGCTCGGCCAGCCGGTTCTCCACCGGGGTGCCGGTCAGGGCGATCCGGGTGCGGGCCGGGAAGCGCCGCACCGCACCCGCCGTCCCGCTCGCGCTGTTCTTGACGTGCTGGGCCTCGTCGAGGACCACGCGGTCCCAGTCGACGGCGGCGAGGGCGTCGGCGTCGCGAGTGGCCGTCGCGTACGTGGTGAGCACGACGTCCGCCCCGGCCAGCTCGGCGGGGGCCGGCCGGTCGGCGCCGTGCAGCACGCTGATCCGCAGCCCCGGCGCGAACCGGGCAGCCTCGCGCTGCCAGCTGCCCAGCACCGAGAGCGGGCAGATCAGCAGCGCCGGCCCGGATCGCCGGTGCGACAGCAGGGCGAGCAGCTGCACGGTCTTGCCGAGCCCCATGTCGTCGGCCAGGCAGGCGCCCAGCCCGAGCCGGTCCAGGAAGGCGAGCCAGGAGAAGCCGCGCCGCTGGTACGGCCGCAGTTCGCCGGTCAGGCCCGGGGGCGGATCGAGCAACTCGAGCCGCTGGTCGAGCTCGCCGGCCAGCAGGTCGGCGAGCCAGCCCGTGCCGCCGGTCGCGGTGACCGGCAGCGGCAACTCCTCGGGCGGAAGCAGACGGATGGTCCGCAGCGCGTTCCCGGCGGTCATCGACCCGCCGCCGCGGGCGAGAAACCGCAGCCCCGCGGCGAGGTGCTCGGCGTCCAGGTAGACCCACCGGCCGCGCAGCCGGACCAGCGGCACCTGGGCCCGGGCCAGGTCGGCGAGCTCGGCCTCGGTGAGCGTGCGGCCACCGACCGCCAGGCCCCACCGGTAGTCGACGAGGTGGGCCAGGTCGGCGGCCTCGTCGCGCAGCACCGGCGGGATCGGGTCGCGGTCGCGCACCTCGAGCGCGAGGCCGAGGCCGCTGGGCTCGCGCCACCAGGACGGCAGCAGGACGCCGTAGCCGGCCTCCTCGAGCACCGCGGCGTGGGCCAGGAACCGGTGCGCCTCGGCGGTGTCGAGCACCATGTCGATCGGCCTCGGTACGCGCAGCGCGGCCTCGAGGTCCGGATAGAGCCGGGCCGCCCGGCCGAGCCCGCCCAGCAGGCGCTCCTGCGGCTGCCGGGTCCAGCGGCGCAGCGGCGCGTACTGATCGCGCCAGATGTCCGCCGCGGTGACCAGCGCGCTCGGCTCGTCCACGGCCTGCAGCAGGAACTCGAGCAGCCACGCGTCGCGCGGTGGGCCGGACGGGCCGGACCCGACGTCTGGTCCCTCGGACGCGGTTGCGGACCCGGGCCGGTTGTCGTCGAGCTCGTGCAGGTGGCTGAGGCGGAAGCAGAGCCGCACCGCGGCACCGGAGACCGCGTCGGCGTACCAGGCGTCGAGCCGGTCGGCGAGCTCTCCGGCCAGGGCCGGGGCGGCGGTGAACTCGGGCTCGCCGGTGAGCGCGGCGAGCCAGCCGTCGCCGAGCCGGACGCCGGCCTCGGCCAGCCGCGTGCGGACCAGCCCGTCGACGAGGCGGTCGAGCGCCGCGGCCAGCACTTCCTCGGCCGGCGGGACCGCCACGTCGCCGGGCCGGGCCCGCACCGCCCGGGCCGCGGCGGGCAGGCGGCGCAGCAGGTCGGCGCGGTGGATCGCGTCGGCGCCGGTGATCACCGGACGCCACCGCGCCCGCGGGCCGCCGGTCGCGACGGAGGGCAGCACCCGGCCGCGGCGCACCAGGCCGGCGGCGAAGTCGCACAGCTCCGCCAGCCACCGCACCGACGGTGCCACCCGCCCGTCGAAGCGGTCGGCGAGTTCGTCGTCGACGAACGGCACGGTGACCGCGGGCACCTGCCACGCCCGCAGCCGGGGCGTGCCGCGCCGCGGCGGCACGCCGACCCACGGCGACGGCAGCGGTCCCGCGACCGTGCCGGGCAGAATCAGCGTGACCAGGCCGCGCGGCTGCCCGGCCGGCAGCCCGGCGGCCGGCGCCGCGAACGGGTGGGTACCCCGCGCCGCCCCGCCCGGCGGTGGCCAGGTCTCGGCCCAGAGGCTCAGCCCTCCATCCCGCTCCACGAAACCGTGCAGGACCCGGATCCCGGCGGGCACCAGCGCCGTCAGCGGCGACATGCCCGCCACGCCCTCACCCGCCACGGCGTCGGCCGGTGCGGCCGGGTGCCGCTCGGTGCGGTCGGCCGTCACCGGAGCGTCCAGACGATGTCCGGCGGCCGCACCCGGGCGCACCGCGGGCCCCCGCAGGCGTCGGTCAGGCCCACCTCGCCGACGAGCACCCCGCCGCTCTCGTGGGCGCCGCGCAGCAGCGCCGACGGGATGTCGCCGAACATCAGCTTGGCCCGGCGGAACATGGCGAACGACTCGCCCGTCACACTGCCCCAGCTCAGATAGAGGAACCGCGCGCCGGGCCGGCCGTGCACCCAGGGACCGCCGACGTCGAGCAGGCCGTCGACCTCGCGGCAGGTCACCTCGAGCTCCCAGGTGGCGGCCTCGGCACTCGCCGGCACGCGGCCCACCACCTCGGCCCCGCGTTGCACACCGACCTGCACCTCCCGCAGGCGCAGCGCGTCGGCCTGCGGGCCGCCGCGGCGGCCCGGCAGGTCGTGCCCCTCGATCCGGATCCTCACCCCGCCGACTCTAGGCCGCGGGTCCGACAACAATCAGCGCGCGGCGAGGACCCGCCCGCCGGCCCGCACCGGGAAGTACAGCGGACCTCGCACGATGCCGGACGGCCGGCGGCGCAGGGCGCCGGCCCGGGTCAGGCCGGGCATCCGCTCGGCGAGCCGCCGCACGGCGACGGTCGCCTCCATCCGGGCCAGCGGCGCACCGACGCAGTAGTGGACGCCGCCGGAGAACGCCAGATGCTCGGCTTCGGGACGGCGGTGGATGTCGAACACGTCCGGGTTCGCGTACACCTCGGGATCCCGGTTCGCCGCCGCCAGCAGGGTCACCACGAACTGGTCGCGGACCACCGTACGGCCCTCGAGCGGGACGTCCTCGCGGGCGCACCGCGCGGTGCGCTGCACCGGCGGATCCCAGCGCAGCGTCTCCTCCACCGCCGCCGGCGCCAGGCCGGCGGGATCGGCGCGGAGCGCGGCCCACTGGTCCGGGTGGTCGAGGAGGGCGTTCACCGCGTTGCCGATCAGGTTGACGGTCGTCTCGAAGCCCGCGAGCAGCAGCAGGATGCACAGCGGCAGCATCTCGGCCGGGGTGATCTGGTCGCCCTCGGCGGCCACGATCCGGCTCACCACGTCGTCCGCCGGCTCCGCCCGGCGCAGCGCGAACAGCCGCTCGAACAGCGCCCGCAGCTCGTCCCCGGCCGCCTTGAGGCGGGCGGCGTGGGCCAGCGACCGTACGCCGCCCAGCGCCCCGCCGATCACCGCGCCGTGCTCGGCGAACCGGTCGGTGTCGGCCTCCGGCACGCCGAGCAGATCGGTGATCACCGCGATCGGCAGCGGCGCGGCGAACGCGGACACCAGGTCGAATTCGCCGGCCGCCGCGGCCGCGTCGAGCAGCCGGTCGACCCGGGCTTCGACCCGCGGGCGGTAGCCGGCCATCCGGCGCGGGCTGAACGCCGGCTGGGCGAGGCGGCGCAGCCGGGTGTGGTCGGGCGGGTCGCGGTCGAGGAAGGACATGTCGAACTCGTCCTCGGGCGACGTCGGCCCGGCGAGGTCGTGCGAGCGTACGCCGAACCGCCGGTCCCGCAGCACCGCGGTGCTGACCCGGTGGCTCGGGGTGACGTAGTTGCCCAGCCGGGTGGGCACCAGCGTGCCGGCCCGGCGGATCTCGTCGTAGATCCCGTACGGGTCGTCGCGCCCGGCGCGCAGGTGCAGCCGGCACACCGGATCGCGGTGCAGGTGCCCGTGGTACGCGATGCCGAGCCGCCGGGTGTACAGCCCGGTGGCGAACCTCAGGGTCCGGCGTACGGCCATGACCAGCCCCTATCGCGAGTTGTCGCGCACCCAGGCGTCGATCAGGCCGCCGAAGTGAGCGAGGAACTTCTCGTGCTCGTGCACCGGGTACGTGGCTCGGACGGTCTCGCGCAGCAGCGACCGGAACTCCTCGGAGGTGACCCAGTCGTGGACCATCTCGTCGACGCCGGAGAGGTGCCGCGCACAGAATTCTTCGTACCGCTGCGTGTCGAAGTACTCGTCCGCGAGCCGGCGGTACTCCCCCATCTTCTCCGCATAGGACAGCGACGGGTCGTCGCCGATCGCGAAGTACCGCGCGGTGTCCGTGTCCAGCCGCGGGCGCCGGTCGGTGACCACGCAGAACACCGTCCAGCGCAGCAGCGCGGACATCGCCCACGGGAAGTAGTAGTGCAGCGAGGTGATCGCCACGTCGGGGCACGCGTTGGCATAGTCGATCGGGTACACCTCGCCGCCGCGCACCAGCGACTCGCAGGAGTTGAACTCCCACCGGAAGAACGCGTTGACCAGCCGCGAGATGGTGATCACCTCGTCGCCGACGTCGGCGGTCAGGAAGTTGTGGTCCACCTCGTACCGGGCGTGCATCGGCTGCTCGGGGCGGAACTTCATGACCATCGTCTCCGGGCCGATGGTCAGCGAGCGGGCGAAGACGTCGTAGCCCTCGACCGCCGCCTGCAGGTGCATCAGCCGCTCACCGGAGGCGTCGTACGCGGCGTGCAGCTCCCGCGAGTCGCGGATCTTGGATACGCCCACCCACGCGCCGCCGTCGTACGGCTTCATGAACAGCGGATAGCCCACCTGTGCGGCCGTCTCGTCCAGATCGAACGGCTGGTTGTACCGCGATGCCGTGTACGCCCAGCGGGAGTTGTCCAGCGGGTTCTTGTACGGCACGAGCACCGTCTCGGGCACCTTGAGCCCGAGCCGGATCATCGCGCAGTACGCCGCGTGCTTCTCCATCGACTGGAACGTGAACGGGCTGTTCAGCAGGTACACGTCGTTCATCAGGGCGATCTTCTTGAGCCACTCGCGCGGGTGGTAGTACCAGTACGCGAGCCGGTCGATGACCAAGTCGTGCTTCGGCTTGTCGCGCAGGTTGAACGGCTCGATCGTCACCCGCACCGAGCGCACCCGGTGCGACTTGCCGTCCGGACCGCTGAGCACGCCGAGACGGCGCAACAGCGCCTCGTACGCCCGCGGCCAGTCGTCCTCGGTGCCCAGCAACAGTCCGATGGTGTGCTCGACGTCCGCCACGGTGTCCTCCCTGGTTCGTTACCGCCATACTCGCTGGAGCAGCGACGTCAGATGCGGATCGAGGGTGTCGCGCCATCCGATCCAGGTGTGCGCGTCCCGGTTCTCCGCGAACCGCACCGGATAACCCTGCGCCCGCAGCGCCTCGGCCATGCTCCGGTTGTTGGCCAGGTTCTCCTCCACGGTTCCGCAGGTCATCGCGACCGGCACGGCCGGGCCGTCCGTGCTGCGCAGCACCCGCCCGACGAACCGGACGATGCGCAGATAGCGCGCGAACCCGGACTCCTGCCGGTCGAAGCGCGGCTGGAAGAAGCTGCCGGACTGCAGGAACAGGCCGGCGAAGCGGGCCGGGTCGCGGCGCTGGGCGTGCAGCATCGCGAGCGCGCCGAGGCTGGCGCCCGCACCGATCACCGGCCGGTCGGTGCCCAGCTCGGCGGCCAGCTTCGGCAGGATGCCGGAGGCCAGCGAGCGCGCGTACGCCGGGGACGCCGCGTACCACTCGAACCGCTCCCCGGCCGGCAGCAGGACCAGGTGGAACGGCGCGAACAAGCCGGCCGCGACGCCGGCCGCGACGAACCGGCCCAGCTCGGCGTACCGGTCGTAGTCGGGGCCGTCGTGGGCCACCAGAACCCGGTCCGTGGGGGTGGCCGGCGACCAGATCCGCGCGGTGATCCCGGCGCGCAGCGCGGGCAGCGGCAGGTCCACCTCGCGCCACTGCCCCGGTGCGGCCGGCAGGTGCAGCCAGGCCGGTTCCCGGTAGTCCGGGCACCACAGCACGGAGGACTCGCCGAAGCCGCCCGGTGCCCGCCGCGGGTTCCCGGGGTGGCACACCGTCTCTCGATGGCCGTCGCGGTGCAGGAGCTCCAGCCGGTACTCGACGCGCGCCACGTCCGGCCGCGGCACCCGCAGCTCCCAGCGGCGCTCCTCGGGCACGGCGTGGAACGCCGGGTGGCCGAGGAACGCGCAGAGCAGCCGTACGCCGGCGAGCTCCTGCCCGAGGTCCGGCAGGCGGAAGGAGAGCGCCGAGCCGTCGCACCACGCATCGGCCACCCGCTCCATGTCCGCACTGTAGCGACGTTCGGCCCGCCCCGCCCGGCCTATGCGGTGTAGCTGCCGGTCGCGGACGGCGCGCCGGTCAGCCCGAACAGCTCCGTCAGCCCGGTCACCCGCAGCTGCCGGTGCACGAACTCGCTCGGGTTGCGCAGCACGAACCGGGCGCCCACCTCACGGGCCGCGTGATAGCCGGTGACCAGCGTGCCGATGCCCATCGAGTCCATGAAGGTCACGAACGTGAGATCGACGATGAGACCGGGCGGCCGCTGCCGCTGGACCGTGCCGACCAGGGTGTCGCGCAGCGCGTCCACGGTGGCGGCGTCCAGCGTGCCGCGCACGTCCACGACGATCGCGCCGTCGGCCTGACGCCGCGTCGTCATCACCGCCTCGCCCATCGCGACCTCCACACACCGGTTCGCGCCCCGCCGTCACCGTACAACGGTGATCCGGCGAATGTGCCCGATTCAGCGTCCGGCTTGCGCGCCGGCGCGGGCCGTGGACAAGGTGACATCGGTGACCGGCTATCCATCCCGCACGTACCGGTCGCCGGGGTGGTGGAGCATGGCCACGGGTTCGGGGCGCCGGCGCCCGGGCGTCCTCGCGGTCCGCGACGTACGCTCGTTGGTCGCCGAGACGGCGGAGGAGGGCCACGGTCTCAAGAAGGCGGTCGGTGCCACGCACCTGACCGCGATGGGCGTCGGCGCCATCATCGGCACCGGCATCTTCGTGGTGATCGGCAAGGGAGCCGGCATCGCCGGCCCGGCGGTCGTCCTGTCGTTCGTGCTCGCCGCGGTGGCCTGCGTCTTCTCGGCGCTGTCCTACGCGGAGCTGGCCTCGTCCATCCCGGTCGCCGGCAGCGCGTACACCTACGCGTACGCCACGCTGGGCGAGCTCGTCGCCTGGATCATCGGCTGGGACCTGATCCTGGAGTACGGGGTGTCGGTGGCCGGCATCGCGGTCGGCTGGGGCGGCAACCTGAACGCGTTCCTGGACGCCGCGTTCGGCGTCGCGCTGCCGGACGCGATCAGCAAGTCGCCGTCCGAGGGCGGCGTCGTCAACCTGCCGGCCGTCTTCGTCGTGCTCGCCATCACGTTCCTGCTGGTCCGCGGGGTGACCGAGAGCGCACGGGTCAACCTGGTGATGGTCGTGATCAAGCTGACCGTCCTGCTGTTCTTCATCGTGGTGGCGCTGGCCAACTTCCGTACCGGCAACTTCCGGCCGTTCGCCCCGGCCGGCGTGGACGGGATCACCGAGGCGGCGGCCGTCATCTTCTTCGCGTACATCGGCTTCGACGCGGTCTCGACCGGCAGCGAGGAGGCCCGGCGGCCGGAGCGCGACCTGCCCCTGGCGATCATCGGATCCCTGGTGATCTGCACGATCTTCTACGTGCTGACCGCGGTCGGCGCCCTGGGCGTCGCCTCACCGGCGCAGCTGGAGGGCAGCGACGCGCCGCTGGCCACGGCGCTGGATGAGGGCGCGGGCATCGGGTGGGCCGCGGCGATCCTGGCGCTCGGCGCGGTCGTGGCGATCACCAGCGTCGTGCTGGTGATCCTCTACGGCCAGACCCGGATCTTCTTCGCGATGTGCCGCGACGGCCTGCTGCCGCAGCGGCTGGCCACGGTCAACCAGCGGTACGGGACGCCCGCCGGCCTCACCGTCATGCTCGGCCTGCTCATCTCGGTGCTGGCCGCGCTGGTCCCGCTCGGCACGATCGTGGAGCTCGTCAACATCGGTACCCTCTTCGCGTTCGTCCTGGTCAACATCGGCGTGATCGTGCTGCGCCGGACGCGTCCCGAGATGCCCCGGCCGTACCGCGTGCCGTGGTCGCCGGTGCTGCCGTTGCTCGGCGTCGCGTTCGCCGTCTACCTGATGGCGGATCTGCCGTGGGAGACGTGGGTCCGGTTCGCCGTCTGGCTGGTTGTCGGCATGCTCATCTACGTGCTGTACGGCTACCGCAACTCACGGCTGCGCGGCGGGACGCCCGCGACTCCCGGGTGGGCCCGGGAGCCGGATGCCGGCGGACCCCACTGACCAGCCCCGCCGCACCCGCACGTGGTGTCCACGCCAAGATCGCACGGGACCGGCGGCCGCGAGCCGCCCACCCGGCCTGCCACACCCGCGGCGCACAATCTTGGAAGGTGCACCACGCTCCGCTCTGTCTCCGCTCTGGTCTCGATGCCAAGATCCGTCCAGCGCGCCGTCCGCGAGCCCCCCGCCAGCACCGCCCCGACCACCAGCGCCAACCTTGGAACGCCTCCCACACCCGCACGTGGTGTCCACGCCAAGATCCCCACGGGACCGGCGCCCAGCGAGCCGCCCACCCGGCCTGCCACACCCGCGGCGCACAATCTTGGAAGGTGCACCACGCTCCGCTCTGGTCTCGATGCCAAGATCCGTCCAGCGCGCCGTCCGGGAGCCCCCCACCAGCACCGCCCCGACCACCGGCGCCAACCTTGGAACGCCTCCCACACCCGCACGTGGTGCCCACGCCAAGATCGCTGAGCGGGGGCCGTAGGAACGCTCGGCGGGGCCTCCAGGCCGACCCGCCGGGAGACCAGCCAGGCTGGTCCAACAAGGCTGATCCGTCAAGGCTGGTCCGACAGGCGGCCGCCCGTCGCGGTGACGCCGCGCGGCGGACAGCGCCGCCTATTCGGCGCGGTGCCGTCCCGGGCGCCGGTCGGCCTCCGCCTGCCCGGCGAACGCCATCCCGTAGCCGACGTCGCCGGAACCATGGCCGTGATCACCGTCCCCGGACGGAGGCTCGCCGGGTAGGGACTCACCGAGAGAACCGTCGCCATGCGCGGCCGCCACCGTCGCCGCCCCTGCGGCCCGCTCGTCCCACGGCGACAGCGCGGGCCGCGGCGACCGGGCGTCCAGGTCGACCAACGGGACGTACACCCGCGCGTCCACCGCCTCGGCCAGCAACAGCGCGGCGACCAGCGCCGTCGGCCGCTCCCGCGGATCCCGGCGCAGGCAGCGCGCGCACAGGTCGGCCACCTCGGGCGCCAGCCCGGGAACCTCCGGCAGCGGGTCGGGGTCGAGGAAGCGCTGGGCGTGGACGAGTTCGGTCTGCGTCGCGGCCTGCCAGGGCAGCCGGCCGGTGACGCAGTGGTAGAGGAGCGTGCCGAGCGCGAACATGTCGGTGGCCGGGGTGGCCGGGCAGCCCTCGAAGCGCTCCGGGGCCACGTACGCCGGCGTACCCATGACCGGCCCGTCGGGGTCCGGCTCGGGCGCGCCCACCGCGGCCGCGATGCCGAAGTCGAGCACCTTGGCACCGGCCGGGGTGAGGATGATGTTCGCCGGTTTGATGTCGCGGTGCACCACCCGTTCGGCGTGCGCGGCGGCCAGGGCCGCGGACACCTCGGCGCAGATGCGCACGCCGATCCGCCAGTCGATCGGCCCGGCCGCCAGGTGCTCGCCCAGCGTCTGCCCCTCGACCAGCTCCATCACGATGTACGGCACGTCGCGCCCGGGCGCCGGCGAGGTGCCGAAGTCGTGCACGCCGGCGACGTTCGGGTGGGCGAGCCGCGCCGCCGAGCGGGCCTCGGTGCGGACCAGGTCCACGCCGGCGATCTCGCCGAGGGTGCCCGCCACGGCCGGCGCCATGATCTTGACGGCGACCGGGCGGTCGAGCACCTCGTCGTGGCCGCGCCAGACCTCGGACATGCCGCCGACGCCGATCCGCTGCACGAGCTGATAGCGCCCGCCCAGCGTCCGCATGACCCTACCTCCCGCACCGCGCGTCGTCGTCCGTCCCGGTCGTTACCCGAGGGGCGGGACGGCAAACGCCCTGTACAGCAATACCGTATGGCGATACAGTGCGCCCCATGACGCGCTACGGCCCCATGTTCGGCCCCGACTACACCTTCCTCGGCGTGCCCGCCTGCGACTGGAGCGATCCCGGCAGCTACGCCGACGCGGAGGTGGTCATCATCGGCGCGCCCTTCGACGGCGGGACGTCGCACCGGCCCGGCGCCCGGTTCGGTCCCCAGGTCATCCGGGGCACCGACTACCTGCCGCACGACGGCTCGCGGCCGCACCTGGCGCTGCGCGTCGAGGCATTGGAGAACGTCAAGGACGCCGGCGACCTCGAGGTCTACAGCGGCGAGATCCAGCGCAGCTGCGCCACCATCGAGGACGCCGTGGCGTTCGTCGCCGCGCACGGCGCGATCCCGCTGATCCTCGGCGGCGACCACACGGTCACCTGGCCGGACGTGGCCGGCGTCGCCCGGCACCACGGGGCCGGCCGGATCTCGGTCATCCACTTCGACGCCCACGCGGACACCGGCGACATCGAGTTCGGCTCGCTCTACGGCCACGGCCAGCCGATGCGCCGCCTGATCGAGTCCGGCGCGGTGCGCGGCGACCGGTTCCTGCAGGTCGGCCTCCGCGGCTACTGGCCTGGCCCGGACGTGCTGGACTGGATGGCCGACCAGGGCATGAACTCGTTCCACATGAGCGAGATCGTCGAGCGCGGGCTGGACGCCGTGCTGGACCGGGCCTTCGAGATCGCCCTGGACGACTGCGACGGCGTCTTCCTCTCGGTCGACATCGACGTCTGCGACCCCGGCCACGCGCCGGGCACCGGCACCCCCGAGCCGGGCGGCCTGACCGCGCGCCAGCTGCTCGACAGCGTCTCGCGGATCTGCCAGGAACTGCCCGTCGTCGGCATGGACATCGTCGAGGTGTCGCCGCCGTTCGACCACGCCGAGATCACCGCGATGCTCGGCAACCGCGTGGTGCTCGAGGCGCTGTCCGGCATGGCGCGGCGGCGCCGGGACGCCGGCGGCCCGCTCTGGCGCCGCTCGACCCCGCTGCTAGAGGGCCGGGGAACGCAGCCCGACCAGCCGGCCTAGAGCGTCGAGCAGCAGCTCCGCGGCGGCCGCGGCACCGGCCCGCGGATCGCCCAGGGCCACCGGCAGCGCCAGGCCGTCGACCAGCGCGAGCGCCTGCCGGGCCACGTCCAGCGGCGGCACCCCGGTCGCGAACCGGCCCGCGGCCACCCCCGCGGCGATGTTCTCGGCGAGCAGCTCGTGCCAGCGCCGGTAGTCGTCGAGCACCTCGGCGCGCAGCTCCGCGTCGCGCAGCGCCCACCGCCAGGACTCCACCCACACCCGCCACCGGGTGTCGCTGCCGCTCGCCCCGGTCAGCTGCGCCACGATCACGACCAGCCGGTCCCACGCGTCGGCCACCCCGCCGAGCCGCACCGCCACGGCGTCGAAGTCGCTCTGCGCCGCGTACCGGAACACCGCGATGAGCATGTCCTCCCGGCTGCCGAAGTAGTACTGCAGGGTGGACACGCCGACGCCGGTCGCGGCGGTGACGTCGGCGAAGCGCGTCGCGTCGGCCCCGCGCTCCGCGACCACCGCGCAGGCGGCGGCGAGCACGTCGGCGCGCTTGCGCGCCGACCGACGCCCGCCGTTGCGGGCCACCTCACTCACCGCGCATGTCTATCACGACGAGAAACGTACGAGGTCCGGACAGGTTCCCGCCGCCGGAGACCCGGCCGGTCGGTGGTCCGGGCCATACCCCGCCGCCGGCCGGTGCGGGAATGGAGCATGGCGGGGCGCGACCCTTGTGGGACCTGCCCCGCCACCGACCGGGGCGGCCGTTATACCGCGCGCACCTGACGTCGAGGACGACGCTAGAGCACCGGGATCACGGCGGCCGGACCGCCCCGGCCGATCGTGATCGGGCTCTCCGGCGGCCCTCCTAGAACAGCTCGGTGCGCAGGTCGTGGGCGCCGTCCGCCCGGGTGGCCTCGTAGTAGCCGCGCTGCCGGCCGTCCGGCATGGTCACCAGGCTGAGGTAGCGCAGGCCGTATGGCGCGTGCGGGCTACCCAGCGGCGGCCGGTGTTCCGCGGTGAGTTCGCCGAAACTGCCGTCCGGCAGCCGGGTGCCGCGGGCGACCCCGGTACGCTCCTCCCAGTTCTCGCCGGCGGTGGCCCGCCCGTCGTACGCCACGGTGATCTCGTCGCCGTCGACCCGAACCGACGTGACCCGCACGCCGCGCGCGTCCCACTCCCCCGGCCGGGGCGCCAGCGCCGTGCCGCGCCAGGTCCAGTGCACGCCGTCCGCGCTGGTCGCGTACCGCGTGGTCATCCGGTCGGCGTCAGCCCAGCTCTCCAGCGGATGCACCGAGGCCCACAGGTGCCAGCCGTACTCGTCGTGGTGCAGCACCGGATCCTTGACGCCGGCACTCTCGTCCCCGGCGAGCACCGTACGCGTCGGGGCGCCCGCCAGGCCCGCCGGCGAGCCGGCCTCGAGCAGGTCCACCCGCCAGTGCTTGGTGCCCGGCGTCGCCGCGCTGACGTAGAGACGCCACCGCCCCTCCGCCGTGCGCACCAGCGCCGGCCGTTCCAGCGACTCCGCACCGAAACGGTCCTTGCCCACCTCGGCCACCGTGGTGAAGGCGATGCCGTCGGCGGAGCGCGCGATCACGTTGGCGACGCCGCGCCCTTCGCCGATCGGCAGCCGCAGCCGGTACGCCAGGTACACCGCGCCGTCGGCGACGATCGCGCTGGGCGCACCGGACCAGGCACCCGGCTGCGCGCCGGGCGGCTCGACGACCACGATGGAGTCGTCCCAGCGCGGCAAGGGAAGCGTCGATGCTCCGGTGGACAAGGCGGCTCCTCGGATGGGTCGGCGGGTGTCCGATCAAGTCTGCGCCGGCCATGGCAGGGCCGGCGCAGCAGCAGGACAGCTCCGGATGGCGAACCAGCGCGGCGTGCAGGGCCGTGGTACCGGCTTTGGGCACGCCGGCGATCAGGAAATCGGCCGGAGTAAGACCTAGCCTACAGGCTTTGTAGAGTTTCCCGGGCGGCGAACGGCGCACGTCACTCGGGCGCGGACCAGCGGCACTCAGCGCACGCCGGGACCGGGGAAACGGCTCACCCGGTCCGCACCCACCGCCGCCACCAGGTCGCCCGGCGGAACCGCGGGCAGTCCTCGGGCCCACACAGAGCACAGTCGGAGCCTCGCCGGTGGTGCTCGTGGGCGCGGTGCGGATGCCCGCAGACACAGAGTGCTTCCTCAGCGTTCATCGTCTCACCAACGGTAAGGCCGCGCGAAAGCTACGGGTACGGGCCGGCTGATGGTCACCGGCCCAACCTATCGACAGGCGGCCGGCGGCGCGCAGCCGTGCCCCAACACGACACCGATACCACGCAAAGTAATGTCCGCGTGCGGTGACATACCTCACTCCTAGTAATTCGACGCGGTACTGATGTTCCCTTCGAGGCCGCCTGGCCATATTCCCCCCACTGACCGGTTCGGGCCGCTGTCCGGCCGATCGCGCCTCACTGTCCGTTACGCAAAGTGACTGCCGTGACGGAGGGCAAGAAGCGGGGCAATGGCGCATAAGTGCTGCTCCAGCTCTTGCGCTTGAGAATTCGACCGGACGGTTATCTGTCGACTTTTCGGTCAGTTGACTGTACGTAGTGCATTGCTACCTTGGTCCCCAGAAGCGGACGACTCGCGGCCCGAAAGGCAGATCGCGGGGTTCGCCGGCATTGCCGCCGCCGTGAAAGGGACCCAGATGAAGCCCCCCAGCCCAGATAGCAACACTTTCCGTAGCAACGCTGAGTCACCCAGCGTGAGCGTTGTCATCCCGGCACTCAACGAGGAGCGGAACCTGCCGCACGTGTTCGCGAAGCTGCCGGCGGACGTCACCGAGGTCATCCTGGTCGATGGCGGCTCCGTCGACCGGACCGTGCAGGTGGCCCGCGAGCTGCGCCCCGACGTGGTCGTCGTGCACCAGACCCGCACCGGCAAGGGCAACGCCCTGGCCTGCGGCTTCGCCGCCTGCACCGGCGACATCATCGTGATGATCGACGCGGACGGCTCCACCGACCCGGCCGAGATCCCGCTGTTCGTCGCGAAGCTCCGGGCCGGCGCCGACTTCGTGAAGGGCTCGCGCTTCGCCATGGGCGGACACAGCCACGACATCACCAGGCTGCGACGGCTCGGCAACGACGGGCTCAACCTCGTGGTCAACGTCCTCTTCGGAACCCGGTTCACCGACCTGTGCTACGGCTACAACGCGTTCTGGCGCAGCGTCGTACCGGCTCTCGACCTGCCGGACACCGGGCTCCCGCGGCGGGCGGACGGCACCAAGTTCTGGGGCGACGGTTTCGAGATCGAGACGATGATCAACATCCGGGCCGCGGCCGACGGGATGAAGGTCGGCGAGGTGGGCAGCATCGAGCACGCCCGCATCCACGGCGAGAGCAACCTGAACACGTTCCGCGACGGGTTCCGCGTCCTGCGCACCATCTTCAGCGAGTACGGCCGGATGCGCCGCCGCCGCGCCGGCGCACCGCGCCCCGCCGGCGCGATCACGCACCACCCGGCCTCCGCCACCCCGCGGCGGGCAGGGGTCTCCGCGCCGTCCGACGCGGCGGGCACCGCCTCGTCCCGGACGCGGGAACTGGTCGTCAACCGGGTGACGCCGGCTGTGGTCCCGCACCCGGCGGACCCGCGCCCGCAAGCCCCGCTCGTCAACCGCGCCACCCGCCGCACCGGTGACGCCAAGCCGCTGCGGGCCGCCGCCCCCCTCGACGACTGAGCACGCGCCGTCCCGTACCCCTCGTCCTAGGAGCAGCTTCCGTGCTAACGACCCCCCGTCCGGCCGCCACCGTGGTCATCCCCACCCACTCCGCCCAGCGGTGGAACTCGCTGGTGCGCACCGTCGCCACGGCCCGGTCCCAGACGCACACTCCCGCCGAGATCGTCATCGTGGTCGACCACAACACCGAGCTCTACCGTCGGATCCGGCGCGACGTGCCGGCCGTGACGGTCCTCGAGAACGTGTACGCCCAGGGCGTCTCGGGGAACCGCAACACCGGCGCGTTCCATGCGCGGACGCCGCTGGTCGCGTTCCTGGACGACGACACGTCGGCGGACCCGCACTGGCTCGCCCGCCTGATCCGCCCGTTCGACGACCCCCGGGTGGTCGGCACCGGCGGCGGGATCGATCCGGAGTGGACGGGCCGGCGGCCGCGCTGGCTGCCGGACGAGTTCCTGTGGGCGGTCGGCGGCTCGTACGCCGGCCTGCCCACCGCCACCGCGCCGGTCCGCAACGTGTGGTCGGCCAGCATGGTGGTGCGCCGCGAGACGTTCGCGGCGGTGGGCGGTTTCCGGGTCGGCTTCGGCAAGCTCGGCGACCGCAACCGCCCCGAGGACACCGAACTCTGCCTGCGGATGAGCGCCCTCGACGGCGGCCGCTGGATGTACGTGCCGACCGCCACCATCCGGCACGAGGTGACGGCTCCGCACTCGACCTTCGGGTTCTTCCTGCGCCGCTGCTACGCCGAGGGGCGCGGCAAGGTGCAGATGGCCGGCCTGCACGCCGGCGCTCAGACGCTGGGCGCCGAGCGTGCCTACCTCTGGTCGCTGCCCGGGGCCGTCGCCCGCAACCTGGGCGCCGCCCTGCGCGGCCGGGGCACCGACCACGCCCTGCGCGCGGGCGGCGTGCTCGCCGGGGTGGCCGCGGCCGGCGTCGGCGGCGTCGTGGAGACCGTCGCGATGCGCCGGACGCAGCGCCTGGCGCTGGAGGGCGCCCGATGAGCGCGGCGGTACGGCCCCGGCACGACGAGCCCGGCAGCGGGCCGGCGCTGGATCCGAGCGGTGGCGTGCTGCCCGCGGTCGTCCTCGACCTGGAACTGTCCGACCCGCTGCCCGCGGTGCCGGCCGTCCACCCGGACGGGCGCCGGGTGGCGCAGGCCTGGGTGCTCGTCCGGCTCTTCACCGAGCCGCTCGGCACCGTGCTCCTCGACGTACCGGAAGGTGGCCTGCGACCCGCGGAGCTCGCCGCGGCCGTCGAGGCCGAGCTCGGCAGCGTGCTGCGTCCCCGCCTCGAAGGGGTTGTGCCGCCCATCGGTCCCCCGGACGGCGCGCTGGTGCCGGCCGGCGGCCTCACCCCGGCGGCCGAGCCCGAGTTCCCGGCCCGCCGCCGCGCCGTGCTGGCCACCGCGCCGCACATCACGGTGGTGATCTGCACCCGGGAACGGCCCGGCGCGCTGGCCCGCTGCCTGGACAGTCTCCTCGCCCAGCACTACCCCGGATTCCGCGTGCTGGTGGTGGACAACGCACCGGTCACCGGGGCGACCGCCGAGGTGGTGAGCTCCGCGGCCCGCCGCGGCCCGGTCGACTACCTGGTCGAGCCGACCCCCGGGCTGTCGTTCGCGCGCAACGCCGCGGTCCGCGCGGCGCCCGGGCAGATCCTCGCCTGGATCGACGACGACGAGGTGGCCGACCCGTACTGGCTCGCCGAGGTGGCACGCGCGCTGGCCGAGCACCCGGAGGCGGACGTGATCTCCGGCGTGATCGTCCCGGCCGAGCTGGAGACCCGGGCGCAGCTGTGGTTCGAGCAGTTCGGCGGGCACAGCAAGGGGCGCGGGTTCGAACCCGACGTGTTCGGCCCGCACACCGCCCGCCGGCAGAGCCCGCTCTATCCGCTGCCGCCGTTCGGCACCGGGGCGAACATGACGTTCCGGCCCGGCGTGATCGAGCGGATCGGCATGTTCGACACGGCGCTCGGCGCCGGGACGCCGGCCATGGGCTCGGAGGACACGCTCGCCTTCACCCAGGTCCTGATCGGCGGCGGCACGATCGTCTACCAGCCGACCGCGGGCACCCGCCACTACCACCCGCGCGC
>Ga0081539_10003773_pt1 | contig 17925 bp, 18 predicted proteins | sample TabmetS4T2R2_FD_71023 | JGI IMG/M metagenome (GOLD analysis project Ga0081539, IMG submission 71023) | Tabebuia heterophylla rhizosphere microbial communities from the University of Puerto Rico - S4T2R2 | ecosystem: Host-associated > Plants > Roots > Rhizosphere ...
ACCCGGAGGACGAGTTCGGCGGGCGAGAACGGTTTCACGACGTAGTCGTCGGCGCCGGCCGCGAGGCCCGAGATCCGATCGTCGATCATGCCGCGCGCCGAGAGGACGATGACTGGCGTTCGATCACTCTGACGCACGGCTCGAAGGACGGCCAGCCCATCGAGCTCGGGCAGCATGACATCGAGGACGACGAGGGCCGGCATTTCGCGAGAGATCGCCGACAGGGCAGAACGGCCGTCGGTCGCCTCGCTGACCCGGTAGCCGGCTCGTTCCAGGTAGGTCCGCACCAACTTCACGATCTTCTGGTCGTCGTCGACGACGAGGATCGAGCGGTTCGCTGTTGTCATTTCCGCCATCGTACGGTGATCGAGCCACGCCACCCAGCGCGACGTTCCTAGCGCAAGCGCGCCGTGGCGAACTGCACGGAGAACTGCCGACACCAGATGACCACGCTTGCGGATTCGGCGGCGTCCGCGTTTGGTGGGACGGCGTAGTTCTGATTTCCTCGATCGGCCTTGAGCCGGCCCAGCTCGATCGCACCCTTTGCGTATCCGTCCGCGCTCGGGGAGAGGTAGACGTAGAGGTCCGGTCCGTTACGTACGGCAAAGTCTTCGAGGCGAACCGTGAAAGAACCCGGCGAGGTTTCGATCAGCCGGGCAGTCCCTTTCCCGAAGTGGAAGTCATCGGCGCCCCGAAAGCTTCCGGATCGTTCGATGAGGGCCACTGGGGTCGGTGCGGGCGTTGGCGTTGACGGGCGGATCGTGGCCCCCGGCTTCGATGGGCTCGGTGCCGGTTGCGCGGATGTCACCGGCCGGGTGGAGAACGCCGGGGATGGTGGCACCGCAGCCGCGATAGGCGCCGGCTCGTCGACCGTCGTCGAGATGAACAACGGTGAGCCGAGGTACCAGGCGAGCGGTATCCCGATTGCGAGCGAGACGGCGGCAGCGGCGATCGCGCCCCGCGGGTGGCGACGGACAGTCAGGTCCCAGCGCCTGCGCCGGGCAACGAGGACGAGAGCGACGAGCGCCCCGACCCCGACGATCGCGAGCAGATAGCGGTTCGGGTAGATCGCCGCGGCGAAGGCCCGTTCAAGGTCACCAATCCATTCCACGGGGTCGCGCTCTCCTCGTTTCCGTGCGCGAATGCGCCGTGTCGAGCCTCGCACCGTGACGTGACGTGACGATGACGATCGCTGCGGGCGCTATTCGCGGACGGCACGACAATGCGGGTCGAACAGGAGGCGCCAAAAGGGGAGCTTCCCGGCGCCGAGGCGACGGAGCGATGGGCCCGATCGCTCCGTCCCCGCTGTCAGGCGGGTGGCTGGTTCAGCACGGGCAGTCCGGCGGGCACGGACACTCCGGTCCGCAGTCGTACGCGAGCAGCATCGTCATCACCTCCTTTCTCGAGACATAGGTCCGCGGCAACCTCATCTGCCTGAAGGCCGGCCTCCAGGCTCGCGAGCTGGCGGTCCAGGTCGTCGAGCTCCGCGCGGGTCGTCGCGAGCGCCGAGCGCTGCGCCTGGACGAGCGGCAACAGGTCGCGGGCCATGACATCGCAGCGGCCGGACTGACACAGGTCCGCGAGGCGACCGGACTCGAGCAGCTCCAGGCCAAGGCGCCGGAGGCTCACGACGGTCCGCAGTCGGCAGAGGTCGTCCTCGGTGTATTCGCGGTACCCGTTCGCCTGCCGAACCGGCGGCGGCAATATCCCCTTTCGTTCGTAGAAGCGCACCGCCGACGGGGCAATGCCGACGCTGCGGGCGAGCTCGGACACGTTCATGCGGACGACCGTACACCTTGAACTCAGTTCAAGGTCAAGACGCCAGTCGCGCTGTCCCTTGCGCTTCCTCTCGCTGAGCTCGAGGGGCAACGAGCGACAGGACTGCATAAGCAGCGAGCGCGGCCATGATCGACGCGACGACGATCGGCGAACGAAGCAGAACGATCGCGTCGGCGAGCGAAGGGATGACGACCATGGCCTTGCCAATGACATCGCCGCCGGCTGGATGCCAGATGTCGGTCCAGGTCGTGCCGTCGCCCTGCATGACGAAGCCTGATTCAACCGAGCCGCCGACGATCCTATGGATAACCTGCCGGCCCGCAGCAGGGTCGCCGTCGGGCACGCGGTACACGACGACGTCGCCGCGCTGGTACCGGTCGGCCGCCATCGCCACGACGAGCGAACCCTGGTGGATTGTCGGCTCCATGCTCTGACCGCCGACGAGGACGTACGAGGCGGGCCCGCCCAGGACCACGGGTCGCAGCGCCACGAACCAGCCGCCCAGGAGCGCGAGCATCGCGGCGCGGATCAGGAGGGTCCTCACGGCAGGTAGGTAATGACCAGCTGCGGCCTGCCGCTTGCCGCCTCGCGCGAGCCGAAGAGCAACGGCGTCCCGACGCCACTTTCGCTCGAATCGCCGATCCGCCAGCCCGTGTTCGCGGCGGCACCCGTGGCGAAAGCCTGGACATCCGATGTCGCCGTCCATTCGACGACCGTGCCGGCCAGCGTGCCGACGCTGACGGTCGCGGATCCCGTCACCGTCGAGGACACGGCCGGCTGATTCGACCACGTGATCGACGTCTCGACCCAGCTCGCAGAGGCCAGCCGAATGTCGTAGTTTCGCGTTGCTGCCGCAAGCGCCGAGACCGTGAGCCGAACCTTGGCGGACTGGACGATCGCGTCGCTCGGGATGGCCGGCGAGCAGGCCGTCAGATCGAACCTGACGAAGGTTCGCCGCGTGGCGGTCGCGTCCGGACTGACCTGGACGCTGGTCGCGGTACCGAAGTTGGAGCTCGAGAGCTCCTTCGCCACGTAGCTGTCGGCGACGGCACTGAGCGTGCAGGTCTGGGCGCTGCCGTACGCGCGAGTCGACAGGGTGAGCGTGCGGCTGGCTACCGTCAGGCTTGCCGCCGTCACCGGCGTGGCGACGGCGAGTGCGAGGAGGAACGACATGCCGCCGACCACGCTGCGCCCGGGCACCCGCACGCTCATTGCCCTTCGGCCACCGCGTAGATGGCGTCGACGCCGGTGGAGAGCGGTGTCGGGCTGACCGCGACACTTGCGCTGCCCGTGAACCCCGACGACGGCAGCGTCGTGCTGCCGGAACCAACGCTCGTCGTGCCGCTCGTGAGCGTCACGCGCAAGACAGCGCCGGCGCACGCGTTGTCTATCCCGGAGACCGTGACGCTCGTCACCCGGCCGTTCGTATCGATGACGGCAGCGAACGAGAAGCCGTTCGAGTCACACGTGGCCACCGACGCCGTGCCGGCACCCAGTCCGGAGGGCGAAATGGACAGCGCGGCAGCCGCCGCCACACTGCCGGCGAGGAGCGCCGCGATCAGTGTCGCCGGGCCGAGAACCTTTCCGATGGCGCCCACATCCGCGCGCCGCTTGACATCGCTCGCCTGATTGCTCAGGCGATGACGACGGACACCTTGAGGACCGCCGAGGCGAGGATGTTGTCCGAGGAGAAGCTGAGGTTTGTTGGATCGGCGGCTGGCGTCGCGAGCGTCGCGGTCTGTTCGGCCAGCGAGGCGTCGCCCGCGCCGATGAGTGTGACCTTGATTGCCAGGCCATCGCAGGCGGGGGTCGCGATACCGGTCACGTGGACGGTCGTCACCTTGTAACCGGCGGCCGACGCGCTGTAGGTCGTGTCGAAGGATGTCGCGACACCATTCGTGTCGCAGGAGGCCACGGTCGCCGTGCCGGCACCCAGACCTGAGGTCGTGACGCTCAACGACGCAGCGATGGCGAACGTGGTCGCGAACACGATGATTGCGACCAGGGCGGCGATTGCGACGCGATAACGGCGGTCCATGGTTGCCCCTTGTGACGGAGCCTCAACGATGGCGCGCCAGCGCACCGCCAGCCATCGTTCGACGGTCCTGTGCAAACGCGGTACTTCCGAGGCGGAGGACGCGAAAAGACCCGTCGGGCCGCCGCCCGACGGGTCTTCGGTTCGGAGGTGGATCCCCTAGCCCTTCGCGAGCTCCTCCGCGAGTCGATCGTAGGACTCGAGCGCACCACCGATCATGCCGGTGCCAAGCGCACCTTCGAGCACTTCGACCGACGGGAACTTGCTGCGCGACACGAGCTTCGTTCGCCCATCGCCGAGGTCCTCGAGGGTCATTGTCTCGATCGCGGCGCCGTTGGGGTCTTCGTTGAACGGCGGAACGTCGAAGATCTCCGTCCGGACGACACGCTCGGGTGGGACGACCTCGAGGTACTCGCCTTTGAACGGGGCGTCCCCTTCCGCCGAGTGGGCGATCCAGCGCCACTTGCCGCCGACCCGGACATCGTGCTCGGCGATCGTCGTCGACACGTTCCGAGGCCCCCACCAGAGCGGAATCTTCTCAGGGTCGTGGAGGACCTTCCAGACGAGCTCGCGCGGCGCATCGAAGACACGCTCCATCACGAGGTAAGGGCCGTCCGTGTAGGCCACGGTTCGGTCGTTGCCCAACTGCCTGATTGCCACGGTTCCGCCTCCTTCAACCTGGGTCCGCTGACCGATCTCGACTGCCATCTCCGTGCTCCTTCTCCTGCAGATCCCGCAGGTACTCATCCAGCCGCTCGAAGCTCTCCTCCCAGTAACGGCGGTACTGCCCGATCCAGTCGGACACGCCGCGAAGTGGCTCCGGCTTCAACCGGCACGGCCGCCACTGCGCCTGGCGTCCCTGCTCGATGAGTCCCGCGCGCTGGAGCACCTTGAGGTGCTTCGAGATCGCCGGGAGGCTCACGTCGAACGGGGCGGCCAGCTCCGAAACCGTCGCCTCGCCTTTCGCCAGCCGGGCAAGGATCGCCCGGCGCGTTGGGTCGGCCAGGGCCGCGAAGGTCGTCGTCAGTGGATCGGTCGTCGTCTGCATTTCACCTTGTGGTTAATTAACCTGACGGCATAATACCAACGCAAGACAGCTTGTCAAGCCCCTGAAGATCGAGTTGGCGGTGGAGGACGGAGTCGGCCTTCGCCTGCCGTACCATCGCGACCATGCCGACGCTGCCGGTCGGGACCGTCACGTTCCTGCTCACGGACATCGAGGGGTCGACACACCTCGTCCAGCAGCTCGGTGCCGACTTCCGCGGCGTCATCGACCGGCACCACGCCATCCTCCGAGAAGCGATCTCGACCAACCACGGGATCGAGGTGTCCACAGAGGGCGACGCCTTCTTCGCCGCCTTCGAATCGGCGACGGAGGCGGTCAAGGCCACGATCGCAGCACAGCGCGCTCTGGCGGCGGCCCGTTGGCCCGACGGGATGACCGTCGCGGTTCGGATGGGTCTCCACACCGGTGATGGCGTGCTCGGCGGCGACAACTACATGGGCATCGATGTGCACCGGGCGGCCCGGATCTGTGCGGCCGGCCACGGCGGCCAGGTCCTCCTTTCCGCCTCGACGACGGCGCTCGTCTCGGGAAGCCTGCCCGGGGACGTCGGCCTGCGCGATCTCGGGCGCCATCGGTTGAAGGACCTTCCAGATCCGGAGCACGTCTCGCAGCTCGTGATCGATGGCCTGCGCGACACGTTTCCGGCACTTCGCGCCATCGAAGGCTCGAGGACGAATCTCAACCCGCCCGCGACACCCCTCGTTGGCCGTGACCGCGAGCTGGATGAGCTGTCGTCACTCCTCGCCACGACCCGTCTGCTGACGCTCACCGGCCCAGGCGGGACGGGCAAAACGCGGCTGGCCACGGAGCTCGGAACGCGGCGATCCGGGACGTTCGTCGATGGCGTGTTCTTCGTCCCGCTCGAGACGTTCGCCGAGCGATCCCCGGCGGCAGGCGAGATTGGCCGGACGGTCGGCGCTCGCCTGCCCGGTGAGCGCGACCCCGAGGACAACCTCAGCGAGCATCTTGCCGATCTGGAGTTGCTTCTGCTGCTCGACAACCTCGAGCAGCTCGCCGATGCCGGCCCGCTCGTCGCCCGTATGCTTGTCGGGGCACCGCGCCTCCGCGTCGTGGCGACAAGCCGGGTCCCACTTCATGTCTCCGGCGAGCAGGAATATCCGGTCGCCCCGCTGGCCGTTCCCGATGCGACGGACGGTGCAAGCCTCGACGACCTGGCCAGGGTCGATTCCGTCGCGCTGTTCGTCGAACGAGCCCGGCGTGTCAAACCGGACTTTCGATTGACCGAGACCAATGCCCCAGCCGTGGCCGCCATCGCTCGGCGGCTCGACGGGCTGCCGCTTGCGATCGAGCTTGCCGCCGCGCGGATCAAGCTGTTCTCGCCGGCTGCCCTGCTGACGCGTCTCGATCGTGCGCTGCCAATGCTCGGCGGGGGCAGCGTGGACCTCCCTGCCCGGCAGCGAACCCTTCGTGCCGCCATCGAATGGAGCTGCGCCCTCCTCGGTGCTCCGGAACAGAGGCTATTCCGACAACTCACGGTGTTTTCCGGCGGCTGGACGGTCGAGGCGGCCGAGACGGTCCTCACGCCCGACGAGATCGGCCTGGACATCCTCGACGGCTTGTCCGCCCTGCTCGATCACAGCCTGATTCGCACGGTCGCCGACGAGGGCTCCGGCGAGACTCGGTTCGACATGCTCCAGCTGATACGCGAGTACGGCGCCGAACGCCTCGCCGAGTCGAACGAGGCTGATTCCGCCGGCCGCCGGCATGCCGAGTGGGTTCTTGGCCAGGTCGAGCAGGCCGCGGCGGCCCTCGAATCGGATGCGGACCCGGCATGGCTCGACCGAATGACGCGCGAGCACGACAACCTGCGGGCTGCACTTCGCTGGTCGCTGAGTAGCGGCCAACGTGAGCTTGGTCTTCGAATTGCGTCGGCTGCCTGGCGATTCTGGCAACAGCGCGGTCATACCGGCGAAGGTCGCGAATGGCTTAGGCGCCTCATGGCCGACGCGACCGACGTCAGTCCTGCTGTCGTCGCGGCGGCACACACCGCCGCCGGCGGGCTCGCCTATTGGCAGGACGACCTGGCCGCCGCCGAGTCGCATTACCAGGCGGCCTACGAGCTTGATTCCAGCCTTGGGATCGCCGACCGGCTTGGGAACGACGTCTACAACCTTGGGTTCATCTCGATGTTTCAGCGCGATCTCGAGGGCGCCCGACGACGATTCGACGAGAGCGCCGAGCTGTTCAAGGCTGCCGGGCAGACAAAACGCCTGGCCGACACGACCCTGGTGCGTGGCGCGGTCGAGATGCGCGCCGGTCACCTCGAGGAAGCCCGCAAGTGGACGACCGAGGGTCGGAGGCTCCAGCTCGAGCAGGGCAATCGAAGCCGAGGGACGGACGGCGCCATGGTCCTGAGCTTCATCAGCCTGGGCCTCGATGATCTCGTTGCGGCCAGGAACTGGATCGAAACGGCCATGCGTGAAACGACGGCCGCGGGATACGTCGTGAGGTGGCCGCTCATCTACGAGGTCGGGATCGGACTGGCCCTCAAGCGTGGGCGGCCGCTGGACGCGCTCCGGCTGGCGGCCGGTGCTGCCCATCTGCGGCAGAAGCTCGGCGGAAGCGCTCCAACGTTCTTCAGCGATGTCGACAAGCTCGTCTCGGAGGCCCGCACGGCAGTCGCCGAAACGGGTGATCCCGGCGCCGCGGACGCCGCCTGGGCGGAGGGCGAGCTGCTCGACCAGGAGGCGCTCGTGGCTCTGATCACTACCTGATGCCGGCCGCCTCGAGCGCGATGTCGAAAGGCGTCGCTCAGCTTCGACCTGGGGCTGAAGGAGGTACACCAATGGCAAGAAGTCACATCACCGGTGTACGAACCGTTGGCATTCCGGTTCAGGACCAGGAGGCGGCGCTCGCCTTCTACCGCGACAAGCTTGCTTTCGAGAAGCGGCTCGACGGTGAGTTCGCTCCTGGCGAGCGATGGCTCGAGGTCGCCGCGCCTGGCGCCGACACCTCGATTGCATTGATCCGAACCCCGACCGGCGCCGGCATCGACACACAGATCCGGCTGACGACGACCGACGCGGCCGCGGACCATGCCACGCTGCGGGATGCCGGCGTCGACGTCGACGCGGAGGTCATCCCCTTCCCGGTTCCGATGTTCGTGCTCCGCGATCCGGACGGCAACGTCCTCAGGATCGTCGAGGTGCCGGCGACCGCCTGAGGTTCCGCCCGGATCAGGTACTGCCAAGGGCGCGCAGGGCGATTTCCTGCCAGGTGACACTCACATGAGCAGTTAGGACGCTAAGGGCGACCGGCTTGTCGCTTGCTGGAAGCGAGCTCGTGCTTGGTGGCGGCAGTTCCTGCCGGTGACGGAGCCGACGAGCCCTCCATTTGGCCTTTGTCGTGCTCTAACGACCTTGTCCGTGTCATTTGGCAGAATCGAGCCAGTTCGGTGCCACAGCCGCGCCGCCTCCGGTGGCTCCCGTCCGCCGACATCGCGGGTTAGTACCCGGCGACGCGCTGCGAAGGTCATGCCAGGCCTCGCCTCGAGGGGATCAGCTCAATGAGCGGTCCGGGTCCCCTGTCGACCCGGCCGGCATCTGGAACTGGAAGTCCTGGGTCAGAGGATCCTCCTCGCCCTGGTCGAAGCGCTTCGCAACGTCAGCGTAGACCCGCCGCGCGTCTTCGACCGTGCGCCGGTTGTTGATGATGTCGACGGCCAGGTTGATCGCGAGGAAGTTCTTCGATGTTCCACCACAACGGGCCGAGAGTTCACCACGCGTCCGGTCGACAATCACGCTTCCGTCGTAGCGCGCCAGATCGCCGACCTTCTCGACCGGGACCTTGTAGTCGATGAACTGCTCGACGTAGTCGTTGTGCGGGCTCGGGAAATCGTGCTTCGCCTGCTGCGCAGTCAGGATCGTCCGTTTCCAGGGCTTGGCCTTTTCATGCCAGACGAGCTGGGTCGGCGTTACCTCGTCGGGTTCGCCGTAGTAATCGATGAGCCGTCGGGCCGAGTCCTGCGGTTCCTTCGGCCATTGGCCGATGGTCTGTTCGATCGGTTGGTTGAGCATGGCTTCACCTCCGCTGCTCTGCGGCTGTGACCATGGTCTCGATCTCGACGTAGGCAGCGGCTTGCAATCCTGCCCGCAACGCGTGACGACCTGATTTCAGGAACCTCGGCGAGTTCGGCTTAGTTCACGAGCGAGGTCGCTTCGAGCTCTGGCAGGTGCCGGATCGACAACCAGATTCGACGAGCCCACGCCAGATCATCCGACGTGATCGTCACGAGGAGAATCCGGCCGTGGGTCGCGAGCACGCCCGTGAGGATCTGCGACGCACGTGCCGGCTCAATCGCCGGTCCGATCGTGGCGTGCCCGGCGAGGCCGGACGGCGTCTCGGCGACCGGCGTTCCCTCGAGGATCCCGAACGCGTGAACGAGCTCCTCGAGCGGGGCCTCACCGGACGGATCGAACACGAGGAGACTGGTCATCGACACCGACCTGAAGGCGTCGTATCCGTGCCAGTAGCCGTCATCCGCGACGAACGTCTCGGTAAAGGTTTCCGGGATCTCGATCGACCAGGTTTCAAAGACGCGGCGCCGGATCAGGCCCTGGTCAAGAGCGGTCGTCATTGCCATGGACGACACGCTACTCGGGAGCCCTTACCAGCCACTCCCCTTGGACTTATCTGCGAGTTTTGCTTCCGAGGGGACGCGTCGAATTACGTCGTTCGTCAGCGTCGATTGGCGACGACTGCCCACGGTTTCGGGTCCCTGACAGGCGCACGCTGGGCGCAGGAAATTCGAACGAGGAAACCTTCGATGGCCGATCTTTTGCTCGTGATCGTCGCGGCAGGCCTGCCCGCCGGCCTCGTGATCCTGCTCGTCCGGGCGTCGTGGATCGCGGCGCGTCTCGGGCTCAGCCCGGTCGCCCCTGCGTGACCTCCTCGAGGCGGCGTTCGAGAAAGGAACCCTCAGCGGCGTTCTCGGTGAGCTCGCGTGCGCGGCGGTAGGCATCGGCCGCCTCACCAAGTCTCCCGAGGCGGCGAAGGAGGTCGGCCCGCGCCGCGTGGAGGTACGGGTAGGACTGGAGCTCCCCGCGATCGACGATGGCATCGATCATCTCGAGGCCGCGCGCCGGCCCATCAGCGATCGACACGGCGACTGCCCGGTTGAGCTCGATCACCGGCGACGGCGTCCTCGCCGCGAGGGTCGCGTAGAGCGTCGCGATCTGATGCCAGTCCGTCGCGTCCTCCGACTCGGCCTCGTCGTGGAGTGCCGCGATCGCAGCCTGGAGCTGGTACGGCCCCGGCTGCCGCATCCGGAGTGCCCGCTCGAGTAGGTCCCGGCCCTCGTCGATCTTCGTCCGATCCCACCGTGACCGATCCTGATCGGCGAGCAGCACGAGCTCACCACCGGAACCGACACGCGCTTCCCGTCGGGCGTCATGGAGGAGCATGAGGGCGAGTAGGCCGATGACTTCGGGCTCGTCCGGCATGAGGCCCATGAGCACGCGAGCAAGACGTATCGCCTCGGCGCACAGCTCGCGCCGGATGAGGGCTTCGCCGGACGTCGCGTCGTAGCCCTCGTTGAAGATGAGGTAGAGAACGTGGAGCACGCCATCCAGCCGCTCGGGCAGGAGATGGTCGGGCGGGACGCGATAGGGGATTCCCGCGTCCCGGATCTTCCGCTTCGCGCGCACCAGGCGCTGGGCCAGCGTCGGCTCCGGGACGAGGAAGGCTCGCGCAATCTCCGGCGTCGACAGGCCACCCAGAGTCCGCAGCGTCAACCCGACACGGGCGTCCATCGCGAGCGCCGGGTGACAGCACGTGAAGATCAGCCGTAGCCGGTCATCGGCGATCGGGCTCATCTCGGTCTCCCCTTCCCCCGGCTCGACAGCGGCCAGCTCCGCCTCGATCTCGGCGGCGCGGCGGAGCTGCTCGGTTTTGTCGGCCAGCGTCCGGTGGCGTCGTAATCGGTCGATCGCGCGGTTACGAGCGGTGGTCGTGATCCAGGCGCCCGGGTTATCCGGAACGCCCCGTTCGGGCCACGTCTCCAGGGCGGTGACGAAGGCCTCCTGGACGGCCTCCTCGGCGAGGTCGAAGTCGCCGAGGACGCGGATGAGGGTCGCGACGGCGCGGCCGGACTCCTCGCGGAACAAGCGGTCGACGATGGCGTGCGGCGAACCGCCGGGAGCGTCCGCCTCGGTTGCCCGGAGATGCGTCAGCGGCTGGCCGCCTCGGTCCCGCTCGACGCCGCGACGTAGTCAGCCGGCAGCTCCCAGATCGGCCGGATCTCGACCGATCCATTCCACGACGCAGGGATCTTGGCGGCGATCTCGGTCGCCTCGTCGAGGTCTGCGGCGTCGATCAGGTAGAACCCGCCCAGCGCCTCCTTTGTCTCGGCGAACGGCCCGTCTGTCACGAGCGTCCGGCCGTCCCGCACCCGGACGGTCGTCGCGGTCGATGTCGATTCGAGGGCCTCGCCTGCCTGGAACAGCCCCCGCTCGCGGACCTCGGCGGTGACCTTGGCGTACGCCTCCATGACGCTCTGCCGCACGTCGGGCGGTGGCTGGACGTCGGTTTCCTCTTCGTAGAGCAGCAGCAGATAGCGCATCAGGCATCCTCCGCGTCCGGTCGATCCATCGGCCGTCGGTCGGGTCGATGGTAAGCCGTCACCCTGACGACGAGCAGACAACGGCCAAATCGACAGGCCACGGCCCAGCTCGGCGCCCTCGCTCCCGACTGTAGGGCGGTATCTTCCCGACATGCCTACGCGCAAGGAGGCCCTCCGGATCGGCAACCGTGAGGTCTCGATCAGCAACCCCGACAAGCTGTATTTCCCCGACGCCGGCTATACCAAACTCGATCTCGTGAACTACTACCTCGCCGTCGGCGAGGGAGCCCTGCGCGGCGTCCGGGCCCGGCCGATGGCCCTCAAGCGCTTCGTCGATGGCATCAGCGGCGAGGCGTTCTTCCAGAAGCGTGCTCCCGACAATCGACCGGATTGGATTCGAACGGCCGAATTGACCTTTCCCTCCGGCCGAACCGCAGACGAGGTCGTCCTCGAGGAGGTGGCCGGTCTGGCCTGGGTCGTCAATCTCGGCTGCATCGATCTCAACCCGCATCCGGTCCGCGCCGACGATCTCGACCACCCCGACGAGCTTCGGGTGGACCTGGATCCCGTGCCGGGGGTGCCGTGGTCGCAGATCCGCGACGTCGCACTCGTCACGCGGGAGGCGCTCGATGCGGTTGGGTTGGTTGGCTGGCCGAAGACGTCGGGCTCGCGCGGGATCCATATCAACGTTCGCATCGAGCGGCGCTGGACCTACACCCAGGTTCGCCGGGCCGCGCTGGCAATCGCCCGCGACGTCGAGCGCCGGGCGCCATCGATCGCGACAAGCAAGTGGTGGAAGGAGGAACGTCATGGCGTCTTCCTCGACTACAACCAGAACGCGAAGGATCGGACGGTCGCGTCCGTCTATTCGGTTCGGCCGTTGCCGGACGCCCGTGTCTCGATGCCGCTCCACTGGGAGGACGTCGCCGACGTCGAACCGGAGGATTTCACGATCGCCACGGTCCCCGCCCTCTACAAGGAACGCGGCGATCCAGGCGAGGGCATCGATGCGGCCGTCGGCTCGCTGGAGGCGCTCCTCGACCTCTCGGCCCGCCACGAGGCGGAGGGCGAGGGCGATGCGCCGTGGCCGCCGAACTACGCAAAGCAGGCCGGTGAGCCGCCACGCGTCCAGCCGTCACGCAAGCGCCGCGGCGATGCCGACTACGCCGGTCGGGGCGTGGAGGGCGGGCCGCCACCGGAGATCCAGGCGGAACGCGCCGCGGCGGTCGCCGCCGGTGACCGAAACGCCGGCTTGCCAACCGACTGGACCGGTTCCCGGCCAACGCCGACCGGACGTCGCCGAACGTCGATCCCCGTCATCGAGATTTCCAGGGCGGCCCACAAGGACGAGGCCCTCGCAGGATTGGAACGCTGGAAGGGCCGCCATCCAGAAGCTGCGGCCCACCTCGAGCCGGCAGATGTCCTCGTGGACGGGATGCGTGGCCGGTCGTCCCTCTGGTATCGCGTGCGTGTGAACCTGATCCATGTCCCCGAGGCTGATCGCCCCGGGCAGGAGCCGCTCGATCCGGACTATGACCCGTGGGCAGGTTTCGAGTGGCCTGATCGCTCGGGCCAGCTCGAGCGCGCGCCACGCAAGAAGGCAGCGAAGAAGGCACCGAACACGCCGTCGTGAGAGCGGTCACCCTCGAGGAGCTCGCGAGCGAGGCCGGCGTCGAACCGTCGATCGTCCAGCGACTCATCGATCTGGACGAGATCACGCCGCTGCCCGACGGGCGATTCGACGCGCGCGACGAGATCATCCTCGGGACTGTCAGGGCGCTGCTGGCGGCGGGGATCAGCCTCGAGGACCTCGTGTGGGCCATCGAGACGGGCCGCTTCGGGATCGCGGTCATCGGCCGCCTCTTCACCGACCCGGCGCCGCGCGTCGGAACGCACGCCGACCTTCCGGCGACCATGGGCCCGCTGGCCGACCGCATGGCGCCGGTCCACGCCGCACTCGGCCTCGCATCACCGGCGCCGGAAACTCCGTTGGGCGCTGACGAGGCCAGGATCCTGCGCGACTTCGTCCGGATCTGGGGGTCGGTCGACGAGACCGGCAACGCAGACATCCGTGTTGCCAGACTGGTGGGCGAGAGCATGCGTCGCGTCGCCGAGGGCTGGCTCGATCATTGGGACAGGTATGCACGCCCGTCGATGACGAGCCAGGGCGCTCCCGGACGCAGCAGCGAGGACGGTCCGCCGCCACCCGACGAGAACCCGACCATCGAGCTCGCGCGCGTCGCTCGCGACCTCGTCGCGTGGATGTTCGAACGATCCTTCGAGCGCGCCCTTCGCGAGCGGATCGTGAGCATGACCGAGACCATCCTGATCCGGGCGGATCGGATGCCGGCACGACCGGAACGCCCGCCGGCGATCGCGTTCGTCGATCTCTCTGGCTACACGTCGATGACCGTCGAGATGGGCGATGAACGGGCGGTCGCCGCAGCCGAGGACCTGCGCGAGCTCGCCGAAGGTGTTGCAGCGGTCGAAGGCGGCCGGCTCGTCAAGCTGCTTGGTGACGGGGCGCTCCTTCGGTTCAATGACGCGCCATCGGCGATCCGGGGGACGTTGACGTTGGTCGACTCTGTTGCGGGGGCAGGCCTGCCACCGCTCCACGCCGGCATCGCCGCGGGGACCGTCATCGTCCGGGACGGGGATGTCTTCGGACGGACCGTCAATCTCGCCTCGCGTGTTGCCGGTCAGGCCGGCCCGGGCGAGGTGCTCGTCGAGGAGGGCGTGGTCGTCGCGCTGCCCCGCGGCACCGCCCGCTTCGAGGCCATCGGCCGCCGCGAGCTTCGCGGCTTCGGCGAGCCGATCGCTCTGTGGCGGGCCACCCGAGCCTGAGCCCGCTCGCGCTGGCCCGGCGATCCGGTGGCTGGGTCGGGACACGTGAATCTGGTGCACGCGACACCCGCGTCAGCTACATCCCGGGCGAGGCCTCGTTGCCCGCTCTAGGCCGGACGGCTGCTAGCCGCCGAAGATCGCCGTGATCTCGTACGGCGCCGTCTCCTCGAGCTGGTCGTAGCGGCATGCCTCGGGCGGCTTGTCCGGGCGCCAACGCTTGAACGTAGTGGCGTGCCGGAAGCGATCGCCCTGGAGATGGTCATAGGCGACTTCGACGACGCGCTCCGCGCGCAGCGGTTCCCACGACAGGTCCTTGCCGCGGTTCCAGCGGCTCGTGGCTCCGGGCAGACGCTGGCCGGATGCGTCTGCGGAGCCGAAGCCGGCCCATTCGGCCCACTCGCCCCACGGGTGGCCATCCGTGGCGTTCTTGCGGAGCGGTTCCAGCTCCTTCGCGAGGTCTGCGCGACGATCCCACGAGAACGACGAGGTGATGCCGACGTGATGCAGCCGGCCGCCATCGTCGAAGAGCCCGAGCAACAACGAACCGATGTGCGTTCCCGGCCCGTTCTTGTGCCAGCGGAACCCTGCGAGGACACAGTCGGCCGTTCGTGCGTGCTTGATCTTCAGCATCGCTCGCTTGCCAGGCTGATACGGCGCATCGAGCCGCTTCGCGACGACGCCGTCGAGGCCGGCGCCTTCGAATCGATCGAACCAGTCCGCCCCGGTCGCGCGGTCGGTCGTCGCGGGAGTGAGATGGACCGGCGGTTCCGTGTTGCGCATGAGCTCCTCGAGTCGGGCGCGGCGCTCGCCCTGCGGCGTCTTGCGCAGATCCTCGTCGCCGATCGCAAGGAGGTCCCACGCAACGAATGACGCGGGTGTCTGCTCGGCGAGCATGCGGACTCTCGAGTCGGCTGGATGGATCCGTAGCAGAAGCGCCTCGAAGTCGAGCTCGCCGCCGGTCGCGATGACGACTTCGCCGTCGACGACGCAGCGCTCGGGCAGGCTGGCTTTCAATGGCGCCGCGAGCTCGGGAAAGTAGCGATCCAGCGGCTTCAAGTCGCGGCTCTGCGTGAATACCTCGTCGCCGTCGCGGAAGACGATCGCCCGAAAGCCATCCCACTTCGGTTCGAACAGCCAGCCTGCGTCGGTCGGGAGTCCGTCGACGGCCTTCGCGAGCATCGGTTCGATGGGCGGTTCGATCGGCAGACGCATGCCCCGAGTTTAGGGCTGGGGGACGCGTGGGGGGCCGTAGCGGGCGTCAAGGGCAGCCCGGGCGCGCTCGCGGGCCAGGTTCCAGGCGGGTGCGTCGCCGCGATCCTCTTCCAAACGGTCGCGCAGGGCCTGGAGTCGGATGTCCAGGTCGGCCCGCGTTTGGTCGTCGACGCGAGGCAGCGCGGCGACAAGCGCGGGTACGGCATCCGCGTCGAACGTGCCGAGATACGCGGTGTCGAGCCGCTCCTCGCCGAAGCCGGGCACGACACCGGGAACCAGCGCTCGCTCCAGGTTGCGGTCCGTGACATACGCCTGCGGCCCGACGACGCTCACACCGAGGAGCACCGCGAGTGCCGTGACGCCGAGGGCATGACCCAACCATCTGCTTCGGTTCATGGCAATGAGGGCGGCGGCAGCAGCCAGCCCGGCTGCGAAGAACACGATCGCCGCATCGACATAGAAGCGCAGCTCTGTCCAGCCGTAGGCCTCCTGGTAGAGGCTGAGCCGCAGGAACGACGACGCGAGGACAACTGCGGTCAACCCGACGAGGGCGAGCAGGGCTACAACGTAGGCCCGGCGCCGTAGACCCACGAGGATCTCGAGCATTCCCACGAGCGCACCCGCCAGCGCGACGGCAATGAGGAGCTCGAAGAAGCCCTGCCGCGCGTACTGCGCGTATGGGATGCCGGCTGCGGCACGGGTGTCCTGACCGCCGAACAGGTACTGGACCTGGAGGATGACGAAGGCACCGAACAGGAGGTCCAGCGCAATGAGGATCGTGATCGCCTCAACAGTCCCGAGGCGCGGCCCGCTCGCGGTGATGGTCGAAGCCGCCGCGCCCAGGGAACGGGCCTCCGGCAGAGCTGGCGGGTCCTCGACAAACCAGAGGAGCCCTGCTGCGAGCCACGCGACGACACCGATGAACGCCAGATGGAGCGGCAGCCGGCCGACATCGAAATCGAACCTCAGGATTCGATCGGCGAATGACCCGAATACGGGGTCGGCCGCGGCGAAGAGGGCCGCGAACACGAACAGGAGCGGCGTCACGACCGCCAAGCCGCGTGCAACCGGCATGATCCGTGGGCCAGCGATCGCGGCGTGCCGGCTGGTGAGTGACGGCAGCGCGAGGAAGCGGTAGACAAGCGCCGCGCCGGCAAGCGTAGTGACGATGACCCGGCCGGCCAGCGCGAAAAGTGCCGGAAGCGCGGACCTCGTCACGGGGATCCCCGCAAACGCGGCGATCGACGCGCCGGCCAGTCCGAGCGCGGCCACCGCGTCGAGCGTCACAAGCGACCGGTCGTCGCGAATGGCAACGAAGGCGGCAAAGACGACGGCTCCGATCGGCAGCCAGGCGTCAATGCTGTCGAACGGTCGCTCGGACGGACGGATGACGATGCCCGCGAGGAGCAGGGCGACCGTGGTGAGAGCCACGTTGATGCCAATCGCGTGCTCATCGAGCAGGAAATCGGCGACGAGGGCCACGACCGCCGCGGCCAGGGCAACACGAAGCGCAGCGCGCTGAGGGTTCACATCTTCCCTCCGGGCGTTGGGGTTCAGGCTGCGGCCGTTCGACGGCCCGACGAGCGTGTCTGTTGCGAGGACGCCCGCGCCCGCGGGAACCGCCACGTCGCAGTGCGCGTCCCGAGGGCGCCGTGGCTCATGCCACAGCACGCGGGAGGACACAGCAGATGATCAGAAGGCGGACGACTCGCCTCTCAGCGGCGGGCATCGTTTTGGCGGCAGTGCTTGGCGCGTGTGGCGGCACCGCGTCGCCGCTGTCGGGCGTTGGACAGCGGGTCGACGATGTCGGCTCGGCAGCCGGCCCCTCTGCCGGTCCGGCGGCTTCATTTGGGTCCCCGGGCGATCAGCTCGGTGGCAACGGAAAGGGCTCCAACACCGCTCCGAATGGTGCGTTCAAGGACGAAGCGAAAATCGTCCGAACCGGCACCCTTGCCGTCCAGGTGAAGGATCTCGACAAGGCCATCAGCGCCGGCCTCGACCAGGTCCGCTCGGCCGGTGGCTATGTCGGCGGTTCGGACCAGAGGAATGACGGCGACCGGTCCGTCGCGACGATCACGTACCGAATCCCATCCGACAAGTGGGACACCGCGCTCGCCGCGCTCCGGGGTCTCGGCAAGGTCCTGAGCGAGCAAACGAACGCGGTCGAGGTGACCGGTCAGCTCGTCGATCTCGGGGCCCGCATCGACAACCTCCGTGCGAGCGAGACGGCGCTCCAGGCGATCGCCCGACAGGCCGTCAAGGTGTCGGACGTGCTCGAGGTCCAGAATCGGCTCTTCGAGGTCCGCGGCCAGATCGAGCAGCTCGAGGCACAGCGGACGCATCTCGGCGACCAGGCCACCTACGGCACGCTACAGGTGACATACGGACTCGAAATCGTCGCGGTGACCG
>Ga0081539_10003774_pt1 | contig 17924 bp, 18 predicted proteins | sample TabmetS4T2R2_FD_71023 | JGI IMG/M metagenome (GOLD analysis project Ga0081539, IMG submission 71023) | Tabebuia heterophylla rhizosphere microbial communities from the University of Puerto Rico - S4T2R2 | ecosystem: Host-associated > Plants > Roots > Rhizosphere ...
ATCGTCGGGCCGGAACGGTAAGGCGGGATTGGGCACACCGAGCACCGGTCCCAGAGCGTCGATTGCGGGCTTCCATAGCGTCGTCCAATTCCGCCGCCTTGAGAGGGCGGTTTGTGAGCTTTCCATAGTTCGTCATCGCTCGATGTCGTGACCTTCGTGCTGCGCCGATGCCCGATTTGGCGGCGGGCGGGTTGAGCTGCTCATGGGCGAGCGGAAGGCGTATCCCAGTGACCTCACCGACGAGCAGTGGGCGGTGGTCGGCCCGTTCCTTGACGCGTGGAAAGCGAAGCATCCGTCGGTGTCGGCGCATCAGGGCCGCTACGAGCTACGGGAGATCGTGAACTCGATCTTCTATCAGAACCGGACCGGCTGTCAGTGGGCGTATCTGCCGCATGACCTGCCGCCGAAGTCCGCGACGTACTACTACTTCGCGTTGTGGCGCGACGACGGCACCGACCAGGCCATCCATGATCTGCTGCGCTGCCAGGCGCGGGAGAAGGCCGGCCGCCGGGAGGATCCGTCCGCGGTCGTCCTGGACACCCAGTCGATCCGCGCCGCGAACCATGTTCCGGCCGCGACCACCGGCAAGGACGCCGGCAAGAAGGTGCCCGGCCGCAAACGTCGGCGTCCACCTGCTGGACAAGGTCGTCGAGCACACCCCGACCGTCACCCGGGCGTGGGTGGACGCCGGGTTCAAGCACGACCTGGGCATCCACGGCGCCCTGCTCGGCGTCGACGTCGAGGTGGTCAAGCGCAGAGACACCACGCCGGGGTTCGTGCCGATCGCGAAGCGGTGGGTGGTCGAGCAGGTCAACGGCACGTTGATACTGCACCGCCGGCTGGTCCGCGAGTACGAGAGCCGCCCGGAGTCCTCGGTGTCGCGCACGCTGTGGGCCTCGGCGGCCAACCTCCTGCGCCGGCTGACCGGCACCAGCACACCGTCCTGGCGGGATCCGACGTGAACACCACGACCATTCTCGACCTGATCGCCGCCCGCCAAGCCGCCGCGTCCGCCACCCGCGACGAGTTACGCGAGCAGATGACCAAGCTCGCCGCTGAGGTGGCCGCCATCGAGTCCGAGCTGGCCGATCTGGCGACCACCCGCCAGACACTGACCAAGATCCTCGCGAATGAAGTGACCGCATCCGAGCCGGCCATCATCAGCGAGCCCTACCAGCAGATCCTCGCCGTGTTCACCGCCGACCGCGGCGCCCTGCGCGCGAAAGACGTCTGCCTCGCCCTGGGCATCGGCACCGAACCCAAGGACACCGAAGGCATCCGTGCCAAGCTGAAACGCCTGGTCAACCACCAGATCCTGACGGAATCCCAACCCGGCTTATTCACCCTCGACCCGAACCGGATATAACCTTCCAGACCACCCTCTGATGCAACCACAGCGACTTGAGCTGATCACGCTTGAGCTTCTGCTTGGGTCGAAGCAATGCCTCGACAGCGCTCCGTTCGACCAGCCGGTGCTTGCCGACCATGACGAACGCCAGGTTTCCCCGCTCGCAAAGGTTCACCACCTGCTGGCGCGACGTACCCAAGAGCTTGGCCACCTCGCCCGTGGCCAAAAGTCCGCAACTTCTCATCGCCATGCACAGAGCTATTGCGTAAACGCCAAAAACGCAAAACGCCCGCCGCTTGTGTGACCAGTCTGAGGTGATGACCTGTACGGGGCGGTTTCCGGGTGCGGGTACTCCCCCGCTGCCAGGCACCGTGTCGTGACGACGGCATCCGGCAGCCTCCGTCCGGCCGGATCTCGGAACCGTGTCGCCGTCAAGCACCGCTCATCACGCCACGCGGGACGGCCCTGATATCCGCCATGCCTGCACGGAATCCTGCACCGGATTTCCTACTGGAGTACGTGCGCGGCTGGCCTCCAGGACGCCTGGCGGACGGGCATGTCGGCCAGCCAGACGTCGGCCAGGTCGCTGAGCGGGACGTCGAGGGCCCGGCTGAGGCACACCACAGTGCCGAACGCCGGTGCGGGAAGGCGACCCCCCTCGATCTTGCGCAGCGTCTCGGGGGAGATGCCGGCCGCCAGGGCCACCTCGACGAGGCCGCGGCCGGCTCGCGCGGCCCGTAGGGCGGCGCCGAGGCGCTGGCCGGCTGCGATCTGTTCGGCAGTGAGTGGTTGGCGAACCATGCCAGCAGGATATCGGTCCCGAGCTTCACGGACCTGGCGTGGTATAAAAATACCGCCTACGGAGAGGGTGCTGTCGTGATCGAGCTCAAGTCCGCCGCGGAGATCGGCCGGATGGCGGTGACTGGCCAGTTCGTCGGCGAGCTGCTCGCCGAACTGAGCGGTGTCGCCGCGGTCGGCGTCAACCTGCTGGATCTCGAACACCACGCCCGCCGCCGGATTTCCGAACGCGGCGCCGAGTCCTGCTACTGGGACTACGCCCCGTCGTTCGGCCGCGGCCCGTTCCGCAACGTGCTGTGCCTCTCGGTCAACGACGCGGTGCTGCACGGCCTGCCGCACGACTACGTTCTGCGGGACGGTGACCTGCTCAGCATCGACATGGCGGCCGGCATCGACGGCTGGGTCGCCGACTCCGCGCTCTCCCTCGTCGTCGGCACCCCCGACCCGGCCGACCTGAAGCTGATCGAGGCCACCGAGGTCGCACTGGAGGCCGGCATCACCGCCGCCCAGCCCGGTGGCCGCCTCGGCGACATCTCCGCCGCGATAGGCGAGGTCGCCCGCTCCTACGGCTACGGCGTCAACGCCGAGTTCGGCGGCCACGGCATCGGCCGCACCATGCACGAGGCCCCGCACGTCTCCAACAACGGCCGCGCCCGCCGCGGCGTGAAACTCGACCCCGGCCTCACGATCGCCATCGAGCCCTGGTTCTGCCGCTCGACCGACAAGATCAAGTTCGACGACGACGGCTGGACGATCCGCTCCGCCGACGGCTCCCGCACCGCCCACTCCGAACACACAGTCGCCATCACGGAGTCCGGCCCTCAGGTCCTGACCCGCCGCCCCGCTCACGGCGCCGCCTCGGCCGATCCCACCAGAAAGCCCGCCACAGCCTCCTGATGACCCCTGCCCGACGTCTCGTGCCGTCGGGGTTGGGAAGCCCTGCCAGTGCCTGTATCGCCAGGCACTCCCCGAGACGGAAGATCCGCGGTTCGCTTAGCGGTGACTCTGCCGGCATCGAGGTCGTCACAAGGGGAATCCGGCATGCAGGACCGCGGAGGACAGGAGCATGACCATGGCCGACTGGACCGCTGAGCAGGCAGGGCAGATCGCCTCTCCGCAGGAGGTGCAGGTGATCACCCGGCGCCGTGACGGCTCCCTCAGGCGACCCACGACGATCTGGATCGTGAGCGACGGGGACCGGGTGTTCGTCCGTTCCACGAACGGGCGTACGGCGTCCTGGTTCCGTGGCGCGATCGCGACCGGTACGGGACAGATCGTGTCCGCCGGCAAGGCGTCCGACGTGACCTTCGCCGCGGCCGCCGAAGGCGACTTGCCGGCGGTCGACATGGCGTACCGGCGGAAGTACGGCCGCTACGCGAGCATCGTCGACCACCTCGCGCAGGACGGTCCGAGAGACGCGACCCTCCAGGTACGCCCCGCCTGACCGCAACCGATACGCACTCGCAGACAGGAGAGCCCTCATGCGCAGTACCGTCATCCACGGCGCCCGGGACATTCGCTTGGAGGACCGGCCCGATCCGGCCATCATCGCGTCCACGGACGCCGTCGTCCGTACGGTGGCGACGTGCGTCTGCGGTTCGGACCTGTGGCGCTACCGCGGCATCGCGGACGTGCCGAGGCCGACGCCCATCGGGCACGAGTACGTCGGCGTCGTCGAGGCGGTCGGCGGCGACGTGACCACGGTCAAGCCCGGGGACTTCGTCGTCGGCGGGTTCCTTACCAGCGACAACACCTGCGCACTGTGTAAAGCCGGCGCACACGCCAACTGCCTGAACGGTACGGGGTACGACGGCTGCCAGGCCGAGCTGATCCGGGTTCAGAACGCCGACGGCACTCTGATCGCCACACCGGACGAACCGGACGAGACGATGGTGCCGAGCGTCCTCGCGCTCTCCGACGTGATGGCCACCGGCTGGCACGCGGCCGTCAGCGCGGACGTGCAGCCGGGAAGCACTGTCGTGGTGGTTGGCGACGGCGCCGTCGGTCTGTCCGGTGTCCTCGCCGCCGCGCAGCTGGGTGCGGAGCGGGTCATCGCGATGAGCCGACATGCGGACCGGCAACGCATCGCCCGCGACTTCGGCGCGAGCGACATCGTCGCCGAGCGTGGTGACGAGGGGGTCGAGCGAGTCAAGGAGCTCACGGGCGGCGTGGGCGCGGACGCGGTGCTCGAGTGCGTCGGCACCCACGACTCCGTCGTTCAGGCCCTCCGCTCGGCACGTCCCGGTGCGATGGTCGGCTGGGTCGGCGTTCCGCACGTGACAGATCTGCCGCAAGAGCACATGTTCTGGAAGAACGTCGGGCTGCGCGGCGGCCCCGCGCCCGTGCGCGCCTATCTGCCGGATCTGCTCGACCGGGTCTGGAAGGGTCACATCGAGCCGGGCAAGGTCTTCGACCTCGCGCTTGCGCTGGACCAGGTCGCCGAGGGGTACGCCGCCATGGACGAGCGTCGTGCCATCAAGGCCCTCCTGCGCCCTTGACGAACAACCTGACGTAGACCTGCTAACAGTTCGGCAGGATTTTAAAGGTGTATCCCATGCTCTTCAGCTTCGGCAGGATCCGCTTGAGGGCGGCCAGCGAATCCCGCTGCGAGTCACCACCGTCATGCATCAGGACGGTCGATCCGTTGCGCACGTTCCGGATGACCCGGTTGTAGATGTCGGTCGAGCTCCGGGAATTCTCCCAGTCGCGAGTGTCGACGTCCCACAGCACCGTCCTGAGTCCGGCCTCCTTCGTCCAGCGGCGTACCGATGCGTTGGTGGCACCGTACGGCGGACGCATGCAGGTGCTCCGGTAGCGGCCGAGTGCGTTCTGTGTGCGGGTGAGCTGGCTCTTGACCCTGGTCTTGCTCAGGTGAGTCAGGTTCGGGTGACTCCAGGTGTGGTTGGCGAGCAGGTGTCCCTCGCGGTGGATGCGGGCGATGATTCGGGGGTGCGCCGTGATGTTCTGTCCGGTACTGAAGAACGTGGCTTTGGCGTCGTACTTCTTCAGCACGTCGAGGTACCGAGGCGTCCAGGTGCCGGACGGTCCGTCGTCGAAGGTGAGGAAGACCGTCCGTGGGACAACTCGGGTCTGAGCGGATGGCGACGAAATGGACGGCAAGGGTGCGGCTTGCGCTGATGAGGCGACGAACGTGAGTCCGCAGGCGAGCGGCATCGTGCTCAACATGGCGGCAATGCGGCGCATTCTTGCTCCCTCTTCGTCGAGCGCTTCCTCCTGGGTGTGATGACGTTACGTAATGATTTGCCCCAGTCATAGGGCGGCGCCGCTGCTGTGACCGTTCGGGCCGGGTCTCTGGGCGGTGTGACTTTCGCGGTTGGCACAGAGCAGATGAGATCGGGCAGGCGGATGTCACGCCGTCAACGCATGATTACTCTAAGTAGGCAACCCGGAGTCCGTGCCGGTGCCACCGCAGGCCGGGCACATCGTCGCCGGGCTGTGCCGGTCCTCGAAGCCGTCCCCGGCGAAGTTCAGCGTGCGCTCCGGTTCTCGGTCGAGCCAGCCGGTGCCCCGGCACCGCAGGCAGCGCGGCTGCGTCCTGGCCCGGTCCCAGCTCGGCGAGCGGCGGTGCACCCGCGACCACGCGTCGCTCACCGCATTGACGACCATTGCTAGCAGACCGGCGACGAGCAGGACGGCGAGGAGGAGCAGCAGCCACTTCACGGGTTCCTCTCCTCTTGACGAGCGGACGAGCGGACGAGCGGACGACCGGGCCAATGCCACCGATCGCCCAAAAACGTACACCTTCGTTGTGTGTGGCCTTTTCAAGGCGCGTGCCGGGTTGGTTGACTGCGGAAACCAAGGATTCGCGCCCGCTCCGGAAGGCAGCCCGCCGACATGACCGACGTCGTGCCTCGTTCCCATCCACTCCCCAAGCTCGCCACGCCGGGGGAACGGCTCGGTTGGATCTTCAACGACCGGAACCTCTACCGGCGCAGGTTCATGGAACCGCCGCCGCAGCCCGCCGTTGTCCCGCCGGATCTGGTGCAACGGCTCAACGGGGCGCGGCAGGGCAGGGCCAAGCGGGTCATGATCTCCCTCGGTGCGGGCGTCGGCCTGGCCGTCCTGTTCGGTTGCTGCAGCGGCCTGACCTCGATCGGCGGCTCTGGCGGCCGCGCCGTGGCGATCTTCTTCGGCGTCCTCGCCCTCGCCGCCGGTGTCGCGGGCGCCATCGTGGCCGCCGTTCTGCCGCAGCGGGCGCAAAAGGCCGTCGAGGACGCTCAGCAGCAGATCCAGTACGAGTACTCCCAGCAGTACGCCGCCTGGGACAGCCGGCGCCAGCGGCATGAGCAGGAGCAACAACGGAACGTCGACGCGATGTACGAGTGGGCCGCCGCGACCCCGTCGCCGGGCACCCGGCGGGTCGACATCATCGGGGGCACCATGTACGGCTGGGAGGCGGTGCTCACCGTCTTCGGCGGCTCGCTGCTCGCCACCCGCGGCCACATGACGCTGGTCGACTTCACCGGGGAGGCGCTGTGCGGTGAGTTGATGGAGCTGGCCGCGATGACCCGCCGCTCGGTGCAGCGGTTGCGGCTGCCCGCGGAGCTGGCCCGGTTCGATCTGGTCGCCGGCCTGGAGCCCGACGAGCTGGTGGACTGCCTGGTCGAAGCGATGCACGGCGACGCCCAGGGCGCCAGCCGGGCCGAACGCCACCAGGACAGTCTGCTGCTGCGGGAGATCTGCGAGATCCTCGCCCCGGACGTCACGATGGCCCGGCTGATCGCGGCGCTGCGAGTGCTCACCGACCGGCCGCAGGCGGTGTTGACCGCGAGCGAGAGCGGCCGGCTACTCGATCTGCAACCCGACGAGAGCCGCCGGCAGATGCACGCCCAGCTGCGCCGGATCGAAGCGTTCCTGCACCCGCTCGAGGCCATGGGCCGCGAGTCGGCCGATCCCGGCGTCGCCGATCTGACCTGCCTGATCGCCGACGGCGAGGGCGGCAACGCGCAGAACGAACTGCTCAAGGACCTGATCGTGCAGTGGCTGGCCCGGCGGGTCCGGCGCGAGTCGGCGCCGATGGGCTCGCTGGTGGTGCTCGGCGCCGACGAGGTCGACCACCGCGCGATCGAGAAGCTCAGCACGCTGTGCGAGCGGCGCGGCGTCCGACTGGTGCTGTTCTTCGGCCATCTGCGGGAGGAATCGCTGCACACGATCGGCGGCGGCGAGGTCGCGCTGATGCGGCTCGGCAACCACCGTGAGGCCGGCCAGGCCGCGGAGTACATCGGCAAGGGGCACAGGTTCGTGCTGAGCGAGCTGACCCGGACGCTGGGCGGCGACGAGACTCACACGCTGGCCGACACGTACGGCGAGTCGGAGACGCACGGCGGCAGCAAGAGCAAGCGCTACGGCCGGCACGGCAGGAGCACGTCGTACGGCACGAATTGGAGCCAGACCCGCAACTGGAGCCAGACCGAGTCGACCGCCGCGGGCACCAACTGGAGCGACGCCAGCTCGGCGCAGCGGGTGTACGAGTACACCGTCGAACCGCGCGTTCTGCAGGACCTGCCCGAGTACGCGATGGTGCTGGTCAAGGGCCACGGCCGGGGCTCGGTGATCCAGGCCGTCGAGGTGGACCCGGCGATCGTCACGCTGCCCCGGGTATCGATGGGCCCGATCGACCCGCAGCCGCTGCCCGACCCCGCCGAGGCGGCCGTCTCGGCCACCCGCCAACCCAGCCAGGTCACCGTCTCCCACCCGCAGCCGCTCGCCGCATACGAGGCCGGCCTGCAGGCCGGGGCCGATCCGTCGCCGCACGGCTGGGGCGCCGAACCCGGCGGCACACCGCAGCCTCAGCATCCGCGACCGCCACTGCGCTGATGGACCTGCTCGAGCGTTCCGCGCTCCTGAACGAGCTGGACGGCCAGTTGGCCGCGGCGGCCACGGGCGGCCGGGTCGTGCTCGTGACGGGCGAGGCGGGCATCGGCAAGTCGGCTCTCGTCCGGCGGTTCGGCGAGCGGCACGCGGCGACCGCCCGGTTCCTGTACGGGGCGTGCGACCCGCTGCTCACCCCTCGGGCGCTGGGTCCGCTGCACGACATCGCCCGCCAGGCCGGCGGCAAGCTGGCCGAGCTGCTCGCCTCCGGGAAACCGCGGGAAGCGGTGTTCGCCACGTTCCTGGACGAGCTCGCGCGGGCGCCAGGGCCGCTGGTGATCGTGATGGAGGACGCGCACTGGGCCGACGAGGCCACCCTGGACCTCCTCGTCTTTCTGGGGCGCCGGCTGCAGACCACCAGGGCGTTGCTGATCGTCACGTACCGCGACGACGAGCTGGGCGCCGACCACCCGCTACGCGGCGTCCTGGCCGTCCTGCCTCAGGACGTGACGCGCCGCGTACGGGTCGGACCGCTGTCCGAGACGGCCGTGGCCGAACTGGCTCGCCGGGCCGGCCGCCCGGCGGACGGCCTGCGCGCCCTCACCGGTGGCAACCCGCTGCTGGTCACCGAGGTGCTGGCCACGGCCGACGCCGGCGTACCGATGACGGTTCGCGACCTGGTGCTGGCTCGCCTCGCCGCCCTGCCGGCGCCGGCCCGGGAGCTTGTGCGGCTCGTCTCGGTGGTCCCGACCCGGGCCGAACTGTGGCTGCTGGAGGAGGCGCTCAGGCCCAGCCCGGCGGCGGTGGAGTCGGCCGTTGCGGCGGGGCTGCTGGTCGCCGATCGTGAGGCCGCCGGGTTCCGCCATGAACTGCTCCGGCGGGCGGTGGAGAGCTCGCTGGCCGTCCTCGCCCGCCGGGAGCTGAACCGGCGGGTGCTCACGGCGCTGGCCGGCGCCGCCGACTGGGGAGTCGACGTCGCCCGGCTGGTCCACCACGCTCGCGAGGCAGGCGACGTCGAGGCCGTGCTCCGCTACGCGCCCGAGGCGGCCCGGCAGGCGGCGGCCGTCGCGGCTCACCGGGAGGCCGTCGGCCACTACCGGGCGGCGCTGCCACACGCCCGTCGGCTGACCACGGCAGCCCGCACCGCTCTGCTGGAGGCCTACTCGGTCGAGTGCTACCTGTCGGGCCTCTCGGCCGAGGCGGTCTCCGCGCGTCAGGCCGCTCTGGAGCTGCAGGAGATCGCCGGGAAGCGGGAACAGGTCGGTGAGGGTCTGCGCTGGCTGTCTCGCCTGCACTGGTGGGACGGCAATCGGCGGCAGGCGGAAGCGGCCGCGGCCCGGGCCATCGAGGTGCTCGAGACCCTGCCACCCGGCCACCAACTGGCCATGGCCTACAGCAACCAGGCACAGCTCGACATGCTGGCGGCCCGCACGAAGGCGGCGACGAGGTGGGCGGGGCGGGCCATCGAGCTGGCTCGGCAGCTGGACGACCAGGAGACCCTCACCCACGCCCTCACCAACATCGGCTCCGCGAAGCTGCTCGACGGCGACCCGGGCGGCCGGGTGGAGCTGGAACAGGCATTCGACGTGGCGATCGCGGCCGGTCTGGAGGACCACGCCGCCCGGGCAGTGTCCAATTTGGCGACACAAAGCGTGGAGATGCGGGACTACCGGCATGCCCGCGAGGACCTCGACCGGGCTCTCGCCTTCGTCCAGGCGCACGAGCTGGCCGGATATGCCCAGCATCTGCTGGGCAACCGCGCGCGGCTGCGCCTGAACCAGGGGGATTGGGCCGGCGCGGAGCGGGACGCGCACGCGGCCCTTGCCGAGCGGGTGCACACCGGCGGCCGGCTGGCGGATGCGCTGGTGCCGCTGGCGCTGCTGCAGGCCCGCCGGGGTGACCCGGGCGCCGCGGCCACCCTCGCGGAGGCCACCGAGCGGGCCTTCGCCACCGGCGAGCTGCAATGGACCGCACAGGTTGCCGCGGCACGGGCCGAGTACGCCTGGTTGTACGAGGACGAGAACCGGATCGCCGACGAGGCCGCCGGGGTGTACGAGGCCGCCGTACGGGCCGCTCATCCGTGGTTCGCCGGCGAGCTGGCGTTCTGGCTGTACCTGGCGGGGAAGCCGCCGCGGCTGCCGGTGACCGTGGCCGAGCCGTACCGGCTGCTGCTGGCCGGCGACTGGCGTGCGGCGGCCGCCGCCTGGGCGGAGCTCGGCTTTCCCTACGACCAGGCGCTGGCGCTCGCCTGCGGCGACCGTGACGAATCCCTGCTCGAGGCACTGCGACTGCTGGACGGCCTGGGCGCCCGGCACACCGCCCAGCGGATCCGGCGCCGGCTCCGGCACCGCGGCCTGCTACGCGTACCCCGCGGCCCGATCCGCTCGACGGCCGCCAACCCGGCCGGCCTCACCGGCCGCCAGGTCGAGGTGCTCGCGCTGCTGACCGAGGGGCTGACCGACGCCGAGATCGCCGGCCGGCTGTCACTGTCGGTCAGGACCGTCGGCCACCACGTCGCGGCCCTGCTGGCAAAGCTCGGCGTCGCCTCCCGGCACCAGGCCGCCTCGGCGGGCCGGCGGCTCGGCGTCGGTTCGGCCAAAGATGGGGAGCCGGACGGCTCGAAATAGGGAATCGGTCCCGATTCCCGCCGTCCCGCCGGCGCCTAGCGTTTGCCCCGATCGGCCCGCACAGGGCCCCCAAACAGGGAGAACGCCATGGATATCGCCACCGTCAAACAGCGCCAGCAGACCGCCTGGGCGTCGGCCGACTACTCGGCCGTCGGCGTCCGGCTGCTCCTCACCGCCGAGCTCCTGTGCGAGGCCGTCGATCTTCGCGCCGGTGAACGGGTGCTGGACGTCGCCTGCGGCAACGGCAACGCCGCCCTCGCCGCCGCCCGCCGCTTCTGCCAGGTCGTCGGCATCGACTACGTTCCCTCGCTGCTGGAGGGCGCCCGCCGGCGCGCGCAGGCGGAGGGGCTGGAGGCGTCCTTCGAGGAGGCCGACGCCGAGGACCTTCCCTTCCCAGACGCCTCCTTCGACGCGGTCCTGTCGACCTGCGGTGCCATGTTCGCGCCCGACCAGGAGCGGACGGCCCAGGAGTTGTTGCGCGTCTGCCGGCCCGGCGGTCGCATCGGCATGGTCAACTGGGTTCCCGACGGCTACGTCGGTGCGCTGTTCCGGGCCATCGGCCGCTACCTCCCACCGCCGCCGGGGGTTCGGCCGCCGGTGCTGTGGGGCAGCGAGGACCGGCTGCGTGAGCTGTTCGGCGCCCGGGTGACCATTTCGGCCCCGCGCCGGACGTTCCTGTGGCGCTGGCCGTCGCCCGAGCACCAGGTGGAGTTCTTCGCCACGTTCTACGGACCCACCCACAAGGCCCTCGCGGCCATCGGTACCGACCGCGCCGCTCAGCTCAAGGCGGAAATGGTGGAGGTGGCCAGGAGCTTCAACGTCTCCGACGACGACACCCTCGTCCTGCGGCAGGACTACCTGCAAGTCGTCGTCAGGAAGCCCGCGACGGCGTAGCGGGGCGGGCTTCGCCATACTCGGGGCGCCATCACAGCTCCAGCTGCATCGCGACCGCGCGTACGGGCGCCCCGTCGGCTCTCTCCAGGGCGATCGGCAGGCAGGACACGAAAGGGTCGGGGAAGTCGACGAGCTCCAGGTTCCGGAAATTCTCACCGATGACGCCGCCGGCGGCGGCGATGAGGTGGTGCACCGGGTAGCCCTCCCCGGGATGTCGGCTGTTCGGCGTCTCGTCGATGCTGATCGCGTCGACACAGAACGTGCGCACGCCCAGGTCGAGAAGCCGCCGGCACGCGCCCGCGTCGAGGAAGGGATGGTCGAAGTAGGCGGCCGTGCCGTAGTGGGCCGCCCAACCGGTGCAGATCAGGGCGATGACACCCGGGCCGAGACGGGGTGCGGCGGGGGCGATGCGGTCCCAGGTGATGCGCTGCCGAGCGCCCGCGCCGCGTACGTCGACAAGCGCCGCCGGCCCGGCGAACAGCTCGAGGTCCAGCTCGTCGATGCGCTGGGCGTCGTCGCGGAAGTGGTACGGCGCGTCGACGTGCGTGCCGGTCTGCGAGCCGAGCTCGAGACGCAGCAGGTTGAACCCGTCGCGCGCCGCCGTCGAGTACACGGTGAACCGGGCGACCGGATCGCCCGGGTACACCTGGGTATGCGGCCCGACCGGCACGGACAGGTCGACGACTTGGCGTACGCGCATGGGCTCTCCTGGCGGGAAACGGACGACATCGGGTCAGGCCTGCCCCGGATCGGTGAGCGCGTCGAGCAGGCCGGTCAGCTCGAGAACCCGCCGCACGTTGCGGCGGACGTTCTCCAGCCGCAAGCAGATCTCGCGCCGCGTCGCCATCGCGTAGGCCCGATCGAGCGCGGCGATGCCGGACGAGTCGCAGAACGTGACGTCGGCGAAATCCACGATCACCTTGGTGATGCCCGGCGTCGTCAGGGCGTCCGCCAGTCCCCGCTCGACGTCACCGACCGTGGCCATCTCGATCTCTCCGGCAACGGACAACCGGACTGTCCGATCGGCCACCACGTTGACGCTGATCTTCATGCGGGACTCCCTGCGTCGTACACCTGCGTGCTGTGAAGGTAGCCGCGCGCGGGCGATCACGTGAGCAGGCGTCTTCGGTCGTTACTTTCCCGGGAGCACCCAATTTGTTACCTGTACGAGGGAGGATCGCCACCAGTCGCGCCTACGGTCGGCGGACTACCTTCCTCGGAGGACCAACTCTCTATGCGTTCACATGCGCGAAGTGTGGTCGTCGCGTCCCGGGCCGCTCGCCGGCACCCCTCGCTCCTGGCGTCGGGTACCGCTGCCTGGTCACGGCGGTCGGCCTGAGCTTAACCGGCTCCGCCTACGCCGCGGAAACCCCGGACCCGCTGCCCTTCATCAGCGAGATCCACTACGACAACACCGGCACCGACAGCGGAGAGGCCGTGGAGGTCGAGGCCCCCGCCGGGTCCTGGAAGACGATCACCGGTACGGCCGCCGACCAGGGCCAAGGTGTTGACCGTGACGCCGACCGCCGCGGGTGCGTGGACCCTCGGGGTCAGGGGTGTCGAGAAGGGCACCGAGTAAGGCCGACGAAGGGGCTCCACCCGCCGGTGGGGCCTCTTCGTCATTGAGCCGGGTTGGTCTTGCGCACCTGCGGGCCCGTCGGGTCACCGGCCCGGGCCAGCAGCGGGAGTGCGGTGATCCCGGCGAGGACGGCGGCGACCGCCCAGGCCACCGCGGTGCCCGGTCCGGCCGGCTCGATGGCGGCGGCGACCAGGAGCAGCGCGGCGACCCCGAGGGCGGTACCCAGCTGAGCGCCGGTGTTGAGCACACCGCTGGCGGTTCCGGCGAGCGAGTCCGGCACGTCGGTGCCGATCGCGGTACCGGCGACCGAGGCCACACCGAGTCCGGTGCCGGCCAAGGCGACGCCGGCGACCAGCCCCGCGATGCTTCCGTAGGTGATGGCCAGCAGGAGGTTTCCGGCGGCGATCCCGCCCAGGCCGGCCGCGGCCAGCCGGCTGACCGGCAGCTGCGCGCCGAGCGGTCTGGTCAGCGCCGACCCGGCGATGACGCCCAGGCTGAACGGCACCAGGGCGAGGCCCGCGCCGACTGCGGAGATGCCGAGCTTCTGCTGCATCAGCAGGGTGGCGAGCACGCCGGCCGAGGTGGTGGTGGCGGTGTTCACGAAGGAGACGACCGTGCCCGTACGCAGGTTCGCGGAGGCGAACGCGGTGCGGGGCACCAGCGGCGCGCCGACCCGGCGCTGCTGGACGAAGAATGCCGCGCCGACGACGAGCCCGGCAGCCGCCAGGATTCCCCCGGGGACGCGACTGCGGGGACCCTCCAGCAGTGACGCGCCGACGATGAGCGCCATTACCGCCCCGGTCAGCAGCACCGCCCCGGCCGTGTCGAGCCGCGGCCGCTCACGGCGGGGCGCAGACCGCGGGACGATCAGCCGGACGGAGACCACCAGCAGGATGCCCACCGGCACGTTCACCCAGAAGACGGCGCGCCAGCCGAGGAGATCGGTCAGGACGCCGCCGACCAGCAGTCCCAGCGCACCGGCGGCCGCGCCGCTCGCACTCCACGCGGCGAGCGCGCCGCGCCGTCCTTCCTGTTCGGGTGCGGCGTCCAGGAGCAGGCGCAGTGCGGACGGCACGCTGATCGCGGCGGCGGCGCCCTGCAGCCCGCGGGCGGTGACGAGCTGCACGATCTCCTGCGCGCTCGCGCCGATCACACCCACCACGGTGAACGCCACGCAGCCGGCGAGCAGCACGCGCCGGTGTCCGTACCGGTCGCCGAGACGGGCGCCGAGCATCAGCAGGCCGCCGAAGAACATGGCGTAGACCGTCGCCAGGACCGGGGTGCTCGCGGCCGGCGCGGCCACCCCCGCCAGCATCGCCGGAATCGCCGTGATCGCGCTGGTCACGCCCAGCACGTCGACGAACTGAACGCCGCAGAGCGCGGCGACCTGCCGCCGATGGCGTGCCATCAGCCGGTCGCGGGCGTGGTGTAGCGCAGCTTGTGCACCTTGAGGATGGGCATCGTCTCGGTGCCCTTGACGCCCTCGATCCGGTTGACCTTCTCGTTGAGGAAGGACCAGAGCGCGGCGTTGTCGGCGGTGAGCACCTCCACGCAGATGTCCGAGCGACCCAGCAGGGTGGACACGTAGGTCACCTCGGGCAGGTCGACGAGGGCGTCCACCACCTTCTGGTGCAGCGCCGGGTCGACGGCCAGAAAGAGCAGGCAGAGTTGCGTGTTGCCGAGCTGTTCGGGGTCGGTGAAGGCGACGATGCGCAGGATGTTGGCATCCTGCAGGCGCTTGACCCGGGCCCGGACCGTCGCCTCCGAGGAGCCGATGTTGCGTGCGATCTCGCGCAACGCGCGGCGGCCGTCCTCCTCCAACTCGTGCACGATGGCGCGGTCGAGCTCGTCGAGGGTGTGATCCGGCATGGGGCCAGGGTAGCGAGCGCGCGATGCGCGGGCAGCGAGCCCCTGCGCTGCGCAGTAATGCGGTCCAGCGGCTGCCTGTTGCGCAATTGCGTGGCGTGACCTCTTCCGGAGACGCATTGCGTGGTGCTAACGTGCCCACACATAACAACCGCGCGGTGAAAACCCGGCGAGGCGTCGAAATGCGCAGTCAGATCACGCTCCGGCCACGCACGCCCGCATATCTCCGCGACCTTAGAAGGAGGTCCGCGCCTTGAGCTCTCCTGACATCCGAGCCGGCGACCACGCGTACGAGAAGACGCTGCGCTGGTGGGACGGCTTCACCATCAGCCTCTCCATCCCCGCCGCACTGTTCGTCGGCATGGGTTACGCCATCGGCTACATCGGCGCCTGGACGGCGCTGGTTCTCCTCGGCGCCGTTGCGATCGTCGCCTGCCTGCAGAACTACATCTACTCCGAGCTGGCTGCGATGTTCCGGCACAAGGTCGGCGGCATCTCCATGTACGCGCATCAGGGCTGGCGGACCCGATCCACGCTGGTCGGGCCGCTGGCCACGTACGGCTACTGGTTCGCCTGGTCGAGTTCGCTGGCCATCTACGGTCTGCAGATCGGCACTCTCACCCAGGCCGAATGGTTCCCCGAGCAGACGTGGACGTTCTCCACCGGCCTGGCCGAGGTCGGCTTCCCGCACCTGATCGCTCTCGGCGTCCTGCTGCTCGGCTGGGCCCTGAACGTGCTCGGCATGCGCCCCGCGATGTGGATCATGTACTTGACCGGCGTTCTCGTGCTCATCCCGATCGTGATCTTCACGCTGGCGCCGTTCTTGTCGGCCGACTGGTCGCTCGGCAACCTGCAATGGGATCTCGCGGCGAGCGGCTTCCCCGGCTGGCGTACCGCCATCGCCTGGATGTTCGTCCTCGCCTGGTCCGTCTACGGCATCGAGGCGGTGGCCTCATTCGTGCCGGAGTTCCGCGACACCGTACGGGATTCGCGGATCGCCCTCCGCCTGGCCGGCGTCTTCGTCATCGCCGTCTATCTGCTCGTGCCGTTCGGGGTCGGCGGCACGGTCGACCAGGCCGACGTCGCGGCCGAGCCGGTCTCCTTCTATCTCGGAGCGTTCGAGAGTCTCTTCGCCGGCGGCGACGTCCTCATGACGATCTGCCTGATCGCCGGCCTGTTGCTGCTGATGGTGATGACCACGGCGGACGGCGGCCGGGTATTGCACGGCAGCGCGCTCGAGGGCCTCTCGATCAAGCAGCTCGGCGAGCTCAACCGGTTCAAGGTGCCGGGCCGCGCCATGTCGCTGGACCTCGTCGTCAACGTCATCCTGATCCTCTTCGTCGGCAACGCCCTCGCGGTCATCGTCGCCGGGATCATGGGGTACATCCTCTGCCATATCCTCTCGCTCACCGGATTCCTCAACCTGCGGCGCGACGAGCCGGACGCCGAGCGCCCGATCAGGCTCGGCAGGCAGTGGGTGTACATCGCCGCCGGCCTGGCCGCCTTCGACACGGTGCTGCTGGTCGTCGGCGTGCTGTCCGCCAAGATCACCGGATACGGCGGTACCAGGGAGGTCGTCCTCGGCGTCCTGGTGCTGTCCATCTCGGTGGGGCTCTACCTCTACCGGCGCATCGTGCAGGACGGGCAGCGGTTCGTGTGGCGCGAGCACCGCGCCGAGCCCGTTCTCGCGGAGGCCACCGAATGAACTGGGACTGGCCGGGTGGGAAGAAGGTCGCGGTCTCGTTCACCTTCGACGTGGACGCCGAGGCCGGTTGGCTCGGCGAGGGCGAGGAGTACGCGCGACGGCTCACCATCCTCTCCGAGGGCCGCTACGGCGTCACCCGGGGCACCCCGCGGATCCTGGCGCTCGTCGCCCGGTACGGCATCCCGTGCACCTTCTTCGTGCCGGGCCAGACCGCACAGGCGCATCCCGGTCTCGTCGATTCGCTGCTCGAGCAGGGCCACGAGGTCGGACACCACGGCTACCTGCACCTGCGCAGCGACAAGGTGCCGGCGGCCGACCAGGTGGCCGAGATCGACCGCGGCTTGGAGGCGCTCGCCAAGGCCGGCGCCCCCGATCCCACCGGCTACCGATCCACCTCCTGGGAGCTCACCCCGGAGACCTTCGACCTGCTCGTCGACCGGGGCTTCGGCTACGACTCCAGCTGCATGGGCGACGACCGGCCGTACGTCGAGGAGTGGGCCGGCCGGCAGATCCTGGAACTGCCAGTGCACTGGTCGCTCGACGACTGGCCGCGGTTCGGCTGGAACATCGACGGCGGCGGCAACGTCACCGATCCGGCGGAGCTGCGCCGCAGCTGGTCGGCCGAGTTCGCCTCGGCGCTGGCCGAGGGGCGGCACACCACCTACACGATGCATCCCGAGGTGATCGGGCGGCCGTACCGGCTCGCGGAGCTCGAGGCGCTGCTCGACCATCTGGCCGGGCGGGACGACGTCTGGTTCGCCCGTCTCGATCAGGTCGCCGCGCACGTCCGGCCGACTCTCGGGCTCGCCTCATGAGCGTCCGTACCTTCCGGTCGAGCGTCCTCGCGCCGTACCCGCGGGGCGAGGAGCTCGGCCGGGCCCACGGCGCCGAGATCCGGGCCTGCGTGGCCGCGTACGAGCGGCTCTTCGCCGAGGCCGCCGGGCACCCCGTCGACCTGGACGGGCTCGGCGACGAAGCGTTCGCGCGGATCGCGGCCGTCTCGCCGGACCTGGCCGAGGAGGTCGCGGGCCTCGCCGCCGGCTCCGACGCCACCGTGGCGCGGATCGCCGCGATCAACGCCCGTACCGAAATCCTCGCCCTGGTCCAGACGCAGCCCCTGCCCAGTGAGTGCTCCTCGGTCGTCCACCTCGGCGAGCCGGGACGACCGCTGGCCGTGCAGGCCTGGGACTGGTACGAGTCGCTGGCCGGCCTCTGGTTCGTCTGGGAGATCCCGCACGCCGACGGCTCGGCCACCACGACTCTCACCGAGTACGG
>Ga0081539_10003775_pt1 | contig 17917 bp, 19 predicted proteins | sample TabmetS4T2R2_FD_71023 | JGI IMG/M metagenome (GOLD analysis project Ga0081539, IMG submission 71023) | Tabebuia heterophylla rhizosphere microbial communities from the University of Puerto Rico - S4T2R2 | ecosystem: Host-associated > Plants > Roots > Rhizosphere ...
ACGTGGTCAGCGAGGCGAGCGTCTTCTTGCGGATCTCGCGGTCGTCGCTGGCCGGATTGAGGAGGTAGACGGCGTGGATGAGCACCGAGTCGACGTCGGACGCGTCGAGCGCCTCGGCGTAGGCTTCGAGCTGCTCCTCGGAGTACGAGCTGGGGCGCCACATCCGCGGGCTCTGGTTGAAGATCTGGATCGAGCGGCAGGCGCGCTCGACGCCGCGCTGCACCGCGTTCGCCGGGCCGCCCGCGGGGGAGACGTGGGCGCCGATCAGCATGCCGTGAGTGCCGCTAGCGTGGAGATGGTCATGCGGGTTCGCTTCGCACCGTCCCCCACGGGCGCGCTGCACATCGGCGGCGCGCGCACGGCGCTCTACAACTGGCTCATGGCCCGCGGCGCGGGTGGGACGTTCGTGCTGCGCGTCGAAGATACCGACCGCGAGCGCTCCACCCCCGAGAACGTCGAGCAGATCCTCGATGCCCTGCGGTGGCTGGAGCTCGACTGGGACGAGGGTCCGGACTTCCAGACCTCGCACGCCGAGCGCCACGCCGAGGTGCTCCACGACCTCCTCGATCGGGGACTGGCCTACCGGAGCGCGGCGACGGCGGACGACGTGAAGGCCTACAAGGAGCGCCACGGCGCGGACCGCGGCTTCCGCGGCGAGGCGGAGGAGCACGGCGCGATCCGGCTGCGGGTGCCGGACGAGGGCGAGGCCGTCGTGCACGACGTCATCCGCGGCGACACGAGGTTCCAGCACGTCCACCTCGACGATCCCGTGATCGCCCGCGCGGACGGCAGCGTCCTGTACAACTTCGCGGTCGCCGTCGACGACGTGGACGGGCGGTTCACGCACGTCGTCCGCGGCGAGGATCACCTGTCCAACACGCCCAAGCAGCTGCTGGTGATGGAGGCCATGGGCGCGACGCCGCCGCTGTTCGCCCACCTGCCGCTGCTCCACGGGCCGGACGGCAAGAAGCTCTCCAAGCGCCACGGCGCTGCGTCCGTCCAGGAGCTCCGGGCGGCCGGCTACCTGCCGGAGGCGGTGCGCAACTACCTCGCCCTGCTCGGGTGGGGCGACCCGGACGACGAGACGATCCTCAGCACCGAGCAGCTCATCGAGCGCTTCGACATCGCGCGCGTCTCGCGCAACCCGGCTCGCTTCGACGAGCAGAAGCTGCGATGGCTCAACGGCCGCTACATCCGCGCGCTCACCGGCGAGCAGCTCACCGGCCGGCTCGAGCGCCACACAGGCCGCGCGGGTCTGCGCGACGCCGTGGAGATCTCGCGCGAGAAGATCCAGACGCTCGAGGACTTCTGGCCGCTGGCCGGCTTCATCTTCGACGGGCCCGCCGACGATCCCACGGCGCGCGAGAAGTGGCTCTCCGACGGTGGGGTGGACGCATTGCGGGAGGCGCGTGAGGCGCTGGGCACGGTGGACGACTTCGACGTGCAGGAGATCGAGCGCGCGCTGCAGGCCGTGCTCGAGCGGCGCGGATCCAAGCCGCGCGACGTGTACCAGCCGCTGCGCGTCGCCGTCGCCGGAACGACCGTTTCTCCAGGGATCTTCGAGACGCTGGCGGTGCTCGGACGCGACGAGGCGCTGCGCCGCATCGACGCTGTCTTGGGTGACTGATGCGGCAGCCCGGTCGGGTGGGTGACCTGCCCTCGGGTGGGTGGGCAAACCCCGAGTAGCACGCCTGAGCGCCCCGCGCGCCACCCCGCCGGACGGTTCGGCTCAAACAAGCGTCTAGACCTGCCGATAACAAAGGCACGACTGACCGTGCCTCCGCACGACCCCCCACCTGGATCTCCACCCGAAGAAAGCAGGGAAGCTCCGAACATGTCCGCCCCCGCCCCGAGCCCTCGAGGCCCCATCGCGCCGCCCCCGGGCGCCGGTGCCTCCAGGCGCCACAACGAGGGCCATGGCCGACGCCTCACGGCTGCCTTCGAGGCGCTCGAGGCGTTCCCCGCCCTGGCTGAGTCCCGCAACCGGCTTCTCCGCGTCGTCTCGCAGGAGCGCATCTCCGCCGGCGAGGTCGTCGCCGCCGTGGAGTCCGACGTCGCGCTCGTCATCGCCGTCCTGCGGCTCGCCAACCAGGTCGAGGGCAAGTCGCGCGGCCGCGTGGAGTCCATCGTGAGCTCGGTCGAGCTGCTGTCGCCGGAGGCCGTCCAGGGCCTCGCCACGCGCGCTCGCACGTTCGACTTCTTCGAGCGCTCCTCGGTGTGGGACGCCGCCCCGGAGCGCTTCCGCCTGCACGCCGTGGCCACCCAGCGCGCCGCGGACCGCATCGCGCAGGAGGTCGGCTACGAGGATCGCGACCGGCTCATCGTCACGTCGCTGCTGCACGACGTGGGCAAGCTCGTCCTCATGCACGCGTACCCGGGCTACCCGGGTCAGGTCCACCGCGAGGCTCGCACGCCCGAGGAGCGCATCCACCGCGAGCGCCGCGAGCTCGGCGTCGACCACGCGCTGGTGGGCGGCGTCCTCGCCCGCCGGTGGGGCCTGCCCAAGGCCGTCGCGTCCGTCATCGAGCGCCACCACGCCGATGACGCGATGGGCGAGGCCGCGTTCGTCCGCCTCGCGGACATGCTCGCGCACTACGCGCAGGGCGCGCAGATCTCGCCGACGGAGCTGCTGAAGACCGCGCGGTCCATCGGCCTCGGCCCGGCGGAGCTGCGCACGGTCATGTACGACCTTCCGTACCCGACCACCGGCCAGCGCCGCCAGGTCGATCCGTGCCCGCTCTCGGGCCGCGAGCTCGAGGTGCTCAAGCGCCTGGCCGAGGGCAAGGTCTACAAGCAGATCGCGCTGGAGCTGAAGCTCTCGACGTCGACGGTGCGCACGCACCTGCACAACATCTACGGCAAGCTCGGGGCTGTCGACCGCGCCCAGGCCGTGCTCATCGCCACCGAGCGCGGCTGGCTGTAGCCGTCTGACAGAGACCCGGGGCGCTCGACCGAGCCGATACGCTCGTCGGCGCCCCGTGATCTCCGTCACCACGAAGTCGCCCTACGCCATCAAGGCGCTAGCCGAGCTCGCACGCTCGGGCGGCACCGAGACCCCGGTGCCGATCGGCGACCTCGCGCGCCGGCGCGACATCCCGGTCCAGTTCCTCGAGCAGCTCTTCGCGGCGCTGCGCCGCGGCGGCGTCCTGCGCTCCCAGCGCGGGGTGAAGGGCGGCTACGCGTTCGCCGGCGATCCGGCGACGGTCACCGTCCTGCAGGTCGTCGAGCTCCTGGACGGGCCGTTCGGCCGCGACGCCGAGGGTGTCCTCGGCGAGGCGGCCGCGGCGGCGCGTGCCGTGATGGACCGGACGACCATCGCCGACGTCGTCGAGCGCGAGGCGCGCGACTCCGGCGTCGCGATGTACTACATCTAGCGTCGCACTCCCGCCCGCCGGCTACGCCGGCATCCGCGCCCCCTTGCCGTCGTGCTCGAACGCCTTCGCAGCCTTCTGCAGGCCCCGCTGCACGTCCTCCACGGTCATGACGGGACTGAAGTCGATCGAGGCGTTGACCGCCATGAAGAACGGCTCGGCGAGCGACGGGATGTCTGCGACGTCCTGGACGTCGACGAAGATGAAGCCGGTGCGCTTGCCGTTCTCCGCGGTGAAGTAGACGGCCTCGGGTCGCGCCTCCTCCATGAAGCGGCCGATCACCCCCTCCCAGGACCCGTCGAGGATGGCGCGGTTGCCCGCCTCGACGTCCATCTGGACCTTCATCAGCATCCGCATGCTGCCTCCTCTTCGATGGGTGACGCCCCCGCCCGCGACCCTAGTTCCGGCGCATCGCACGCGGCAACCCCTTCGCGGCGCCAACAGCCCTGCCCACCGAAGCGGGTCGGTATTGTCGGATATGCCGATCGACAATCAACAAGACGCCGCTCGCGCGAGCGGATTCGTGTAGGAACCACATTCGGGCGCGTTACGTCACGTGGAGGGAATCTGATGGCACTCACAATCGGCTCTGAGGCGCCGGACTTCGAAGCCGAGACCACCGAGGGACCGATTCGGTTCCACGAGTGGCTCGGCGACTCGTGGGGCGTCCTCTTCTCGCATCCGCGCAACTTCACGCCGGTGTGCACGACGGAGCTGGGCTACATGGCGTCGATCAAGTCGGAGTTCGACAAGCGCGGCGTGAAGGTGATCGGCCTGTCGGTCGACCCGATCGAGAACCACGCCAAGTGGGCGCAGGACATCGCCGACACCCAGGGCGCGGCGCCGAACTACCCGATCATCGCCGACTCGGAGTTCAAGGTCGCCAAGGCCTACGGGATGCTCCCCGCCGACGTCTCGGGTGACCCGACGGCGCGCACGCCCGCGGACAACGCCACCGTGCGCAACGTCTTCGTGATCGGGCCGGACAAGCAGGTCAAGCTGATCCTGGTCTATCCGATGACGACGGGCCGCAACTTCGACGAGGTCCTGCGCGTGCTGGACTCGCTGCAGCTCACGGCCCAGCACAAGCTCGCGACGCCCGCGCAGTGGACGCCGGGCGAGAACGTCCTCGTCACCGCGGCGGTGCCCGACGACGAGGCGCGCGAGAAGTTCGGCGAGTTCGAGCAGCCCAAGCCCTACATCCGGATCGTCCCGCAGCCGAGCTGACATCGGGAGCGTCCGGCGGCGGTGCGAGTCACCGCCGCCGAACGAGACGAGATACCGTCCCGTGATGACCGCGACGCTGCGAGCGCGCCGCGCCCACGGCTATGAGACGCCGCGGCCGGACATTCAGGCGCACGTCCCGCTGACGGCGCGCAGCATCCTCGAGCTCGGATGCTCGAGCGGTGCGCTCGGCGCCGCCATCAAGGAGCGCCAGCCTGCGACCGTGGTGGGCATCGAGCTGTCGGAGGAGTACGCCGCCGAAGCACGCGAGCGGCTCGATCGCGTGATCGTCATGGACGCTCAGGATGTCGCGCGCGCCGACGTCGTCGCGGAGGCGCCGTTCGATTGCCTCATCGCAGCCGACGTTCTCGAGCACCTGGTCGACCCCTGGAGCGCGCTCGCGGGCGCCGTCGCGATGCTGGAGGACGGCGCGACCGTGATCGTCAGCGTCCCCAACGCGGCCAACTGGAAGGGGCTGCTGCGCATCGCACGGACCGGCCGGTGGCCGCGTGACGACGAGGGCGTGTATGACCGGACCCACCTGAGTTGGTTCGGCCCCGAGGACGCGGCTGACCTCGTCCGGGCGGCGGGCGTCGACGTGTACGCCGTCGATCCGCGCTACTGGCTCACCGGGATGCGGCTCCGGATCGTGGAGATCCTGTCACGCACGCGGTTGTCGCCGTTGCTGCCGTTCCAGGTGATCGTGGCGGGGACGAAGCGGCCGACCGACCGGCCGCGTCCGCGCTCGGCACGCGGTGAGCGTTTCGGATAGGTTCGGCACGCGCGGCGCGAGGAGAGCGCGCCGCGACCGCAGTCGATGGCCCCGCTCGGCGCGGCGCTCGCACCCCCGCGACGTCAGGACTCGGCGCCCATCAGCCGGAGGATGATGGCGAGCGACGCCGCCGGCCCTGGCCAGTGCTCGCGGACGATCGCCGGCCCGCCGTGGCGTAGCACGACACGCAACGCAAGCGCCACGAGGATCGCGTCATCGAGCTGGCCCGCGACCGGGATGACGTCGGGGACCAGGTCGATCGGCAGGGCCAGGTAGCTGACGAGGGCCCAGAGAGCGACCCGGTGGCGGCGGGCCACGCGCCCGTCAACGAGCAGCCGGCGGAACAGGACGATGCAGTCGGGGATGAAGCCGCCGACGGCGCGCGCCGCCTCCCGGCGCCCGAGCACGTACAGGGCGGCCACGAGCGCCGCGTAGGCGCCGACCGCTGCACCGACCACGATGAGCACCTCCGCGACGCTACTCCGACCGCGCTGTGCAGGGGTTCGGTTGGCCGATCCGGGCGGACGCGAGTACTAGACGGCCTCGGGATCGTGTCCGAGCACCGCGCGCCTGCCGCGGACGGGAACGACGGCGCCGCCGACGAACGAGGCGTCGTCGGAGAGCAGGTGCGCGACGACGGCGGCGACCTCCTCGGCGCGGCCGAGCGGATGCAGGATGCCGAGCTCTTCCGCGACGGCAGGCGCTGCGCCAGCAGCGCGTCGAGCCGGGCGTTGGCGATCGACCCCGAGCGCGACGGCGTTCGCGCGCACCCCGCGCACGGGGCGCGACGACTGGTGGGAGGAGACGTTCACCATCGCGCCCCCGCCGCCGGCGGCGAGAAACCGACGCACCGCGGTGGCGCAGCCGGTGCGGCGAGGCCGAGATTGGCGGCGACGAGATCCAGGACGACGACGTGCCCGTCGGCGGCCAGGCGCCCTGCGATGGCCCGGCCGATCCCGCGCGCGCCGCCGGTCACGACGTAGGACCGATTCATGGTGCGTTGGCGATCATGCGACTGGCAATCGGGGAGGCCTCGGGCTAGCGTAGACGTCCGATGCACGGACGCCTCGCCCCCGTAGGACTGTGCGCGATCCTGCTCCTGCTGCTGCTCTTCGCGGGACCGGCCTCGGCCAGCAACGACGACTTCGCGGCGGCCAAGCCGCTCTTCCTCGGTGCGCCGGACAGCGTGAGCAACGGCGACGCGACGAGCCAGCCTGGGGAGAGCCTCACGCCGAAGGGCCTGCCGTCGCTCCAGAGGTGCGTCATCGATGCGACGACGTCCAGCCAGGCCGACAAGACGCTCTGGTGGTGGGTCAACGGCACCGGCCGCCCGCTGACGGTCTCCACGGCGGGCTCGAACTTCGACACGCAGCTCGGGATCTTCGCCGGTCCCTACAACGGCGGCGCCCTCTGCCAGGACGCCGACCTGCGCGGCGAGACGATCACGTTCGACTCGATCGCCGGCAAGCCGTACTGGATCCAGGTCGGAGGCTGCATCGACAACACCGCCGGCGGATGCGAGGGCAGCGGCCCGACCGGCGTCGTGAGGGTGTCGGCGACGACGCCGGCGCCGAGCAACGACCGCCGCGGCGCCGCCGCGCTGCTCCCGACGGGCCAGCCGGTCGCCGGCGACAACTACGGCGCGGACGAGGAGGACGGGGAGCGCACGGACTGCGATCGCCGGCCGTACGGCCGCACGGTCTGGTACCGCTGGACCGCCGCGACCGCGGGCACGCTCACCGTCACGGTGTCGGATCATGCGGCCTCGCTCGCGGTCTTCACGCAAGGGGGCGACGCGCTCGGCTGCTACGCGACGCTGGGTGGCCAGCCGAAGGTCTCGGCGTCGGTGAACCGCGGTGACTACCTCGTGCAGGTCGGCGGCCTGGGAGCGCACGCGGGGCTCGCGGGCGACTCGGCACAGGCGGCGTTCACGATCCAGGCGGCGCTGACGGCGGGCGGCGACGGCGACAACGACGGCATTCTCGACGTAGCGGACCGCCGCGAGCGGACCTATCCGAAGATCCAGTCTCGCGTCCGCCTGGCCGTTCATCACTTCCGGGGGTACGCGAAGATCACCGCGATGTCCGTCCGCAGCGTGCCGGCCGGCGCGCGGGTGCAGGTGCGCTGCTCGGGCGCGAGCTGTCCGTTCCGCCACTCGCGCGCCCGGACGTTCGCGCGGGCGCGCGGCGCGGTGTCGCTCATGACCGCGCGCCTTCGATCGGCGAGGATCGTGCCGAGGACGACGCTCGAGGTGCGCGTCACGCGATCCGGCCGGATCGGCCGGATCGAGCGCTTCCTGTTCCGGCGTGCGGGGAGCGATCCCACCAAGCAGACGCGCTGCCTCGTCCCCGGGGCCAGCGCGCCCACCCGCTGCTAGTCCACGCGTCCGGAAGTTCTGCGCGTTTCGGCGGGGGTGGGTGGGTCCGGATTCCGCTGCCGGCACCCGGCATTCCCTGACGTACACCCGGTATGCCTGGTCATGCCGTGCACCGGCAGCGACGACCCGGACGACGCCGATTCCACGCAGAACTTCCGGCCACGTGTCCTAGACGCCCGCCGCCAGCCCTTCGACCGCCGGCAACTCGAGCGGCAGCCCGACGTAGTTCTCGGCCAGCGAGGTGGATCCCGCCCGCGAGCCGGTGAGGTAGTCGAGCTCGGCCTGTTGGATGGCGAGCTGGAAGGGGTCATCGCCGGGGTGGCGGTGCAGCGTGCTGGTCATGTACCAGGAGAAGCGCTGGGCCTTCCACGCGCGCCTGAGGCAGATCTCGCTGTAGCGCTCGAGGATGTCGCGCTCGCCGGTGCGGAAGCGCTGGACGAGCCCGCGGGTCAGCACGCGGACGTCGGCGACCGCCAGGTTCATGCCCTTCGCCCCGGTGGGCGGGACGATGTGCGCGGCGTCGCCGGCGAGGAACAGGTTGCCGTGCTGCATGGTGCCCGACACGAAGCTGCGCATGCCGACGATGCTCTTGTCGATGATCGCGCCCTCGATGAGGCCGGTGCCGCCGACGGTCTCCACGCGGGTGTGCAGCTCCTGCCAGATGCGATCGTCGGGCCAGTTGTCGACGGAGTCCTCCGGATCGACCTGCAGGTACATGCGCTGCAGCGTGGGCGAGCGGGTGCTGATGAGCGCGAAGCCGCGGTCGTGCAGCGCGTAGATGAGCTCGTCGGAGGACGGGGGCGCCTCCACGAGGATCCCGAACCAGGCGAACGGGTAGATGCGCTCGTACTCCGTCAGGGCGGCGTCGGGGATGTGCTGGCGGCCCGGGCCCCAGTAGCCGTCGCAGGCGGCCACGACGTCGCACGTCAGCTCCTCGAACTCGCCGGAGCGCTGCAGCCGGACCTCGTCGGTGAACGGCCCGGTCCGATAGCGGATCGTGCAGCGGTCGGACTCGATGCCGTCCAGCTCGACCGCCTGCGCCTCCCAGATCAGCTGTCCGCCCGCGTCCACCCGCGCGCGATTGAGGTCCTTGACCACCTCGTGCTGGCCGTACAGCATGATCGACCGCCCGCCGGTCAGGTCCTCGAAGTCGATGCGATGATGGCGCCCTGCCCACCGCAGCTCGATCCCGTGATGGACCGAGCCCTCCTCGTCCATGCGCTCGCCGACGCCCGTGTCGCGCAACAGCTGCGCGACGTGATCCTCCAGGACTCCGGCGCGGATCGTCGTCTCGATCGCCTCCCTGCTGCGCGCATCCAGGACGATCGACTCGATGCCCTCCAGCGCGAGCAGGTGCGAGAGCAGAAGGCCGGCCGGCCCGGCTCCGACGATCCCAACCTGTGTGTGCACGGCTGCGAACCTACAGGACCTCGCGCCAGCGACGAGGCGCGTCCGCGCCCTCTGACAAGCATTAGGCTTCCTAACATCGATTTGCAGCTGACCAGGAGGAGACATGAGCACGCCGGAGAGTCCCGCGAGCGCCGGGCTCACGGTTGACGTCGCGGAGCTGGCCGACTACGTGGGCGCCGAGCTCGGGCCCACAGAGTGGCGCGAGATGACGCAGGACCGCGTGAACCAGTTCGCCGACGTCACCGAGGACCACAACTTCATCCACGTCGATCCCGAGCGGGCGAAGGACACCGTGTTCGGCGGGACGATCGCCCACGGCTACCTCACGCTGTCGATGCTCGCGCCGATCTCGCAGGGGCTGCTGAACGTCACGGGCGCCAAGGCGAGCATCAACTACGGGTCCGACAAGATCCGCTTCCCCGCGCCGCTGCCCGTCGGCGCGCAGTTCCGCGGAGTGGGCGTCCTCACCGAGGTGTCGCCGGTCGCGGGTGGCGTGCAGGCCAAGGCGACCTTCACCATCGAGGTCAAGGACCAGCCGAAGCCCGCGCTCGTCGCCGAGTGCCTGTTCCGGTTCTTCACATGAGCCCGGTGTCCCTGGACGGCAAGGTGGCGGTCGTGACCGGCAGCGGGCGCGGCCTGGGCCGCGCGTATGCCGTCGCGCTCGCGGCGGCCGGAGCCTCGGTGGTGGTCAACGACCTCGACGGCGACGCGGCCGCCGAGACGGTCTCGCTCATCGGCGGGGACGGCGGTCGCGCGGTCGCCGAGGTGGCGCCGGTCGGCGACACCGCGACCGCCGACGCGCTCGTCGCGCGTGCGGTCTCCGAGTTCGGTCGCCTGGACGCCATGGTCACGAACGCCGGCGTGCTGCGCGACCGCGTGCTGTGGAAGATGAGCGACGAGGACTTCGACCTCGTGATCCACACGCATCTGCGCGGCACGTTCACCTGCGCGCGCGCCGCCGCGATCCACATGCGCGAGCAGGGAGAAGGTGGCCGGATCATCGTCGTCGGCTCCCCGGCCGGGCAGCGGGCGAACTTCGGCCAGACGAACTACGCCGCGGCCAAGTCCGGCATCGTGGCGTTCGCCAAGACGTGGGCGATGGAGCTCGCGCGCAGCGAGATCACCGTCAACGCGATCATCCCGACGGCGTGGACGGCCATGACCGCCAGCATCCCCGTGTACGCGCCGCTCGTTGAGCGCGTCGACGCCGGCAAGGGCCTGCCGCGCCAGGTGCGCCAGGCGCACGCCGTCGGCATGCCGGAGGACTGCGCGCCGCTCGTCGTCTTCCTGGCCTCCGACGCCGCCTCGGGCGTCACCGGCCAGGCGGTCGGCATCGGCGGGGACCGGCTCTCCATGTGGTCGCACTCCGGCGAGGTCGCCTGGGCGCTGCAGGACGGGGGCTGGACCGCGGACGAGATCGCCGAGAGCTGGGCGGTGACGATGGGTCCCTGGACCCAGCCCTTCGGCGTCACGATGCCGCCGGTCGATCTCGAAGGCGATTAGGCAGCCGTGCCGACGAGGCCGGCAAGATGGATGTGCTTGGCGGTGTCCACGTAGTGGCGGAACTCGACGACGCGACCGCTGTCGTCGAACCGCCACAGGTGGAGCTCCTCATCGGCGATCGTCCGGCCGCTCTCGCGGTCGGTGAGCTCGATGTCGATGAGCGCGGCGACGCGATCGCCGTCGGCCATGTACGCAAGCGGCTCGAAGCGGCCGATGTCGAGCGGGGCAAGGGTCGCGAAGAACTCCTGGACGCCGTCCCGCCCGTGACGAGCTTGGAGCCACGGCACGCCCGCCTCGGCGCCGCCGTTGGCGTGCGGGTAGTCGTCCCAGCGGACGTCCTCCGCCAGCCGTTCGAGGATCGCCGGGATGTCGCCGCGGCCGAACGCCGCGTAGATGTCCTGCACCGTCTCGATGTTGTCCATGGGCGGGAACGTAGGCGCGCGCCACGTGCGCCCGCATCGGCCATCTGGCCTATCTCGTCAGCCCGTGCTCCATGGCGAAGAGGGCGGCGCCCGCGCGCGTCCGGCGTCCGGTCTTCTCGTACACGTGCGCGAGGTGGTGCTGCACCGTTCGCGGCGACACCACGAGATCAGCCGCGATCTGCTTGTTCGTGAGGCCGCGCGCCGCCAGCCGGAGCACCTCAATCTCGCGCTCGGTCAGGCCGTGGGGCCGCTCGGGTCGGCGACGCGGTGGGTGCCCCGCCGCGTCGAGCACCGCCTCGACCGCGTCTGTGCACAGCCGGCCGTTGCTCGCCTCGCCGCGCAGCTCGTCGGCGGCTTCGCCGGCGGTCCGAGCCGGCCGGTAGGGCCGTGGGCTCGTCATCGCGGCGTAGGCGTCGGCCGCGGCGAGCACCCGGGCCTCCCGGCCGAGCGAGCCGGCCTCGAGGCCGCGGTGGTAGCCGATTCCGTCGAGTCGCTCGTGATCGGTCGCCGCAAGGGCCGCCGTCGAGGCGAGCGCCGGCGTCCGGGCAAGGATGCGCTGCGTCCAGTGCGGGTGCAGCCGAACGCGCTCCCACTCGCCGCTGGACAGCGCCGTCGGCTTGTCCCAGATGCCGTTGGGGACGCTGACGCGACCCAGGTCGTGCAGCAGGGCCGCGATCGCGACCGTGGCGGCGGCGCCGTCGCCTACCGCGGCGGCGGCCAGGTCGGCCGTGCGCGACGAATGCCCGAGCGTCCACGGCGACTTGAGGTCGGCGAAGTCGGCCAGCGCGAGCGCGAGGCTCTCCAGCTCGTCCACCGGGAGACGCGCCGGCACGCCGGGTTCGGCCTCCAGGGCCAGCGCGAGCACGTCGCCCTCGTCGAGGCCCGCTACGAGCTCGTCCACGCAGCCCCCCGCGACGTCCACGAGCCAGGGGTCGAGGTGCCCGCCCCGGCGCTGCGTGACGGCTTGGAGCGCAGCGCGAGGGTTGCCGGGCCGATGTCCGAGCACGGCGACCTTCGCGACGTGCGCGACGCGCGCCGGCAACGCGATCGCGGCTCCACGCAGGCCGCTCGGGACGCCGCGACCGTCGAAGCGCTCCTGTGCGTCGGCGACGCCGCGGGCGACGCCGTCGGAGAGCCCGACGCGGCTCGCCAGCGAGCTCGAGACCTCGCACGCGGCGCGCCCTGCGTACGGCGCGACCTTCGGCGCGATCCGCAGGAACCGGACTACGATGCGCGGGCGCTGCAGCGGTGGTGCCCAGGCGCCCATGCCCGCCAGGACGTCCTTCGCGAACTCGCCGGGCCGTCCGGGATCCAGCCGATGCCACAGCGACTCGAACGCGATGTCGTCGCCGCCGAGCAGGGCGGCGTTCTCGTGGGCGTGGGCGACGCACCCGATGGAGATCAGCAGCGCGACGTAGAAGGCCTCGGTGCGCTCGCCGATCGTGAGGTCCGCCCGCTCTGCGAGGCGGGCGGCCACGATCGCCTCGCGGAGCGAGGTCTCGAGGGCGAGGCCGTTGCCGAGGTCGGTCGCGAGCGAGAGCGCGGCGAGCGCCTCGGCAAGTCGCACGCTGGCTGAGTCGCCGGACACCCGCGCACTATCTGCGCCCGGCGCGCCGTGCCGCAAGCCGCGTTGCGGGTGGGTCACTCCTCCAACCCGGCGGTCAGCCGATCCATGGCCGCGACGAGGCCCCGCCGGACGATCTCGCGCTCGTCGGCCGGCACGTCGCCGAGCAGCTGATCGGCGAGCTGCTCGATGTCGCGCGCGGCCGACTTCAGGGTGCTCGTGCCCTCCGACGTGAGCACGGCGCGCCGGATCCGCCGGTGCCCGGGATCCGCATGTCGCTCGACGAGGCCGCGGCGCTCGAGCGACGCCAGCACCTCGAGCATCGCGGGCGGCGTGATGAGCGAGCGGCGGGCGAGCTGCGCGTTGGAGAGCCCGGGAACTGCGTCGAGGACCGACAGCGCCGTGTACTCCGGCACGCTGAGCCCGAAGCGCTCCAGGCGGCGCCGCATCTCCTTGCGCACGCCCTGATCGACGCGTCCGATGACGTAGACGAGGGACGGGCTGGTCGCCCTGGCCCGCCGGCGACGTGCGGGCTCGGTCACGGTGCTCACCGTACACCTGCGCGGCGATAGCCTGGATGGCATGCGAACCCAGCAGCAGACCGCCGCCACCGTGATCGACTGGCTGCGTGAGGGCCGGCGTGTGGCCGCCGGTTTGCTCGCCGCCGTGGACGGCTCCGCGCCACTCGATGTGGGCGCCAGCGTGTACATCGACGAGCACGGCAACGTCGAGGGCTCCATCACCGGCGGATGCGTCGAGAGCGCGGTCGCCCAGGAGGCGCTCGAGGTCATCGAGTCGGGCGGCGCGCCGCTGCTGCACACCTACGGGATCTCCGACGAGCTCGCGGGCACGGTCGGCCTCATGTGCGGTGGGATCGTCCACGTGTTCGTCCACGAGCTGCGCGACGAGGCGCGCGACGTCACCGTCGCCGCGCTGGAGGCCGTCCTCGACGAGCGCCCGGCCGCGGTCGCGACGCTGCTGGACGGCGAGCACGCGGGGCGCAAGCTGCTCGTCGACCCCGAGACGCGCTCCGGCTCCTTCGGCGGCCCCGCGCTGCTGGAGACGAACGTCGAGCGCGAGGCGCGCGGCCTGCTGCGTCACGGCCGCAGCACGATCCGCACCTTCGGCGAGGACGGCACGACGCTCGGCACGGGCCTGCGCGTCCACGTCACGGCCTACGCCGAGCCGCCGCGGATGATCGTGTTCGGGGCGATCGACTTCGCCTCCGCGCTCGCCCCGCTCGCCAAGGGCGTCGGCTACCGCGTGACGATCGCCGACCCGCGCAAGGCGTTCCTGTCCTCGGCGCGCTTCTCGTCGTTCTCCGAGCCCGTCGCCGCCTGGCCCGACGACGTCCTGGAGGGCGTCACGCTCGGACCGCGCGACGCGGTCCTCGTCTTCTCGCACGATCCCAAGCTCGACGTGCCCGCGCTCATGGCGGCGTTCAGGACGCGGGCCGGCTACATCGGCGCGCTCGGCAGCCGCAAGACGACGGCCGACCGTGAGGTGCGCCTGCGCGAGGCCGGCGCGACCGACGAGGACCTCGCCCGGGTGTACGCGCCCTGCGGTCTGGACATCGGCGCCTCGACCGTCGAGGAGACGGCGATCGCGGTCCTTGCGGAGATCGTCGCGACCCGCGCGGGGCGCCCGGGAGTGCCCCTCCGGGACGCCGACGGCTCGATCCGGCGCGACCACGAAGATGTGGCGGTCTGACATACGTCCTTCCCAGGTCGTCTAGCATCCGCGGGCCCCACGCACGACCTGGAGGCCATGGGAGCCATGGATTGGACGAACCTGGAACAGCTACGCGTGACGGGATTCACTGTCACCCGCCGCGGCTACGACACGCGAGAGGTGGACAGGTTCCTTGAAGACCTGATCCAGTGGTTGGAGACGGACGCGGCGCAGCAGATCGGCGACGAGGCCGTCCAGCGCAAGCTCGAGCTCGTCGGCCAGTCGACAGCGCACATCCTCCTCACCACGGAGAACGAGGCGAGGGAGCTGCGGCGCAAGACCGAGGACGAATGCGCCCGGCAGCGCAAGGACGCCGACGCCGCGGCGACCGAGACCCGCAAGCTCGCCGACGCCTACTCGGCCGACGCCCGCGGCAAGGCGGACGAGTACTCCAGCAGCACGCGCGGCAAGGCCGACGAGTACTCCACCACCACACGAACCAAGGCTGACGAGGCGGCGCGCCGTGCGAAGGAGTCCGCCGCCGAGCAGGCGCGCAAGACCATCGAGCAGGGCGACCAGCGCCGCGCTGCGATCGAGGCGGTCGTCGCGGACCTCGAGTCTCAGCGCGACGCCGCGATCGCCGAGCTCGAGGGCCTGCGCGGCGAGCTGCTCAGCACGATCTCCAAGCACACGACGCGCACGTCGCCTGAGCAGCGTCAGGGCGAGGCGCGCCGTCGCCGCGCCAACATCGAGCACAAGGCCGAGGCGGAGGTCTCGTCCTAGTCGCTGCTGGCCAGGATCATCGTGCGCAGCAGCGGGTACGTCTCGCGCTCCCAGCGCGAGCCGCTGAAGACGCCGTAGTGCCCGACGCCCGGCGCCATGTACTGGCGGCGCTGGGCGGGCCGTAGCGACGTGCACAGCGCATGCGCCGCGGCGGTCTGCCCGACGGAGCAGATGTTGTCGCGCTCGCCCTCGATCGTCAGCAGCGCCGTCTTGCGGATCGCGGCGGGGTGCACGCGCCGGCCTCCCACGTCGAGGAGCCCGCGCGCCAGCAGGTGCTCCTGGAAGATCACCGACACCGTCTCCAGGTAGAACTCCGCCGTCAGGTCGAGGACCGCGAAGTACTCCTCGTAGAAGGCGCGCGTCTTCGCCGCCTCGGCCGCCTCGCCGCGTGCGACGTCGTCCCACATGCCCAGCAGCGCCTGGGCGTGGCGGTCGGGACTCATGTTCATGAACGACCCCAGCTGCACGAAGCCGGGGTACACCCGGCGGCCCGCGCCCCGGAAGCGCAGGGGGACAGTGGAGATCACGTTGCGCTCGAACCACGACAGCGGGTGGCTCATCGCCAGGCAGTTGACCTCGGTCGGGTCGATGCGGCCGTCGATCGGGCCGGCCATGAGCGTGAGGCTGCGCGGCTGGACGTCGCTGTCGTCCTCCGCCAGCAGCGCCGTGGCGGCGAGCGCGGGCACGCACGGCTGGCAGACGGCGACGACGTGCGCTCCGGGGCCGATGACCTGCAGGAACTCGATGAGGTGCTCGACGAAGCCGTCGACGCCGAACGCGCCGGCCGACACGGGGATGTCGCGCGCGTTGTGCCAGTCGGTGAGGTAGACGTCGTGGTCGGCCAGCATCGTGCGGACCGTCGCGCGCACCAGCGTCGAGAAGTGGCCGGAGAGCGGCGCGATCAGCAGCACGGGCGGCTGCGGGAGAGGCGTCTCCTTCGCGAAGTGCAGGAGCGTCCCGAACGGCGTGACGTGCGCGGCCTGCTCGGACACCGCGACCTCCTCGCCGCCCACGAGCACGCTGTCGATCCCGAAGGCGGGGCGGTGATGCGAGAGCCCCCAGAGCGACATGAGCTCCGCGGTGGCGTGCGTCCTGCGCACGATCGGCTGGTCGGCGATGCTCCCGGGGAGCTGCGAGATGGCGCCGGCCAGGACCGCCGACGCCATCCGGAGGGGGGCCAGGACGTCGGCGTTGGCTTGATAGGCCGCGTAGAGCATGCGTGCACCGGTGTCGTCGGTGACCAGCCGCCGACGGGTCCGTCTGTGGACCTGTCCAGGGTAGTCGACCGGTGCCAGCTTCACCTGTAGAGTCGAAGCCGAAACCCAGGCTCGCCGGGTCACGAGCCGTGCGACCCGGAGGTGACCCCCACAGTGCCCGACGCGATCCTGACCATCAACAGCCGCAATCACGGCTCGTGGTCGCTGCGCGGCTGGCTCCTGTGCCGGTTCGCGGGGCTCGACGTGGAGATCGAGGAGCTCTCGCTCGACGATGCCGCCGCGCGCGCCGAGCTGCTCCTCCTCTCACCGTCGTTCCTGACGCCACGGCTGCGGCACGGCGACCTCGTCGTGTGGGACACGCTCGCGATCGGCGAGTACCTGCACGAGCTGCGCCCGGACGCCGGGCTGCTGCCGGCCGACCGCGCGGCGCGAGCGCACTGCCGCTCCGTGTCGGGCGAGATGCACGCCGGCTTCGCGAACCTGCGCTCGGCCCTGCCGATGGACATCCGCGCCTATCACCCCGGGTTCCGCGTCTATGCGGGCGCACAGGCGGACATCGAGCGCATCCAGGGCATCTGGGCCGAGTGCCTGGACACCTACGGCGGCCCCTTCCTGTTCGGCGCGTCGCCGACGATGGCCGACGCCATGTACGCGCCGGTGTGCACGCGCTTCGCGACCTACGACGTGGCGCTGGAGGCTCCCTGCGCCGACTACTGCGACACGGTGCTCGCCCTGCCGGAGATGGTCGAGTGGATCGAGGCTGCCGCGGCGGAGACCGAGGAGGTCGTGGTCGAGCTCGAGGTCGAGTTCTAGCGGCACCCCTGAGTGTCTGGGGGCCCGCCTCCGGCGACCGTTACGACCTTCGAAGACGGTGGCCCATCGGGTCGCCTCCGCCACCCCTAAGATGCGGCGCCTCAACACGGCGACGAGAGAGGCACCGCATGGCCATCCACGATCAGGGTGAGGTGATCGCCTCCCGGAGGGGCTCCTTCTGGGTGGGCGCCGACGAGCGCATCGGGACGCCGGTCGGGCTCACGAACCGCGGCGCGATGTACGTCGAGTGGGAGGCGCCGGAGACGGTCACCGCGCCCTGTCCGATCATCCTCAACCACGGCGGGGGCGGCCAGGGACTCGACTACCTCGGGACGCCGGACGGGCGCTACGGCTGGGCCCGCCAGCTCGTGCAGGAGGGATGGGCGGTGTACGTCGTCGACCGCCCCGGGCACGGCCGCGCGCGGCAGCATCCCGACCAGCTCGGGCCGCTCGGGCCGCCGTTCACCTACGAGATCGCCTCCGGCCTCTTCGCGGGCGGCACGACCGGTCCGATGGCGTATCCGCCGGGCATCGAGTCGCACACGCAGTGGCCCGGGGGCAGCCCCGACGTCGGCGACGCGGTGCTGGACAACGTCCTCGCCTCCTCCGGACCGATGGTGGCGGACACCAGGGCGGCGCACGAGCTGGAGCAGGACCGGCTGGCGAAGCTCCTCGACATGGTCGGGCCCTCGGTGCTGCTCAGCCACTCCGCGGGCGGACCGGCGGGGTTCCTCGCGGCGGAGGCGCGCCCCGATCTCATCCGCGCCCTCGTGCAGATCGAGGTGCTCGG
>Ga0081539_10003776_pt1 | contig 17915 bp, 13 predicted proteins | sample TabmetS4T2R2_FD_71023 | JGI IMG/M metagenome (GOLD analysis project Ga0081539, IMG submission 71023) | Tabebuia heterophylla rhizosphere microbial communities from the University of Puerto Rico - S4T2R2 | ecosystem: Host-associated > Plants > Roots > Rhizosphere ...
CCGAAACCTGAAAGCTGTCACAGTCGAGCAGATAGATCGTGGCCTTCCGGGTGACCAGGGTGTTCTTCGGATTGACGTCGCCGATGACGAAGCCGTGTTCGTGGATGGCGGCCACGGCCCGCGCGAAATTGGCCGCGACATAGATCAGGAACTTCCACGAGGCTTCGGGGAACTTCTGCAAGCGGCTCTTGGGGCTGTGCAGGGTATGGACCTCTTCGGCCTCGTTGATCTTTTGCATGAGGAAGCCGCGGATTTGACCGCCTGCCTGACTGTCGTCTGGTTGATCGCGCAAGAGATCGACCGGCCAGGCTGAGAGTTTCGAGAGCCTCTCGTTGCCGAGGCGAATCAGAAGAGCGAGTTTTTCGGCCCTTTCGGCTGGTGGCGGAGAGAAATAGATTTTGGCGACGAGATCGCTGCGGCCCTGCACCTCAAAAACTTCGCCCTCGCCGCCGACGCCGATCTTGTGTCCAAGCCGAATAGGTCCAGTTCGAGAGTTATACAACACCTGAGACATAACATTAAGTACGATCGTCTTTCAGAAAGGGGCGGCGCCGGCCGAAAAAAACTTTAGCCCAAAAACTTTAAATTGAAGCCCAACCATCGGGGGCCGCCGGATTTTTGAGTGGGACATCATCGCCCGGACTCGACCGGGAGACTGAACTCAATGAAGACGAAAGCCACATAAACATCTCTTGAAAACGCAGCCCATTGAGTTTGAGAGGCTGGCGCACCGAGATTCGGCTGAGGATGTCGAAATTGGCGCCCTCGACACCGACCGCAAAAAAAGCAAACGTTTTGGCCTGTTCTCCAGATCGTACCAGCGCAGCCGCGCTTTGCCAGTTATCGGTCGGCTCACCGTCGCTGATCAAAAAAATCCAGGGACGGTAATAAGAGATTCCGTTCTGTCGATAAGCGGCCTTGCGTTCTTGCACAACCTCAAGGGCCTTCTCAATTGCCAGGCCGATTGGAGTATCTCCTTCGGCGGTGAGCGTCGGCGGCCGGAAGACGTCCGGGGTTTGGAAATCCGTGAGCTTTCTGACCGGACCAAAGGTGATCAAAGAGAGTTCCACCCGCTTGATCGCCAATTCGTCGGCCATCAGCTCCTGCCTGAAAGCAGCCAGCCCCGCGTTCAGCTGGTCGATCGGCCTCACCATCATTGCACGCGGCGAGTCTTGCAATACCATTTGCACCGGAGAAAGCCCCGGCGATACCTGTTTTTTATCATTCATCGAGCCCGAGGTATCAAGCAGTAATACGCATGGGCATCGCGGTTCCGGATTATCGACGAATTCCGGGTCTGGAAATGGGATCTGGTCTGCTGATTCTGTCACGGTCCAATCTCCACCTGATTTGAGCGCGAGATTAGGGTCGTAGTTCAAGCGTTAACGGCATTTAGCCCCTGCAACTACTCATCTCAAATAGCTCGTGTTCTTCAATTTGTATGTTGTTAACTCTACCTGCATTTAGATGGCCGCTCTAGAATAACATTTATCTTGCTCCTCCTGATAAGATTATTTCTTGCAGGAAGAGGATCCAGCCTTAGAGATCATTAAGTAGTAGGGGCTTGACGGTTTTTTCAAGTTTGGTTATTTTTGTATACTGGATTTAAGGGGAGTAGATCATCCTTAGTAAAAGGATCTGATGTAGTCGTCAGGACGATTGTGAGGCAAACAATCCGGCTCATCAGCTAGGTTACAGAGACCAAAGGATCAAGACCTTTTGCGCCGCTGGTGCAAAAGGTCTTTTCTATTTTGGGGAAGTTTTAAACGGACTTGAGGAGGAGCGTCAGATGACTGGAATGAATCGAACCAAAACCTTTTTGTTACTCGCTGCTTTGACGGCGCTGTTTCTTTTCATCGGTCAGGCGATCGGCGGGCGAGGCGGATTGGTGATCGCCCTTCTGTTCGCGGCCGGTATGAATTTCGCCAGCTACTGGTTTTCGGACAAGATCGTGCTGCGAATGTACAACGCGCAAGAGGTATCTGAAGGCGGTGCCCCGGAGCTTTTCAAGATAGTGCGCGAGTTGGCACAACACGGCAACATTCCGATGCCGCGCGTCTACATCATTCCTGAAGAGACGCCGAACGCTTTCGCCACGGGACGCAACCCGCAGAACGCGGCGGTTGCAGTCACGGAAGGGTTGATGAGAATGCTCGACCGCCGCGAACTCGCGGGAGTGATTGCGCACGAGCTTGGGCATGTCTCCAATCGCGACACGTTGATCATGACGGTCGCCGCGTCGCTCGCCGGCGCTTTGGGTTACCTGGCACAATTTGCATTGTTCTTCGGCAGCAGCAATTCGGACGATGAAGATGGCGGCAGCAACCCGATCGCCGCCATTTTTGGGATGATTGTCGCAATGGTTGCAGCTCCGATGATTCAAATGGCGATCTCGCGCTCGCGCGAATACATCGCCGACGAGACCGGTGCCAGATTGACGGGCGATCCGCTCGCATTGGCCAATGCCTTGCGGAAGATCGAAGGATGGAGCCAACAGGTTCCAATGCAGTCCGGGTCGCCGGCCACCGCACACATGTTCATCATCAACCCATTCTCCGGAGGCGGCATTGCCGGCTTATTCAGCACCCACCCCTCGACCCAATCACGGATCGAAAGGCTGGAGGCGATGTCACGTCTTGGAAGACTGGAGACCGCAGGACAACGAGTCTAATAGGCAGGCGAAAGATGCGAAATTTTTCGCGTCTTTCGCCTTATCTCTTGCGTAGTTGGCTGTTTCATGTGTAGTATTAGCAAGCGTATGCCAAACGCAAATGGTCACGATGCTATAACTTACTCTTTGATCCCCTTTACCTACCTTGTGGCAGATATGTATTGGGGAGATCACACGGTCTCGGCGATTGCAACCGGCGCAATGTTATTTTCAGGCCTGATGTTTGGGCCGGACCTGGATCTGGAGAGTAGACCTTATCGCCGCTGGGGACCGCTCCGTTTCATCTGGAAACCTTACCAGGTGGCGCTCCCACACCGTTCGACCTTCTCGCACGGTCCGATCCTGGGAACGATCATTCGGATCATCTATTTTCTCTTCGCATTCAGTCTGCTTGCTGCCACGATTCTTTACTTCATGCATGTCTATGTCGACGGGCAGCAATCGACCTGGATCAGGGAATACCAGACGGTGAAGAGGGATCTATTTGAGATCTGGGACGATTCCCAAAAACAGTATCTGTGGGGCGCTTTCGGAGGGCTCTGGGCGGGTGCGCTGGCTCATACGGCTGCTGATATTATCTATTCCACCTATAAAAAGCTTTTCCGTCAAGGTCATCGAAAAATAGCGAAACAGACGAGAAGTTAAAGGTTTCGTCTGTTTCGCTATCTGCTTGTGTTTCGCTTCTATTCCTTAGCAATCCGGCTTAGAAGATGACGTCAAAATCCAATCTGAAGAATCTCCGATAGTTTCCAAAGAAGAGCCCGACCTGAGGATCGGCGATGTTGCGATGGACATCCAGCGGATTGAAATGGTTCGTCATATTGAAGCCGCTCACTGTAAACCGGAACGCGTATTTGGTCGTAATTTGAAAATCGCGCGAGACGCGGCTATCGAACGAAAAGAAGCGCGGGAAGCGGCCTGAATTGGCCTCACCCACATAATCCTGCTTTTCATTGACGAGCGAGAAGGGGAAACCGTTGCGATATTCGAGGATCGGCGAGTATCGCATTTTCCACGGTAGCTGGAATGTCCCCCAGGCCAGAAATCGATGAGGCAGATCCGCGCCCAATCGCGCGTTCTGGTCGGGCCGGACAATCGGGAATGGGAAATTGCCGATATAAGTATTGAATTCGTTGATGTTGCCACGTGAACTGCTGTGCACGTAGGAAGCAAAAATCTGCTGCTTGTTCTCGTTCCAGGTCAGACGCGCGGTCAGCTCAAATTGACGATAGCGCGATTTACCGCCGCCACCCAGGACCAGCGCATCTTGTCCCTGCACGACCTTCGGCTCAACGACGATCACTCCCGAAGAGTTGCTGCTCAGATAATTGGCGCGCAAACGCAGCAGCGGCGAAAACGTATGTTCGACCTCGACATTCCAGGTTGCGCTGTAAGGAGCGAAGTTGCCGATGACGTTCTTGCTGCCGACGAAAGGCGATTTCCTGACCTCAGCACGATCAGTGATGTTGAAGAAACGACGCGGCCCGTCGATGATCGAACCATCAGGTCCGTAATTCGTTATCACTTGCTCCGGGTACCCACTGAAAGAGTAAACGCTCAGAGGGACATGGTCATAGAAGAACCCATAACCGGTACGGAAGACCGTCTTCTGACTGCTGAACGGCGTCCATGCGAGGCCGGCCCGTGGCGCGAAACGATACGTTTCAGTGATGCCCTGGCGTTCAAAACGCATTCCCAGATCGAGCGACAACTTTGGCGTCACATTCCAGTGATCCTGGCCAAAGAAATAGGTCTCTAAATCGGCGCGGTCGAATGGTTCGCCGCCGACGAATTCGATGCGGCGCAAAAGATTGCCCTGTGCATCCTGAATATTGACCGGGCGCGCGGTGAACTCACCACGATTGGTCGTGCGCGCAATGATGCTGCCGAACTTGATGTTATGGGTTCCGATGTTGCGGATCGGTTTAAGTGAAAACGTCTCGAGCCATTCGAGCCGGGAAGCCTTGCGATCCTGCTGGCTGAAATAATTTCCCAGATTGCCCGTCGGCGTCAGGGTCATATCGGCTCCGCCCTGTCCCCAGACCTCGGCCTGATAGCGTTTATATGAGATCGTGCTTTCGAGTAAATTTTCGCCGATCGTATACCGGTCAATGACCGTGCCCGTATAATCGTGGGCGCTGAAATTTGGCGTGACAGGACGGCGATTGAAGAAGTCGAGGTTGACGAAACTATCTTTGCGCGGGGCGAGATGGAACGTGCCCGTCAAGGTGTGGGTGCCCGAGATCAGATAATCGAGCTGAGTAAATGAGTTGATCGATTCCGATTTGCTCTCTTTGTTCGGATATTCCAGCGTTTGGACCGGATGTTTGCGAATCGCATATTCCGTGCCTTGAGAGATGAAGAATTTATCCTTAATTAACGGGCCGTTGAAGACGACGCGCGGCGTTGCATCTCGCAATCCTCGCAAATGGCCCCCGAGATAACGGAACTCAGGGAGCGGATCGTTCAATTCGAAATTCCATTTATCGCCGCCGCGGCGAGTCTCTACCGAGACGACCCCCGCGGTGAAACGCCCATATTGTGCAAGATAAGGCGTCTTGAAAACATTGATCGTTTGCACGCTGTCCACGGGCACAGTCATTCCGAATTGGCCCGTCGCCGGATCGGTCACGTCGGCGGAGTTGACGATAAAGGCGCTGCGGTTTTCGCCGGTGCCCGAGATTTTAATCTCACCCTGCGGCGATCTTACTATTCCAGGAATCAAAGGCAGAGTGTCCTTCACCGTTGACGCTTGATTTCCCAAGACATTGCGGATCGTATCGCGGCCCAGTTCAGTGGGTGTCGATGAAGTCTGCTCCGGCTTCTCACCGGCGCGAGCAGTGACATTGATCTCTTCCTTAACTTCGACCTTTTGCACCAGGACAAATTTAATCTCGACCGGCTGATTGGCGCTCAATGCTACATCATTCTGTGTCCTCGCCTCGAAACCCTCTTTTGTGATTGTAATTTGATAAGTCCCAACCGCGAGATTGGGAACAGTGACCTCACCTTTCTCATCAGTCGCGGCAGTCGCGACAACAGCATCTTTGAGTTTAATTTGAACGTTAGCGGCGCTAATCGGATTGCCGGCTTCGTCTTGAGCCGAGATGCGAATCTGAGTAGTCGGCTGAGACTGCTGTCCGAAAGAGACGACGGGAATCAGAAGCAGCAGAGCAACTGCTCCCAGGACGTAATTGCGAAGCTCCTTATGAAAAAACAAAAACTCCAAACTCCTTCTCATCTTTCAAATCCTCATTACTTTGCCAAAAACGGGGCGACCAATAAAGTACACGATCAGCTGCTCTTTTGCTACCGCTTCAATATTGGAGAGAATTCCATGACCGGCGGTTGCGCTGCTCTCAAACCGGATTTCTCATTGCTTCCGGTAACATACGAATGACCGCTCATTCTCTCCACCCTCTGTTTACGGCGCTGATCGGGCGTTGGATCTGCCGGACCCGGCGCCGCCACTGGCCCGACCGTTCATCGACATCGTACGATCAGTTGGCGCGAAAGAGGCGCAGCACGCGATAGATCCTCAAGCAAAAGGTCTGCGTGTTGCGCCTATCTGATGCGCTTTTTACTCCGATCGGATTCAAGAACTCAGTTTAGACATGATTCGATAGACCCCGGCGAAGGCGCCGGCCGTCCCGAGGATCAGTCCGGTAATGCTCAACCAGGGTGAAGTCTTCAACCACCGGTCAAGAAAATAACCCAATAGAATTCCACCCGTAATATTATAAACGACCACTCCGCCGACAGCGAACGCCAGCGCTAGGTTCGATTGTCGGGGTTTCTCGGGCATTTCAAATCTTGTCCATTCAGAGGATGAAAGCTAATTTATTAACGATCCCAACTTTTCCAAGTTTCACTCGCGTCCTACCGCTTCTGGGGCGACGGCGTAGAGACAGGGTTGACGGGTTTGAGGCCCATTCCCTGAAGCCGCGCGCGCACCTCGGGCGGTAATTGTTGCATGGCCTTTTGCATCTCTTCAGGCGTCATCGGCCGTTTCATAATTTCAGGCACTCCATCTTTTGACGTGGACGGCTTGGCGGCCTGGGCTGCTCCGGGCGACGCCGTGCTCAACGGCGCAGGTTGGACCGGTTGAGAGGCTTGAGTTGGTTGTGGCGTGGGCGAATTTGAGGCCGTATTTTGGTTGCCTCGACAAGCCGAGAAGGCAACGACGAGGGTCAATGCCGCAAATAAAGAAGAGCTGATGCGAAAATTTTTGTAGTTCAATTCCCTGTACTTCATAAGTCGAATTTTACATCAATTGAAAAAACCTGATGTCAGAGGTGTCGATGAGGTGACCGAGAGGAGGCGAAAGAGGCGGCAATCTAGCGAGGCCGACAGGTGGCCAACGTTTGAATTGGGCGTTCTCGCCAATTTTACGCCCCTCGATTTCGATTCATCGTCTCCTTGACTCCGGAGACAAGGCAGACTGGTGAGAGAGGCCAAACGAAAATAACGAAACAGACGAAACTTAAATGCCCTCATTCGTCTATTTCGTTATTTTCGTCAAGTTGGTCTACTCTCCTACCTACTCGAAAAGAACAAACGGAAAAGGAGAGATTGGACGAGCCAATCTGTTCATCATTCATCTTCTCTGCCCCAGCGGCTAGAAGAGTGAATTTTCCGGTTGAATTTCAACGATGACGCCGAGCGATGTTTTGAGATCGCGCAGGTCGAAGTCTTCGTCAAGCGTCCCCTCGCGATCGAGCACGAGGAAGGTTGCGCTCTCGGCAAGCGGAAAAGCGCTTGCGTGCCAGGTGCCGCGATGCAGTTTGAATGCACAAGTGCCATCAATCAGAAACGCAGCCATATGATAGATATCCGGCAAAGCTGAATCTTCAGGACTAGGTGGCGCAACGGCGATGATGGATTTCGTTCCTCCGAGTGGGACAAAGACCTGTTCAGTCCGCTGATGACGACCGAGGAAATCAAAATCGAATGAACGCGCTTCGACTGTCTGCGCGACGAGGTTAGCATTGCCCCCATCAAAATCGAGTTCCACGTCACCGCGCACACCGATAATTTCACCATAAGGAGCGAATGTTTCGTGCGTCATTGGCTGCACCGTAAGGCAGATCGTACGGATTAATTGCTCCCCTTCTTCGATTTTGCGCTCACGCACGAGCGCAGGTGCTACTGCTGTTGCTGTCATTGATATCGCCTCTACCTTTCTATTTTGTGATATAACGAGTCGGATTATGAGAATTATCTCGCTCGTCGGAAATCATTTTTTCTTCGGCAAACTGATCATATTCGCGAACAATCGGTACGCCCCCGGCACTCCCGCGGGGAATTGCCGGAACCAGGCATAGGCGGTGAAGATGTAGTTGCCCTTGCCGTATTGTGTGACCAATTGCCCGCCTTTGAGCAAGTTACCGCTTTCATCCGGGGCACCGAGCAGAGCAGTGTACCGCGAATCCCATTCATTTAGGAAGTACAAACCGCGTTCTTGCACCCATCCGTTCCAATCTTTTTCAACAATCTTATTTGGGAAATTGAAGAGGAGATGATCGGGGACGAGGACGGTGATCGGGGCCTGCTCGTCGGTCACGCGTAATCCACGCTGCATTTGCACGGGAAACGGCGCAAAATTGCCGCGGACAAACTCTTCTTTATTGTACTGCACGATCAAAGTCCCGCCATTGGCGACGTAATCGAGCAGCCGCCTATTGTTCGCCATCACGTCTTCGTTGACTTCGTAAACGCGAATGCCGAGGACGATCGTGTCATAGATGGACAGATCGCCGGAGGCCAATTCAGCCGGGCTGATGATCTTGACATCGACTCCGAGCTGCGAGAGAGCCGTGGGGCCCTCATCGCCGCTCCCCATGACATATCCCACTTTCAGACCGCTCGCGACCTTGACATCGAACAGCTCGATTTTGGTCGTCGCGGAGTGATAGATGAAATGAGTCTCGATATGCGGGTACGAGATCGCGGAGTATCCATTTGTATATTCGTGATCATTGGCCTTGGCGACGGATTTGAGATCGAACGTGCCGGTCGCTCCCGCGGGAGGCGTGACTTTAAACAAACGGGCGGTCTTTTCGCTCTGGCGGGTGAAAGCGAGCGGGCGATTATCGGCTTCGATCTTCCAGCCCGGCGGCGCCACGAGGCTGACCGAGCCGTTGGTCGCGCGTCTGGCGTTATGTGTAATCTCGACTGAAATTTCCCGCGTGCGGTCACGGCTTTCGGCTGGAATCACGAGCAAAGCGGGGTGGACCGTCAAAGTCAGGGCGGGCGCAACTTTCAATTCGCGGCGGATTTCACCGAACGTCTTATCGGCGAAGCGATATTCGACCGGTTGATTGATGACGACCCGCTCGCCGCTCAAGGTCAAGACAGCGTTGACGTGAGCAACCGCCGGAGCGAACGGCAGATTGCGCGGCATTGTCTCATCCCAATCGAACTGGTCTTTCGTCCGTGGCTTGGCCAGCCAGTATGGTTGCGTGAACTCGCCGTCAGGAATGACGGCCCGGAATGAAGCGACGAGGTCCGGTTTCTCGCGGCCGCGGATCATCGTGGCGGGAGACGGTTGCTCCTGCTCGCTTTGTAAGGGTTGAATATACCAATTGGCCGGAGCGACAAGCTTCACGTCCGGAGCCGAGGAGGTCGTCTTATTCTCGTTCGCCGCGGAACGTCCGAGATAAATGTTCGCCGTCACAGCGACCGATTCGCCCGGAGTGACGATCTCCGTATTGCTCAAGGCATCCACCACGACGCCGTGCGCCTTGATCAAAGCGTCGTTGAATTCCTGTTCTTTACGCCCCAGCATTCCGTCAACGGTGGCACGCGAAACTGGATCCAGGTTGCCGAGCGATGAACGCAGGGCTCGCAGTTCGCGCAGCCCCGCGGCCAAATGCGCCGCGATCGATTCCGGTTGCTCAATCCGGAACTCCGCGAGGGCGCGCGCCGCGTGCTCTTTGATCTTGTTGAGAGCGGGCAGTATTCGTTCGTTCTCTTTGCCCGCGAATTTCGCGATGCCCGTCATGGTGACATCGATGCCGGTGAAGAGCGAACTCTCTTTCTCCGGCGCTTCAACCGAACTCTGGAGCCGCGGGAATGAACGGACCTGGAGCCCTCGCACCTGGATCATTCCGAAATCCTGCGAGCGGTGATGGCTGCGCCCGTCGGCCGCCAGTTCCGCGGTCGAACGTCCCAGCACGGGATCGAAGATGCCGACATCGAACTCTGCGCGTTCTCCTGTCACCTGTCCGAACCGGCGGCCGTAAACTTTCAAGACCTGCCACGGCTGGAGTCCTTCCTTGCGGATCTGTTGAGGGAACCGCGCCGGGTCCGCGGCGGCCTTGATCGCCAAAGGCGTCAGCAGCCCTGCAACCTGGTGCTGGCCATGACCATCCTGAGCGGTCCCGCTGAAACCGTTGACGACGACCAATGGGCGCATCATCCGAATGACCCGGACCATGTCCTCAAGCAACTCTTCCTGGTTCCATTTCTCCAAAGTCTCTTGAGCCGAGCGCGTGAAACCGAAATCGAAGGCGCGGGTGAAATATTGCTCGGCGCCGTCGAGTTTGCGTGAGGCCAGCAATTCTTCGGTGCGAATGACGCCGAGCCCTTCCCACAGTTCCGGCCCAATGCCGTTCTGGCCGCCTTCGCCACGATTGAGCGAGAGATAGGCCACGCGCGCTCCCTGTCCGCGCGCGAGATAAGCCAACAAATCCGTGCTTTCATCATCGGGGTGGGCGCCGGTATGAAGCACGCTCGCAACGGTCTGCAATCGCCGCAGCAACAGCGCGAGCCCGCTGGCGCCGCGATCTTCCGGCAGAGGGCGCGTATCGGCGGTGCCCGTCAGGAGGGCGAATTGAAGGATAAACGTGAGAGTGAGAAGGTGAGCAACGAACTTTCTCATCGGTTATTTCCCTTTTTTCAGAAGACTTAACAACATTCCAACGGCAACGACAACGATGCAACCAACCACGTTATACCACAAGAAACTAATCGACGAGTACCTGGCGACAATCGCCACCGAAATAATTCCGGCGATCAATCCGAAGAACGCGCCGTCGCCGGTTGCGCGCTTCGTTCCGATCGCCAGGACGAAGACGCCCAGCAATGAACCGTAAAAGTACGAGCCGAAGCGGTTGACGACCTCAATCAAGGATCCAAGCCGCCCGGCAAAGACCGCCACCACGCAAGCGAAGATTCCCCAGCCACCGGTCGCGATCTTTGAAACCATCAGATAGTGCGCATCAGGTGCCTCTTTTCTGAAATGCCGGCGATAAAAATCGATCACCGTCGCGGTCGAGAGCGCGGCCAATTCGGCTGAAATCGAGGACATCGCCGCGGCAAAGATGGCGGCGATGATGAGACCGACCACCCCCGCCGGCGCGTATGTCGTGACGAAGGTCGGAAAGATATAATTGACGTCGTTGAACTTTTTCCCGGTCGTGCTCTCAACCAGCCGGCCGGCGCGTTGGCGAATGCTATCCATCTTTTCATTGGACAAGAGGTAGACCTGTCGCGCCGCCTCGGCAACCTCACTTCGCTTATCGGTACTGGAAAAAGCGAGCGCGGCCCGCTGACGAGACTCAAAGGCCTCCCCATATTCGCCATTCAACCTTTGATAGTCGGCGCGGCTTTCAATTTTCGAGAGATCGTCGGATTTGAAGATCAGCGGCGGCCGCTGAAACTGGTAGAAGACGAAGACCATGACGCCGATCAGGAGAATCAGGACCTGCATCGGGATCTTGATGAATGCGCTCATGAGCAGCGACGTCCGGCCTTCCGAGACCGACCGCGCGGTCAAATACCGCTGCACCTGGCTTTGATCGCAACCGAAATATGAGAGAGCCAGAAACAGGCCGCCGATTAATCCCGACCACAGCGTATAGGTTTCGTTGAGATTGAGGTTGGGATCGACAGTCGTCAGTCTTCCGGTAATTCCCGCCAGCGTCATCGCCTCCCTCATCGACACTTCGGCCGGGAACTGGCTGACGACGACGCCCAGGATGACGAAGAGACCGATGAAGATCACGATCATCTGCTTGACGTCGGTCCAGGTCACCGCCTGCACGCCGCCGAACATCGTATAGAGCGCCGTCGAAAGCCCCATCACCATGATCGTCGTCACCTCGTTCCAACCGAGCACGATCGATAAGATGACCGATGGCGCGGCGACGATCACTCCGCACGACAGACCGCGTGAAATCAAAAAGAAGAAACTGGTCAGCGCGCGCGTCTTCGCATCAAAACGCCGCTCCAAATACTCATAGGCGGTATAGACTTTGGCGCGATAGAAAAAAGGCACGACCGTCATACATAAAATCACCATCGCGAACGGCAATCCGAAGTAGAACTGGATAAACCGCATTCCGTTGGCATAGGCCTGTCCGGTCGTGCCGACGAGCGTGATCGCCGAGAGTTGTGTCGCCATCACCGATAATCCGACGGCCCACCACGGCAGACTACGATTCGCCAGAAAATAGCCCTCGACTTCGTTGCTCTTCTTCGTCAGCCGCAATCCGTCATAGACGATGTAGACGAGATAGACTGCGACAATCAGCCAATCGAGCCAATGCATTTTTGCGATTTCCCTTGAGAATTTATCGAAACATTTGCGAGAGCGCCCATAAACCGGCGATCAACGCCGTGGTATAGATGACGACGGCAAGATAAACACGGCTCCAACGGGCGTCTTCGCGTTCTTCTTGTTGATCTCCGCTCATAGCAATCCTCAACTCAGCTCAACTTCGTCCATTCCGAGATCGATGCGACTCGCCGATCTCGGAATGGACGAAGTTGAGCTGAGATAGATCATGAAACATGCTGAATTGGTGAACGATGCGAAAGACCTCGGTCTCATCCTCGCGCCTCGCGTTTATCGATCGCGGTCGCGTTCTCGGCCCCTGTCCCTTGAACGGTCAATTGCTGTAACAGCCGCTCGTGCAAGACCGGCACATATTCCAACTGTTCCGGCCTCATCAAGACACTGCGAAAGACGGTCATCACCGGCAGATCCCAGATCAAATCCGAATGCCGGCTCAGTAAATAAGGATGAGCATTAAACTTCGCCAGATAGATCGGATGTTGAGCGTCATTCATCAACCCTTCAAAGACGTGATGCGTGAGCGCACTGATCCCTGACGCCAGCGGGCGGCCGAGAACCGCATAAAAATTGATGATGTCGAGCGAAGGTTGGATGACCATTCGCAACTGCCGGGACGCTTCGATCAATCGCGTCCAGGCGAGCGCCGCCTGGCGCGTCTTTTGTAAGATCGCGCCCAATCCCCTTCCGGCTTCGAGCGGGAAGCATCTCAGCGTCGTCCATAACGCCGCCGCCGCCGCGCCCGCGCGCGAACATTCCAGACTGATCTCACCGAGATGCAGTTCATTCGAGGTGAAGTAGGTGTACGGCGAATCGTGTTTGTAAAACCGCCCGACCGCCGGGTCGCGAAAGATGACCGAACCGCAACCGTAGGGCTGGAGACCATGCTTGTGCGGATCGACGACCACGCTGTCCGTCTGAGCAATGGCCCGGAAGGCCGCCGCGACATCGTGATCGAGAGTTCGATCATCGTCCGCCAAGAGCCTGAAAAATCCACCATAAGCCGCATCGACATGGATTCGAAAATCGAACTCCTGCCGGAGCGCCAGCGCTTCATCGATTGGATCCACCGCGCCGAGCGCCGTCGTGCCTGTCGTCATGACGACCGTCCCGATCTCGCCCGTCTTCAATTTGGCGCGAAGGTCGTTCAAGTCCAGACGCCCTCGATCATCGACCCCGATTTCAACGGTGCGAGCGCCGATCACCTCGCACATCCGCCCGTGTGTGTAATGCGCCTCGGTCGAGAACGCGATGGCCTTCTGTGGATGGAGCGATCGTGCCACCCAGAGCGCCTCCAAATTCGCAATGGTGCCGCTCGAGGTCAAATGACCGAGGTGCTGATCGTAGCCGAACATGCGCGCCAGCTCGGCGACCACCTCGGTCTCCATCTTGGCCGTCGCCGGACCGCCGTCAAGCGCATGATTGTTCGGATTGATCTGCTGCGCGAGAAAATAGGCGATCGAGGCCAGATAATGAGGCGGCTTGAGCATTTGCCCGGCATAACTCGGATGAAAGAACGGGTAGTTCTCCCGCAAGCGCTCGAGCAATTCGTTCAACGCGGCGAACGCCTGCTCATCAGGCACCCGCAACGTTTCATCAATGACATATTCATGCCAATGCAACTGGAGTTCGGCGAAATTCTTCAGGCTGTCAGGCAGCAAACGCAAAATTGCTGAGATTGTTGGCGAAGATTCGAACGGTCTTTGCTGTTTCATTCTGATCTCGACTCGATCCATTTAAGTCATTATCGGTTGACGACGTCGAAAAATGGCGCTGACTTTGACCACGATCCAATGAGGGCGCCGTGGACCTCCGCTTCGATTTCACGCGCTTCGACCTCAAACGGAATATTCAAATAAGCATCTCTGCGCGACATTCCGCACCATCTGTTTTGGAAATAGGCGGCCAGATAACGCGCGCGAAATCGCCATGTCCCGTGCTGGTGATATTGCCGGCAGTGCGTGATCTCGTGAGCCAGCAATGCCAGACCCTCGATCGAATCGATGCAATAAGCGCCCGGCGCGAGATAGATTTGATAGCGGTCGGCATAGCCGATCGGCTTACCGACAACGTACCAGGGAATGCCCTCAGAGACACGAATCTCGCCCAGGTCGAACCTTGGAAAGAACTCCGCCAGGAGGAGCCGGGCCTCTTGCGGTAAAGGCATCAGTTCTCGCTTCATTTTTCAATTCCTAACCCCAACCTGATCGTCCGCGTCAGCAGTTCCGCAAAGAACTCGACGAGTGGCTGCGTCAGCATTCTGAAAGCCGCGTCAAGGACATTGGTATGGCGTGCCCGCATCTCTTCACCGGCAGGGATGACGAGCGGCGGCAATCCTGCACGCTCCGTATAAAAGCCGGCGGCTAACAACGCGGTGGTTGGAGTCTGCGACGGGAACGGATGGAGATCGAGCAACCGCAGATAAACGACCGCCGCCTGCTCGACCGCACGCAACTCACCGAAACTCGGAGTGGTGAACCAATCGAAAGCATTGTCGAGCATGCGCGGTAAGAGAATCGCCGGAGTCGGATCGTGCATGGCATTGATCGGCAGCGGCTCGGTTTTGCGCAAGACGTCTTCGGCGGCCGACACACCGATCAAGAGGCGATGCAGTTCGAGCAACCGATCGACGTTAAGTTTCGCATCCGGCTCGCCGGCCCAGGACGAGACCTTCGTCATCGCATCGAGCAATCGTTGCCGGTCGATCTCCGGATCGGCGTTTAACAGCGTGTTCGTCAACTGCTGGTCACGAACACGAGATTCCACATGCGGACGCAATTCGCTCGAGGCGAGAGCGTTCGCCCAGCCCTCTTGTTCGCGGGCCAACGCCACAGTCCACGATGCCGATGATCTCAGATTATCGTTGAAGATCGGAAGTTCCATGTTAGATGTTGAACGCGTTCCGAGGTCGCGCATTTGCCAGTTCTCGCAACACGCCGCTATAATGCCCGCTTGAAAACGTATCTTGCAAGCGGTAAAGACGAAGATAGGGAACGCGCCATAAACGAAATAATAGATCTCCGAAATTTCCGGTCAAAACTTCTGCGATTTTCGTTTTTTTGCGTCTATCGCCCTCTCTTGACTCTTCAACAAGCTACTTTACTGAATGTTCATCATTCTCAACTGTAAGCTATGTCACTTAACCTTGACGGTATAATTGCTGCTCTGCCAACTCCGTTCAACTATGATGGCGAAGTTGATCACGAAAAATTGAAAAGTAATCTCAATCATTGGAATCAGACCGACTTGCTCGGCTATCTGATTTTAGGTTCGACCAGTGAGTTCCCGCATTTGACGATGGACGAAAAGCTGGCGTTGGTCGAGACAGTGCGCGGCGCCATGGCGCCCGAAAAGCTCTTGCTCGTCGGCACCGGGGAGCTTTCAACTCGCCAGACGATCGAGATGACCAGGCGAGCGCACGACCTGGGAGCGGATGGCGCGGTGGTGGTCACTCCGTTCTATTACAAGAAAATTTTGGAAGACGAGCATCACGAAGCACATTATCGCCGGATCGCCGATCATTCGCCCATTCCGGTCATGATCTACGTGATTCCACAATTCACGGGCGTCTATTTGATGCCGGAGACGATTGCGAGCCTGGCCGAGCATCCGAATATTATCGGATTGAAAGAAAGTTCCGGCGACCTGTCGGCGCTCAAAGACCTCTTCCGCGAGCTCAAGACGAACGAGTTCAATGTCATGATCGGCGGGCCCGCGATCTTCACTCAAGGATTGGAACTGGGCGCGGCCGGAGCGGTCTTTGCCGTCGCATCACTGGCTCCAAATGCTTGCGTCGCAATTGAGCACGCACATCGCCATAATAATTTCGAACGCGCGGAGGAGTTGCAAAACCGTTTGACCAAACTCGCCCGGGTGACCGCGGCGAGTGGTGTCGGACATCTCAAAGCGGCGATGGACCTGGTCGGGATGTACGGATTCCTGCCTCGTTCACCGTTGCCCGCACCGACGGCAACCGAAATCGACGAGATTGAAAAGGCTATTGCAGAGAGTGGATTTTTCGAAAAGAGCGAAGATGGACACTGGGCTGAACTCGGAAACCTCATTGTTCCTGAATTCGCCGACTAGAATTGAGCGTTAGATATCAAATGTTAGATGCCGGCAGGATGACGAAGAAGACATAGTTCTCTTCCGGCATCTGGCCCCGGCGTCTTTTCTGGAGAGAGAAGAAAGATGACCAACAATGCAATCAGCTTTAGTGAAATTCCACGGACATCCCGACTCTTTAATGATTTTCTTTATGATTTCGAGCGAGTCGCGCGTTTTTATGAATCTGAAGGGCGCGACCTTGATTCACTGGTAAAACGCGCTCAAAAAGTCACCGCCCAGTCTTTCTCTCGTGAAGCGGTGGCCGATGCTCTGGAAGCCCAGAATCGGAAGGCCGGCGCTTCGGAGGCCACTCTCTCTAATATTGAGCGGCTGCGGCAGCAAGACTCAGTCGTTGTCATCACCGGCCAACAAGCCAGTCTCTTCACCGGACCGCTCTATACCATCTTCAAGGCTTTAACCACGATCAAGCTGGCGGCCCAGTTGCGCGAGCGAAAGATCAACGCAGTGCCGATGTTCTGGGTGGCCGCCGAAGATCATGATTTCGAGGAAGTCAACCATACTCGCCTAGTCAATCGTGACGGGCAACTGATCAACATCACCTATACGGCATGTTCGCCGAAAGAAGGAAAACCGGTCGGTCACATCAAGCTCTGTGAAGAGGTCGGGAACAATATCGACGAACTGGCCGCGGCGCTGCCCGAATCGGAATTCGTGCCGCAGTTGATCTCCAATCTGCGTGAATCTTATCAACCCGGCGCCAGTTTTGCCGACGCTTTCGGCGCCATGATGATGAAGCTGCTCGGGCGGTACGGCGTGGTGCTGATCAATCCGCTGGACGATCAATTGAAGCAGGTCTCGGGCGAGCTCTACGCGCGGGCTATGTCGCGACTCTCCGAATTCGCGACGAAGCTCGTCAATGAAAGCGCCGCGCTCGAAGCCGCCGGTTATCACGCACAAGTCCACACCAGCCTGGAGGCCGTGCCGCTGTTTATGCTCGATGAGGGCCGGCGCACAGCCATGGTTCAGCGTCAGGACGGAAGGTTCCTTTTAAAGGGGAGCGAAAAGAGCTTTGCCGCTGATGAGATGCTCGACACGGTACAGCGGTGTCCGTCCTGTTTCAGCCCCAATGTCACGCTGCGCCCGATCGTCCAGGACTTCTTGTTGCCGACGGTCGCGTATATCGGAGGCCCCGCGGAGATCGCCTACTTCGCGCAATTGCGCCCGAACTACACTTTGCTCGATCGTGTTGAACCGGTGGTGCTCCCGCGCGCGAGCTTCACCCTCATCGAAAAACGTCATGCCAAAACGATGAGCAAATACGGCATCGAATTCACCGAGCTTTTCGAAGGCCAGGAAGAGGTCATCAAGAAGGTCGTCGAACGCAGTCTGGATCAGAATACCGCGGTCATCTTCGATGAGACTGAGAACATTTTCAAAGACCAGTTGGAGAAACTGCGCGAGTCGTTGGCGACGATCGATCCGACATTCGCGGAAGCCTTGAAGGGAGGACGTGAAAAGATCTTCTATCAGCTCCAAAATCTTCGGACGCGTTTCATTAATACTCGCAGCAAACGCGATGAGACGATGAGACAACAGGTC
>Ga0081539_10003777_pt1 | contig 17903 bp, 6 predicted proteins | sample TabmetS4T2R2_FD_71023 | JGI IMG/M metagenome (GOLD analysis project Ga0081539, IMG submission 71023) | Tabebuia heterophylla rhizosphere microbial communities from the University of Puerto Rico - S4T2R2 | ecosystem: Host-associated > Plants > Roots > Rhizosphere ...
TCGTGAATATTTCTCTGACACTTCCCAGACATGTCTTGTCCCATTGTTTGGACTTCCGACCATTATCAGCTTTCGAACTGGCGCGCCATTGGCTATCGCAATACGTGCAACAAGTCCTCCGGCGCTGTGAGTTAAGAGATTCACGCGAGTGGCGTATGTCGCCGTAAGTTTGCCCGTGATGTGGGTCTGCAATTGTTGAGAGACGTTTTCAACTGGAGAGTCAGCAATGTTGACCCAATCAAACACGGAAAGCGTCGGATATGTCCCCCCAGACACCTCGTACGGAATTCGCGATTGATTAGCACCCGCTTGTGTCGTGCTTTGCGTAACGAGGTAAGTGAAGACCGGATCAGCCTGAGTAGTTTGGATCCAGAATGCTGCCGGTTTTCCGTAAATAGTTCTACGGCTTTCCTCGATGTAACCGTGGATGAAGACTACCGGTAATGGAATTTCCAGTGCGGCAAAATCCTGCTGCGGAGGTATCGATGCGCATCTCGATAGAGTGGCGGCGCGAATTTGCAGAGTTACATCATCGTCAAAACGGCCGATTCCTATTTGCGCCAAATTCACCTGGAGCGAATTAGGACCAGGCTGCAGCGTATAATTCGCAGCCCCTATCACCGGCGGACTGGTAGAAGGTACAACTTGCACATTTGCGATGCGAGAATCCGGATCGCGTGGGGATACGATGAGATCTGCGTTTACATCGAGCACCCCTAAGCTAAGATTCTGCGCAGAGAAGCTTGTAAACTTGACCTGCGGCGGCTGGACCAGCTCGAACGGCTCATGAAAGAGCTGTTGGCCGTTAAGACTGAGATCGACAAACCATACGCCTTCGGCTCCGCCACGTACTGCGCCGGAACCCCACTCAAACGAGATCGATCGGCCTCCACAAACATAGCCGTGAATGCCGAAGGGCGTGGAAAACTCAAAGCAAAGATTCTCGTTGTTGAACGTCTCATGGAAGACAACTGTCGAGGGAAAAGTCAGTGTGCCGGCAGGCGAACGCCAATTCCAGGTCCAGGTGTCATTGTCCTGTGCGTTGTCGATGTTGGCACGTAACGACAGGTAGTTGTCTGTTGTCAAAGCAACTTTGGGTGTATCCGCTGAGCAGGAAGCGAACAAGTCTGCGCGGCACTCTTCAGGTAGAAAACCGGAATCCGAGGGACACGTATAACGGAAGACGCCGGCAAGTGAAGTATTTGCGACGCCTGTGGCCTCTAAGGCGCGCGCTGTGGTTGGACCAGGGGTCCGCAGGGAATACGACGCACGCATTTGAGGAGTCGAATTATCTTGGCTAACTGCCGGCGAGGTTGATCCGACTTTAGTCACGCCCGCGCCGTGAAGAGTGATAGGGCCACTAAGTAATATTAGGGTTAACCAAATTATCAATGACACTATCGTCCTCCTCGTAATCATGTGAGTTTCTCCTTTCAGTGACAGGACCATGAGACGTTTGTCATTCAACTCACTCAATGTCGCTTAGCGATTGATGACATCGCATTGGCTATTCAACCGGTATGCCACTGAGGTTGGTGCCGTTGTTCATGACGGATCACGGTTCATAGAAGCGTTGGTGCTATCGCATCTGGCTGGGTTACCCCATCACTTTGTTAACTGACGCCTCAGTGAGCCATACCGCTTAGGACGTTTTCTGAACTGGGACACGAGAAAAGCGTGGCGTGGGCCTTGATTAGACCATGTGCTCTTACCTAACTATTGTCCAGGAGCCCATCAGCTCGAGGTTAGTCTGTGCGCCTGATCTGTCGCGCACGAGTTGATAAAGATTGTGTGGGCCGGCAAAAGAGCCCGCCGGCGCGAGGGCCCAGGTGACGACCAGTTGGTTCCCGACTACCCCCACCTTGCTCAACGAACAATCAAGCGCACCTCTGCTATTGGTGATGATGTTTGGCGCACCTGGGACGAAGCCGCCTTCGTAAGCAGTGCCCGCATCATTGAGCAGATAGAACTTGCGAGAGACGGCGCTGTACTGGACATACAAGGCATTGCTGTTCGAGTCTCCGACCCTGAGCACTACGTTCGCGATGTCTTCAACGCCGTTCCGGTCAGAGTAAGTACTGGTGACGAATTGCGTCACACCTGCCTGGGTAGAACCGTTTGCGGGCATTACGCTGATATTACCTGGCGCCAGGTTAATTGACGGTCGAGTCAACACGGTCCACGAGTCCATTTGTTCGAGATCGGTTTGTGCGCCTGACCGGTCGCGCGCGAGTTGATAAAGATTGTGCGTACCGACGAACGAATCAGAAGGCACTAGAGCCCATGTCACGACAAGTTGATTCCCCACCGTCTCTACCTTACTCAACGAACAATCAAGCACTCCTCTGCTGTTGTTGATAACGTTTGGCGAACCCGGGTCGAAGCCGCCGAGGTAAGAGGTGCCCGCATCATTTAGCAGATACAACTTGCGAGAGATCGCGCTGTACTGGACATACAAGGCATTGCTGTTTGAGTCTCCGGCCCTGAGTACTACGTTCGCGATGTCTTCGGCACCGTTCAGATCTGTGTAGACACTGCGAATCGTATACAGAGAACCTGCGGGGCTGTCACCGGTCTGAGGCAGAATGCTCTCATTGTGCGGCGGCATTGGTGACGGAGTGGGCGTAGGGGTTGAAGCAGGTGCTGGCGGGATGAAGGTCACGGTGAGGTTTGCAAACACGTCCACCTGTCCATGTCCCCAAACATCAAATTCCGTGTCGGCATTAAGTCCCTCTGTTCCGAAAAAGGGCCGACCAACCGAGTATTGTGTTGTCCCCACGAAGGTGAGCGTGTGGCCGGCCAGAGTGCTTGCAGGATAGATACTGAGTAGGTCCAGAGAACCTGAGGCAGCACGGGGCGGTCCGGGAAACCAGTAGATGCTCGACCCTTCAAGCTGAACACGGCTTGCCCAGAATGCCTTCTCTGGTTCCCAACGGTTGATTGATGCCGGGCTACAGACGGAGTCGCAGTCGTTACCTGTGGCGTAATTTTTTGGTATTTCGGCGTGATTCCCACCAAGTTCCGTAGTGTAACACCCAAAGAAGTCACATTTTTTCTCGGGGCGGTTGAAATCGGTGGTGGCGGACAAATTGCTGAAGTTGTAATTGAGCACTGCAGAGATAAGTGTGCTCCCGGATGGAATCACTTCGGCGAGCGGAAACTGTAATTCAACGTCATCGTAACTATATTGATCGCCGTATGGGTTTGGCTCCTTCCACCTAAACCACCATCCTCCATTCCGAAAGATATCCCGTTCAACTCGAAGAACTGCTGTTTGGATCGCATATGCCTGGCCGGTGCGATTGATAGCGATCGTGGTGGCATTCATAGACGGCAAAGGCTTTGTGCTACCTATCGGGCTTATGGACAACAGTAGCAACAAGATTGCGAAAAGAGAGACGGGTTTGTAATGAGATTTCACGGTGCATACCTCCTCGAAACATCGAATGCTGCCCCGGCTGGCTATTCAACAGATATGCCACTGACTTGGCGCAGTTGTTGACGCTGGACAGATCACAATTCATTAGAAGGGTCAGTGCGATCGGGTATGGCTGGGTTACCCCTCACTTTGTTAAGTGACGGCTCACTGAGCCATACCGCGCCGAAGAAGTAGGGAAAATTGGGGCGATTGCTGGCCCCGGGAGTGGCCCGGAGTTTGAAGATGGACTCTTAGAGCTGCAACTAAGGCTGGAATTAAAAAGCGAGGTCCCAACGGTCGCTAAGATATATAATAGGTGAGCGTCTTTAATCTCTAACTGTTTGATCCTCGCACCGAGCACTGTGGTGAACCTCGTAAACGCAGTGCTCTCTGCTGCAGCTTGAAACCTCGCATCCACTGGTGAGAGTTGTCATGCTTGAATTTTCCAGTAAGACGAAGTGCCTTGCTCGTGAAAGGTTGCGCGACCGTTTGCAACAGCGTCGGGACTTGAAGCCTGTTGCTCTGGTGATTCTATTGCTCGTGATTCTCGTCTTAATCAGTCCGCTTGAATCGTTTTCTGAACTGGACACGAGAAAGCGTGGCGTTACACCTCAATTGCCCGCGACGCCAAACACTGTCGATCTGCCTATTCAGCCAGGAAGCGCTGACAGTCCGTGCGCTAACATCAGCGACTGTGCCTATCAATTGCTAAATCAGAGAAGCATGGCAAACCGTGCTGACTTTTTTGTCTACAAAGATGCCGATTCTGCTTTTAATCACTCGTTTGCATCAGGCTTGTTTGGAAATATTGATCTCACACGCGTGCTCCTTGACGCGAACTGTGTAGACGACCCGGCCTCGCCGAGCGGTTGCTCTTCTGATCTTTCAAGACTTGATAAGACGCATGGGACAGTCTTTCGCTTCAGGTACCCCGCACTCTCAGGATCTAGTTTCGTTGGTCTGAACTGGCAGGAGCCTGAGAATTACAGTCAGGCGATTGCAAGCCTTGGCTACAATCTTATTCCGGCTGATCGCGTGGTGCTCGAGGCACGTTCTCCCGATAGCGTTAAGGTTCAGTTTGGAGTAGGTGGTTGTGTAACAAACTTCTACCAGCTTGGCCCACTTTGGAACAGCTACACCATTTCTATTGAGGATCTGCTGCCACCACCTGGGCCGTCAAATGTCACTTGTCCCACTGATCTCTCCGATACACACATTCTCTTTACAGTAGCAACCAATGGTTCAATGTCTCCGAATGGTGGAACAGTACTGCTTGATAATATTCGCTTTCTTCCCGTGCCGCTCCGGCAGTTTTCAGATCCAAAAGCGTTGAGTCTTCCGCTTGGCAATGAAACTTTCGGCGCAGTCCTGCAAAACGCTCTTACCCCTGACCAGGTCAATAGAAATCTTGCCCCTATTTATGAAGCTGCCGCGACGGTTCTGGCGCTATTAAAACGCGGTCGGGCAGAAGACGTTGAAAACGCGTTGCGGATAGCTGATGCGCTCGACTACGCGCTTCATCATGACAACCATGGCAACCCGTTACCGGTAGCACCGGACGGCTCGCGCGCATTGCGCTCTGCTTATCAGGGTGGTGACATTGCACTCTTGAATCGCCAGGCGTCTGGAGCGCAGGCCGGAGATATCCGGTTGGCCGGGTTTTCAGTGAAAGACGGTTCATGTGGTCCAACCGGCTTTTGCCTCGTCCTGGATGGCACAACCGGCGGTAATAACGCCTGGGCCATGTTAGCGCTATTAGCTGCTTATCTCAGAACATCCGATGTGAAGTATCTGGAAGACGCTAAGACAATCGGAAACTGGATCGTGGCGATGCTCAAAGATCCGGCAACTCCCACTACAAATCCAGCGAGTTACGGAGGGTACTTTGTTGGTTTTACAGATGGTGGAACGTACTTTCCTATACATGGAAAGTCTACGGAAAACAATGGCGATATCTTCGTGGCCTTCGCACTCCTTGCGCGAATAGAGAATGACCGCGGCAATGCCGCTGCCGGCGCTCTCTGGCAAGCGCGAGCCAACGTCGCCGGTGATTTCGTGATGCAGATGTTTGATCCAATCAATGGACGGTTTTATGCCGGAACTGTCACTGTGGATCCGCCCTCTCCTCCCAATCCAATAAGGGGTAACTGTCAAACAACGCCGCCGCTACGCAGTGGAAATGACATCATAAATGTCTGCGATTTTCTGGATTCAAACACCTTCACAATCCTGCCTCTCGCTGCCTCACCTCAATACCATTCACAAATCGACTGGCGACGACCTTTGCAGTTTACCCTCGACCACTTTGCACAAACTGTTACGGTCGCAGGGCGCACTTACAGCGGGTTCGATCTCGTCACAAGCCCCAGTTCCGGACCAAATGCAGTTACCTGGGAGTTCACCGGACAAGCGATCGCTACGGAAAGATTTATTGCCGCTCTCTACAATGAGCCCAAATTTGAAGATGCAGCTATCGCAGCGTTGGATCAGGTAAGACAGGCGCAGATTTCAGCTCCGTTTGGAGACGGATTGGGACTACCGGCCAGTACAATCCAGGACGGCGATCAGCTCGCTCCCACGCAACAATGCCACGACACTCCATTTCAGTGCATATCAGAACGAGTCGGACTGGCGGCGACCACGTGGGCAATCTTCGCCCACCAGGGCTTTAATCCATTATGGTTTGGCAGCTTGGCGTTTTCTCCGCAGGCGCCCTCATTCTCTGACCGATTGGTCGGAACCAGCAGCCCGCCAGCGACCATTGTTATCAGGAATACCGCGGTGGCAGCCGTTAATTTTCGCGGCGCATTCTCACTTGCAGGACCCAATACTCAGGACTTTGCCGTGACGGACAATTGTCATTCGGGGCCATTGCCTGCCGGCGCAACCTGCTCACTGACGATTGTCTTTTCACCGGCAGCCGCCGGAACCCGAACGGCAAACGTGGTCATCAATAGCGATGCGCTCGGAAGTCCGCATTCGATCAATCTGATCGGAAGAGGGCTGCCGCTGAATGATTTCTCATTGGCACTTTCACCGCAGCCGCAGTCAATTATTGCCGGCTCCGCCGCTACTTATTCTTTGCAGACGCAAGTTACGCGTGGAAACTCTCAGCCCCTCGCGCTGTCAGCATCGTGTCCGGGATTAACGTGTGGCTTCAATACTAACAATATCAATTCAGGATCTTCCGCGACTCTTACTGTTACCACCAGTATAGGTACAGTGCCGAATTCTTACGCGGTCACTGTCATGGCCATTGGACCGGAGGTAACGCACTCGGTACAGACGAATCTCGTGGTCCAGACAGGCGCAGTCGTTTCGCCTACGGCCCTGACCTTTGCGCCGCAACAAGCCGGTACAAATGCGGTGGCCCAGGTCGTTACCCTGACCAACAATAGCGCGGTCGCTCTAACGATACGAGCAATTTCAATCGGCGGGTCTTTCGCGAGTGATTTTGCACAATCAAATAACTGCGGCGCTACGTTAGCGGCGGGCACGAATTGCGTGATCAGGGTGACTTTCAAGCCGACGGGTGTTGGGCCACGAAACGCGCTACTGTTCGTTTTCGATGATGCAGGAAATTCACCGCAAACGGTTGCGCTACGGGGGGCTGGATTTGGATCATGCACGACAATTAACGATTGTGCGTTCCAATCCCTCATCGAACGTTTGTCGGAAAACACGAACGGATTTTTTGTCTACAGGGATTCCGACTCAGCTCGTAACCGTGGATTCCCGTCCGGTCTGTTTGGCAGCCCTGGGTTCGACCTTTCCAAAATCAATTTGGATTCCGCCTGCGTTGACGACCTGACTTCTCCCAGCGGCTGCACCGTAGACCGTCAACAATTCGATGCATCACGCGGTACTGTATTCCGCGTTGTCATGCCGCCCTTAGCGCCATTGCAATTTGCCGGATTGAACTTTGAAGAGCCGCAAAACTTCAACGGGCAAGTTTCTCTTCCAGGTGGTTACGATCTGCGACCGGCGACGATGGCCAAAATAGACGCGCGATCACCAAATCGAATGGTCGTGAGATTTGGAGTCGGTGGCTGTGCTACGCCGTTACTGATGTTGGATTCATCGTGGCAAACACTAACCATCCCCTTTAACACTCTACTGACTCCTCCGAACTATCAAACACCGTGTACTCCTGATCTGACGAATGTTCACCTCCTGTTTAGCGTCCTGGTTAGCGGTGAAACCGCACCGGCAGGAGGTATTGTTTTGCTCGATAACGTGCAATTTCTTCCGGTGCCTTTGAGACAGACCACCGCTTCCGGAATCCCCCGTCTACCGGTTTCTGTTCAAACGGTAGGTGTAGTGGCAAATCAGCGATTGCCCATTCCACCAGATCAGGTGAACCAAAATCTGGCAACGATCGCTGACTCAAGTCTGAGTTGTCTTGCGCTCCTCAGAAGTGAAGAACCGGGCGACGTGGCCCACGCATTGCGCATCGCAGACGCTTTTCACTATGCGCTCTATCATGATAATCACGGGGTCCCAATACCAACTGGTCCACAATCGACAGATGGCTGCTACCTGGGGATGGAAGCTGGTCAATGTGGTCTCCACTCCGCCTACATGGCTGATGAGTTGCCACTCAAAAACAATCAGCCGCTACCCGCATTGGGGCGAGCAGGCGATGTTCGGCTCGCAGGATTCTCGTCGGGTCCGATACTTTGCGGACCGAGTAAATTCTGCCTCGTTCTGGACGGAGCAACGGGCGGCGATAATGCTTTGGCGGTATTGGCTCTCGTGGAAGCTTACAATCACTCCGGAAATCTGACTTACCTCCATGATGCAGAGGTGATAGGTAACTGGATCTTCGGCAATCTTTCCGACAACTCCGGATATGGTGGATATATTGTTGGTTACAATGACGGTGGATTACCGAAACAATTGATTCGTGGAAAATCAACGGTTCACAACGCGCAGATCTTTGCCGCATTGAGCCACCTGTCAAGAGCTGAAGCGACTCGCGGCGATGCACGCGCAGCCTCAATGTGGATGGCCCGAGCGAATGCTGCCGCGAATTTTGTGCTGAAGATGTTTGAACCTTCAACCGGAAGATTTTTGGCGGGAAGCGTAGATAGTTCTTCAGTGAGTATACAAGGGCCGGGACTCTGTCCAGACCCGGCCAGGATCAGCGGGAGTGATGTTATCAATGCATGTGACTCGCTCGACTCAAATACCAGCGCGGTACTCGCACTGATCGACTCCTTCCCAAACACTATTGATTGGACTCTTCCGATTTATTACGCACTCAACAATTTTCGGCAGACCGTAACAGCAGGCGGCAAGACCTTTAGCGGTTTTCACCTCGTCATCCCCTCAGGGCCGAATCAAAATGGCATCGCCTGGGAGTTTACGAGTCAGATGGTGCTGGCGATGAAGTTGGTCGATGCCAGATTCAGAATATCGACGTTTGCAAACTACGTCGACTTTTACGAGAACCAAATGCACGAGGCGCAGGTATCAGCGCCTTTTGGAGACGGGCGTGGAATCGTGAAGGCGACTCTTCCCGACGGCCATTTGATCCCACCTTACTCGCAGTGCCTGAAGACGCCTTTTCAGTGTATTCCACAACGCGTCGGCATTGGTGCTTCTGCATGGTCGGCAATGGCGGCCACCAACCATAATCCGCTTAATCCGTCGGCTGTAGCCGGCCCAACTCCAACGCCCGGTCCAGCGATGCAATTGCTGCTCGAGCTCTCTGGGCCTACGACGACGCAAGCCGCCGCTTTGGACTCGATGCTTTTCACTCGCGACCCGTTTCCCATCGTGAACGTCACTAACTTTCTGATCCGAAGCGACCACAACACAAGAGTTATTCTGTTTGTGACAAATCTGCAGCTAGCTCCGGGCGAAGTTCCGTCTGCTGTGGTTGTAGACCTTCTTGACAGTAGTAACGTAAGTTTTCACGTACCAGCAGAGGACGTTCGAGCAGTCCCGGCCTTCGACTTCACGCAAGTAATCTTTCGTTTACCGGACAATCTCGCCGCAGGTCAGTGTGTGGTCAGGGTAATAGCTCACGGACAAGTTACCAATATCGGTACGATACGCATTCAGCGATAGCGATCTCTATTGTTGGTCAGCTCGGTACTCTTCGATGTGGTGCCGGCGCAAGGGAGGCCTCAATGCGTCAAATCTTCAGGCTACTGAAAATCGTTTCTCTCCTTTGTTTGTTTCTCACAACCTTGTCCGCTCAGGAAAAACCGCAACTGAAAGTTTGGATAATACCTGCTGAAAACGCTGGACCAGATGAAATGGCTCGAGGAGAAGACATTAGCCTTCGAGTGGCAGCATTCAACCTGGATCTAAAAGACTCGGGCGTTACGGTGCTCAATACAGTGGATCCGGTATTGACTATGAAGCTCAAGTCCTGGAATCCGGCTTTTGCAGTTCCGAATGCAGCGGTTGTGTTGAGTCAACGTCGTACTCTGGCAGCACTCAGAAGATTTGCTTCCATCAATAACGTGCAAGTTGTGGTTCGCTTTATAACCTGGGATGAGGCGTTCGGTCTGTTATCTGAACTCGATCCCTTCCGGCGATCTGAATCATATCCTGATGTTGTTCAGATTGGCTCGACGTGGGTCGGTTACCTGGGCTCAAAGGGAATGTTGCTTTCGCGTCCGGACTGGAATAGCGACCGGGGTAACTGGCAACCGGCGGGTGACAAGCCCGCTGCTGTACTGCCATACATCACCGATGCGAGATTGTTGTTCTACTGGAAACGCCTGCCATCCGAGGCGGCGGACGCCAAAGAATTGGTAATTAATTCTTCAAGTTGGCATTCGATCATCGAATCCATTCGCGACGGGGCATCGGCTGGCGATACGCTCGCATTTCCAACCGGGTTGACTCTAAACATCCTTCATGACTATGCGCCGCTGGTATGGGCCGGCTCGGGAGATTTTGTATCTCAGGGTTGGTTTGGGCCAACGGTAGATTTGACGAGTGAGCAGGCGTTGTCTGTTCCATCCCTGCTGCTGAATGAATCGCTCATAGAACCAACACCCGGTCAGCCGCGCAGAGTCATAACCTTCCCGGAGTCGAGTCCCGAGGAAGTGTCACGCATCTTTGTAAACGGCGGTTACCGGGCGATTGTCGAACCTGCGAACTTCATTGACCGGTGGCGCCAGGACTTCAGCTCGCGGGCACTACTCGGTCTATTGAAGGACAATGGAATCACCGCAAATGACGATTTCGTGAACCGTCTAACGGCTGCATGCAGGAAACATTCATCGAGTGCTACGGATGAAGACATCGCTTACTTTGTCTGGTTACAGGCAGACCAGGCTAAGCTTGCCAAGGAACCGGTTGGGTTCTTTCTATCTGCGATCCCCAGGTGTTTCAGTGAAGGTGGACTCGATAGATCCCGGTGCTCTGCTACGGTGCCCGCCGCACGCCAACGGAGTGACTTCGATGGTCGTCGCTTTTGGACTTACGCCGGCGTTGCCGTGCCGCCAGTGAGTTTCAAGGGCGGTAGCGATCTGGCCGTGCTGACAGGGACTCCACAACCTTCAGCGGCATTCAAGCTGGCAGACTTTCTAGCTACGGATCAGGAGTTCACCCGCGTTCTTGCAGAAGCCGGACACTTACCTGCTGGGCGCCCCGGGTATGGCATTGACATCCTGACCAGGAGCATATCCAGCCAGGCAGATGCTGAGACACAGGGATTTGCCGATAATGTACAAAGGGCAATCGATCAAGGTCGAACGTATCCGCAGATCGATGTTTGGCCGACCGCTATAGAAAATAAGGAAGTTCTCCAGGCGCTTCAGATCGTTTGGCGTCGCATGGCAGAAAGAGACGCGCCTGCATTGCGGATTGCCGCGAGCAATGCAGAGTTTGCCATCAACGCTCGCACGCATTGGGGTTACTGGTTGTTCGATCGAGTCCTGCAGGCGTGGCAACTCATAGCCATACTTTCGATCTGCATTTTATTGGCAATCATCGGACTGGCTATTAGTCGCGTTAGAGCCTTTAGAGCTCATAAGGAGGAAGTCGAGGCAAAGGCCATTGCGGTTATTGCACAGGAAGACCAGTTGCGCGAAGCCGAGAAACGAGTCGAAGCTGAACAAGATCGAATACACGAAGAAGAAAAACGCATAAAGGCCGAGCGCGACCTTGTCCTGGTTTTAAATCTTCTCAAAGCGCGGCGGCATGACGCTGAGAAATTTTTGGGTGATAACCTGCGAGAATTGGCAGCAGTCGCTGCCGCTGATAAATGGCCCAGAGATACTGTGCTCGACGAAGTGCAAAGGTTGAGCGTGCTGTTTGAAGACCATCTGGTCCCTCACATCAAGGAAATCTCGAAGAATCAGGTCAACGAACTCAGAGGCATTCGTAATAGACTTTGTCTGGATGCCGTTGTTAATAAAGCGTTCGATGGTGCGCGCTATCTCTTTGAGGCAAAGAACCGGCTACCTGCTCCCTACGTTCATTTTTCCGTTAGTGACTTGCCCAACTGGTTTTTGGATACATTGCCTTACGCTGCCGTGGTAAGTCTGGAAGAGTGGTTTCTAAACTGCATCAAGCATTTCCATCTGTACAAGCTACCGGATCCGGAGATAAAGATTAGCGTTGTAGATGGTCCGGCATTGCGTATCGTCTCCTCGGGATTTGTGAGTCAAAGAGAAATTGATGTGCTGCGAGAGAGTCCGGTCGACTCTGCTTCAATCGACGGCAATCATCAGGGCCTGCCTTTGATTAAAGCCATCCTTCACTATGCTTATGGAGTGGGCCCTTCTCTCAGCATGGTGGAAAAGGAAGTGGAACTGAATGTTCCTCTTCCAATTGTCCCGGTGTAAAAATCATGGTGATTTGGATTGTTGAGGATGAAGACGATGACGCCCTCAAGGCGTATGACGTCGTGACGCGAGTCGCCGGCGAAAAGACCGGGAAGAGTTCGTCTTCGGTCAAGCTCTATCGAGTGAAGCTAATAGAGTGGCCTCCCGAGTTGCGTGTACTTGACGGATCTGAGAACCACATCGAGACCGACATTCAACAGGCAAGACCTTCCATTGTAATTTTGGATATTTTTGATAATAAGGGTTTCAGGGCGCCAAAGTTTCTGGAACGGTTACGCGAGTGGGAACACAGCCTCGCCGAACCAAAATCAACTGGCGTACAGCGATTTCGTTCATTCGTTATTTTATGGACGATATGGACCGGTGAAGATAGGGTACTTTCGTTCCTGCAGCAGCAAAGTCAACGCGACCGGAGAATCAGTTACACACAAACGAAAAACTCTGTCTTATTGAAAGACCACCTTGAAGGATTTTGGCGTCAATGTGAAGAGGAAAAGAATCCATGAGATTACTTCTTTTCCCTTTGTCAACCGTCAACGCACCAGTGCAGAAGTGGCTTGACGGCTTAGCGGCAGCGGATGCCAGGCTGGAACTGATTCCATACGACAAAAGATTCGCCTCTCACGCTGTCTGGCTCGGAGATCCATTTATATTGATAGGCGATTCGCGCCATCTCGATGATTACCTGACAACTCTGGACCACAAGGAATTAGAGGTTCTTAACGACTGTGCCTACTTTTGGCTACTCACGGAAAACGACGGCTTCACTCACCCGAAACTGCCCACAGATCGCCTAATCGCTCCGAGCTGGCACACCTCCGGGCAGAATGTTATTCGCGAGGCGCTGCGATTGCTTCAGTCTTTTCCTCGGTTAAAGGGATTGAGCAAGCGAATGCATTTTATAAGAGAGGAGATCAAGCGAATCAGTTCTGGACCTGTTAGCCCCGGTTACTCCGTGCTGATTCTCGGGGATTCCGGAGTCGGCAAAGAAGAAGTGGCGCAGTCTCTGTTCAAATCAAGTAAACGCAGTAAGCGAGGCGCCGCGAGGAATTCAGCGATGTATGCGGTCGGGGGCGCCTGGCTAAATATGGAGCCAGGCATGGCTTTGACAGAATTGATCGGAATAGCTCAAAACCGCGGAGACAAATCTAATTATCCTGGCTTACTCAAGTTATACAGCAATGGCGCGCTGTTTATCGATGATTTTGAGTCTTCACCATTGAATATTCAGGAGACGCTGCTTCGAATAATGTCAACTCGGAGAGGAAGGCCTGCTACCTATCGCCAGGTGGGCGGAACGAAAGACGAGTCCACACTTGCCTGGCTGCTGTTTGCAACGAATGCTAACCTGCAAAAACTGCGTGATGCGTCCAGGCTCAGGGAAGACTTCTTATATCGTTTCGAAGACAGGGTGCTAATAATTCCTCCTCTGGCCGAGCGTCCCGCAGATTTTCCGGCGATATCCCACGCGATATGGGAATCGTTGTGGGAATACACGAATCGTGAGGCCGACGTATTACGCTCCAGCCACGTACGCGAAATCTACGGACGCCAATTCAGGTGGGAAGGAAACGTGCGGACCTTGCGCGCATTGTTTGCGCTGGTTGTTTCCATGCGGTGTAATCCTGCGCACAACCATAGATCCGTAGGAGCTCTTATCGAAATGATTCTGGCACGTGGCGACACGTACTGGCATTGGGTCCGGATATTTGAAACCAGGTTCTATGTTACCGGCCAGTCACTGGTCGAAGAGATCAGCAACGCAGACTCAGGTCATAGATGTTTCGGCTCAATGCCCGGCGTCAGACTAGATGAGAATCAATTACTGCCGTCTGAGCGTAAGGCGCTCGAGGTACTAACGGCAGAAGGATGGTCCATCTTCAAGAAACTGCTTTCGGACGCACCACCTACCAAAAGTAAGGACATTCTGCGGGTTAGCGTGAGACTGGCCCGCGTTATCTGGTACGTTTCTCAAGCAGAGCCTATCACCGTAAAAACTCTTCAGGAGCTAACAGGCGTCAAATCTGATCAGACCGCTCGCGGCGACCTGGCAATTCTTGCAAACTACGATCTTAAACATCTGACCAAAAGAAAGTTAAGGGGTACGGGACCGGCGTTGCTCTTCGAGCGCCCTGGTAAGTACCTGTTCACAATCGATTCAGTATTGGTTAATGAACTTAATTCCGTATCTGAGACGCTGAAAAGGGAATTCCGCAATAATCGGACGCCGCTTGTCGACCCGGTTACTATTGAAACGCGAACTGAGAATGAATGGATCATTGCAGACAAAGAACGCACGTACGTTGTGAAGTATGATGACTTTGCTTTAAACGTTTATGAGGGAAAGAGCGGGTTTTATGCAAAAGAACAACGGTTTTTTAAATAGTTCGAGTTATCAGCGCGCGTCGCCGATCATTGCAAAACCGGCCCAGTAGTATGGATGTTGATGATCTGTGGAGCGCCTGAGCGCCAGCAGGCTTTGACGTAGCGCGCGGGACTTGGAAGCTGGAGTTGCGCTGGTCGGTTTGATTGACGAATAGAAGCCGCTGAGGAGAGCTGGCGAGTCGACCTGCCAGCGACTTACCAAGGTTGCGCGAGCGCCCGCCACAAACCAGGCCCACGAAAATCCAACCTCCGCGTTTCCATTAAAGCCCGAGCTATGTTGCGCCGTCGGCGCCACCACGAGTTCAGCAGTGCTTTCCAGCTCCATGATCTTACGGGTGTTGAAGAAATCGTCTTGTTGGCCTGGACCAGGCGAAAGCGTGATAAACGACGACATCGCACTCGTGTCGTCCAAGATCACCGGAACGGCGAAGTGGACAATCCTGGCGCGCGGAATATCTGACTGGAGTTGCCCTGCATTTGCTTGTGGGCCAACGGACAGACGGCTTGCGTTTACGCCGTAAGTCGTTGCTATGCGTTTGATCTCTTCCTGCTGCTCAGCAGACGGATCCAGCTTTAGATCTGCATAAGCAAGTTCAAATCGAGTCGTAAACTTTTTCGACAAATCAGGATTCGCGTAGGCGACCAACAACGGATTGAGACGTCCGCTCGCCACAGGCTGCTTTCGCATCTCACGTAATGCAGAGAGCGACGGTGCATACGACACTTGCGCAGAGTCCACTACGTAATGATCTTCCTCCGGCTGCAATGCCTCGAACGGCAAACGCCAGAGCAAGCCATCAGGCACGATGACTAATTTCGATTTGAGCGCGATTTGAGCCTCAGCCGGTTTTACCAGTAGGTCGTAGAGCTCTCGCGCCGGTTCATGAAAGTTGTCGGCGCGTGAGGCCAGTAGTTGTTGAAAGTTGCGAACTCTTGTTGCGAGTTCATGATGTTTGATTTCCAGCGGGTAAACTTTGAGATCGATCTCGATCTGCCGGTTTCTGCGCGGCGTTTTTGCCCCCGGCCAGTCTGCCGTCAGGACGAACAGGTACGTATTGTTCTCAGTGATCGTATATTCGAGCAGCGCCGTCGATGTGTCTGTAATCAACGAGCTGATGTCTTCCAGTTTTAGCGGTGCCTGCTCGCCCCGGCTGATCTTCAAACCGGGATTTGCGCTAAACACTTTCTGCCGGAAGTCAGCATAAGCTGTGCGAGCGGTTCGTAAACGATTCCGCAAATCAGTCTGCCGCACTTCACTCGACGAGCGCTGTTCGCTAGCGCGCTCGAGTTGAATTTCTAGCGAGGCAACGTTACCGGAAAGAAGCTTCTCCTCGCGACGCTGATCGGGTGAAAGGCCTTTGCTCGGAGTGGCGTTGTTGTTCTTCAGTAGATCAACCACAAACTGTATCTTTGCGCGTTCCGCGTATTGGAAGGCCTCACTCGGCCGATGCTGGCTCATCAAATACTCGATCGCGGAGAGATATGGCAGCGATCGATTGTGTTCGCCGGCTGAGATCGAGGCTTCTGCTCGCAGCGATTCAACTGTCGAGATAGCTTCGGTAAACGAGTTGTACGCCTGTGGTCCACGTTCCAAGTGCAATTGCGCTTTGCCTGCCAAGGTCCGCGCGTACCACAAGAGCTCACCGTTACCCAACTGCGTCGCGATCGTCAACGCACTTTCAGCGGCGCTCAATGCTCTTGCATATTCCTTCTGAAGCAGAAGTGCGTCGGAGACTCGCGTGAGTACTTGCGCCATCTGTTCCTGATTACCAACTGACTTAAATAACCCGAGCGCCTTTTCGAAATTGTCTAATGCTTCGGAGTAATTCTGCTGACGAACAAATGTAGAACCGATGCCTGCGAGAACATCACCCTGACCCGGCTTGTCGTCCATCTGTTCACGCAGCGCGAGGGCTTGCCGGTAGGAGCCCAGCGCGGAATCGTATTGGCCCTGCACGTAGTAAACATTCCCGATGAGAGTTAAAACACGGGCCATCTCAACCTTGTTAGCACTGGCTTCAAAATCTTTCAGGGCCTTGCCGTAGTACTCGAGCGCTTGCGGGTAGTTGCCCTGCAGCGCTCTCACTAGACCAATGCTTCCCAACGTGGTGCCGAGCGGAGCTCTGATCGTGTCGAAGAGGCTCAGGCTATTGAAGTAACTCTCCAAGGCAGCGCCGTAGTCACCGCGGGTCCGATGCACATTCCCGATTCCCTTGATGGCAGTGGCAAGGCCCATTTTGTCGGGCAGCGTCTTTTGAATGTCGGCACTGCGTTGATAGTTCTCGAGCGCTTCGTCGTAATTGCCGCTGTAGTAAGCAGAGTTTGCCGCGCCGTTCAGTGCGGCAATAATCGTTGCGATTTCTGACCTGGGCGTCCGCTGGAGAGATTGTTTGTAGAAAGCCAAGGCCTGCGTGTAATCGCCTTGCATGTATAAGACGTCAGCCAGGCGCACAACGGAGTCGGCGTTGTTATTTGCTTCGTTGCTTTTGCGAAAAGCGTCGGCGGCCGCGGAATAATTTCCCTGCCCGTAATAAATGGAGCCAATCATATTCAACTGGTTCGCCACTTCTTCCTTGTCGCCGAGCGAGGTGAATTCCTGCAACGCTTGTTCGAGAGCGGCGAGTGCTTCTGTGTCGCGACGCTGCTCTTTATAGATCAGCGCCAGACCGGAGAGTGCTTTCGCTGACTCGTAATGATTCGTGACTTCTGTGAAGAGGTCGCGCGCTTTTTTGTAGTGTTCCAGCGCTGCCGGGTAATTGGCTTGAAAGTAATAGACAGTGCCGATGTCCAACGACGCGGCCGCGACACCTTCTTTATCGCCGATTTGCTCGGCCACACTGCGCGCCACGCCATAGATCTCAAAAGCAGTCGAATAGCGTCCGGCCATCAGTTCAGTATTACCGTGGTTGATTAATGCTTTACGCAAAGCGGGGGTCATCAACGCGCGGTTTTTGGCCAGCAACTGCTCGCGCTCCTGCTGAGATTTGAGCGTGATCAGCGCCGTCGCGAAGTCTTCAAGGTCGGGTAATGAAGTCGAAGGCGGAGTTTGAGCATGGATCGTAAGACCCAAAAGGAGAACGATAAGAAGCGGACGAACAAGATGTAAGTTTAGTGACAGCATGACCGGTTAAAGCAACTTGTGACTAATAGTAATAGGAGTCGCACGATTTGGGTACTGGTGCGGTTTGAATTGAGCGCCTCCTTGGAGTGCGGCGGCCTGGCGCCGCTTTTTTTTTGATTACGCCCTGTCAAAAACAAAACGGCGCCACGCCCCCCCCCCCCCACGA
>Ga0081539_10003778_pt1 | contig 17902 bp, 18 predicted proteins | sample TabmetS4T2R2_FD_71023 | JGI IMG/M metagenome (GOLD analysis project Ga0081539, IMG submission 71023) | Tabebuia heterophylla rhizosphere microbial communities from the University of Puerto Rico - S4T2R2 | ecosystem: Host-associated > Plants > Roots > Rhizosphere ...
CGCACGCGCGGCTTCGTTTCGTCCTGGCTGCCGAGCAGCGCGTTGACGGCATTGGTCGCGGCCTTGCGCAGGTCGCCGATCTTGTCGGATTTGCTCGTCTTCTTCATCGAACCGGTGACGTCCAGCATCATCGCCACCTCGATGGCCTTGTCGGAATAGAGGGCGGCGGACCCGACGCCGATCCGGCGTGTAGGGCCCGACCGGAACAGCGGGAAGAAGAGGTCTGCATCCACATAGGCTGTGGCCGAGACGGTCTTGGCCGTCTTGTCGATCTCGAACTGATCGAGAACGACACGGTTCGACGCGACAGCCTGCGGGTCGCCGTTGGCGAAGAAGAAGGCCTCGAACGTGGCGCGCGCATCCTGCGCGTTGATCGCGCCGGTGGTAAGGTCGCGCGCCGTCGACGTGATCGCCGCGTCGAGTGCGTTCTGCAGGCCGGATTTGACGTTGTAGAGCTGTACGATATCGACCCCGAACCCGACCGAAAGGGCGAGCATAGAGGCACTGACAGCCGCCAGCACCGCGAAGTTGCCATTCTTGTCGGCCCCGAATGCTCGGGCCCTTTTGCCAATCGACTGAATTGCCTGCCGCATCTCTCTTCGCCTCCGGTCGGACCCGGCCAGGGCGGCCCGGTGCCAAAGGCAATGCAGGGCCCCTGCCGGGCGGCCGCCCGGTCGCGAGACGGGCCCGTATCGGCAACGCAAGACATTGATTTCAAAAGCTCAATTTGGACAGCTTGGTAAATGTCCCGGAGATCTCGATCGACCCCGGAAAGCATTCCTTAACCAAGCCGCGAACCTCGGGACTGGTGACCGGCTCGCGCCGTCCCGCTGCAGCACAAGGGTTTGTCCCGCAACGGCTCACCGTGCCGGCCGCTCGGTCTGCAAACGATGTTTCAGGGCCCGCTACAACAAACCGACTGATTCCGAAAATCAGGTTTGCTTAGCCGCGCGATCGGAACTCATCCAACCGGAATCTGCCGATTTTCCGGTCGACTATCGCCGCAATGTCCTGCCGCTCCAGGCCGATGTCGCGCAGGTCGTTATCCCGGAGGTTGCGAAGCTCGCGTATAGCGCGGCGGCGCGCCCGGCGATCATCGAAGAACCGGCGAATCATTTGCGACAGCGACGGATTCGCCAGTGCCTGTTGAATGGAAAGTTCCGAGCGGGAGGACATGACATCTGCTTTCAAAAAATTTTGACGATGGCGCATCGTAGCAGTTTGAACTTAGGCCGAAAAACGAGTAGATTTCCATAAATCTGATAATTATTCTTGAAGGTCGGAATGGCTGCGCAGCTTCCAGGAACACGTGCACTCCAGACGGTCGAGGCGGCTGGACGCCACCTCAACTTCTCACGCGCGGCGGACGAACTGGGCCTCACGCCCGCGGCGGTCAGCCATCAGATCAAGGAGTTCGAGGATCGGCTTGGCGTTACGCTGTTTGCACGCACCAGCCGCACGACGAAGCTAACCGAAGCAGGCGCGATCATGCATGAGGCAACCGTCGAAGCGCTGGGCGTTCTTCATCGCGCCGCGGCGCGCGCACGCAAGCTGGCGCGCGGTACAAGCGAACTGAAGGTGAGCACCGATGCGACGTTCGCGTCCCGGTGGCTGCTGCCACGCATCGAGCTGTTCCGGAGGGTCAGACCCGATATCGAGCTGCGCTTCGATGCTTCCTCGCAGCTTCGCGATTTCGAGCGCGACGATGTCGATGTCGCCATCCGCTTCGGCACAGGGAGATATCCGGGTCTGGTCGCGGAGCGGCTGTTCGACAACATCATCATTCCCGTCTGCAGCCCGAACCTCTTGAGATCAGGCCCGCCACTCAGCGAGCCCCGCGACCTGCTCAGGCATACGCTGGTTCATATCGAATGGTCCCGGCAGGGTGTGACCTGGCCCAACTGGCGAATGTGGATGGCGGCTGCGGGGGTGGAGGACTTCGACGACAGCCGGTGCGTCGTCTTCGAGGATTCGTCTCATGCCGTGCAGACCGCGGTCGAAGGCAGCGCGGTCGCGCTCGCCGATTTCGCGATGGTGGCCAACGACCTTTCCACTGGCCGGCTGATCCGGCCATTCGAGCTCGGCATCAGGCTGCCTGCTGATTTTGCCTACTATCTGGTCTATCCAACGCAGAACGCGGAAGACGGCAGAATCATCGCATTCCGCGATTGGGTTTTCGAGGAAGCGGCGAAGACGCAGGGAACGTCTTCGACTGCGGCATAGGCCGAGACGATTGCGACCGACGTTCGAACCCCGTCAAGTTCGGCGAACGTAAAGAATGTCCGGCAGGCCCTCTTCATCACCAGAGCCGTCGCCAAATGCTTCCGGCCGGAATCCATGCCGCTCGTAGAATCGCCGGGCGCCGCCATTTGCCTGGAAACAGAAGAGCTTCGTCACAGGTAAAGTTCCCGTCGCAGACTTGAGCAGCGCCGTGCCGATGCCGAGGCCAGTCCATTGAGCATATAGAACATTTCCGTTTTTCTTCGAATCACGGAAATGCTCTATCTCCTTGTTTTCTCGCAATTCCGAACGCAAAACCGCTGCACACTTTTGCTGGAATTGCTCTCGATAAACCTGCTCGACCCAATCATCGCGGATCGCGACGAAGCCGAGGAGGAGCCCTTCCCAATCCGCGATGGTGACCTTCTGCTCGGGAAGAACCTTTGCCGATATGAAGGCGAGATATTCATCCGGTGTATGCACCATCGGCATCCAGTCGTGCGACATCAGCGCCGCCCGCATGACCCGTGCGATTGCAGGGGCGTCGGAGGCTCTTGCCGTTCGTAGCAAGAGCCCCGACGCGACCATCGTCAGGCCGCCTTGCGCTTGGGCTGGATCAGGCCACGCTCGACAAGCAGCTCGGCGATCTGCACGGCGTTGAGGGCAGCACCCTTGCGCAGATTGTCGGAGACCACCCAGAGCGACAGACCGTTCTCAATGGTGGGGTCCTCGCGGATACGGGAGATGTAGGTTGCATCCTCGCCCGCCGATTCGACCGGGGTGATGTAGCCGCCGTTCTCGTGCTTGTCGACGACCAGACAGCCGGGTGCGTCGCGCAAAATCTCGCGGGCCTCGTCGGCCGTGATCGGCTTCTCGAACTCGATGTTGACCGCCTCCGAGTGACCGATGAAGACCGGCACGCGCACGCAGGTTGCCGTCAGCTTGATCTTGGGATCGAGCATCTTCTTGATCTCGGCCACCATCTTCCACTCTTCCTTGGTCGAACCGTCCTCCATGAACACGTCGATATGTGGAATGACGTTGAAGGCGATGCGCTTGGTGAACTTCTTGGCCTCGACCGGATCGGCGACGAAGACCGCGCGAGTCTGCGTGAAGAGCTCGTCCATCGCCTCCTTGCCTGCCCCCGAGACCGACTGATAGGTGGCCACGACGACGCGCTTGACGGTCGCTGCGTCGTGAAGCGGCTTCAGCGCCACGACGAGCTGCGCGGTCGAGCAGTTCGGGTTGGCGATGATGTTCTTCTTCGAGAAGAGCGAGATCGCATCGGGGTTCACCTCCGGCACGATCAGCGGCACGTCGGCGTCGTAGCGCCAGGCGGACGAATTGTCGATGACGGTGCAGCCCTGGCGGCCGATCTTCGGCGACCATTCCTTCGACACGTTACCGCCGGCCGACATCAGGCAAATATCCGTGTCGGAAAAGTCGTAATTCTCGAGCGCGCGTACCTTCAGCGTGCGGTCGCCGTACGAAACCTCGGTGCCTACCGAGCGCCGCGAGGCGAGCGGCACGACCTCGTCGGCCGGAAAGCCCCGCTCCTCGAGGATCGTAAGCATCTCCCGGCCCACGTTGCCCGTGGCACCGGCGATCGCAACCTTGAAACCCATAGTGTTTCTCCTGTCCCTCTCCGCTGGTTGCCTGGAGAACCGCCGCTATTGCCGCGGGTTTCGCCAGTTTTCCCGGGCCGGACCCGGGAGAGGGCGAGCAGGCCAGGGAGATCAGACCGTTTTGGTCGTCGTTTTGGCCGTGGTTTTGGCGAGCATGGGCGCGCCTGGCCGCCCGGCACCTTGTCCGGGAGCCTGGAACGCAAAAAAAGCCGTCAACTGGCCGCGCATCGAATGCTCCAATAACGCGCAGGCTTTTGCAGCGGTTCGGCGAAAGAGTCAACGCACCTGCGCGTTATCGGCCGAAGGCCGCCCTCTCCAATGCTTCAACCTCCGCGAGCGGCGGAAACCCGCTCCCGCCGCTCGCCCCGGCCGCAGGTCAGGCACTGAGTGCTCGCGGCGGCGAGCAAGCCTCGCAGATCGCAGCGACATGACGGTGGTCGGTGCCGCAGCAGCCGCCCAGGATACGCAGGTTCGGCAGCGAACCGCGCAGGCCGCGATATCTTCGCCCGAGATCGGCAGGGTCGCCGGCGTCGAGTTCCGTCGATTCGTCGAGCTCCGCGTGGCTCTTGGCCGACGCGTTCGCCCTGACGCCGTGAATGCGCGCCAACCAACCTTCGCCGGCATTCAGCACATTTTCGAAGTGGGTCGGATGTGCGCAGTTGACCATGTAATAGGCGGCGTAGCCTTCCGTCAGCTCGTCAGCCGTCTCGATCGCCTCGCGCAGGGTCTCGCCGCCCACCAGGCGCCCATCCGTCTCCACGGTAAAGGAAAGCACGCAGGGCATGCCGTGCGCCTTCGCGGCCCTGGCGATGCCGACCGCCTCGGTGATCGTGTTCATGGTGATTGCAGAGACCATGTCGGCGCTGGCGCCAGCGAAGGTCGCAATCTGCGTCGAATGGTAGTCCTCCGCTTCTTCGACGGACATGCGTCCAGCCTTGTAGCCGTCGCCGCGAGGGCCGATCACGCCGTTGAGCACGATCGGCGTCGCCGGCCGCTCCCATTCCGTGCGTAGCGCATCGATGAAGGCGATGGAGCGCTTGTTGATCGCGGCGAGGGCTTCAGCGCCATAGCCGAGCTTGGCCGCCCAGTCGGGATTGGCGCGCCAGGTCGCGCTATCAAGCACGAAACCGACCCCGTTCTTGCGAGCGACGGTCAGATGGCTTTCATAGTAGCTTTTCAGGGCGGCGCATCCCTCGCCCGTCTCCAGCAGGACGAAGGAGGCGAAATGCGGCAGGTCGATGCCGTACCGGAAAATCAGCGTCGTCTCCATGCCGCCGTCGCTGAGAAAGATCCCGCCTCTGGCTTGCGGGAGATCATGCCTGTACCTGGCCATGAAAATGTCTCCAAGGTCGAAGTTGGAAAGGCGGCCGCGTGTCGTTTTGGCACGGCCGAGTGCCCGTTTTTTCCTGTTTTTGCCCGATATGTACTAGAACGCCCGTGGTACAGTCACCTATGGGCAGAAATTGCTGTTCATTCTCAACGAGTTGACGTTGGGGAATTGCGCAGTGAGCCCGTTGAATGGTATGGCGCAGGCCGAAAAACCGTACCAGCGGTACGAAAATCGAGGACAAGATGGGCAAGGGACAGCAAACGCGCGAGCGCATCCTCGAGATCGCCGAGGCTGCGGTGCTCGCGAAGGGTTTCGGTGCGACGTCGATCGAGGAGATCATCGCCGAAGCCGGCATCACAAAGAGCGGCTTCTTCTATCATTTCCCGGACAAGAGCGAGCTTGCCAGGCATATGCTCCGGCGCTTCGTAGACCACAGCGACGAGCTTCTCGACAAGACGTTCGGGCGGGGGCAAGAGCTCTCCGACGACCCGCTTCAGGCGTTCCTGATCGGACTCAAGCTGTTCGCCGAAACCATGAGCGCATTGCCAGGCGGACATCCTGGCTGCCTTCTGGCGACGATCTGCTACCAGGAGCGGCTGTTCGACCGCGAGGTGATCGCGCTCACGGAGCAATCCTCGCGCAAATGGGGCGACCGCTTCCGCGGCTATCTCGAGACGATCGCCGCCACGTATCCGCCGCGGGAGGTGGCCGACGTCAACGAGCTTGCCGAGATGCTTCTGTGCATCGTCGATGGAGGCATCATCCTGTCGAAGATCTACAACGATCCTACCCGGCTGGAGAGCCAGATCCTTGCCTTCCGCTCTTTCGTGAAGCTGGTGTTCTCGCCTACAGTGCCCGCCGCTGTGCCGCGGCCATACCCGATGGCTGCGGAATAGGACCCGCAGCCGGAGGCGGCGCTCATTGCGAAGTGATTTGACGTCAGTGAGCAGGGACCTACTCTTGTGCGCGGAGCGGCAGAGGAGGCGACCATGCACCCTTCATTCCCTGCGATCCGCAGTACGGCACTGGCAACGGCCGCGATCCTTGCTGCCGCCACCACGGCATTCGCCCATCACGGCTGGTCCTGGACCGATGATGGATTCTTCCAGCTCGAAGGCGTGATCAGGGACATCTACATCGGCAATCCGCACGCGACGCTGGAGGTCGACGCCGAAGGCGAGCTCTGGCGTGTGGAACTGGCGCCGCCGTCCCGCACGATCGCGGCCGGCTTCACCGAGGATGCCGCCAAGATCGGCGACGAGGTGACGGCGATCGGCAACCGCTCACGCGATCACGACGAGAAGCGCATGAAGGCGGTGCGCATCATCGTCAACGGCAAGACCTACGACGTCTATGCCGATCGCGTGCCCCCGGCATAAATGGCCGAAATCCTCGCCGGGATTGAGCAGCTTGCATTGGTGAGAGCGCTCAAGGCGTCGTTCGTCGCCTATCCGATCGTCAATGCGCTCCACATCATCTCGATCGGCGTACTGCTGACCAGCGTCATATTCATGGACCTCAGGATCGTCGGCGCCTTTCGTTCCGTGCCGCAGGCGCCGTTTGTAGCGCTGCTGCGCAGGACAGCACTTGTCGCATTTGCCGGCGCGGTCATCACAGGTCTGCTGCTCTTTTCCGTTCGTGCGAGCGAATATGCGGCAAAGCCGGTTTTCCTCGTAAAGATGACGCTGATCTTCGCCGCCGGCGCGAACTTCTTCGCCTTCGCGCTCATCTCCCGCAACGCGGGCGACAAGCCGGCCAGCACAGCCGTTACGGTTCTTGCCATCCTCTCGCCGTTTCTCTGGTTATGCGTACTCTTTGCGGGGCGGTTCATCGGCTTCCTGTGAGATCGCTTGCGTGGCGTGCCCGCTTGCGCTTGTCTGGCGCAAGAATCGCGAGGGGCAGGCAAGATGCGCGGAGAAGTGCTTCACTACGACGACGAGCAAGGTTTCGGGTTCATCAACGGCGCCGATGGCAAGCGCTACGCCTTCGAGCGGGGCGATCTCAGGAGGCTGATACCGCTCTCCAAGGGAACGCAGGTCGAGTTCCAGGCGGAGGGCGCAAACGCCCGCGAGATTTTCGTCGTGCGCGGCAGTACGTCCTCGGCTCCGTCGCAGTTCGGCCGCGAGGCTGTCGTCGCGACGCCGGAGGGCACCGGACTGTGGAATTATTTCATCCGCGGCCTGACGACGAACTACGCCAATTTCAGCGGACGCGCGCGCCGCAAGGAATATTGGGGTTACTATCTATTCTGGACCATCTTCCTCGCAATCGCCTCCGGATTTGCCGTCTTCTTCGATGTCCAGACGGGCAGTATCGACTATTATGGCGATGACACCCCCTTCGCGACGATCGGCGTGGTCGCCCTCTTTTTCCTTGCGAGCTTCATTCCCGGCCTTGCGATGACCATTCGCCGCCAGCACGATATCGGCCTGTCGGGCTGGTTCTATCTTTTGGTCTTCATTCCTTATGTCGGCGGCCTGATCATCTTCGTCTTCACGCTGATCCCCTCGCAGAAACACGACAATAAATGGGGGCCGGTGCCGTACGGAGTCAGGATCTGATCTGACGGAGGGCTTCAGATTCCTGCGGTGGCGCAGAGCGCCTTCATGCGCGACACCGCCAGTTCGGGATCGCGCAGCAGCCCAGCCTGGTCGGCCAGCCTGAACACGCGGACGTAATGGCCGATCGAGCGGGCCGACTGCATGCCGCCAATCATGACGAAATGGTCCTGATGGCCGTTGAGCCATGCCATGAAGACGATGCCTGCCTTGTAGTATGAGGTCGGCGCCTCGAAGATCGCCCGCGAGAGCGGCACGGTCGGCGCCATCAGCGCCTGGAAGCCGTCGAGGTCGTTCGCAGCCAGCTTGCCGAGCGCGGCGCTCGCCGCCGGCGCAATGGCGTCGAATACGCCGAGCAATGCATGGGAGTGGCGATGTCCGTCGCCGGCTATGAGGTCGGCATAGTTGAAGTCGTCGCCGGTAAACATCAGCACGCCGTCCGGCAGGCGGTCGCGCAGCGCGATCTCCTTGTCGGCGTCGAGCAGGGAAATCTTGATGCCTTCGACCTTGGCCTGGTGGCGTTCGATGATGCGGCAGACGGTTTCAAGCGCGGGCTCGAACTCTTCCGCCCCCCAATAACCCTTCAGTGCCGGATCGAACGCGTCGCCCAGCCAATGCAGGATCACCTTGCCCGAAGCCTGCGACAGGAGACGGTCGTAGACTCGCTCATAGTCGTCGGCGCTGCGTGCAACGGCCGCGAGCGCGCGGCTCGCCATCATGATGGCGCGGCCGCCTTGCCCCTCGATGAAACCGAACTGCTCCTCGTAGCCGGCGATCACGTCGTCAAGAGCGACATCCGGCCCGGGTGCGAGCTGGTCGGTGCCGGCGCCGGAGGCGAGGTCAGCGCCGGGGATGGTGCGCGCTTCGGCGATGGAGCGGCGGACCAGCTCCCTGGCGTCCTCCCAGTCGAAGCCCATGCCGCGCTGCGAGGTGTCCATCGCTTCGGCGATGCGAAAGCCCAGCGACCAGAGATGCCGCCGAAAGGCCAGCGTGCTCTCCCAATCGACGGCCGGCTTCTCCCAAGGGTTCAGCATCAGGAGGGGATCGGCGACAACATGGGCCGCGGCATAGGCGACACGATTGAAAGCAACCGACTCGCTTCGGATCGGCACGCCGGACAGCACATAGGGGACAATGTGTCCGTCAGCTCCGGGCAGGTCGATCTTCATGTCTTCCTCCACATTACCATGCTTGTAACTGGAACGTTCCAGTGAATCAACAATGAACAGTCGCAATGTTAACGGACAGGCTGTCGGCATGTGCCAGAGCGGGAGCTTTACTGCGCAAGGCACCGTCGCTGCGAGTGGACTCTTTCTGAAAGCGCCATTGACAGGTAATCTCAACCTGAATTAGAACGTTCCAACAAATTTGAGAGGAAGCTACGGGATGAGCGGTCGCGGCAAGGCGACGATTTTGGACATTGCCCGGGAGGCCGGGGTGTCCAAATCGACCGTCTCGCTTGTGCTGCAGGGCAGCGACCTGATCCGGCCGGCAACCGTCGAGAAGGTGCGCAGGGCGATCGGCGAGGTCGGCTACGTCTATAACCGCAGCGCCGCCAATCTGCGCAAGGCGCAGTCGAACGTGGTCGGCATGGTCATCAACGACCTCTCCAACCCGTTCTACTCCGAGCTCGCCGTTGCCATCGAGCGGGTGTTCCAGTCAGCCGGCATCGTTCCGTTCATCGCCAACACGGCGGAGAGCCCGGTGCGCCAAGAGGAAGTGCTGAAATCGCTGATGGAGCAGGGCGTGGCCGGGCTGATCGTGTCGCCGGCGCGCGGCACGGGGCCGGATGCCTTCCGCCGCATCGAAGCTGCTTCGATCCCGGTAGTGTTCGCCATGCGCCGCCTGCCGGCCAGCCGCATTCCCGCGGTCACGCCGGACAACCATCGCGGCGCGAAGCTGGCCACCGAGCACCTGATCGGCAAGGGACATCGGCGGCTTGCCTTCCTCGGCGGGTTTTCGGGCATGAGCGTCTATCACGAGCGGCTGGACGGATTCCGCGAGGCGTGCGCCGAGCATGGCATCGAGGCGGCGGACATCGTCGTGGTCGAGGGCGAGACCAATCGGCGCGGCGGCATCGCGGCGCTGGAAAGCGCGCTGCTCGCATCGCCGCAGCCGACCGCCGCGCTCTGCTTCAACGATGCGGTCGCGTTCGGGGCGATGGTGGCGCTGCGCAAGCGCAGGCTGGAGCCGGGCGAGGATTTTGCCGTGGTCGGCTTCGACGACATCGCCGAGGCCGAGCACTATGTGCCGGCGCTGACCAGCGTGCATGTCGACACCGCGGGGCTCGGCGAACGCGCCGCGCATGCGGTGCTGAAGATGATGCAGACGCGCTCGACGCGCGCCGAGGACCATTTCGGCGCGGTCAATCTTGTGGTGCGCGAGAGCTGCGGGCCAAACCGCGGCCAGGGGAGGTTGCAATGACTGTGCGCTGGGGTCTGATCGGCGCGAGCACGGGCGAGGATGGCGTCTGGTCTTTGGCTTGCGCCGAGGCCGCGCTGGAATCGGCGCGCAGCCGCCGTACGATCAAGATCGAGCCGGGACTGCGACGATGAGCAAGGTAATCACAGCGGCGGATGCCGCGAAGCTCATCGAGGACGGGGCGATCGTCTCGGTCTCGTCTTCGTCGGGGCTGGGCTGCCCTGACGCGGTGCTCGGCGCGATCGGCGAGCGCTTCGATGCCGAAGGCCATCCGCGCAAGATCACCACGCTGCATCCGATCGCGGCCGGCGACATGTACGGCATCAAGGGCATCGATCATCTGGCGAAGCCCGGACTGCTTAGAAAGACGCTGTGCGGCTCCTACCCTTCCGGTCCGTCTTCGGCCGAGCCGCCGGCGATCTGGAAGATGATCGGCGAGAACCAGGTCTCCGCCTATAACATTCCCTCCGGCATCCTGTTCGACATGCATCGCGAGGCCGCGGCCAAGCGGCCGGGCGTGCTGACCAAGGTCGGACTCGACACATTTGTCGATCCGCGCCGCGAGGGCTGCGCGATGAACGCGGCGGCCAACGAGCCGGTGGTCGAGCTCAAGCAATTCGACGGCGAGGAATGGCTTTATTTCCGGGCAATCGCGCCGCAGGTGTCGATCATTCGCGCCACGACGGCCGACGAGCGCGGCAATCTCACCTATGAGCATGAAGGCGCTTATCTCGGTTCGCTCGAACAGGCGCTGGCGGCGCGCAACAATGGCGGCGTGGTGATCGCGCAGGTGAAGCGCGTGGTCGAGAACGACACGCTGAAGCCGCATGACGTGCGCGTGCCCGGCGTGCTAGTCGACCATATCGTGGTTGCGCCGGACCAGTTCCAGACCACGCAGACGCCATACGACCCGGCGATCTCGGGCGAGATCTTCCGGCCGCTGTCGACATTCCGCGTGCCGGAGATGAACATCCAGAAGGTGATCGCCCGGCGCGTCGCCCTAGAACTTTGCGAGGGCATGGCCGTGAACATCGGCTTCGGCATCTCGGCCAATGTGCCGCGCATCCTTCTCGAGGAAGGCCAGCATGGCAAGGTGACCTGGGTTATCGAGCAGGGCGCGGTCGGCGGCGTGCCGTTGCTCGAGTTCAAGTTCGGCTGTGCCTCCAATGCCGAGGCGATCATGCCTTCGCCGCATCAGTTCATCTATTTCCAGGCGGGCGGCTTCGACGCCTCGCTGCTATCCTTCCTGCAGGTCGACCGGCACGGCTCGGTCAATGTCTCCAAGCTTTCCGCGCGGCCGCATGTGACGGCCGGCGCCGGCGGCTTCGTCGACATCACCGCGCGGGCGAAGAAGATCGTGTTCTCCGGCTTCTTCAATGCCGGAGCCAAGCTGTCGCTTGCGAATGGCGGCATTCGCATCGACCAGGAAGGCAAGGTCAAGAAGGTCGTCCATGAGGTCGAGCACGTCTCGTTCTCGGGCCGGCGCGCGGTCGCCCAGGGGCAGGACATCACCTATGTCACCGAGCGCTGCGTCATGAAGCTGACGCCGGACGGTCTGGTCGTGACGGAGATCGCGCCAGGCATCGATGTCGAGCGCGACGTGCTCGGCCAGTCGGAAATTCCGCTCATCGTCGCGCGCGACCTCAAGGTCACGCCGGCAAAGCTCTATCATTACGACAAGATCGGCCTGTCGCTCAACGGAGCGGCGCATGTCTGAGCTCGTGACATTCGAGCCCGATGGCGTGATCGGCACGATCACGCTGCGGCGGCCGGAAAAGTTCAATGCGTTGGATATCCCGATGCTGAACGCGCTGGAAGCCAGGCTCGGCGACGCCGAGGCGGCGGAAGGTGTGCGGGTCGTGCTGATCGCCGGCGAAGGCAAGGGGTTCTGCGCCGGCGGCGACGTCGAGGCATGGTCGGCGATGAGCGCGGCCGACTTCCAGGTGCAGTGGGTGCGCTACGGCCATCGTGTCTTCGACCGACTGGCCCGGTTGCGGCAGCCGACGATCGCGGTGCTATCCGGCCATGCGCTGGGCGGTGGACTTGAGCTGGCGGCGGCCTGCGACTTCCGCGTAGCCGAGGCGCATATCAAGCTCGGCTTTCCGGAAGCATCGCTCGGTGTGGTGCCTGGCTGGTCGGGGACACAGCGCGCAGTGCGCCGCTTCGGTGCGCAGGCCGTACGGCGCATGGCACTTGCCGGCGAGTTATTTGCTGCCTCGCAGGCGCATGCGGTGGGCGTCGTCGACCATGTCGTCGAAACGGGTCGCGGAATGGAGAAGGCGCGGACCATGGCGGCTGTCATTGCCGAGCGGGGACCACTTGCCACCGAGGCGGTGAAGCTGATGATCGCGGTGGCCGAAAGCGAGGAAAGTGCATCTTCCGTGGAAGCGCTGGCGAGCGGCTTCATCGCGCTGACCGGCGACCTGAAGACCGGTGTCGAAGCGTTTCGCGCAAAACAGAAGCCTGAGTTCGGCCGGCTGTAAAAAAGAAGCGAGGGAGCCGTGAACGCCCATGTCCAAATCGCGATGCCTTCCGAAGCCTCGGCAGCGCCGCGGCTGCACCAGGGCATGGGCACCATCATCGTGTACGCGACGAGTGAGCAGATCGAAGCGATGACGCTCGCTACCAAGATCGCGGTGTTGAAGGACGGCTGGCTGCAGCAATTCGGTACGCCGGCGGAGACATACAACAGCCCGGTCAACATGTTCGTGGCCGATTTCATGGACTCGCCGGCGATGAACCTGATCCCGGCGTCGATCGAGGCTGAGGGCAATACGCTGGTGGCAAGGCTGGAGCGCAGCGGCAACGCGCCGATCGCGCTGGGTCTGAACGGTATGCAGAACCGGCTGGCGTCGCATCAGGGCAAGAAGGTCGTTTTCGGCTTTCGGCCCGGAGCGCTGACCGATCCGGACGGCGCCGAGCGCAACGCCACGAACATCGTAACCGCCGAGTGCCAGATCGAAGTCGTGGAGCCGGCGGGCTCGGACACCTTCGCCGTCACCCATCTCGGCGGCGTCGAGGTAGTGGCACGGCTGCGCGCCGATGCTAACGTAAAGCCGGGCCAGACGGCGCGACTGGCGTTCAACCTGACCAGGTCGGTGTTCTTCGACCCCGAAACGGAAAACCGGATCGGGTAATCGATGCCCAGCCCCGATATCGTCATCATCGGCTCCGGCATCGGCGGAGCGACGATCGCCGCGGGTCTAGCCGGCAGCGGCGCCTCGATCGCCATTCTGGAGCGCGGCGAGCGGCTGAAGCCGACCCCGGAGACGCGCGACACGCGCGCCATCTTCGTGAACGGCTATTTTCGGCCGAAAGAAATGTGGCGCGAGGCAGGCGGCGCGCCCTTCAACCCAGGCAATTACTACTACGTCGGCGGCAACTCGAAGCTCTATGGCGCGGTGCTCTATCGCTACCGCAAGGAGGATTTCACCGAACTCGATCATTTCGGTGGCGTCTCACCGGCCTGGCCGTTCCCTTACGAGGAGCTTGAGCCATGGTACTCGAAGGCGGAGCAACTCTTCCGGGTACGCGGCGTGCTCGGCGAGGACCCGACCGAGCCGCACCATTCGCAGCCTTATCCTTTCCCGGCGGTGCCCGACGAGAAACCGATCGCGCGCGCCCGCGCCGAGTTGAAGGCGCTAGGTCTGCATCCGGCCACATTGCCGCTCGGGTTGGACATCGAAGCCTGGCTCGCCGGCGGCCAGACGGGCTGGGACGCCTTCCCCAACACGGGTCTCGGCAAGATGGACGCCGAGACCGTGGGACTGACTGAAGCGTTGAAGGACGGCAACATTCGCCTGGAAACGGGTGCGATGGTCGAGCGGCTGGAAGCTTCACCGGACGGCCGCAAGATCAATGCGGTGCACTACCGGCAGAACGGCCAAACGAAGTCCCTGGCCCCGAAGCTGGTGATATTGAGCGCCGGGGCGATCAACTCGGCCGTTATCCTGTTGCGCTCGGCGCCGAAGGGCCTTGCCAATTCCTCCGACCAGGTCGGCCGCAACTTCATGAACCACAATAGTGCGGCCATGCTCGCGATCGACCCGCGCCGGAAGAACACGTCCGTCTACCAGAAGACGCTGACCCTCAATGATTATTACCTATCCGGCGCCAAGGACGGAAAGCCACTCGGCAACGTGCAATTGCTCGGCAAGATTGACGGAAATGTGCTGAAGTCGCAGGTCAGGTGGATGCCGAAATTTGCGCTCGACTATATGGCGGGTCATTCGGTCGACTGGTACCTGATGTGCGAAGACCTGCCGGACCCGGAAAGCCGCATCATGGTGGACGGGCCAGCCATCGTGCTTCAATGGGAGCGTACCAACATGGAATCGCTGACGAGGCTCGAAAAGCAGATGCGGGAAAATCTGCGCTCATCGGGCTATCCCATCGTGTTGTCTCGGCAGTTCGACAAGCGCACGGTCTCGCACCAGTGCGGCACCGTGCGCCTGGGCAACGACCCAGCCAAGGCTCCGCTCGACATCTGGTGCCGGGCTTACGACCACCGCAACCTCTTCGTTGTTGACGGCGGCTTCCTGCCGACATCGGCTGCGGTCAACCCGGCGCTCACGATCGCGGCGCAGGCGCTCAGGGTGGCGGATCACCTGAGGCGCACGGAGTTGGCGCGATGAGCATGCTTCTGCTCGTTCCAGATGGAGATACAGCAACGTTTGCCGCCGCGCTTTACGTCGCCCCCCGCAACCCAGAGCGCCAACCCTCGCCTTCCTTTGATCAAGGAAGCACTCCATGACCCGCCCTGTCGCCATCGTCACCGGCGGGAACCGTGGCATCGGCCTGGCCTGTGTCGATGCACTCGCGGCCGGCGGCTTCGACATCATCGTCGCGGACATCGCTGAAGCCCCTGCAGACGAGCTGAAAGCGGTCGTTGACCACCACGAGGCCGAGTTCCGCTATTGCATCAGCGACATCTCCAACCTCGACAGCCACGCGGCGGTCGTCTCGTCCGCGCTCGATGCGTTCCACCGCATCGATTGCCTTGTCAACAACGCCGGCATCGCCTCGCCTGTGCGCGGGGATCTGCTACATCTTGAGCCGGCTAACTTCGACAAGGTGCTCGACCTCAATCTCCGCGGTACGGTTTTCCTGACGCAGGCTGTCGTCAACGCAATGCTCAGGTATGTCGGCGACGTTCAACGGACGATCATCAACGTCACTTCGATCAGCGCCGAATATGCATCACCCGAAAGGGCGGACTATTGCATCTCCAAGGCCGGGCTTTCGATGTGGACGAAGGTTCTCGCGCTCCGGCTCGCCGCCGAAGGCATCCCGGTATTCGAGGTGCGGCCGGGTATTGTTCGCACCGAAATGACGGCTTCCGCCTCCGCCAAATACGACGCGCTGATCGCCAACGGGCTGGTGCCGATGCGGCGCTGGGGGGAGGCACACGACATCGGAGATGCCGTGGCCGCACTTGCCAGCGGTCGGATGGCCTTCGCGACCGGCTCGGTGCTCAATCTCGACGGCGGCCTCGCCGTGCCACGTCTTTAGTCTGGTATCTGGCGATGAACACCGACTACATTATCGCCGGCGCCGGGCCGGCCGGCTGCGTTCTTGCCAATAGGCTGTCCGAAGACCCGGCCGTGACGGTGACCCTTCTGGAGGCGGGCGGCAGTGATCGGCACCCGCTGATCCACATGCCCGCCGGCTTCGCCAAGATGACCAAAGGCATCGCAAGCTGGGGCTGGTCTACCGTGCCGCAGCGGCACATGAAAGGCCGGGTCTTCTGGTACACGCAAGCGAAGGTGATCGGCGGCGGCTCCTCGATCAACGCGCAGATCTACACGCGCGGCAATGCTCGCGATTACGATGCCTGGGAACGCGAGGAAGGTTGCGTCGGCTGGAGCTACCGCGATATCCTGCCTTATTTCAAGCGCGCCGAAAACAACGAGCGTTACGCCAACGATTATCACGGCTATGGCGGGCCACTCGGTGTCTCCAATCCGATTGCTCCATTGCCGATCTGCGAGGCTTATTTCCGTGCCGCGCAGGAGATGGGCATTCCCTTCAATCCGGACTTCAACGGTGATCGCCAGGAAGGGGTCGGCTATTACCAGCTTACCCAGAAGGACGCGCGGCGCTCGTCGGCCGCCGTCGCCTATCTGAACCCGATCCGCGACCGCAGTAACCTGACAATCAGGACCGGCGTGCTGGTGACGAAGGTTGTCGTCGAGAAGGGTCGCGCAGTTGGCGTCGAAATCATCACAAAACCCGGCGGCCAGCCTGAAGTCCTGCATGCCAATGCCGAGGTGATCGTCAGTTCCGGGTCAATCGGCTCGCCGAAACTGCTCCTGCAGTCCGGCATCGGCCCCGCCGATCATCTGAAGGCGGTCGGCGTGAAGCCCGTCCACAACCTGCCGGGCGTCGGCTCGAATATGCAGGACCACCTCGACCTATTCGCCATTTGCGAATGCAGCGGCGACTTCACCTATGACAGCTATGCGAAGCTGCACAAGACGGTCTGGGCCGGCATCCAGTACCTGCTCCTGAAGAAAGGGCCGGCCGCTTCTAGCCTCTTCGAGACCGGCGGCTTCTGGTACGCGGACCCAACCTCGGCCTCGCCCGACATCCAGTTCCATCTCGGCCTCGGATCCGGCATCGAGGCGGGCGTCGAGAAGTTGAAGAATGCCGGCGTCACCATCAACTCCGCGTTCCTCAGGCCCCGCTCGCGCGGCACCGTGCGTCTGAAGAGCGCCGACCCCGCCGAAATGCCGCTGATCGATCCGAACTACTGGGCCGATCCTTACGACAGGGAGATGTCGATCAAGGGGCTCAGGATCGCGCGCGAGATGCTGCGCCAGCCGGCGCTGAAAGCCTTCGTGGAGCGCGAGGTATTGCCCGGGCCGAAGATCGGCTCCGACGACGAGATCGCCGACTATGCCTGCCGCAACGCCAAGACCGACCACCACCCGGTCGGCACCTGCAAGATGGGTGTCGACGAAATGGCCGTCGTGACTCCGGAACTCAGGTTGCGCGGCATCGAGGCCTTGCGCGTCTGCGATGCCTCGGTGATGCCGCGCGTGCCGTCGTCCAACACCAATGCGCCGACCATCATGGTTGGCGAAAAGGGCGCCGACCTGATCCGCGGCCGCGAGCCGCCGCCGCCTGCGGCCTTCTCGGGAAACAGGGCTGCTGCGTGAGGGGCGGGAATTGCTCCGGCATTGTGTTTTCATGCGCTTCAAGGCGACGGTTTCTTCGGCCGCGCGGCGATCGCTGTCCGCGGCAATCGGGCCCTGCGTGTGATCGAAGGCATGGGCGCAACCCATCATGGCGCCAACGCCAGCCAGGAAGGTCTCGGCAAGGGGTTCGATGACGGCTTCACCATCGACTTCCGCGACGCGGTAGCGCGCGACTCCTATCTGCTGCATTCACGGCATCGCGCTGCCGGTGCGGCGTTGGTTGCAGCGGCCGAAGGTGGTCCGCTCTCGAAATCGCATGAACCGGATCGTATCGTTCGTCGGGCAGTCGGCCCAGGAGATGAAGAAGACGGTCATGAACGAAATCACGGAAGCCGTGGCGAGGAATTGCGGTGTGCAGCCCGAGGCGGTGATCGTCGAGTCGTCGAGAGACAATAAGTCAAAGGGCGGCGTTCCATTCAGCGAACGCTAGCTGTCGTTGCTATGGAGATTGTCCGTCCGAGGGTTGGATGAGAGGTTGTGGTTACCACACACGCAACCGTCAGCCAGGAGCCTCGGATGGACGTTCATGAGAATGCCAGAACCACGCCG